>ENA-OQDL01000026-OQDL01000026.1-human-gut-metagenome-genome-assembly--contig:-NODE-26-length-84931-cov-5.497441_pt1 | contig 84931 bp, 111 predicted proteins | sample MGYA00242782_ERZ504609 | MGnify/ENA primary metagenome ERZ504609 (study PRJEB26092, sample SAMD00036320) | human gut metagenome | host: Homo sapiens | study: EMG produced TPA metagenomics assembly of... | reverse complement strand
CGACCCCTCCGCGACGAGACCGCCGCGCTGCTGCGTGAGCTGGACCCATACCTGCCGCACGGTGCGGCTGTTAGGAGTGTATACAAAATGAGCTGGATTTATCGGCACCAAGCTCACCATGAATCTGGGTGAGCGCAGCTATGACATCATCCTGAAAAACGGCGCACTGGAAAATCTGTACCAGTTTGCCCGCCTCGACCGCCGGGTGGCGGTGGTGACGGACGCAGGCGTTCCCGCCGAGTACGCACAGCGTGTGGCCGACCAGTGCCGCGACGCAAAAATTATTACTGTCCCGCAGGGCGAGGCCAGCAAGAGCATGAAGATCCTCGAAAGCGTCCTGCGCCAGATGCTGGAGTTCAACATGGGCCGCGGCGACCTCGTCATCGCCGTGGGCGGCGGCGTCGTGGCGACCTGGCGGGTTTTGCCGCTTCCATCTATATGCGCGGCATCGACTTCATCAACTGCCCCACCACCACCCTTTCCATGATCGATTCCTCCATTGGCGGCAAGACCGCTGTGGATCTGGGGGAGACGAAGAACATCGTCGGTTCCTTCTGGCAGCCCAGGCTGGTCATCGTAGACCCCAGCACCCTCGCCACCCTGCCCCGCCGCCAGTACATCAACGGTCTGGCCGAGTCGGTGAAGGCCAGCCTGCTGGCCGACCCGGAACTGTTCGCCATCTTTGAAAAGGGCGACATCGACGAGCAGATCGGCGAGATCATCTACCGCAGCCTCCGTTTCAAAAAGAGCATCGTCGAGCAGGACGAGACGGAGCATGGGGTGCGCAAGGCCCTCAATTTCGGCCACACCATCGGCCACGGCATCGAGGCCGTCAAGGGCGTCAAGGGGCGCCGCACCGTGGGCCTCTACCATGGCGAGTGCGTGGCTCTGGGGATGCTGCCGATGATCGAGTCCAAGGCACTGCAGAAGCGCGTCCGTGCGGTCTACCGCCGTCTGGGCCTGCCCCTGCGTACCGCCTACAACAAGGACAAGGTCTACGCCGAGATGCTCCACGACAAAAAGGCACAGGGCGGCCAGATCACCGTCATCAAGGTGCCGGGCCTGGGCTGCTGGCGCGCGGAGACCATCCCGGTGGAGGGTCTGCGCCCCCTGCTGGGCATGGAGGACTAAAACCATGAAAAACACCTTTGGCAGCGCATTGGCGCTGACCATCTTCGGCGAGAGCCACGGCAGGGCCATCGGCGGTGTGCTGGACGGCATGGCCGCTGGTGTGCCGGTGGATGAGGAATTCATTGCCGCCTGCATGGATAAGCGCCGCGCCCGGGGCGACGGGCTTTCGACGCCCCGCGTGGAGGCCGATAACGTACAGCTGCTCTCCGGTGTCGTGAACGGTCACACCACCGGCACGGCCATCGCCCTGATGATCGAGAACCAGAACACCCGCAGCGGCGACTACGCCAAGACGGCTGACCTTCTCCGCCCCGGCCACGCGGACTATACCGCCTACGCCAAATACCACGGCTTTCAGGACGCCCGGGGCGGTGGACACTTTTCGGGCCGCATCACTGCCGCGCTGGTGGCAGGCGGTGCCATCGTTCTGGGTGCGCTGAACCGCGCCGGCATCGACATCACCACCCACATCGCCCGCTGTGCCGGCATTTCCGATACGCCCTTTGCGCTGGACGATGCCGCCGCACTGGCCGCTCAGGTGAGCGTGCTGGAAAGCAGGGACGAGGGCTTCGCCCTGCTGGATGCTTCCGCCGAAGAGCCGATGAAAACGGCCATCCGTGCCGCCGGTTCGGAGGGCGACAGCGTGGGCGGCATCCTTGAAACAGCCATTCTCGGCCTGCCCGCCGGTGTGGGCGAGCCGTATTTTGACAGCGTGGAGAGCCTTATTTCCCACATGGCGTTTTCGGTGCCTGCCGTGAAGGGCATTGAGTTCGGTACCGGCTTCGGCTTCGCCGACCTGAAAGGCTCTGAGGCCAACGATGCCTTCCGCATGAAGGGCGATTCGGTGGTCACGGCCACCAACCACAACGCGGGCATCAACGGCGGCATCACCAACGGAATGCCTGTCGTTTTCCGCACCGCTGTCAAGCCGACGCCCAGCATCTACAAAGAGCAGGAGACGGTGGATTACATTGCAAAGCAGGACGCGCCCCTCTCCATTCAGGGCCGTCATGACCCCTGCATCGTGCCTCGCGCCGCCATCGTCCAGACCTGCGCCGCCGCGCTGGCTGTGGGCGATTTGATGACCGCCCGCTATGGCACCGCATGGATGGAGCGGCCCACCAGCTACCGCAGGGAGGGACTGTGATGGAATACGGACTCATCGGCTCGAAACTGGGCCATTCCTACTCGAAGATCATCCATGAGATGCTCTGCGGCTACCACTACGACCTCTGCCCGCTTCCCACCGAAGAGGAAGCCCGGGCTTTCCTCATCAGGCGGCAGTTCAAGGCCATCAATGTCACCATCCCCTATAAGCGGCTGGTGATGGAATACTGCACCTACATCGACCCCCGTGCCAAGGCCATCGGCGCGGTGAACACTGTGGTCAACAAGAACGGCCTGCTCTACGGCTACAACACCGATTATCTCGGCTTTGCCCACCTGTGCGACGCCCACGGCGTCGATTTTGCGGGCAAAAACCGTCCTCATCCTCGGCACCGGCGGCACCCACAACACCACCAGCGCCGTCGCCCGCGACAAGGGCGCGGCCAGAGTGCTCACCGTCAGCCGGACGCCGGACGCCGCCAAAGGCCAGCTCTCCTATGAAGAGGCTGTGTTCAGCGGCGCACAGATCGTCATCAACACCACCCCCGCCGGAATGTACCCCAACGTGGGCGTGTGCAGTCTGGACGTGGCAAAAATGCCCGGGCTGGAAGCTGTGCTGGACGTGGTGTACAACCCCGATAAGACGGAGCTCATCCTCCGGGCCGAAGAGGCCGGGGTCCCGGTGGCTGTGGGCGGCCTCGAGATGCTGGTGGCGCAGGCCGTGTATGCCGCCGAATACTTCCTCAGCCGGAAGTTCGACGACGCAGCAGGGGAGATCGGCCGCATCACTGCCGCGCTCCGCCGCGATATGCTCAACGTGGCCCTCATCGGAATGCCCTCCAGTGGAAAATCTACCGTGGGCCGTGCATTGGCCGAAAAGCTGGGCAAAAAGTTCATCGACCTCGACGAGGAGATCGTCAAGGCCGACGGCCGCAGCATCCCCGACATCTTTGCCGCCGAGGGCGAGGACGGCTTCCGTGCGAAGGAATCCGCCCAGACCGCCCGCTTTGCCAAAGAGGGACGACAGCTGCTCTCCTGCGGCGGCGGCATCATCAAGCGGGGCGAGAATCTGCGGGCGCTGCATCAGAACGGCGTCGTGCTCTTCCTCGACCGGCCCCTGGATGCGCTGACGGTGGGCGGCGGACGTCCGCTCTCGTCCAGCACCGAGGCGCTGAAAAAGATGGAGGCGGAGCGCCGCCCCCTGTATCTCGCGGCGGCAGACGCCGTTATCCCGAACAGCGGTACGGTGGAGGACGCCGTGACCGCCGCAATGGAGGCACTGGATGAAATTTTTAGTCATTAACGGCCCCAACCTCAACATGATGCACTTCACCGAGCCGGGTGTGGCCGGTCAGCTGGATTACAACGGCCTGCTGGATTACCTCGAGCTGTGCTGCACCCAGATGGGCATGGAAGTGGAATTTTTCCAGTCTAACCACGAGGGCGACCTCATCGACGAGATCCAGTCTGCCGCAGGCCGGGCCGACGGCATCATCCTGAATCCCGGCGGCTACGCCCACTACAGCGTCGCCATCCTCGACGCGCTGCGCCTCTGCGGCGTGCCTGCCGTGGAAGTGCTGCTCAGCGAGCCCGACGAGCACGAGCCCTTCCGCAAGACGGACATCGTCTCGTTCGGCTGTCAGGGCCACTTCATCGGCGAGGGCATCAGCGGCTATCTCCACGCTGCCGCCTATCTGGCCCAGCTGCTGCGGCTGGACGGCAGTGCGCACACCCATTTAGTGATGTAAGAAATCGACTCTCTTCTGCTGGAAAGCGGAGCAAAGAGGGCGTGGAAAAGAAGGATAGAAAGGAAAAATTTTATGATCATCTCCACCAAAAAGGGTACCCCGAAGGAAGAGCTCGAGAAAATCGTTGACCGCTTCGAAAAGCAGGGCCTCGACGTCACCCTCATCACCGGCAAGGACTACAATGTCTTCGGCCTCGTGGGCGATACCACCAAGATCGACGAGCGCGACGTCCTCGCCAACCCCTGGATCGACAACGTGACCCGTGTTTCCGCTCCCTATAAGCGTGCCAACCGCCTCTTCCACCCGGCAGATTCTGTTATCGACTGCGGCGGCGTGAAGATCGGCGGCAAGGAGAAGATCGCTGTCATGGCCGGCCCCTGCAGCATCGAGAGCGAAGAGCAGGCCCTCCGCATCGCACAGGGCGTCAAGGCCGGCGGCGCGACCCTCTTCCGCGGCGGCGCTTACAAGCCCCGCACCTCTCCCTACTCCTTCCAGGGCCTCGAGACCGAGGGCATCCTTGACATGGTGAAGGCCCGCGAGGCCACCGGTATGCCCATCGTCTCCGAGCTGATGAGCGAGGAACGCATCCCCGAGTTCGAGGAGTATGTGGACGTTGTGCAGATCGGCGCGCGCAATATGCAGAACTTCCAGCTGCTCAAGGCTGTGGGCAAGATGCACAAGCCCGTTCTGCTCAAGCGCGGCCTGTGCAACACCATCGAGGAGTGGATCATGAGCGCCGAGTACATCATGGCCGGCGGCAACGAGCAGGTCATCCTGTGCGAGCGCGGTATCCGCACCTTCGAGAAGTACACCCGCAACACCCTCGACCTCTCCGCTGTGCCGATCATCCACGAGAAGACCCATCTGCCCGTCATCGTGGACCCCAGCCACGCCACCGGCAAGGCAAACCTTGTGGAGCCCATGATGATCGCCGCTGTCGCCGCCGGTGCCGACGGCCTTGAGGTGGAAGTCCACTACGACCCCCGCCACGCATGGAGCGATGGCGCACAGTGCCTGACCCCCGACGCCTTTGCGCAGGCTATGGCAAAGTGCCGTCAGGTCGCATGGGCTATCGGCCGGGATATGTGATATGAATGCTACGATAAAACGCGCCCCCGGCGGCATCGGCGGCACCATCACCGCGCCGCCCAGCAAGAGCATGGCGCACCGTGCGGTGCTCTGCTCGGCGCTGGCCGAGGGGACTTCCCACATCGAAAACCTTGAGTTCAGCAAGGATATTTCTGCCACCCTCTCCGCCGCCGGGCAGCTCTGCGCCAAAGTGCGCACCGGTGCGGATAACGCTGTTGTAGAGGGGCTGGGGAGCTTTCTGCCCGTCAGCGCTCCGGTGGATTGCTGTGAGAGTGGAAGCACCCTGCGCTTTCTCATCCCCATTGCCAGCCTCACCGGGCAGAAAGTGACCTTTGTTGGCCGCGGACGGCTGATGGAGCGCCCTCAGACGGTATACGAGAAGTTGTATCAGGAGCAGTCTCTCCGATTTGAACAGTCTTCGGCGGGCCTGGCCGTCGAAGGAACTCTGAAAAGCGGCGAGTATGAGCTGGCGGGCAATGTGTCCAGTCAGTTCATCAGTGGGCTGCTGTTCGCCCTGCCGCTGCTGGCAGGCGACAGCACCCTCCACCTTATCCCGCCGGTAGAGAGCCGCAGTTATATCGAGATGACCCGGGCGGCCCAGCGCCGTTTCGGCGTCGAGAGCCGCTGGCAGGACGAAACCACCCTCTTCATCCCGGGCGGGCAGAAATACCGGCCTTGCGATTACACCGTGGAGGGCGATTACAGCCAGGCGGCCTTCCCGGCGGTGCTGGGAGCGGTGCAGGGCGGCGTGACCCTAAAAGGATTATCCGCCGACACCCTGCAGGGCGATGCCGCGATCCTCGACATTCTGCGCCGCTGTGGTGCAAGCTTCCGCACCACCGATGCAGGGATCGTGTTCGAGAAAGCACCTCTCCACGGTGTGGACATTGACCTTGCCGACTGCCCCGACCTGGGCCCCGTGCTGATGGTCCTGGGCCTGCTTTGCGAAGGGACCACCACCATCCGCAACGCGGAGCGTCTCCGGATCAAGGAGAGCGACCGCATTGCAGCCATGGAAGCCGAACTGCGGGCCTGCGGCGGCGTCCTCGAGAGCGAGGGCGGCACCATCACCATCCACGGCTGTGCAGACAGCCTCCACGCCCCCGCCGCGCCGCTTCACGGCCACAACGACCACCGTGTGGTGATGAGCCTTGCGGTGCTGGCGCTGGCTGCCGGGCTGGAACTTTCCATCGACGACGCCGAGGCCGTGCAGAAGAGCTGGCCCCATTTCTTTGAAGCCATCAAGCCGTTAGGCGCGGAGGTAGAATATGCTGGATAAAACAAAGCGTTATCTTATCGTGGGCCTCGGACTGCTGGGCGGCAAATACGCCCTCGAGCTTTCCAAAGCCGGGTTCCATGTGGACGGCATCAACCGCAGCGAGGGCCACTTACAGTACGCTCTCGACCACGGCTATATCGCCAGCGGCAAGACCCACGATTTCGAGGACCTCGTCTCGCAGGCCGACCACATCATCTTCGGCCTCTACCCCACGGCCCTCATCGACTGGTTCAAGACCTACGGCCATCTCATCAAGCCCGGCTGCATCTTTACCGACGTCTCCGGCGTCAAGACCGGCCTTGTGGAGCCGGTGCAGGCCATGTGTCCGGAGGTGTGGAGTTCATCGCCAGCCACCCGATGGCAGGCCGTGAGACTTCCAGCGTCGAGCACGCCGCCGAGGTCAGCTTTGCCCCGGCCAACTTCATCATCACCCCACCGAGAAGAACACCCCCGAGGCCGTCCAGTGGGCGAAAGAGCTGGCCGAGGTGCTGGGCTTCCGCCACATCTGCACCCTGACGGTGCAGGAGCACGACAAGATGATCGGCTACGTCAGCCAGCTCTGCCACGCCATCGCCGTCAGCCTCATGTGCGCCAACGACAACTCTTCTCTCTGCGAGTACACGGGCGACTCCTTCCGCGATCTGACCCGCATCGCCCGCATCAACGAGAAGATGTGGGCGGAGCTGTTCCTCTGGAACAAGGAGAACCTCATCGCCGAGATCGACCAGTTCGATTCCGCTCTGGACCAGCTGCGGGACGCCCTCGTGGCCGACGACCGGGACAAGCTGGAAGAGATGTTCCGCCTGTCCACCCAGCGCCGCGCCGCATTCGACAAAAAGGACTCGTGACCGGAAAGGAGGCCGCCCATGCCCAAGCAGGAGGGACAAAAATCCAAACTGTTGGCGCTGCTGCATATCTTTGAGCAGCAGACCGACGAGGAGCATCTGCTGAATGTGCCTCAGCTGGTGGAGCTGCTGGCCCGGCAGGGCATCCTCTGCGAGCGAAAGAGCGTCTACAGCGACATCGACGCGCTGAACGCGCTGGGCTATGACATCCGGCTGCGCCGGGGCCGCAGCGGCGGCTATTGGATGGCGACGCGGCCTTTCGAGCTGGCGGAGCTGAAGCTTCTGGTGGACGCTGTCCAGTCCAGCCGGGTCATCTCGAAAGCGTCCAGTGATAAGCTCATCCATAAGCTGGAAGGGCTGGCCTCCCAGTATGAGGGCAGTCAGCTCCAGCGTCAGGTCTATGTCGATGGCCGCCCCAAGAGCGCCAACAAAGACCTGCCCTACAGCGTGGACGCCCTCTTTACGGCCATCAACACCGGCAGGATGGTGCGCTTCCGCTACAAAAAGGCGGGACGCCCCGCGCCTTACAACATCAGCCCCTGGCAGATGGCGTGGGAGAACGGCTGCTACTACCTCATCGCCTATCAGGACGAGAAGGAGCCGGTGGGCATCCGCCATTACCGGGTGGATAAAATGGCCGGGGTCACGGTGCTGGACGAGCCCCGCCGCGGCAAAGAGCAGTTCGCGGATCTCGACCTGCCCGCCTACCTGAAAAAGCACTTTCAGATGTTCGGCGGGCCGGAGCATAGAGTCACCCTGCGGTGTACTTCCGACCTTGAATCAGCCATGCGGGAGCGCTTCGGCGCTTCGCCCATCTTCGTGCCGGAAGGGAAGGAGCACTTCCATTTCGACATCCCCGTCTGTGTCAGCGACCAGTTCTACGGCTGGGTCTGCGGCTTCGGCGGCAAGATAGAAGTCGTCTCGCCCGCCGAGGTGCGGGACGGCCTGCGGGCGCTGAACGAGCGGCTGGTAAAAATGCATCAATAAATGAACAAAAAGGCCCAAATGGCCAATCGGATCTGCATGCATGCATGTGCGGCCTTTTTTGTTGTATAAATATTATTTGAAATTACTTTGCGTTGAACACATACCTGTCCATCCGGTGGAATGCCTCTTCAATGCGGGCGCGGGGCGAGGCCAGATTGATGCGCAGATGGCAGGGGCCGTGGAACATCACGCCGTCCTGCACGGCAGCACCGACGGCCCAGCAGGCTTTTCTCCACGTCCTGAATGGTCTTGCCGTGGGCGGCGCACCAGTCGGTGCAGTCCACAAAGAGCATATAGGTGCCTTCGGGCTTTGTCACATGGACACCCTCGAAATGCTTTGCGATGTAGTCGAGATAAGGACCCCTGGGCGCCAATCCCCGGGATGGGACGCCTCCCAAAATTCGCATGGAAGTCGACCCAGACCAAGGGAACCGACTGGCAGCAGATCGCACAGGGAGTCGAACTGCAGAAGGACTCCAAGACCGGCAACCAGTACGCGGAACTCGTCGCGGGACAGGCGGGCACCGCCATCTACCAGGACATCGCCACCATCCCGGGCGTGTCCTACCGCTGGACGTTGAAGCACGCCAGCCTCGACAGGAACCACCTCGACGGGATGAGCGTCATGATCGGCGAACCCGGCAAGGAATCCGCCCAGGACGCGAGGCGAACCACCGTCAACGGCAACGGCGACCAGCCGGGCGACGTCGGCAAGGTCATCTCCACGAAGGTGAGCAACGACGCCGAGTCGAACCATGAGTCGAACCATTCCAGCCGTAACCATGACGGGCAGTGGGAGACCTACACCGGCACGTACATCGCCACCGGGACGGTCACCCGCTTCACCTTCAAGTCGGTAAGCTCCAGCAACAACGTCAACGGCAACATCCTCGACGATCTGAGCTTCACCAAGGCCTACAGGCTCGGCTACGACGGGAACGGCGGAACCGGCCAAGTGCCCTCGCGTACCGAGGTCGGCAGGACCGAAACCGCCGCATCCGGGACGGATGGCACGGTCAGGCTTGCGGCCGACAAGAGCGCCGGACCGGAGTCCGGAACCATCGCGGACGATCGCAGGGTGCTGACCGACACGACCGCCAGACAGGATGACGGGACCAGCCAGCGGACGATCACCCGATCCGACGGCAGCGTGCGCGTGGAGACGATCGCCGACACGGGCGCCGTATCCGGCTGCCAGGTCTACTATCCGGCCGGCACCAGGATCACATTGGCGACCGCGAAGGCCGACTCCGACTGCTGGGATTCCAGCCAGATCGGCAAGACCAACCGCACGTTCTACGGTTGGAGCGCGAACACGGACGCCAACGACAGGGACGTGCCCGTCGGCGACACCATGGACCCGGAAACACGCTGAACGCGAACGTCAGGACGGAGATCGTCATGCCCGCCAGGGCGAAGACCGTATACGCATTGTGGGCCATCAACCCCACCCTGTCGTACAACGTGAACACGCCCGCCGGCAGCAACGCGCCCGGCACGCCCGCATCGCAGACCGTGCCCTACAACACGGCCGCCGCCGACAAATCCGGTTGGGCGGCCGGCGACACGGGCAAGATTCCCGGCTACCGGTTCGACGGCTGGTACACGGCCCCGAACGGCGGAAACAAATACGATTTCAACACGCCGCTCACCGGCAACGTGACCGTGTACGCGCACTGGGTCGGCAACGGGTACACAGTCAGATTCGCCGGCAACGGGGCGACCGGCGGCGGCACCCCGGATCAGGCGTTCCAATACAACATCGGCCAGAACCTGCACCGGAACGGGTTCGTCCGCGACGGGTACACGTTCACCGGGTGGAAGCGCGCCGACAACCAGCAGGCGTACGGCGACGGCCAGTGGGTCACGAACCTGACCACGCAGCCGAACGGGATCGTCACCATGGTCGCCCAATGGTCGGCCAACGAGGCGCACATCCGCTACAATCCGAACCCGCCCGCGGGCAAGACCGCGGGAGGCAACGGCACCCCCAACTGGGACGGCCACACCGGCGACACGCCCACCATCGGAGGGAACGGCTGGACGATCGACGGGTACACGTTCGCCGGCTGGGCCACCAGCCCGGACGGCGGCGGCACGAAGTACGCGCCGGGCGCCAGTTGGACGGCCAACGGGACGCTGACCCTGTACGCGCAGTGGACGCCCGGCCAGGCCAGCCTCACCTACGACGGCAACGGGGCGACCGGCGGTAAGACCGACCCGCAGACTGGCAAGACCGACGAGAAGATCAACGTGCGCGACAACGGATTCACCCGCGACGGCTACACGTTCGTCACGTGGAACACTCAGGCCGACTGCAAGGGCAATGCAGTGAAACCTAACAGCGAGTGGACGTTGCGTGGGTTCCAGCACCCCTATATGCCTGCTGGGCCGGTAACGCACAAACCCTCACCTATCACGGCAACGGCGCAACCGGAGGCAACACGGCGGCACAATCCGGCAAGACCGGTGACGAACTGACCACAAACGCCAATGGTTTCACCCGCGACGGATACACGTTCGTTCGTTGGGACACCGCCAAGGACGGTTCCGGCACCGCATACGGCGAAGGCAAGAACGGCGTCAGCCAGTACGTGATGAAGCCAGCAGGCAACGACCTGTACGCCATCTGGAAGGCAAACCCGGCAACCATCCAGTACCGCAACGACTGGCCGAACACCACAGGCAGCACACCCGACACCACCGGCAACACCGGCGACACGGTGACCATCAGCCAGAACAGCTTCGACCGTCCAGGCTACACGTTCACCGGCTGGAGCACCAGCAAACGCGGCGACCCAAGCCTGCAACCAGGCGACAAACACACGCTTGAACCGAGAACCACCACCGTGTGGGCCCAATGGAAGGCCGACCCCGCACACCTGGTGTACAACAGCAACATCGGAACCGTCGGCTCGGAAACCAAGACGGTGGACGGTGTTGTCGACCAGACCGTGAAGACCATCACGAACCCGTTCGACCGTCCTGGTTACACATTCTCCGGCTGGAACACGCAGGCCGACGGCAAGGGCAAGGCATACGCCACGGGAGCCGACTACGTGCTGACGGCCAACGACAAGTCCACGCCGAAGAACACCTCCGTGCTCTACGCGCAGTGGAAAATCAACGGTGCCAGCCTGAAGTTCAACCCGAACGGCGGCATCGGCCATGTCGATGACGTGACCGGCGACGCCTTCTCCACCGTCACCATCCCCGGTGACGCGAAGGAGCCGAAGATCACCCGACCCGGCTACCGGTTCGTCGGATGGAGCACGGAGAAGAACCCGCCCGCAGGGAGCACTTTCCTGCAGCCGGGCGAAGGCAAGGTCACACTGCCCGCCGAAGGCAGCACCACCGTGTACGCCCAGTGGGAGCCGAGCCTGACCACCCTGCCGTTCACGGGCGGACAGGCCCAGGTGCCGACCATCTGGCTGTACGCCGGATTCGCGCTCATGCTGATCGCGCTCGGCGTGATGATGCCGATGCTACGCATGCGCATGGCCGCAACCAAGCGCACCGGTAAGCACATGCCGATCACCGGCGGAAAGCACGCGAAGTGACGGCAGCGGCCGAAACCGACGTGTGGGAGAGCGTCGCGGATGCGGTCCGCGACAAGCGGGCGCGCGACAATCGCGCCCGCCGGCTCGTCCGCCATTCCCGGATCTACGCGGTCGCCGCAGTCATCTGCCTGATCGCGGGCATGGTGCTTGTCGCCATGCCCCGCATCCAGCAGACGCTCGGCGACCGCGCCGTTGACGAGCAGGCGCGATCCGTCAGCCAGACGGCCGCGCTGTTTCCGGAATCCTCCCGTCAAAGCGTCATCCAATCTGCCATCGCATATAATCAGCGTCTTTATGAAGGCGGTCAGCCACAGATAGGCGAACCTGTGTTCGATGGGAAGACCGAGGGCAATTTCGAGGGCGATGCCGAATACCGGCGTCAACTGTCCGTGAATGGGTTGGATGCCATGGGTGAGATTCTGATTCCGAAGATCAGCGTCGACATGCCCATCCTCCACGGAGCTGGTCAAGATGTGCTCGAACATGCGGCCGGCCATCTGGCGGGCACCAGTCTGCCTATCGGTGGCAAGAATACGCGCGCCGTAATCACCGGTCATTCGAATCTGAAAGGCGCGACCCTGTTCACCCGGCTCGGTGAACTCGAAGACGGCGACCCGTTCTATATCAAGGTCATGGGTAACACGCTCGCCTATCGAGTCACCAGCAAACGCATCGTCTCTCCTACCGACACGAAATCGTTGCGTGTCCATAAGGGGAAGGACGAGGTCACGCTCCTCACCTGTACGGGGCAGGGCAATACGCTGCGACTGCTTGTCACGGGGGAGCGCAACAGCATGCCCGATCAGGCCCCCTTGCCCGGAGATGCCACGGGGGACGTAAAAAAGGCGGCTTTTGTTTCGGGCGTCACCGTGACAGGGATATTGGCTGTCGGATTTTCGCTTTGTCGCAGTCGGCGTGCCGTGGGTCATCATATAGGTTTGCCACAGACACATGATAGTGACAATTTGCGTTAGTAAAAAAAGGTGTTACTATATGTTTGTGAAACAAAAACACATAATCTCCCGACATCGGGGTAAACCCGAAAAGGAAGACACATACACGAGAAAGAAGAAACTCCCCATGACACACGGCATCACCAAGATCACAGTGGCAACCACCGCCGTGATGGCAACCCTTGCCGCTCCGGCAGTCGCAATGGCCGACGAAACCACAACCACCGGCGACCAAACCAATCAGGCAATCACACAGGCCCAAGACAGCATCCAGCAGGCACAGCAGAGCACCACCGAAGCCAACCAGGCCATCGCACAGGCATCCCCGACCGGCGTGACCGAAGCACAGGCCAAGGCCGACGCCGCCGCAGCCGCACTGGACACCGCCAAGCAGAACCTCGACGCCGCCGCCGCCCAGCAGCAGACAGCCGCAAACAACCAGCAGCAGGCCCAGAAGAATTACGACGACGCCAACAAGGCCCAACAGCAGGCCGCACAGGATGCGACCGGCACGGCCGACAAGATCGCCGCCGCCCAGCAGGCCGCGAACGACGCGTCCAACGCCATCAACGACGCCAACAAGGCCATGCAGCAGGCCTCCAGCAACCAGTCGAAGGGCGAAACCGACAAGCAGGCCGCACAGACCGCGAAGGATGAGGCCACGGCCGAATCCGCCTCCCATCAGAAGGACGCCGACAAGGCCCAGACCGATATTGATGCGGCCGACAAGCAGGCCACGGACGCGCAGAAGAAGGCCGATGACGCAGATACCGCCATCAGTGATGCGCAGAAGAAGGCCGGCCGGGCCGACGCGGACGCAAAGAAGGCCGCGGCCGACAAGGCCGCCGCCGAGAAGGAGCTGGCCGCGGCCAAGCAGCAGCAGGCCACGGCGACCGGCGACAAGACGAAGGCCGACGAGGCGGTGAACGTCGCGCAAGCCAAGCTGGATGCGGCCAGGCAGGCCGAGGCCAAGGCGCTTGAAGCCAAGCAGAAGGCCGATGCCAAGGTCGAGCAATTGTCCAAGGATGATGGAGGTCTTTCCGACCTGGCCGCGAAGCTCAAAGCGGCGAAGAAGGCCGCAGCCGACGCCGCCACCGCCCAGCAGAAGGCGGAACAGGCGCAGAAGGACGCCGACAAGGCGGTGTCCGACTCCTCTTCCAACGCCGAGGCGAAGCAGCAGGCCGCCGCCGATGCCAAGAGCGAGGCCGACGCCAAGAAGGAAGCGGCAGACGAGGCTCAGGACAAGCTGTCTCAGGGCGCAGTGGCCTACTTCGGCGACAAGGGTGCCTCTCAGGCAGTCAAGGTTCTCACCGATCCGACCGTCACCGAGTATCTTGACGCCATTCATAATGGCGCCAAGGGTGATGCGACCACGTTGGACAACATGATCGAGGCCCTGAAGTTCATCCAGGAAGCCAATCAGCTTCGCGCGAAGGAAGGCCTGCAGCCCCTCAAGGTCAGTGACACCCTGATGGCACAGGCCATGGCGGATGCGGATTATGCCAACAACAACGTGAACCATCCACTTCAATTCCCCGCCAGCGAAAACCTCGCCTGGGGTTACACTGATCCCTTTAAGGGCTGGTACGACACGGAGAAGTCCATGTATGAGAAGGACATGTCCGACGGTGTCCTGGATTGCAAGGCCTCGGACGGCAAGCCCGTCAAACCCTGCGCTTATGGCCATTACACCACGCTGGTCAACCCCGATTTGACCCTCACCGGTTTCGGCGTCAGCCAGAACGGCAACATCACGGGTATCGGCGGGAACACCCATAGTCAGCTGTTCACCGAAAACGCTAACGGAATCGGCTCCGACGCGGGCCGCATCATGGACGTTGACGCATACCTGACTGATTTGACTGCCTACCGTGATTCCCTGACCGGAGCCGACGCCGCATACCAGACCGCATTGTCCAAGAGCAAGCAGGCCGCACAGGACGCTTCCGATGCGGCCAAGGCGCTGGCCGCCGCCCAGCAGTCCGCACGGAAGGCCGCCGAGGAAGCCCAGCAGGCCGCGCAGAAGGCCAAGGATTTGCAGACCGCCGCCGACGAGGCGCAGAAAGCGTATGACGAGGCCGTGAAGGCGAACGAGGACAAGGCCAAGGCGTTGGAGGAAGCCAGGAAGGATCAAGCCGATAAGAACGCGGCTTATTCCGCCGCCCAGCAGGCCACCAAGGAAGCCCGGTCCGGAGCCGACGCCGCCACCGACGCCCAGACCGCAGCCCAGACGGCGGTGGACAAGGCGAACACGGCAGTCGCCGCCGCGCAGGCGAAGATCGATGCCGCCGACAAGCTGGCCCAGACCGCCGCCAAGAACAAGACGGATGCGGAAGCCGCGATCAAGCAGGCGAACACGGACAAGACGAAGGCCGCAGCCGACCTGGCCGCCGCCAAGGCAGCCAAGGCCGAGGCCGAGAAGGCCAAGCAGGCCGCGCGCGACGCCAAGACCGTTTCCGACGCGAAGGTTGAAGCCGCCGCCAAGCAGGTCAAGGCCGCCGACGAGGCCATCGCCGACGCCAAGGCCGCATACGCGAAGGCGAAGGACGACCTCAACGCGGCCACCGGCAAGCTCAACGACGCCCAGAACACCATCAAGCGTCTGCAGAACGCCGAGGAGAACCTCAAGAAGGCGAACGCGAAGCTGACGGAAGCGCAGTCCAAGCTGGACGAGGCGAACAAGGCCAAGGATGAGGCCGACAAGGCATACGAGAAAGCCAAGGCCGACTATGATGCCAAGCTCGCCGACAAGCAGGCGTCCGACAAGGAGCTCGCCGCCGCCAAGCAGGCCGAAGCCGAAGCCCAGAAGAAGGCCGAGGAGGAAGCCAAGAAGCAGCAGGAAGCCCAGAAGAAGGCCGACCAAGCCAAGAAGGATGCCGAAGCCAAGAAGCAGAAGGCCGAACAGGCCAAGAAGCAGGCTGCAGGTGTGACGAACAATGGTCTGGCCTCCACCGGATCGGACACCACCGCAATCGCCACGCTGGCGGCGATCATGACCATCGCCGGTGCTGGCTGCGTGCTCGTGCGTGTACGTTCCGCCAAGCATGCCGATGGATGGCATGCAGTCGAGGACTGATTCTCACCGCACCAAACGTGTTTTGCCCGCCTTCGACCCGAAACAGGGGAGAGGCGGGCAAAACCGTATTCCCACATACCGAAGCAAAACGGTAGCTTCTTTTGTTACTATCAGAAAAAGTCAGTGAATTGCGTGAAAGGGTCTGGCTATGAACGATGTGGGCCATGCGCCACTCCCAGGCGACGTGCTGCTACACCAATACCTGCAACCAAACAACATCACCATGTACCGTCTGGCGAAAGCCATGAACCTGCCACAAACCACCATCAGTGGCCTGATACACGGGAAAAGACGCATCACCACAAGCCTCGCATACCAGCTCGCCTACGTGTTGGACACGTCACCGGAATACTGGCTGGAATTGCAAATGCACTACGATATTGAAAACTACGACAAATTCGATGAAAGCGGACTGACGGCCCTCATTGATAATACGGTCGGCGACACTGTCCGATCAGAACGATGACGAGCAGAAGAATCCGCTAACGCCAGTTTCGTCCATGCCCACTTTGACGGCCTCGATTCCTCCAATTCGTTTTCCGCTGCCGCGCATTGTACTGCTGAGAATATTCTGTGCCGGCGCTTGTCCTTGTGTTCTCTCCCTCGGAGTGGCTGAATAGGGCTCGTTTCCATTGGTTTGCGTTCATGGAATTCTTTCTTAGTTGGGAGAGGGGACTTCTTATTGAGAACTATTCCTATCTGACATAAGATACATTATCGGCTAAAAAAACGATTTTAGGATAATGCTTGTTTCGCTTCCTCCTAGAAGAGCTCGTTTTGTATTGGTTTGTTGAGTCGTGCGTGGATCAGCTTGATATAGTCGGAATCGAGTTCGCTTGCCGTGCATTGCATGTGTTCGAGCAGACATGCTTCCAATGTGGTGCCGCTTCCGGCGAACGGCTCCAGCACGAGACCATCCGCCGGGGTGACGAGACGGACAAGCCAGCGCATGAGTTCGACCGGTTTGACTGTCGGATGGAGGATACCGTCGACTTTCGGCCGCTCAGCCGATGAGGCTTTCGGACAATACCTGAAAACCGGGTAGAATCGACTCGCGCCGCCCATATCGTCATATTCGGCACCGGTATGGGTCATGCCCCAGCCGTCACCGGGTTTCGTGCTTGCGCGTGGTTTGCCTTTTCGACTGACGGTGACGCCGGACTGTCGGTCGAGTTCCTTGGCCGTGGACTGGTCGAACAGCATGTTCGGCGTGAAACGGGCGGCAGCCGTGTAGTCGGTGCGATTCGCTTTGTCCGCACCATATACATGGTTGTCTCTCGGCCCGGAGTCGAACCGTCCATGCTGGTTCTTGCCCTTCGACTCCGCCTCGTCCGCCGTGTTGCGGAATGGGACGCGGCATGCGTCGATATGCAGTGCGCCTGTCCCGTGTCCGAGCAGATTGTGGGCGAGATTCCCGTCCAACGGCTTGCGGGCCAGACAGATGGGTTCGTGCGCGGGCTTCAGCTGGCTGTACCAGCCTTTGAACGGTTTCGCCGTCTCGGATCGCGTCGGCTCCACATCCTCGCGGCGTTCCCGGTCGATCATGAGCGTCGCATCCGAACCGTGTGGCATGCCGGACGCGTACACCCAGTCGATCTGGTCGCGGATTTCGAAGCCCGCATCCTCGATGGCGCATGCCAGCCGATGATAGGTGCGGCTGGCCGCGAACGCCGCCACATGCCCGCCCGGCTTCAGGACGCGCAGGATATCCTTCCACAGGTCCACGTCGAACGCGATGCCTGTGGAATCGAAGCTGCGGTTCATGAAACCGATCTCATACGGCGGGTCGGTGACGACGGAATCCACGCTGTTGTCCGGTAAGGAGGCGATGAGTCGGCGACAATCCCCCTTGTATAGGCGGAGGCTGTCGCCCAGATCTTCCAGGTTGATCAATGTCGGAACCGTTTAGAATTCCGGGTCGGTGCCGTCGCCGTTCGGATCCGTGCTGGCTGGCGTGGTCGTAGCCCACGGATCCATTGCGGGCTGTGAGGGTGCTGCAGGTTGCGCCGGTGTCTGTGCGGGAGCCTGTTGGCTGTAACCCTGCTGCTGGTAGTTGTTGTATGCGCCTTGCTGATAGCCGTTGTTCGGCTGCTGGTATCCGCCGCCGTAATTGTTCTGCCGGTAGCCGTTGCCGTTGGACTGTTGGCCGCTGGTCTTCTGAAATTGCGTGACGCCGAACCGGAGGCTGACACCCAAATCGGTGACGATCATTTCAAGATTGCTACGCTGTTGGCCGGTGGTCTTGTCCGTCCAATTGTTGGTTTTCATGTAACCGGTGGCTACCACGCGCATGCCCTTATAGCAGGAGCGCATGATGTTCTGGGCGAGGTCTCCGAATGCTGCGCATCGCATGAATACGGCATCCCCATCCACGGTCTGCCCGTTACGGTCACGTCGACGCGTATTGTGCGCGATGGTGAAAGTGACCGTATCTCCCCTCTGCTCGGGGTTTGCTGTGATATTGCCTGCGAGTGTGAGTGTCGGCTCTCCTGCCATGGGTTCCTGGTCTCCTTATTTTTTCTATGTGGACATATTCAGTATAACAAGCATATACGAAGAAAAGGCATGTCGGATAAGCATCAGGACAGAGGAGAAAAAACCTGATACCAATCCGACATACCCCTTTTAGCAGGATGGGCTCACTCCACTACGGCGGAATGAGCCCATCAAGGTTTCTATCCGATCAGTGTGACCGCCTTACAGGCGGATACGCTTCCTCGAACCAGCCAGAGCGAGAGCGATACCAGCTCCGGCGAGGACCCCGGCCCACAGGAGCATCGGGGTGCCGACACCAGTGGAGGCGAGACCCTTCTCCTTGACGAGCACAGTCTCGTTCGGTTTGCGCGCGTCACCGTAGGAGACGAGCCCGCCCGTCTGGTCGTACACCTTCTCGCGCCAGTAGTAGGTGCCGGTCTCGTGGACGGTCACGGTCGGCGAGTGGATGCCGTCCTTCGCGTCGACCTTGCCGGTGACGGTGATGAGCACGTCGCCCGACTGGTCGCCGTCGGCCTGCCTCCACAGTTCGAATTCGGCCTTGGCGGCCTGCTCGCAGTTCTTGAGCAGGAGCTCGTCGTGCAGGTCGGCCTTGCCGTTTTCCATCGTGACCTCGCCCTGGCTCCTGGTGGACACCTCGCACTTCGGTGTTTCAGGCTTTCGGACGCGCACGATCTCGGATGCGAGTCCGAAAGCGTGCTGCACCTTGCCGTGGGTGAGCTGACGCCATGCGAGGGCGGCGAGCGGATTATGGTTCTGGTCGCCGGTCAGGCTCGGTGTCATGACCCAATGCCAAGCGTAGGTGCCCGATTCGGTCAGGGTGAACGAGTCGGTCGTGTAGGTGCCGAACTTGGTGACGTCCTTGATGTCGGTCTCGTGAACCTTCACCGCGTTGTCGGGCACGGTGTCGGTTTCCTCGATCGCGGCGGACGGGTCGTCACTCACCTTGTAGAGGACGCCGTGGAAGTCGAGGCTCAGCGGGGTGCCCTTCGGGGTTTCGCCTTCGGTGACGTTCGACTGCGGGTAGGTGGGCCACACGTCCTTTTCGTTGGTCCTTGGCGACGACGAGCTTGTCGACGGTGGTCTCCCCCGCCTTGACTTCCTTGCTGGACACTGTGGAGTCGAGATTCGGGGTGAGGCGGAACATGACGGTCTCATCCGCGGTGAACGGAGCCTCATGAACATCCTTGGCGAACGGATAATCGTCGGACGGTTTGATACCGGTCTGGTTTTCCGTGTCCTGATCCTTGTTCGCGATGTCGTACACGAACGTGGCGTAGCCGGATGGCAGGTTCGTCAGATCCACACCATCCTCGGCCTTCCATTGGGCGACAGGCTTGTCCTCGTCACTGCTGGAAATCAGGTAGTCGCCGGCCTTGTTCGTGGTGAACGTCGCGGTGGCGAGCTTCACGGCCTGTTTGGGTAGTTCGACGGTCTTGCCTGCGGCGGTATCCTTCTGAGCCTGTTCGGCCTGTTCGCGGGTCATACCACCGTAGATGGAGCCATTCACGGTAAGCGTGATCTGGTTGTCTTCCGTTTCCTTGCCTTCGCCCTGACCGTCCTTGGTGTGCAGCCAGTCCTGGGTGTCGACCTTGCCGTCACCGTTCACGTCGGTCACGCCCAGCGTGACCTTATCACGGATGATGCTGCCTTTTTCAAGGTAGACGACATCGGTCTTGTCGGATGCCTGAGCGGAACCGATTTGCACGCTCGGACGTTCGGTGCCGTCGGCGCCGGCCACCGTGCTCTGATCATTCTTGTAGGCGCCGCTCACACTCGACTTGATGGTCGGCTGCATGTTGCGCACATGCTGAGTGGATTCCGCTTCCAGCACGTTGTCAGACCAGTCGTAGTCCGTGGACAGGTACTGCCTCATGTTGGCGTCCTGCATGTCGGGCGTGATCTGCCACACCCACGTGTACCAGCCGGTGTCCGGCAGGCTCGACGGGGTGGCTCCCGGGTGCGTCTTCACGAAGTCGGGGTCCATGGTGATGGAGGCGGCGTCCACGTGATTGGTGGCGCCGTCCTTGTCGCCGGTGACGGTCGCGGTCGCGGCCTTCACCCCATCCTTGACGGTCGTCTGGCCTTCGACCGGCTTTTTCGCGAAGTAGTAGAGGGTGCCGGTGCTCTTGATGGTCGCGCCTTCAATCCAGTCGCCACCGGACGGGTCCACATGCCAGGTCAGATCATCTTCGGGCGCATGCCCGTATTCGATGCGATGATCGGTCTGGTTGGATTCGATGGTCGGCTTGAAGTTGTTCAGCACCTCGAACTGGATGTTCTTCGACACGGTCTCGGGATCGGTAGCTGCCATCAGGTTCTGGTTCGGCGAGGACAGTTTGGCGGCCTTCGGAACCTTGTAATTAAAAACAGGCATAACCTTGCCATTGCCGGTTGCGGTCCACGCGACATGCTGCGCAGAATTCGTGGTGGTGCCGCTGATCGTGTTCTTGCCGGTCTGGTCGAACACGGCCGGGCCCTTCAGGGTCGCGGTGTACGTGATTCCTGAAAGGAAGCCGCCGTTCCCGTTCTGGATGCCGACATCGATGGTGCCTTTGCGTTGGCCGATCGTGTACTGGTATCTCATGTCGAGGTTCGAGGGCGTGTTGGCGACCGCCTCATTCCACAACTCGTTCATCTTCTTCGTGTACGTGTCCCAGCTGGTGCCGTCCTTCCAGCCGAGGCGTTCGATGCCTTTCAGGTATTCTTCACCCATCGGATCGAGCTTCTGGTGGATGAGGCCCGCGATCGCGGCCTGCGTGAGGTCGTCCGTGTTCCCGTTGTACTTGTCGGTCAGCCATGCGAGCCGTTGCGCGTCCGGTTTCGTCTTCGCGTCGGTCCACTCGCCCCACGTGCCCGCCGTGCCCGTGTAGAGCGTGTCGGCCTGGATGCAGTACACGTTCTTCCCGTTGACCTTGTCGACCACGCCGAGCGACTGCTCCATGTCCTCGTACTTGTGTCCGTTGCTGAACGTGATCGTACCCATGTTCGCCCACAAGCCCGGGTTGCCGTTCTGAATGGAGCGCTCAAACGGATCACGCATGTCGGCCGCGTCCGCCGTGCCCGCGACGAGCATGCCCGCCGCCAGGGTGGCGGCTGCCGCGACGCCCGCGGCGATCGTGCGGACCACATGCCGGATTGTGGAACCGCGAGTGGGATTGTTGTTTCTCCCCATATCGTCTCCTCTGATAAGAAGGATATTTTGTCGCCAGAGATATTCACTGGACTCTTGCGGTTTTTACCATAACGTCAAATCTTGTAATTAACCGGTTTTTATTGAAATTGACCGATATTTTTTGTGAGCGGCCACCTTGCCGTTGCGCTTGCAAGCTCATACCATTGGATGCACTCTGAAATTGTCCACGAAACAAGGCCTATCGGCGACCGTGTATTGGAAGCACGGTTCAGCCTGACAGTCAACGACATAGTATAAGGAAAATACAAATGAACGAGAAAGAAGGACCTATGAACATGAACGTCACGCCACCGGTTGAGCCGGTGACGGAATTCGAAGTCCCCCTGCCTCCGGATCGTAAGCGTCCGAAGTGGCTGGTTCCGTTGATTGCGGGGAGTACTGCCGTCGTTGTTTTAGCGGCTGTCGGCACCGGTGGATACCTGTATTGGAACCATGATCGGTTGACGGCGGCTTCAGAGGAATGCGCCACCTCATACGACAGGGCGGTGAAGGCGCGGAAGAAGCTGACGGAGTATCTGGAGTCGGATGCGGTGAAGACCGCAATCAGGGTCAAGGATTCGGAGGTCAAGGACGCGAAAACGGTCGGGACGTTGGCTTCGACGGTGAAGGCTGTCGAGAAGACGAAGACCGATATCCCCGAATGCCCGGCGGATGGGTTGAAGGACATCAAGGCCGTGACCGCGCGGCTCGACAAGACCGCGACCGCGTATGAGAAGACCGTGAACGAGGTCAGGGGCAAGGCGAATGCGGTCAACGCCTCGAAGACCGACAAGACCGTCGCCGACGCGACCAAGGTCCTGGACGACTCCAAGGGCAGGGTGAAGGACGACAAGGTTCGCACCGCATTGGAGAACGCCATCAAATCGAAGGACGGGAAGGCGATCTCGGACGCCATGAAGGCGGTCAACGACTCCATCAAGGCGAAGTCGGATGCGGACGCGAATGCCAGGGCCGAAAAGGAGAAGCAGGCGGCGGAGAACACGGCCCAGGCGCCGGACAACGGCTCCTACACGGGCGGAACAACCGGAGGATACACCGGATACACCGGTGGTGGCTACACGCAATCCCAGGGCGGCGGCTACACGTACACTCCACAGCAGTCCACAGGTGGTTCGACCGGCGGCGGTTATACGCCGACGCCACAGCCGCAGCCACAGCAGCCTTCCCAGGGCGGTGGCAACGGAGGCGGTTCCACGGGAGGGGGCGACGGATATGAAAATATGTGTTTCGCATATCCCACTGACGGTTCGCCCGCAATCCAGGTTCCCTGCAGTTAACCTATCCTTTTCAGGAGCGAGGGCGACGCATCCTATTCTCATGGGATGTGCCGCCCTCGTCTTTTATGGGACTGTCGTTTCGGTTTGTCTCTTTAGTAGGAGCCGGATGCGGCGAATAGGATGCCTGCGAATACGATCCATAGGATGAAGAGTACGACGTTGATGATCACTGAAACCAGTGCGCCCTTGCCTGCCATGCCCGCATCACCAGGACGGTCGTTCTTCCAGATCATCCACAGAATAAGCCCGACCAGAGGAATGAAGAAGCCGAGAACAGCCCAAACCGAAGGAGCCTGTGTCGGAGGGAGTTCTCCCATAGGATGCCGTGGGCTGCGGGTATACGGGGTTGAACTGGCGGCGCATAGTTCGGCTGCCCGTAGGCTGGTTGCGGTTGCGCGTATTGAGATTGGTTGGGTGAAGCGTATTGGACTGGCTGTGACGGCTGGACTGGCTGCCCGTAGGCGGGCTGTGGTGGTTGGGTTGGATATGGTGTTGGATTGCTCAAGTGGGTTCTTGTTGACTATCTTAGGACTTTAGGAACTCCTCTTTGTTTGTGACTGGTTCAATGGGAGTCATGGGAGTTCTTTGGAAAATCAGCAAATGGTATAACCGGTATCAGTTCTTCATGTGGGCTTCAGGAGTACTGACCGCGATAGCCGCTCCCCTGATCGGCTACGCCGCCTATTTCCTCGGTATCAACAACCAGCATGCGGAACTCGTCTCGGACAGTCCCGAATACGCGAATGATATAACGGCCGGCAGCCTCATCCAATGGTTGACCGGCCAAGCACACAGCTACGGTCGAATCCTCGGCATCATCGCCATCATCGGCATCCTGCTCATCATCTTCTGCATCACCTTCACCATCATCGGATGGATCAGCCAAAGAACCGAAATCAGCGGCACCGACCAGGTTGACGAAGTACAGGAGAAAGGCCGACGCAAAGCCGAAACGGAAGAACAATACGACGACTACGGGCAAACCATGGAGTATTAATCATCGGCAAGCGGATTGCACGCCGCTTTTAGCGCGAACGTCTCCGATTGTATCCCCGCACAACGGTGCCATCCGCTTTCCGGTACGGATCGACATGAATCTCCCCACCCGGTTCCGGCATGCCGGCGGCAATCCGCTTGGCTGCAGCACGCATCTGCTCACTGCGAATCCGATCAGTTTCAGCTTGCTCGGCTTCAGCAAGATCAGCAGAGTCCTCCAAAAGCGGCGCATTCTCTCCCCAATACTCATGCCATTCGTCGGAACAATCTAGGTCGACTTCAGAGAGGAGTCGCTGTGCAAGTGTCCAGCACTGTTCTTTGTTTCTGCCTCCAGCTCTGGTATACGTTGCTAGATATTCCGCTTTTTTGCTATCTGGTATGATTTTCGTGTCATGCCCTTGGTCTCTACGTTCCGCAATCCGGCTGTTATCCCGCAATAAACCCAAATCAGGAGTGTGATGACGCATGATTGTTTCTATATCATAGAGATCTTTGCCGTTTCGATTTTCACGGGACAGACCGTTGAGTTTTTCCGCAAGCTGAGCATCGATATCCATCATCCTGGCGGGAGCCATATCGAAACCCATGCTTTGGAATATCTCTCGCATGTCGTTGTCCATACGGTATTCAGCATCCGGCAGATGGTCACCTAGGTCGGGTGATGCTTCAAAGTTGATGGTGGCGAACCTGATTCCCATGTAGTCTAGGTGGACGCTTAGCGTATCCAACTGGATTCCTGCCGGTGTATGTTTCCTCTCTGCGTGTTCAAACGAACCAGCGAATCCTTGCCAACCTTCCTGAAGCTTCTTGGCGAATGACTCCTCAAACTCTTCTTCGGAACCCGAGTAAGCCGTATCTATATCACGGGATACTCTCGATTCAGACAACGGATACCGCAACGAGATAGCGGAACCTCCTTTGAGGTAGGCTCCATCTGGAATCATCTGTCCCAGCACCCCGGCGATGAAGTTCTTCCTGAAGGTTTTTGCTTTTGCCGTGTCTGAAAGGCGTATAGTCTGCCTGTCGATCAGCTGTTTAAGTCGCTTAAAGGAATTTGGTCGTTTTGGTTCATTCGATCCCATATTCCGCGCCGACCTTTCTTAAAAAATCCTTGATTCTCGGATATCTTTGCGCAGCGTCATCCAGTACCGTGCGACGTTTGTCATCATCCAGTATCGGCATGGAGGAAACAATGGCATCCTTCAACGACTGGATAGGCATGCCTTTGTATTTGGAGCGCGTCTTCTTCTTGGTGACGACCCATTTCACGGAGAGCTGGGGATATCGGCGTGTGGGAACCGCAATATAGAACCCCGGTTCGCCCACGTCGCCTAATTCCATGAACTCCAGTACGCTTGGCCCCCAGAGGAATGCGTCTTTCCCTGCTTTCGCGAGATATCTGGCGGTTTCGCATACGTCCCAATCGATTTTGTCATCGTCCGTATACCAGACGTATACGCCTCTGGTTCCGTTTTCCACGTCAGGGTTGTCTTTGGCCCAGTGACGCAGGGTTGAGGCTTCGACTCCGGCCTCCCGGGCGGCCCACACCGGTATGTTTCCAGCCCACTTGCGCGCTATGGGTAGCAGTTTTTGTTCCAGTTTCTTCATGCTTAATATTTTACCACGCTTCATTACATAAGAAGCGGTAATGAAGCGTGATGAAAAACGATGATAAGACTGCAATCACTTCATACAGCGACAGGTGTCTTGATGATGGGACGATGCTGATAGCCCACGACCTTGAAATCCTCGTACTGGTAGTCGAACAGGGAATCCGCCTTGCGGATCTCGATGGTCGGGTACGGGTAGGGTTCGCGGCCCAGCTGCTCGAGGAACTGGTCGACGTGATTGTCGTAGACGTGGCGGTCGCCGCCAGCGAGAACGCGGCTACCAGTCCGCCAATCACGGAGACCGCGTGCAACCCGGACGGGAGCCACGGGACGCCGAAGCCCAGCCGGTCGCAAAGGAACGCCACCAGCGCCGCGGCCAGGGTGACGGCGAGCGCGATCGCGCCGACCGTCAGCAGGCGGCCCAATCCGATGAATCACATAAACCCGCGCATGGTTTCCTTCTCCATCTTCCCGTACGGGGTGGGTGTTCGTATCGGATGGGCGCCAGCACTCCGACCTGCCCCAACGCCTCGCTTAACAGGTCGTATGCGAGGAACTTCTCATACTCGTCGAGGCCCGGCGGCTCGTCGTACTGGCATTCGGAACCCGTCCAGCATCCGTGCAGATGCCAGTCCAACGCGGTGAACCAGCGGCCGCACGAGCATTGGGACTTGAACGGACGCTCCGGATCCGTGACGCCCGTATCCCGGTGCAGGATGAACGTGGAGAGTTCTCTGGACGGAACGGATTCGCGTCGGACATGCGCACTTGACGTTTTCATTATCGTTCGTCCCGTTGTGTTGGTCGTTTCCGTTGGTCTTCCTCCATCACCAGAATCGCGCCGCCGAACAGTTGGCTTCCGATGAACGAGCAGATCACGAACGCGGCAACCAGAACGACAAGAGGGATTCCCGTCAGAGGGACACAAGCGCCGAATACCAGCGTTCCCGCCGCAATCAGCATCAGAACCGCCCCGGCCTGCGCGAACCGTACGGCATGGGCCTTGTCCCGTTCGATGAGTCCGATGACGGAATCCAGGAAAAAGATGTTCCTCATGATTTCCTCCTTCACGCGTTCGTATGGTCGAGGATCCACCGGGCGACGCTTCGGGCGGTCTCCTCCGGCACGTCCATGCGCATGGATGCGTTGCCGGCCTCCATATAGAAGCGGATGAGCCCGTTGCCCGTGAGCCGGTCGACTTCCAGCAGATTGTCGGCATCCTCGGCACGGCAGTATTCGCTTGTATCGTTCTTCGCCCGTTCGCGCAGATGTTCGGGCAGATATTGGTTGGCGAGAATATCGCGGCGTAGTTCGTCGCTGTCGGTGAATTCCATCGGCTACCCTTTCGAATGTTTCGCGCCCGGCTTCCATACCGGTGTCCCTGGATTCACCGGGGAAACAATCATCCCTTGGTTATCGCGCAGTTCGACGGTTGCCCCGTCGATGCCCAGCGTGCCTTCGACGCGCCGCCCGTTCCGCTTCCATGAAACCCGGTAGGATCCTTTGATTCGGGGGAAACCGGACAACGGGTCCATATATCCGGGTTCGGCGATCGCGAGACCATCGAGATTCCACACGTCGCCCACATACTCGTCCATGGTCTTCGGCTTCGGGCCTCGGGGGTTCCAGTTCTCGGCCGGGGACATGAGCGCGAGGGCGACGAACGGCAGCAGCACCGATGCGCCGACGAGCCTGACCTCGTCCATCGTGAGATTAGGAAAGCCGTTCCGTGCCATCACCAGGCAATAGGCATACGCCATGAGCGGAATGTCCGCGAGGAAGGCATACCAACCGAGAGCATTCAGGACCCTCAACAGCAATGGCATCCGCGAATGGTCCACCGCCTGAGCGTATTCGACAAGCTCCATCAGCTGAACCTCCAATGCAGTTCGTGCTGGTTTCGCTGACCGATGAGCCGTACCTTGACTTCGATTATCCTAGTTTCCATGTCTTGGGTTTTCTTCTCTACGAGATTGCTAATGCCGGATTTTCTTGTCACCAGCTGCCGGTTGCTCCGCTGCCAGTGGATGTGCCTCCGCCGAATGATGAAGAGCTGTCGAAGGATGGTGATGGGCCCGTATAAGGCCAGGAGTCATCGTTGATGGAATCATTTTCGGAGGAACGATCGTGCTCCTGTCTGTCCGTTCTCGCACGCCAGCCTGACCGCATGGAATCCTATCAACGGCGTACGCCGGATGGATAGGGTCAGTCGGCTCTGGCAGTTCGGGCAGGGGGTCGCAAGTTCGATATGTTTGCTCAATTGTCCGTCTCCTTGGTGGCGTTCGCCCAGTCGCAGGATATGCCGCTCCTTCTATCGCCGGGCAATACCACGCATTCGACGCGCTTGTCTATCTGCGTGTTACCCGTATCGGTTTCGCTCATGATATGCTTCCTTTTCTGTTTGCGCATCATTGTTCCTTGACGTCGAAGATGTCGCGGAAGGCTGCTTCGGCTCGGTCGAAGCCGTCCGTGAGTCCTTCTTGGTACTCGGACGGTACATCGGAATCCGCCGCGTCCAGTGCGTTTTCGAACTGGTTGTTCAGCCATGCCAGATATTCAGTGACGCGCTTGTCCATCCGCATGTTGTCCATATCGGCCAATGTTCTAGTCCTTTCCCACCGGTTTCAACGCTTTGCCGTCCGTGTCGTACAGGCCGAGCCTGTTGCTGTCGTCCGCGTGGATGGTGACGTGGACGCGCCTATCGTTCCGGTAGACGGTGCATTCGATGTCGGATGAGGGGAGGCGCCGTTGGGGCAGGTTCCCGTCGCAGTCGATGGACTCTAATCCCCAGATTCTTACGATTCGTGTGCCTAATTCGTCCGGTTCGGGTGCCGTCCCGTAATGGTCTGGCATATGGAACGATGCGGCAAGGGAGGCGACGCCCAGTATGAACGACACAATGGAGATGACCGTGTGGGTGCCGAACTTGGGGTAGGCAAAATGGGACAATGCCAAGGGAATGCTTACGGCTATGCCAATGATGCCGAGGAGACAGAGGCAGTTCGCGATGCTCCCTTGGACGGGTAGTCCCGCGTTCCTATACGCGTCCCATGCTTCGACCCATTTCGTGAAGTCGGACATCTATTCGTCCTTTCCGTTCGCCAACAACGCCTTGCCGTCCGTGTCGTACAGGCCGACCTTGTCTCCTTTGATATGAACGGTCAGTTCCGTGCGTTGAATGTCGGTGTAGGCGACGCACTTCCAGTCGCCGTCCTTAAGACGGGATTCGGGCATTTTCTGACCTCCGCTCCTGCATTCGCCCAAGTCTTCCAGATTCCATGTCTTGATGATTTGCTTGGACAGTGACGGTAACTGGCACTCCCGTTATTGGACAGTTGACACGGTCGGTCAAGGTCGTTTCTCTCCCGCAATCCACTCGAAACCCAGTCTGGACGCAAGCCGCTTCTTTTCCGCGTTCGACAAGGATTCAACAGCCGACCGCCGGTGGTTGGCGAGCCAACTCAGGCAATGCCAGCAGTCGATACGTTCCGAATCCGCGTCGCGCAGCCATTCGGCCAACCCGTCGTATGGTTCGAATGTTTCCGGCACGTCGGACAACCATTGGCGGATGATGGTCTTCCAATTCCACCCGTCCGTCCAATGGTGATGCCAAGGGCGAGTAATGGTAATGGTCGTATCGTCCGCTTTCAGGACGGTCATACGGCATTCGTAGTCGTCACCGCCAATGGCCGTGACGCGCAGCCAATCGTTCATCACAGCGGCCTCCCCGTTTCTACCTGTTCCAGCATGTCGAAGCATTCGTCACGCTCCGTCCGGGTGGCGGAACGCAATAGGTCCGCCAGTCCGGTCGGCCACCGTGTACGCGAGCAGGCCGTCCGGCAAGGCGAGACGTTCGCGTACGCACACCACGTACCGTCCGTCGCATTCGAGTATCGTCCACCAGCACCGGTTCTCATGTGCGGGGGAGGAGAACCTGACTCTCACTCCGCGAGTTTCCAAGTCCGGCTCCTTTCCAAGACGAGATGCCGCTGGGTCAGCTCGGAAAGCCGGTATGCGAACTGGTAGACCGCGTTCAACGAATCGTACAGGGCGAACTTCTCCGATTCGCTTACGGCGTCGTTCAGGTCGTCGGCGAGGTCGGCGTACGCCTGACCGATGGCGTCGGGACGGTTTTCCACGTACACGATTCCGTTCTTTTCGACGTCCACTTCGACGCAGTCCATCTCCATGTCCACTACCAGCATGTAGACGAACGCCTCGTCGGGCAGATAGGCCAGCGGGCGCACGTCCGAGATGACGGTCTTTTCCGTGACCGTGGTCGTGCAGATGACCGGCATGTCGCAGGCGGGGGCGAACGGTTCGCGCGGGTCGTCTAGAATCCCCGCGTAATCGACCATGCAGCGGGCGGCGTGATGCCAGTCGCATGGCGTGAAAACGTCGATGAACACGCCCGTCCTGACGTCGGGTGGAATGCTCAGGAACACCTCTTTGGCGACCGTTTCAAGTTTCCTGTCCCCCATCGGGGAAGTCCTTTCTAATAGTGGATGAATTGCAGTTGCTTCGCCTGTTCTGCGGTGAACGTACGACTGAACGGCTTGCCGTTATGGGAGAACATCGTAGCCGTGTTCCGGACCGTCTGGTTCTCCGGCGATGCGATTCGTGCGGCGGTTCGCCACAGAAACGATCCTCGCCCTCGGTCTGGGGCACCACTTCGGAGCCATACGGGGAATAGGCGTCGCCCTTGATGGTGATTTTGCGGATGGGTTGGATGGCGCAGGTCTTGCCGGAGGGGCTGAGCGCGATGACCTCGTAGAACTTGTTGATGGTCATGCCGTAGCCATAGGATTCGTGCAGGATATCGCCCACGCGCAGCATTCCCTCGCCCGACTTGATATGGGATCGGCGAGGTTCGGCGTTGCCGGTGACGCGCAGCTCCCCTGCGTCGAACAGGTACTGGTGTCGCTTCTGGAAGTTTTCGATGCCGTTTGTGGTGCGGTATTGCTTGTAGGGCATCCAGATGGTCTTGTTGCCGCGGGTCTTGATTCGGGTTTCGACGATGTACATGGGTTTCCTCTTTCATTTCTTATGTGGATATATTCAGTATAACAGGTATTGCCGATTCCGCAACATCACGGCTTCTCGCCAAAACGGGAGGCCGGACCCCTAGAATTGTCTCCGAACGACAATATGCCTGTTATACTGAATATGTCCACATAGAAAGAGATTTCCAATGACCAACCAAAACAAGTCAGCCCAAGCCCGCCAACGACGCCGCAGCTCGGACGGACGATTCGCGGACGAAGACAAGCAGGACAGCCTCCCCTCCGACACAAAAATCCAACAGGTGGCCAGCCTCCTCACCGACGACACGGAGCCTGACTTCAACCAGCTGCTCACGGCCACCGGCGCATTCGACGACCCCTACGAGGCACGCCATATCGAATTCGACATGCCCGACGGATCCACCCTCAACGGCTACGCCTTGGACGATGGGCGAATCGACCGCAACAAGGTGCCGGCCGGCTGGCACGCCTACTCCGTAATGGAAAGCGACGGCGACGAAGACGGGGAAGCCACCCTGTCCATCGACCATGACGGGTACGTGAACCACAGGATGGACTTCATCACCACCGAAGACCTCAGCCAACGCATAGACAGCGGCCAACTGACCGAAATCCACGGCGACGACTGGGGCTTCACCGACAACGACCTCGTGGACGATCTCGCCGAAAAATCCGGGGATGACGACTTCGACCTCGACACTGAACTGGAGGAGAAACGCCACGACATGATGGATTCCGCCATCCGAGACCAGATCTTCTTCAAACCCGACGAGGAGAACATGACCGCGTTGAAGGCCGCCGCATGGCAGACCATCAACCACGACGAGCAGAACAAGGGCGAATCCACGATCGGCGACCTGCGCATAGCCCCATCCATCAACCCCCACGACCTGCATCTGGAAGACATGAGCGAGGAACAGATCAAAGAGGCCCGCAAGTACGGTGGATGGGACCCCGACAAGCACAAGTACGTGCACTTCAACCAAGACGGCGACTTGGAAGGCCTCACCGAGAAACAGGCTGACAAGCTGATCTGGGACAACCGGCAGCGCATCCTACAAGCCGTCCGCGACGACGAGTCCGCGAACTTCAGCACCGTCAACCTGCTGCATAACTGTTTCAACCGTGAACGGCAGGTGCGTGAACACGACTATAGGACCCCGGACGACAACCGATAGAAAGAAGTGGCAAGAAATATGGCAAACGCCATCAATGATATGGAACGCAAACTCAACGAGAACGAGACCCACGCCGATCCGAACGCGAAGACCGAGGACATGAGGCAGCAGCCACCATCGGTCAAACCGGCTGGCCGTCGCCGTCACCCTGTGAAAAAGACCCCAACGGTCAAGGTCGAGGCAAAGACCGATGTGGAAGATAAGGAAAAGGAGAGCAATTCCCTGTCGCGTCCGTTCGCGTGCATGCTTCCCGCCACCGTCGAAGAGTTCCTGCACGCCGCGATGATCCAGATCATGCAGGGGCTGGGAATTTTCGCGCTCATCGTCACGTTTATCCTGATTGGTCAGACCGCTTTGGCGGCGCTGACGTTGCTAAGCCTCGTCGCATTCCTCGGCTGGCGTTTCGCCACCTATGATTGGGTTCCCGTCGAGACCTTGCGCCGTTCAGTCGAATCCCAGTACGGGATCGCGGTGCTGAGCGTCATCGACTCCGATGACGTGAACATTCCGGTACGTCTCGTCCATGAGGGGCACCGGTATGTGATTTGGTATGCGAACGGACTTAATAGCCGAGTGAACACGACCAATCTGATTCCTTCGCGAGGTCGCATTGTTTTGACCGACTCGAATTATGAGGTTTTGCCCGCGATGGAGGTTGCTGCGTGACCCGTACCCTGTTCGTCGGCGACCTGCATGCGAAAGCAGACCTGTTGCCGCTAATCACCCGAGTCGCCAGACGAGAGCATGCGGAACGCATCGTGCTATTGGGCGACATCTGCGATGACTGGAACGTGTCGAACAACGGGCTGGTCCGGTTCTTCGATACGTTTGCCGCATGGTATCGGCGTGAATCCCTTGAACGTGAGGTGATTCCACTGCTCGGCAATCATGATGTGCCGTACTTCCTGAAGCAAGGCTCCTCCTCCTATGCGCGAGTGCGCGCACTGGCGCCCGGCTTCAAACCCGGCGCCCATCGCAAGGTGCATGAGCTGATGCAAAATATCCCATTCCAACTGGCTTGGTCGGATGGGAACATTCTGGCCACGCACGCCGGGCTCACCCGTGCATGGGGGCGACGGCGGCTGGGCGCCGATTACATGGACATGCCGGTCGAGGAAGTCGCGGATCGCTTGAACCGAATGCTCCTCCATCCGGCCTCACTGGTCGTGCCCATGACGGACATCGGCCCGGCGCGCGGCGGCGCAGGAACGCCTTCTCCCCTATGGTGCGATCGCGGCGAGTTCGCCGAAGACGGGGACATGCACCTGACTCAGGTGGTCGGGCATACGCCCGTACCGACCGTATTGCATGAGCATGATGCCTGGTTCTGCGACACGTTTTCCACGATGAGCAACGGTACTCCCATTGGCGACGGGTCTCTGCTCATGTATTCGGAGAGCGGATTCTATCCACTGCCTCTTCTTGGCTGATTTGCTTTCGTCCGGCCTGCTTCCTTTTTCAAGGCGCGATTAGAATCAAAGACAAACAACACTCGTCGAAAGAACACCAAAACATTGACGACATCCAGCCGAACAGCACAAGCGAAACGCCGGAGACGCACCCCAGACGGACGATTCGCAGACGAACTCAACAGCTTCGGCTTCCCCGACGCGGCAACACTAAGCGCATACGAGCAACAGACCTCGCAGATCCCAGTACTCCAGCGCCTGCAACAGCACGGCAAAATCACCCCACCACCAATCACGCTGCCGGACGGATGGACGGAAGCCGGAACAAAACATGACGGCAACGCCGACGGATATGGCAGCTACCATGAGGACACACGCCGTTTCACAGGCCCCGACAACAGCACCCTGACGGTCACGCACAGTTCGGGATTCGAAAAAGATTTCGGCCTATACGACTACCAGACCGTCGAATACCAGGCCGGCAACGTCACCATCAAACGAATCATCCCACCCACCTCAAACCCTGACATCAACGAGCTGGAGGAAACAGGCCAACGGCTCGAACGGCAGCGCGCGGAACTCAACGCACACGCTTCCGGACGGTGGAGCGCTCCCATAACGCGGCTTACAGCATCCACCAGCGAGACAGGCTACACGTTCATCCTACCGGAATACGGGGAGCCGCCGAAGAAGCCGGTACTCCCATGGAACCGAGCCGCATGGGACAAGGCACGAAAGCAGGGAAAAAGAAAACAGAAAGTCTGGTGTGGCTGAGATTCCGCCCCGTTGATCCGCTTCTCCTGCAATGCCGCGAACAGGCGCCCTGTCACGCCGTTCCTGGACCGGCGGTTGAACAGTTGGCAGACGGTGACCCACTTGCCGTGGCACTCCGGCAGGTCCCTCCACGGGCTCCCGTGCGGTACATCCACGGCAGGGCGTTGACGAACGTGTGGTTGTCGACCGCCACGTTGCCGTGCTATCGCGGCAACGGATGTGTGATCCTCATGAACCGGTCAGGCGTGATGTCATACCTCGGCGTACGCATACGACAATCATCACGCAAAACTTAAATAGGGTAAACACACCCCTAGTTTTTTTGATATTCGCCGACCCGTTTCCCTTTTTTTGGGGAGGCGGGTTTTGTCTTATCCTATTTGTCTGTTATACTGAATATGTCCACATAAAAACGAAAGAGGAAACCATGAAGCGCTACGCCATCAACTATGAGGAAACCTACTCAGGCACCTTCACCGTCGAACTCGACGACGACTCCACCGAACAGGATGCCATCAACGAACTCCTCAACAACGCCGACGAATACCGTCTAGGCGAACAGGTCGAACTCAGCGACAGTGACGCACAGGTCATCAAGACCGAAAATGTGGAGGACTGACTCATGACGGACACTATGGAACAGGTCACGGAAGATGTACTCGACGCTTTCAATCGGAACGGCTGGATTGTCGTCGCGCCGAAGAACTGGAACTGACGAAATGAAAACACGCGACATCCTCATCACCGTCACCCGCATACTGCCGGGCTGGCATGTGTACAACGACCACCAGTTCGGACGCATCACCGCATTCGACCCTCAAGCGGGATACGAGGTCACCGTCAACCTTCCCGACAGCGACATCATCAGCATCGTCCGCACGCGGTACGAGCTTGTCGAGGATAACACCGTCCTCGATACAGCCGACATGGGCGAGGAGCAGGCATTGGACGAACTGGCCCGCCTGCTGGCTTCGCCCATGCCACGCACCGACCGTCTCATGCGGCTGAAAGACAAGTTCGAGAAGACCGCCGAATGGTGCCGGGACACGCTTGGCGACGAACAGGAGGCGAAGGATGTGGAAGACATGGCCGAACACTACATGCATGTGTGCGAATCCTGCAACAACAAATACTCCGGCCGACATGACCCGGTGTCCGTGTTCGAGGGGTGGCTGCTGGGCGAGGAACTCGGCACCCCGTATGAGACGCGCCGTCAGGCCGCATCGCACATGCTGAGCAACGTGCACCGACTGGACAAGGAGTGAACCATGCTGAAAATCGAGAAGACGCTGCAATCCGTCCGCGACCTATTGGACCGGTTGAGCAAGGAAGGCGTGGAGTTCGCTCTGGTCGAATCGGAATACTCCGACTACGTAGCGGACATCCGCAACCCTAACAAGGTGTACGTGTTCCTTGACTGCGCGATTCGTCCGAACGGCACCTTCGTCTGGCGGGATTACGACCATCATAAAGGAGTCTGCGACTTCGACGAATTCCGCGTGCGGATAATCACCCTCACGGCGGACAGATACCTCGACAAGGCGAAAGGCAAGCGCAAACGGTGGGACGGCCTGTGCGAAGGTACGGATACGCCCATGCCTGATTCGCTGGCCGCAGTCGTATCCGACATGGAGAACAAGGCCAACCGTCTGAAAGCGTTGCTGGAACCCGACGACCCGCCCCTGTTGGACGGGCGGGACATCGCAATCCTGAAAGAGCTTAAACCGTATGGCGTGGTCAAACCGGCGGAGGAATCGCAACGACTACGGGAGCTGGGCGTGCTGGAACGCAGATACTACATCGACCAAGTGTTCGACGCGCTGACCGACAAGGGCGAGAAGGCATTGGAATTCGCGTCGCACGTAGAACGGACGAAAAGGAGACGAACATCATGAAAACAGCATCTTTCCACACGACCGCCCGCAAGGCGATACTCGCGACACTGCAAGCCAACCGAGACGACCTGCGCGTGCGCGATACGCGCGAATGGCGCTTTCTTACTGACGAGGAATTCCGACGGCTCGGCCATGCGAAGCCGTCGGACGTGTCGTATGCGGGCGATCTGGACGACTACGGCATGTTCGACGGCGCCTGGCGTGCGGCCGTGGATTGCGGCGACGCGTTGCCTCATGCGAGCGAATACGGCATATCCGGCATGCTCATCGCATTCGACGACAAGACCGTATGGGAGACGGTATGCGCCGGACTTGACCTGTTAGGCAAGGAATGAAAAGGAACCATCATGAACGCGAACGAAACCTGCGAAGATTCAATCCACGGCCCGTACGAGCCGGATGACGTGGCTGACCACTGCGGCGGTTGCGGCATACCGTTGTGTGAGGAGCATGCGAGGAAATGCCCCTGTTGCGGGCGCGTCAACTGCACGGACTGCGGCGAGATATGTGAGGCCTGCTGGCGTCTGGTATGCCGTGAGCACGCCAAGTGGAATCCCGAATACGCGCAATACGAATGCCCCGCATGCTACGACCGTTGGGATTGCGGGGAAAGGTAGAGAGGACGATGAGAATGCGTTTGGGCAATCTCCGAAGGCAATAGCCGAGCGATTCAAACTATGGCAGAGCATTCAACTTTGGAAAGGATTAATCATGTTGAACCTCAAAGAACTCATGGACATTGGCTGCGCCCATACCGTGGTCGATTCGGACGGTTGGATGTACCCGTGCGGCAAACCCATTGTGGCAATCCGCCGATGGCCGGATGAGGGCGACGGGGAAAGCTTCGGCGGTGTCTGCCAGCGGCACGCCAAACAGGCCGGTGCCGAACTCGTGCCGTTAGAAAACGTTCCGCAGTAAGGCAGAAAGGAAACAAGGATGGCGATGAACGTCAAGCAGAAGGACAAGGAGCAGGTCGAATATCTACGCGAACTGGTGCACGATATCAATGAGTCATTGGAACGCTACGGCAGCGACATCCCGGAAAACAAGAAGGACTGATCAATGGCAAACATCACCAAGCCCGCCGTCGAACGGCATTCCTGTGATATCGCCGGCTGTGCGAGCATGGCCGAAAATCCCATGTACTGGGGAGTGAGCTTCCCGATCGTCGCACAGGACAATTACGATGACGGCTCCTATTTCGGCGGCATGCGCACCCGGATCATCAACCGGAGCATCGATTTGTGCGACTATCACGCGCGCATCCTGCTCGCCCTGCACGGCGAGCACACGAGCAACTACGGGAACGCGTGGACGGATGATGGGCCCGAACTGCAAGCCCATGACGCCCGCCGCGAACAGACGGAAGAACGACAGGTCATGACCGAAGAGAACGATCTCCCGAATCTGACGACCGGCGAATGGTGGACACTGTTCCGCATGGCCGGACACACCCAGCATCCCGCATTCATCTACCCGCAGACGCCATCCACGCTCGCCGAGAAGGGACTGGCCGACAAGGACACGGAAACGCTGACCGCCAAAGGCCGGGAGCTGATTGAACAGGTGAATCGTCTGACCGAACAGGATTGGCGCAACATACCCAAGGTCAAGATACGCCGTGCGGCCGCGACCCTGTGGCCCGAACGGTTCCTTGACGACGAGGATGAAGAGACACGAAACAATGCGATGTATTTCGGAAGGAACAGACCATGAGCATCGAATACGAGACCGTGCGCTGCTCCAACCCGAACTGCCGTACCCGTTTCAGCTGGACCGACTACACACCGCCACAACCAGAATGGAAGCCGGAACCCAAACCGGCCACACCGGATATCACCGACCATGACGGACCGCGTTCGGTATCCGAAGCGGACTGGCTGGAATTCAATACGGAGGCCAACGATTACGGGGTGCCCGACCGTGCGGGCCTGCAATCCGTCATCGATGTGATAGGCGAACACTACCTGCATCTCGCCCGCGAATGGGGTTGGAACGACACCGAGGTGCGCGACGCCATGTATGTGGAGACGAAACAGAGAGGATGGTGCAGGGAATGAGCGTCGTCACGCCCGAGATTCGTTTCTTCGCAGACTGTCACTGGTTGATGGCCGACAACATCATTCTGCTCAGAATCACGCCGATGTTACCGTACGAATGGTCGAACCTGAGAAGACTGTTCGACTGCAAATCCACATTCGAAACACGAAGCGGACCGTTCGACTACTGGCGCATTCGCCTTGAATTCGACGGGAACCTGATCCACTGGACGGTTTCCGACGGCTGGTGGCATCCGAAAACAACGACCTTCGACACCGACTATGAGACGACCATGACGGTCCTGTTCGACGTCGGATACGACCAGTGGCGCAAGGACCGCGGCATCATGGACGAGGCCGACAAGGCCGTGAAACGGTTGAACGATTCAGGTATCCCCGCCACGCGCTCTTCGGATCCGGACTATCTGGTGTTCGAGGTCGGCGAAAGCGTGTTCCGTGCGCTATTGCCCGCCGATCCGACGCATGCGGCAAGTCGGCTGATCGAAGCGGTCAGAAATCGCGGGAAGATTCTCGATGGCTACCGGAAGACCGTCGCCGGTCTTGGCAGGGTCGAGGCATTGGAGGCGGATGACGTGTACTGGGATGACCTGTTCTCGAACGGCGACCCGGTCGAAACCGGCGCCGTCATATTCCAAAGCCAAGGTGCGGAAGACCATCCCATCAGTCTGGACCTGCTGATCATGTCAGACGGCACCTGGCAGCCGGACGGCTTCGACTCCGACAGGGAGGGCACGGCGGCCGACGTGCGCGGATACCTGAGCCAATGGACGGGGGACAATCGATGAAGAGCATCACGAAAGCCCAGTACGCCATGCTGTTTTTCGCCGTCGACAGGCTCAAGGAAGACTCGTGGTATACCGGCCCCTATGGTTTCGACGCGTTGAAGGAACGCGGCTTGGTCGATTTCGGGCAGCATGACCGGATCATCACCGACGAGGGCATTGCGTTCGTGAAACGTATGCTTGCCGACCCGGAGAGCATGCCGATGACCGCGAAACGGGCGATAGCCGAATATGATGTGCTGCGCGACGAATATGCGCACCTGTTCGAGCATGATCCGGACATGAGGGTCAGGGTGGCGATGTTCGACGTCCATGGTCTCGAACCGGTCGAACCGCCGACCGGCATCGACGGGTTCCGAACGGACACCATCTACGATTTCAAGGATCTGGACGTACTATCGGCGACCTTCGCGATCACGCACCTGTACTCCGGGTTCAACCCGAATCATCATGTGATCGTCCGGGCGCATGAATCGTATACGGATCCCCCAGCCCCGGTCATCGACAGCATCAACAACCGCCAGCTACGCCAGTCGGGCGGCACACGATATCTGAAAGTATCCAGAACCGTATTGGACAAGGAGAAGCAATGAGCGTCGAACGCATCATCGTAGAAACCAACGACGAGACCGGCAACAATCCGGTCGAATATGATTGGGAATTCGACCCAGACGGCACGTTCCACATGAGCGGGGACGGGGAAATTCCCGCCGTCTTCGAGGAGTCCGCCGCCATCGTCGACGCGTTCAACCATGTCAACATGAGCATCGTGAACGGGGAGCGGACACCGTTGAAGGACGGCGACCGCGCCTGGTTCACCCTGCTTGCCGTCACCCTCGCCACCCTTATCCCGTTCGTGGAGGGGAAGGACGGCGACCGGGTGGGATTCATGATGGGCGATACGTCAAACGGCTTCAACGTCAATATCACATCACCCGAATTCCTGGCCTGCTGCCGGTCCATGTGGGTCGGCGCGGACGTGTATCGCGCGTTCGGCCGATACCTGAACTTCCGATGGGACACGATCCGCGAGGCGTGGGTGGAGAACGGTTCCGGTCTCGCGTTCATCGGGGCGGACGGTCAGGTGGCGTACATGCTGGAGACCGCCATGTCGAAAGGCGACGGCATCCGTTTCGACCCTATGGAGGGCAGGGAGGACACCGTCCGACTGTTCCGGCTCCTGCTGGAAACCGCGAAATGCGCGGACATCCCGGTCCGATTCGCAGGCGGATCAGGCGGCCTCCGACAAGGTGATTAACGACGATAGCATTCGTTCCAAGCAGTGAGACGGTAAAACGGAAGTTAGTCAACTAAACCGTATCCGGGAAGAAAGGAAAAAGACTAATGGGAAGACACGCCGCCTCAAGACCCGGCCGACTCCGTCCTCAGCACAATACTGAAGACATTTCGCTCCGGAATATTGAAGAGAACACCGTTCCTAAGAGAGAAGACAAACAATCACAAGGAGTGGGTTACCGGCTGTTGCAATTGTTCGCAGGCATGTCGATTTTTCTCGCCATCATCCTAGTGATGCACGTCGGATGGGTGTACATCGGCAACGGAATGGATCAGATCCACACGCAACAGACCATCGTCACCAACCAAGGATTCAAAACAGCCCAACCCACTAAAACTGACGGTTCAACCCGCATCGCCAAACCCCAAACCGGAGAACCACCCACCGAACCGGAACCCGAATACTCGACAGTGATCGGCTGGATGCGAATCCCCCGGTTCGGCACCGAATGGCAACGAGCCATCCAAGAAGGCACCGATCTGAAAGTCCTTGACAACTACGGTATCGGACACTACCAAGGAACCGTCATGCCCGGAAGCATCGGCAACAGCTCCTACGCCGGACACCGCACCCCCGGTGACCTAGGGCCGGCGGACACGTTGAAACCCGGGGATCCGATCATCATTCAGACAGCCGGCCACTGGTACGTGTATGAAATGCAATCATCTTGGATGACGACCCCCGATGATGCCGCCGTCATCGCCGACCAGACAGACCAAAAAGACGCGCGCCTCATCACACTCACCACCTGTAAATACTCGCTAGATGAACAGGACAGTCTGAGTGCTAGACTCATCGTCCGCGGACGGTTCAAATATTGGGCCAACACTGCTGACGGAATACCAAACGAGCTCGCCTCCAAACAATCAACTCCCATACAACAGGCAAAAGCCACCATCGCACGCAGCATCCAAAAAGCCAGCAAATACGCTCCAGTCAGCCAACTCCTGTTCACCGCAACACTAACAATCTGGTGCATCCTCACAGGCCTGTCATGGCTCATCTGGCACAAAGACCGCAAGAAGAAAACAACATCATGGAACCTCATGACACTAATCTGGCGCATCCAATCAGGCCCAATCATCCTACGCGCAACCACCTGCCTATTCTTCTGGGTAACGCTACTATTCGCCGAATGGGCATGGATCAGCCCACTACTTTCCCAACTAATCACACTATCCACCGGTACCGCCACCCTAAACTAAAAACATCAGGCAATACGCAAAACCCGTACGCCAACAACAACCGGTGACAAAGAAGGGTCGACGCGCGTCGTTCGGACAGAGAACCGGAAAACGCGCACCGACCCTTTCCACACAGTATAGCGTGCCCTAGCCGAGCAGACGATAATATCCCATGCCGGGCATGACGGCCGTGACCTTCGTGCCATCGACCGGGTTCATCGCATGGATCATCAGACCGTTGCCGATGTAAATGCCCGCATGCCCCGCGTTTGCCATAAGATCACCCGGCTGCGGGTCGGCAACGGGCGTGCCGACCGTGGCCTGCATGCCGGACGGGTGCGGCAATTGGATGCCGAACCGCGCGTACACGTATTGGGTGAAACCACTGCAATCCCAGCCGGCAGGCGTATTGCCCCCGTACACGTATGGCGCGCCCTGGTATTGGAGCGCGTAGGAGACCAGGGCGGCGGCCGTATCTGAGTCTGGTCTCTCCTTGTCGCCTGTTGTCGGCGTCGATATGATCGGGGTTGCGGCCGGTGTGCGTGGTTCGGCGCGTGACGCGGCCTGCGACTGTCGCGCCTGTTCGGCTTGGATGCGCGTGGCCTGTTCCTCGGGGCTTTCCGTATGCGGCACGTCTAGGGTTTCGATGCCTCCCCATGAGCCGTCCACGTCGGTCGATACGGCCTCACTGAACGAACGATGCGGGACCGGGCGTTTCGGGAACGATCTGACACTGGCCATGGAAATCGGAGCCGAATCGGAGCCGGCCGCCCATGCCGGGATCGTCGGCATGGCGAGCATGACGATTGGCAGGAGAAACGTCAGGATAATGGGAGCGCGTTTAATAGTGGATGTACTGGTATTCATGCGTCTGTTTCGCCTCGATGGTGCGTCGGAACGGGCCGACCTGCCCGTTCACATTGGCTTCGCTGATCTCGATGGAATCGTCGCCGTTGACCTTCTCCACGATGGCGACGTGCCCCCATGCGTTGCTAACCTGCGCGGGAGTGAACACGATCACATCCCCTTGTCGGGGGGTATCGTCCACCCAATAGCCGAGCGCCTTGGCGGAATCGGCCCACATGCCGCCATCCCCCAGATGGCTGCCGACCGGCAATCCCAGTTGCGTGCGCCGCACGTACGCCCACCATGTGCATTGCCCGTATGCGTATGCGTTGCCCGTGTCGCCGGTCGCATGATCCGGATTGAATCCGGTCGGAGTCTGATCCTCGTCGCGCCCGTTGATCAGGTCACGGACCACTGGATTGTCCGCGTGGATGATGGTGAGCTTGCGGTCCGGCTGGTCGCCCATATCCCATGTGCCGTCCACCGTGAGGTCTCCCCTTTGACTGCTCCTGCTAGCCGCCTCATCGATGCTTGATGCTGTCAACTGTTCCGTGGTTAATGCGGTGGACTGGTTGAAACGTTCACCTGCGTATGCGGTTTCATTATGCGGCAGAAAAAGACATGCCATTCCGCCTGACAAAATCATTGCCGACATCAGACATAGGGCGACACGTCGTTGGAATCGGTTCTTCCTTCTTACGGCTGATCGGCTTACTGGTTGAACGGTCTTATGTGCTGCCCCGCTCAATCTGCACGCTCCTGAATAAATTCCGGAGAGGCGATGTTGTCGTCGAACCGGTAGGTGTCGGGTTGTCCGAGCATGCGTCGGAGAAGAGGCGAATGCCGGGTGACGAGCCGGTTGAACCAGCCTTTAGCCTGCCAGGTCACGTTGATTACACGCCCGTTCTCATTATCCACTGAGGCTTGATGCACGACTTGTTCACGACCTTGAGCTGTTTGACGGCCTGCTGGCAGGAAGATGAAAGCGATTTTCTGCCCGGCGTATATGTCTGCGGGAATAATGGTGTTATCGATGAATATCTTAATTCTTCGCATCGGCGCAGCATCCTTTTTTAAGACAACGTTCTGGAAGATTGACCGGCTTTTCCTGTTCCGAAGTTGGGTGGAGGAAAACCGGACGGATACTACGATTATCATTCGTTCAAAGAACGATTCTTGAAGAAAATCTGAAAACCGTGGCATTAACCCGCTTTAGGGCTGTTGCCTGTTACCGAACTGTTTTGTTTTCTTAAGTAATCCTATGTTATAATAAATCCCATGTTGGTAAAGGAATGGGCCAGACTGGAAGGATTGCATCCGCAGACCGTGTGGAAATGGTGCCGTCAGGGCACCATGCCCGTTCCTGTGGAACAGACGCCGACCGGCATGTGGCTCATCCACGACCCGAAATACGAGACCATGCCGCAATCGAAAAGCATGGAACCCCGCACCGTCTGCTATGCGCGAGTATCCAGCGGCGACCAAAAGAACGACCTGCAACGTCAGGCCGACCGGCTGCATTCCATCCACCCTGAATACAAGAACGTTCGGTATCTCGGAATATTCAATCCGCGTCTGAACACCGTATACAGATATGAGGTCAACCGGCTACCGGAAGAGACGATTGAGTTCGTGGACTACGACATCATCGTCTACCCGCCGGAAATCTGACTCAACAGGAACGGTCTCGCACCGTTCTTCGGGGTTGTAGTTCAGTTGGTAGAGCGTTTCGTTCGCAACGAAAAGGTCGCGGGTTCGACTCCCGCCAGCTCCACTTCTTTTTTGGTGTCTTTCTTTGTTTTTTCGCGTGTTCTCATTGTGTTTTTGACTTTTCTCTTTTACTTGTTATACTGAATATGTCCACATAAAAAATGAAAGAGGAAAACCAATGAACATCGCATACTCCCGTTATCTGCAAAACGCGCTCGAACATAGCACCCTCACCGATGAGGAGAAGCAAGGCGCACACGCCTTCCTGAAATTCCTGTCAACCTACAAGCCCACAGGGCTGAACGTCAGGGAACCGGACTTCTACGGTTATGGCGATGCGTTCGGACAATACGGCGTCACCTACTTCGACAAGCAAACCCTCGAAGACTATGGCATCGACCCCGACGAGCTGGACGCCATCCAGTTCGACCAGCTCATGACCTGTTGGGCCGAGGAAGCCCACGACATGCTCGGGAGCGACATCTGTGACATCATCCCCGACTCGCTTGACAACGCGATTCAAGCGCTTGGCTTCGACCGTGAAAGCATCGAGGCATGAAATCATGATGAACGTTGAAGACTTCAGGATCATGTTCCGCGCCCATCTGAGCCACGAACTCTGGGACAAGTGGCGCAAAGGACAGCTTGACGTGTCCATGCGCCGTAACACCCCAGACGGATGCGAATACGAGGAGCTGCCGAAGGAAGCGGCAGATCGGATTCTCGATGGCGGGGAAATCCATTCCTGTGAGGATCTGGCCGACCCGACCGAAATGATTTCGGATCGTTACGCCTGCTCCCTGTACGGCATCACCACGTTCAAGCCCAGCGAATACGCAGTTGACGAAGACTTCCCGAATGAGGTCATCCTGCTAGTCCGTGGCTGGAGCGTAGCCGATTTCATGAGCGACTGGACGAAGCTCAACGCAGTCGATGAGTAGAAGACAGGGAACAGAATGTACGAGATTAAAAGCATCAAAGATGGAACCTACGGCGCATACGAGTATTCGACACCAGTACCAGCAGACTACAGCTTCAAGCAAATGCTCGCCATGGCACGAGACATCGCCAACGAGAACGGGTATGAGGCAAGCATCTACGACGACGAAAACGAAATGGTCATCACCATCTCGCCGAAACAATACAGCATGGGAGTAGCGGCATGAGCAGCAGGAAACTCGTCAGCGTACAGGAAATCACCAACATCGAGCCCATCGAAGGGGCCGATCGCATCGAAGTCGCCCGCATATTGGGGTGGCGTGTGGTCGTCGGCAAGGACATGCATCTGAAGCCGGGGGACAGGGTCGCCTATTTCGAGACGGACAGTCTTCTGCCCGCCTATGACCCGCGTTATAAGGCGTTCCAGGCTCGCGGTCAGAAGACCATGATTGTCGGTTCCATGGAAATCACCGGCCATGTGCTGCGCACCATGAAACTGCGCGGAGTGTATTCGCAGGGCCTCATCATGCGTTTGGATGAACTCGGATTCCGGTATACGCCGGCAGTTGGCACGGACATCACCGATAAGGCGAATGTACTCAAATACGAGGAGCCCCTGCCGATGGGCGGTGCTCAGATTGGCCGGTTCGACGCGCCCTGCTCCAAGTCGGACGCGCCACGTTTGCAGACGCTCACCGACCACTGGGATGAAATCAAGACGTTGAAAGCCGTGCCGACCGTGAAGGTCGATGGCACCAGCACCACGCTCAGCATGGACGAACGCGGACAAGTCCACGTGTATTCACGCAACTGGGAGCTTGACTCCATGTCCTCGAACATGCAGCTCGCCAAAAGATTCCAGTTGGACAAGATGCTATGGCCCGGCATGGCCGTCCAGTTCGAGCTATGTGGCCCCGGTATCCAATCAAACCGTTTGAAACTGCCGGCCCAACGCCCGTTCGTCTTCGCCGTCTGGAAAGACCATCACAAGATCGACCGCAACCAGTGGCCGACGGGAATGCCGAATCTTGCCGTTCCCGAACTCGACGAAAACGAGTGGGCATTGACAGGGAGCGTGGACGACATGATCGCCAAAGTAGACGGGTTGCGTGGCAACGTCACCAAAGACCGTCTGGACGAGGGCATCGTCTGGCATCTGCACGAAGACCAGCAACTGTCCGAAGGATTGGCGAACGAACTGGGAGCCAATCGATGCTTCAAAATCATCAACAACAAATACCTGACGAAGAACGGACTATAAGCATGGCATACCCGATGTTCCCGCTCGTATCGGCTCCCGCATCCTACATGCCGGTCCCCGTCGACCTGGCACAGCGCCTCGCCTCGTTCACCCTGGCCCACCCCGGGGAGCCGGGAGGCCTTACCGCCGACGAGATCAGGCATCTGAACCTGCCCTGCGGCTCCTACGGGTATGAGAGCGAAGCCGTCGATGCCTGGCTCGACGAACTGGCAGACCAGCTTGAAAAGAGGTAACAGCCTTGCCCAAGACAATCATGGTGGACATCGACAACACGATCGCCGACTATACGAACGGTCTGCGCGACTACATCCGCGAATGCGGACATGGCGAGGACGAATGCCCGTGCCCGGAGCCGACGGCCTACGATTTCACGCTGACCGACGGATGGCCGTTCAGCGGGGATCCGAAAGCGTTCACGTGGTGGCATACGCGCGCCGTCGCCGACGGCTTGTACTCCAGAGAAGAACCGTATACAGGAGCCGCCGAAGCCTTGAACCAGCTGCACGATGCGGGCTGGAACGTCATCATGGCGACCAGCCGCGCGGATGACTGGCGCGGCGAAAGCCAACGCTGGCTGCACCGCAACGGCTTCCAGTTCGACGGCTACTACAACGGCGACAAGACGCTGCTCACACCGGACGTGCTCATCGACGACAGGCCCGTCACATTGGAGGCGATGGCCGCAAAGGGCGTGACCGTACTGCATCCCGATCATGCGTACTGCACGGCCACGCCGGGCCAAATGTTCCACCGGTGGGCCGCGGTGCCGCTGATCCTGGGAGGCGTGCGATGAAGGCGACGGAGGGGACGGACGTGGAGATCGAACGACGGTGCGGCATGGTCACCGGTGCCTCCTGCGGGCATGTGACCCTGAGTTGGATTCCGGAGACGGCCGAAACGGCACCCGCTCATGGGTGCTGGCCACCCATGACGGCGGCAGCATCCGCCGCATCCGGTTGAGCTGGAACGAGCTCGGCGACCTGGCGACCATCCTCCAATCGATCGCGAACAAGGAGAGGGAAAGGAGGGGATGATGGCGAATCCTCTTGATGTGAGCGCCGAGGCCGCGACCCGGTGGATCGAGAACACCCCGGATGCCACGCTACGGGCCTGCGGACTCGTGAATGCCTACCAGCTGGGCTGGATGGACGGGGCCATGCGATGCGCGGACAAGCAGGCGACCAAACGGGTCCGCCGCGCATTGGAACGATACCCGTGGCTGACCAAGGGTCAGCGGGAAGACATCGCGACCATCGCGGTCAAGGCCGCATACGGCATGGCATGGGAGGAGGACGACGATGAATGACGATACCGGGGTCTCGGCGGCGGTATTCGCCCTGAAACCCGAATGGGCGGACCTCATACTCTCCGGCACGAAGACGGTCGAAATACGACGCGGCCGCATGAAACGGATGATCGACCGCATGCTCATCTACCGGACCGGCACCGGACTCATCGTCGGCGAGGCACGGGTGAAAGGCATGCACGCCGCCCCGCCGGAGACCATCTGGAGGGGATACGGCACCGAATCCCGCATCCCGAAAAACCTGTTCGACGAGTATGCGAAAGGCGCAGACAGGCTGTACGCATACCGTCTGGAAAACCCCATCCGCTACGGGAAGCCGAAGACTTTGTCCGACATCGGACTGAAACGGGCACCCCAATCATGGTGCTACCTGCCCGAAACGGGGCCGGCCGGGCCGGAACCTGCAATGGAAGGACTGAATTGATTTACGACATTACACCCATCACCTTCAACCAACTGGATCTACTGTCAGCCGGACACCCACAGGGCGGATTCCAGCAGACCGGGCACATGGCTCATCTTGCCGAACCGGACGTGGACGACATGGATCTAATCGGCGTGACCCGCAACGGCGTTCTATCGGCCGGTGCCTGATTGCGTGGACACGAGGCCGGCTTGGCCTGGAAGGCAGCATCTGGCTCGGACCGTTGTGCGCGCTCGATGATCCGAAACTCCTCGAACACATGACCCGTGGAATTCGTCTCGCCGCACGCCGCCGTCATGCCGTGTCCGTCACATGCTGGCCGAATATCGAATACCAAAGGCATGACGCGGATGGGAACCCGATCGGGGTCCCCGACACGATGATCCTTGACGCCTACCGGTCATGCGGCTGGAAGCATCGGGGATTCGACACCGGATACGGGAAAGTCGTCAACCGTTGGAATTGGGTCAGGACCTTCGACGGCATCAAGGATGAGAAGACGCTGCTCTCCTCTTATAAGCCGCGTACCCGGTGGAGCGTGAACCGGGCGAGAACATCAGGGGTACGAGTACGCGAACTCGGTGCGGATGAGCTTGGCACGTTCGTGGACATCGAACGGAGGACCGCAGGACGACGCGGCTTCACGGCCCGCGACGAAGACTACTATCGCCGGTTCAAGGAGACATTCGGAAGCCGAGCCCGTTTCATGCTCGCCGAAATCCATGCCAATGAGCTTCTGGCCGGCCTGACCGCCGAACATGACAGGCTCGCCGATCAGCTGGATTCGCTGAAAACCAGATACGAAGCGCATGCCACGACCCGGCTCAAACGCCAGATTGACGATACGGCCCGCAACCTGACCGCCCTGGAACGTCGCCTCGACGAGGCGCGCGCCTTAACCACACATGGTAGCGTGATCCCAGCCGCCTGCGCCCTGTTCGTGGAACACCGGCGTGAAACCGTGTACCTGACAGCCGGCGCTCTCCCCGAATACCGGGCATACCAGGCTCCCGCCCTGTTGGTCCACGAAGGAATGCTCCGCCTGTGCGTCAACAGTACCCAACCGCGACGCTTCAACATGTACGGCATCACCGGCGTATTCAACGACCCGGATGACGAAGGCCGTGGGGTATTGGAATTCAAACAGGGATTCAACGGGCATGCCGAGGAGCTGGTTGGAGCGTGCACTCTACCGACCAGCACGATCCGATACAAGCTCGTTGAAGCCGTTCACGCGATTAAGCCGCTGAAGAAGGCCGGCCAAACAGAAGATGGTCGTTGACTTCCTCCCCACGGCTGAAGCCGGGGTTTTACGGCGCGATTCGGATAAAAATCAAACTAAGCATATACGAGTTTGACTTATTACGTACAAATGCCGTACGATTAACATATGATAGAAACCACGAACAAAGCCAGCCGTTTCGAGATGCGGCTCACGCCGTCACAAAAGGAACGTCTCGACCAAGCGGCCGAAATCAAAGGTCTCAGCACATCCCAATGGGCGTTGTCCAACCTGCTCGTCGCCGCCGACCGTGACATCCAAGAATCGCACGTACTCTATCTGGACGACGAGCAATGGAACTCATTCATAAAATCTTTGGATGAACCCATGCCGACGAAGATGGTAGAGCTGCTTGAAAGCGAACCTATCTGGAAATGAGCGATTTCACCTTTCCACGACGACTGACCATGGAAGACGACATCGATGGGTTCGACTGCGGCTTACCGGTCGTCAACAACTGGCTACGAAACCAGCTGAAGAACGCCGGCAGACAGCATACAGCCGTCGCCTATGCGACATTCTCGAATGGAGTCCTGGCAGGCTTCTACACGCTTAGCGCATACGGTATCAATCACACCGAGGCGAACGGATGGTTAAAAAGAAACAGTCCAGACCCAATCCCGGCGATACTCTTGGGCATGCTTGGCGTAGACATACGCTACCAAACCATGCACATAGGTTCTCAACTGCTAAGGGACGCGACCTTGCGCGCTTCCAATGCGGCTGAAATAGTAGGAGCCAAGGCATTATTCGTCGAACCAGCTTCCGATTCGGCGACAAAATTCTACGAGCATTACGGGTTTCGACATATCGAACGTTCAACGAAAATGTTTCTTCCGTTGAAAAGAAACTGAGTTGACTTCCTTCCGGTGCTTTAGTACCGGGAGGAAGTCAACCGGCCCTCAAGAACCGGGCTTGCGCCTCACGCAGGTCAACCTATTCCTCTAGCGAGCCATTCGGCGGCGGTGCGTTTCGATTGGAAGATGCCTTGGCTTCCGTTGATGCCGGTCGCATGCCACATGTGCTTCCGGTTGATAGTTTCCCGTCGGAGAGTGCCGACGGTATGACCGTTGGCGAGAACGGCGAACATGTTGGTTCCGGTTTTAATCAGGATTAGGTTCAACAGGCCGGTTCCTTTCTGGCTCGTGCCAATGCTTCGATGAGCTGTTCGGCTTTCCGTCTGCAAGGCATGTGCCCGGATTGGACAGCATGGTCGAACATCCCGTCGATGGAATCTTCGTCGAACGGAAAACCGAAAGAGCATTTGTATAGGATTCGACTCACCGTTTCGATCTGTTGTTCCGATACTTGTTCGCGGCTTTTGGCTCCTGCTTCGTATCCTTGGGCGAATGCTTCTATCGGATTGTCGGATTGGTGGAACGAGTATAGGATTGCGTATGCTTCGCAACGGTATTCGTCAGATTTGACTGTCACCTCGGAGCCCTCCTTCGGTATTTGCGTGGAGTGAATTCCTTGCCGCCCCAGATGCCCTGTAATGGGTATCCGCAGATTTGATTGTTTGTTTCCGCATATTTGCGGCATTGCATCATCACGGGGCAGGTGTGGCAGATGTGGATTGCTTCTCTTCGCATGAGCTGACTGTTGCCGGGAAACCAGAGTGCCGGATCATAGCCGGCGCATGCGGCTGATTTGCGCCAGTCACTCATGGCTGCCGCCTACCGTGGAAGGTAAGGATTTAGTTCCGGACTCCACGTTCTCAAGCAGGAAGCCGGTGTACTGGAACTGTTCGGTCTGGGCCTTGGCCTGGCGTAGGGTGTCGAGGCCGACGCCCGCGATGATCAGGATCGTGGTGCCGCCGAACGGCAGCTTGGCGTTGAGTCCGAGAGCCATGATCAGCACGGTCGGGATCAGGGCCACGAACAGCAGGTAGACGGCGCCGACGGTGTTGAGTCGGTTCATCACGTAGGTCAGGTAGCGGCTGGTGGCGTTGCCGGCGCGGATGCCGGGGATGAAGCCGCCGTACTGCTTCATGTTGTCCGCGGTCTCGTCCGGGTTGAACGTGATCGAGGTGTAGAAGAAGCAGAAGAACACGATCATCAGCGCGTACAGCGCGATGTACCACACGGATGTGGTGTTCGCCAGGTTGGCGTTGATCCATTTGACCCAGGACTGGTCGGACTTGCCGAACTGGGCGATCAGGGTCGGGATGGCGAGGATCGAGGAGGCGAAGATCGGCGGGATGACGCCGGACATGTTGATCTTCAGCGGCAGGTAGGTGGAGGAGCCGCCGTACATCTTACGGCCGATCATGCGGCGCGTGTACTGGACCGGGACGCGGCGCTGGCACAGTTCGACGAAGTCGACGAAGATGAGGATGACCACGAGCACGCCCACGACGATGCCGAACTTGGTCCAGTCGCCGTCGGTGCCGTTGGTGCCGTAGCCGATCTCCCACAATTGGGGCAGGAAGCCGGAGCAGATGGACATGAAGATCAGGATGGACATGCCCTGGCCGATGCCCTTGTCGGTCACGAGCTCGGCCATCCACATGATCAGGCCGGTGCCGCCGGTCATGATGAGGACCATGACCACGAGGTTGAACACGGAGCCGTCCGGGATGACCTGGTCGCAGCGGTAGTTGAACAGGGCGCCGGAGCGGGCGGTCACCAGGATGGTGGTGGACTGGAGCACGGCCAGGCCGATGGTCAGGTAACGCGTGTACTGGGTGAGCTTGGCCTCGCCGGACTGGCCCTCCTTGTGCAGGGCCTCGAAGCGGGGGATGACCACGCGCAGCAGCTGCACCACGATGGACGCGGTGATGTACGGCATGACGCCCAGCGCGAAGATAGACAGCTGGAGCATGGCGCCACCCGAGAAGAGGTTCACCAGTCCGATGAAGTTCTCCTGGGAGGCGCTGCCGATGGTGGCCATGCACTTGTTCACCACGTTGTAGTCCACGCCCGGGGTCGGAATGAACGAACCGATGCGGTAGACGATGATGATGAACAGGACGAAGAGAATCTTCTTCCTCAACTCTTTGGTTTTCAGGGCCTGGATTAGTGTCCTCACCTAGATTTCCTCCCAATAGCGCGCCAATCGCGCGAAATACACAAACTAACGAACGAGCATAGTCTAAAGTGCCTACTTCGGCCACTTCATGTCTCGCGAATGTTACCTGAATTATGCTCCGTCGTACTGAACGGGGGGAAGCATACTCAAAACGATCATTGTGTTGAGACTGCTTCTCTGCACTCAGAACAACAATTTTTTAGAAAAGGGACCCCCGTCCACCTATTGGCGGGCGGGGGTTGTACAGCCTATTGCGCTCCCCGTAGGACTAATCAGTCCTCGGAAACGGAACCGCCGGCGGCCTCGATCTTGGACTTGGCGGAAGCGGAAGCCTTAACACCCTTGAGGGTGAAAGCCACGGTGGTCTCGCCGTCGCCCAGAACCTTCACCGGAGCGTTGTCACGAACAGCGCCCTTGGCGATCAGGTCGGCCACAGCAACCTCGCCGCCCTCGGGGAAGAGCTCCACGAGACGAGCGATGTTGATGACCTGGAACTCGACCTTGAACGGGTTCTTGAAGCCACGCAGCTTCGGAAGGCGCATGTACAGCGGCAGCTGGCCGCCTTCAAAGCCCGGACGCACGTGGTTGCGCTTCGTCTGGCCCTTGGCGCCACGACCGGCGGTCTTACCCTTGGAGCCTTCACCGCGGCCCACACGGGTGCGGTCCTTCTTGGCACCCGGGGCGGGCTTCAGGTCGTGCATCTGCAGGATTTCGTTATCTGCCATAATCAGTCAACCTCCTCAACGGTGACCAGGTGACGCACGGCGTTCACCAGACCACGGTTGGCCGGGGTGTCCTCGCGGACAACGGTCTTACCGATCTTGTTGAGGCCGAGGGTCTTGACGGTGGCGCGCTGAGCCGGGGTACGGTTCACGATGCCGTGGTGCAGGGTAATCTTCAGGTTCTTAGCCATGAGTATCACTCACCATCCTTCTCTTCGGCGGCCTTAGCGGCAGCAGCCTCTTCGCGAGCCTTGCGAGCCTCGGCAATGCCGGCGGCGCGGGCGCGCAGCAGAGCATCGGGAGCGACCTCGTCGAGCGCCAGGCCACGACGGGCGGCGATCTCCTCGGGCTCTTCGAGCTGCTTGAGGGCGTCGACGGTAGCGCGCACCACGTTAACGGCGGTGGCGGAGCCCATCGACTTGGTCAGGACGTCGGTGATGCCAGCGCATTCCATGACGGCGCGCACGGAGCCACCGGCGATTACACCGGTACCCGGGGCGGCCGGACGCAGCAGGACGGTGCCAGCAGCGTCGTGACCCTGAACCGGGTGGGTGATGGTGCCGCGGACGCGAGGCACAGAGAACATGTGCTTCTTGGCGTCCAGCTGGCCCTTGGCGATGGCGGCCGGGACTTCACGGGACTTGCCGTAGCCGACACCCACGGTGCCGTTGCCGTCGCCGACCACAACCAGTGCGGCGAAGCTGAAGGTACGGCCACCCTTGTGGGTCTTGGACACACGGTTGATGGTCACCACGCGATCGAGCAGCTCGTCGCCGTGGTTTTCTTCACGACGGTTACGACGCTCGCCACGACGGCCTTCACCGCGCTGGCCACGACGACCCTTGCGGTCCTCGTTGTTGGATTCGGTCGCCACAGTGTTCTGAGTTTCTTCAGCCACTTGGGTTTCCTTCGTTTCGTTGTCGCTCACAGTGCCAGACCTCCCTCGCGGGCGCCATCAGCAACGGCTGCGACGCGACCGGTGTACTTGTTGCCACCGCGGTCGAACACGACTGCGGTGATGCCGGCAGCCTTGGCCTTCTCGGCGATCAGCTCGCCGACCTTCTTGGCGGCCTCAGTCTTGGTGCCTTCGAAGCCGGCGAAGTCAGCCTGAAGAGTGGAGGCAGACACCAGGGTAATGCCCTTGGTATCGTCGACCACCTGAGCAACCATGTGACGGTTGGAGCGGGTGACCACCAGGCGCGGACGCTCGGGGGTACCGGAGATGCGCTTGCGGATACGCGCGTGACGGCGCTTGAGAGCTACCTTCTTGCCTTTTCCGAGAATAGCAACGCTCATATCACTTACCAGCCTTTCCAGCCTTGCGCAGGATGCGTTCATCGGAGTACTTGATGCCCTTGCCCTTGTAGGGTTCCGGAGCGCGCAGCTTGCGGATGTTGGCGGCAACCTGGCCCACGACCTGCTTGTCGGTGCCTTCGACAACCACGTGGTTGGCGTCGGTCACCTTCAGGGTGATGCCTTCGGGCGGGTTGACGGTGATGGTGTGGGAGTAGCCGAGGAAGAACTCGATGCCCTGGCCCTTGGCGACGGCGCGGTAACCGGTGCCGACGATCTCAAGAGTCTTGGAGTAGCCATCGTGAACACCCTTGACCATGCCGGCCATGATGGAACGAGCCAGACCGTGCTTGGCACGGGTCGGACGCAGGTCATCAGCGGCGGTCAGGACAATCTCGTTGCCTTCAACGGCAGCGGTGATGCCTTCCGGAACCACGTAGGAGTCAGAACCCTTAGCGCCCTTGGCGGAGAAGTTCTGGCCTTCAATCTTGACTTCAACGCCAGCAGGGATGGCGATGGGGAGCTTACCAATATGCGATGCCATGTTTCAGCTCTCCTTTCTCACCACACGAAGGCGACAATTTCGCCGCCAATGCCTCGGTCGAGGCATTCCTTCTGAGTCAGCAGTCCCGAAGAAGTCGAGATGATGGCGATACCCAGGCCACCGAGCGGCATCGGCAGGGAGTCGGACTTCGCGTAACGACGAAGGCCCGGCTTGGAGATGCGCTTGATACCCTGAATGGAACGCTCACCGTTCGGACCGTACTTGAGGGTGACCTCAAGAGTCTGGCCGACCTTGGCTTCCTTAGCGGTGAAGTCCTTGATGTAGCCTTCACGCTTCAGGATCTCGGCGATGTTCGCCTTGAACTTGGAGTACGGCATATCCACGGTTTCGTGCTTGGCCGCGCTCGCATTACGCAGACGCGTAAGCATGTCTGCGATCGGATCTGTCATTGTCATTTGGGCTTGTTGCCCTTTCTCGCTATGGTTTCCGCCGCCCTCACGCTTCTTCTAGAAGCGTTCGGGCCGCGGACCTTCAGCGTCGATGTTTACCAACTGGACTTCGTAACGCCGGGCAGTTCACCGCGGTGAGCCTTCTCACGAAGGCAGATGCGGCACAGGCCGAACTTGCGGTAGACGGAGTGGGGACGACCGCAGACCTGGCAGCGCGTGTAAGCGCGGACCTTGAACTTCGGCTTGCCGGCCGCCTTGTTCTTAAGAGCGGTTTTTGCCATATCAGTTCTCCTTGAAGGGGAAGCCGAGGTGCTTCAGCAGCGCGTAAGCTTCCTTGTCGTCCTTGGTGGAGGTCACCACAGTGATGTCCATACCGCGCACGTGATCGATCGAATCAGGATCGATCTCGTGGAACATGGACTGCTCGGTGAGACCAAAGTTGTAGTTGCCCTGGCCATCGAACTGGTGGCCGTTGATGCCGCGGAAGTCGCGGATACGGGGCAGCGCGAGGGTCAGCAGACGGTCCAGGAACTCCCACATGCGGTCGCCACGCAGGGTGACGTACGCACCGATGGCCTGACCTTCACGCAGATGGAACTGCGCGACGGACTTCTTGGCCTTGGTGATCTTCGGCTTCTGGCCGGTGATCAGGGTGAGGTCCTTGACGGCACCTTCGATGAGCTTGGAGTCGCGGGCAGCGGCACCAACACCCATGGAGACGACGACCTTCTGGACACGGGCAACCTGCATCGGGTTGGAGTACTTGAACTCCTTCTCGAGCTCAGGAATGATCTGCTCGTTGTACTTGACCTTCAAGCGCGGGGTGGCCGGCGCTTCGACAGTAGTATCGGTCATGCCAGCTCCTTTCCGGACTTCTTGGCGACGCGCACGCGCACGGTCTTCACCTTGCCGTCACGCGCCTCTTCCTTAACGGTGATGCCAACGCGGGTCGGCTGCTTGGTCTCCGGGTCGATGACCATCACGTTGGAGCGATGGATCGGAGCCTCAGTGGAGACGATGCCAGCCTGCTGGCCCTGCTGCGTTGCACGCACGTGCTTCTTGACGATCTGCACGCCTTCGACGATCAGTCGATCGTTGGAGAGCACCTGCTTGACGGTGCCTTCCTTGCCGCGGTCCTTGCCGCGGATGACCTTGACCAGGTCGCCGCTCTTGATCTTGGCTGCCATGTCAGATCACCTCCGGGGCGAGGGACACGATCTTCATGAACTTGTGCTCGCGCAGTTCACGACCGACCGGTCCGAAGATACGAGTGCCCTTCGGTTCACGGCCGGAGCCGAGAATGACGGCGGCGTTCTCGTCGAACTTGATGTAGGAACCATCCGCACGGCGGGATTCCTTGACGGTACGGACGACAACGGCCTTAACCACGTCGCCCTTCTTGACCGACCCGCCAGGAATGGCGTCCTTGACGGAGGCGACGATCACGTCGCCGATGCCGGCATAGCGTCGCTTCGATCCGCCGAGCACGCGGATGGCGAGGAGTTCCTTCGCACCCGTGTTGTCGGCGACATGAAGCCGCGTTTCCTGCTGAATCATTGATTCTCCTTAGCCGAGCTGGTTCTCCCCATTTACCGGGGCATCGTGGTTGCCCATAATGCCCCGGTAAATGGCGAGCCTTGCCGAACTTTACTTACTTGGCGCGCTCGATAATGGATTCGAGACGCCAGCGCTTGGTCTTGCTCAGAGGCCGAGTTTCCATAATACTCACGAGGTCGCCAATGTGGGCGTCGTTGTGTTCATCATGGGCCTTGACCTTGCTGGTGGAACGAACGACCTTGCCGTACAGCGGGTGGGTCGAACGCTGCTCGAGCTCGACGGTAATCGTCTTGTCCATCTTGTCGGACACGACGTAGCCGCGGCGAACCTTACGGAAGTTACGCTCTTCAGCCATAATCACTTCTCCTTGGATTCGGTAGCGGCCGGCTCCTGGCTGATGCCAAGCTCACGCTCGCGAAGCACGGTGTACATGCGGGCGATGTCGCTCTTGACAGCCTTGAGACGGGCGGTGTTCTCGAGCTGACCGGTGGCGTGCTGGAAGCGCAGGTTGAACAGCTCTTCCTTGGACTTCTTCAAGAAGCCTTCGATTTCCGCGTTGGTCTTCTCGTTGAGATTCTTGATGGAGTAATCAGCGGTACCGACTGCCATCAGATATCACCACCTTCACGTGCGATAATGCGGCACTTCATCGGGAGCTTGTCGATAGCGCGGCGGAGGGCTTCCTTAGCGATGTCCTCGGACACACCACCGATTTCGAACATCACGCGACCAGGGCGCACGTTCGCAATCCAGAACTCCGGGGCACCCTTACCGGAACCCATTCGGGCACCGAGCGGGTGCTTGGTCAGCGGACGATCCGGGAAGATCGTGATCCACACGCGGCCACCACGCTTGATGTAGCGGGTCATGGCAATACGCGCGGCTTCGATCTGACGGTTGGTCACGTAGGCCGGGGCGAGGGACTGGATGGCGAAATCACCGAAGTTGATCTCGTTGCCGCCCTTGGACATGCCAGAACGCACAGGGCGGTGCTGCTTGCGGTACTTAGTCCTCTTGGGGATAAGCATTCTTGCTCACTCCTTCGTTTCTGCAGCCGGAGCGGCCTCGGCGGGAGCCTCAGCCTTGGGGGCTTCGGCGGCCTGCGGGGCGGCGGAACGGTTGCCACGGCGCGGGCGGCGATCGCCACCACGACGGCCCGGACGGTTGTTCTGCTGAGCCTGCTGCTCTTCGAACTCGGATTCGGTCATGTCGCCCTTGTAGATCCAGACCTTGACGCCGATACGGCCGTACGTGGTCTTGGCCTCGAAGAAGCCGTAATCGATGAGGGCGCGGAGGGTCTGCAGCGGAACGCGGCCCTCACGGTAGAACTCGGAACGGCTCATTTCCGCACCGCCGAGGCGGCCGGAGAGCTTGATGCGGATACCCTTGGCACCGGCGCGCATGGCGTCCTGCTGGGCCTTACGCATGGCACGACGGAAGGTGACGCGGTTGGTCAGCTGCTCAGCGATGCCCTGAGCGACGAGCTGGGCGTCCAGCGCGGCGTTCTTGACTTCGAAGATGTTGAGCTGGACCTGCTTGCCGGTCAGCTTCTCGAGCTTGGCGCGGACGCGCTCAGCCTCGGCGCCACGACGACCGATCACGATGCCCGGACGGGCGGTGTGAATGTCGACGCGAACGCGGTCGCGGGTGCGCTCGATGACGATGCGGGACACGCCAGCGCGCTCGAGGTCCTTGCTCATCTCCTTGCGGATCTGATCATCCTCAAGCACGAAGTCGCGGTAGCGTTCGCCGGCCTTGTTGGAGTCGGAGAACCACTTGGAGCGGTGGTTCTCAGTGATGCCCAGACGGTAGCCAAACGGATTGATCTTCTGACCCATCTTTAGCGGGCTCCTTCCTTGTTAGCCACGACGACCGTGATGTGGGAGGTGCGCTTGTTGATGCGAGCAGCGCGGCCCTGGGCACGAGCGCGGAAGCGCTTGAGGGTCACACCTTCGTCAACGTAGGTCTCCTTGATGTACAGGTCGTTCTCGCGGAACGGCTCGCCGGCCTTGTCGGCCTTCACACGAGCGTTGGCGATGGCGCTCTCCAGGGTCTTGCGGACCGGCAGGGCCGCAGCCTGAGGGGCGAACTTCAAAATGGTGACGGCTTCGGTCGCCTTCTTGCCGCGGATGAGGTCGACCATGCGGCGAGCCTTGCGCGGCGTCACGCGGACGTGACGAGCGATTGCTTTAGCTTCCATGTTCTATTCCTTATCCTTAGCGACGGGCCTTCTTGTCGTCCTTCACGTGACCCTTGAAGGTCTTCGTGGGGGCGAACTCACCCAGCTTGTGACCAACCATGGCCTCGGTGACGAACACCGGGACATGCTTGCGACCATCATGAACGGCGAAGGTGTGTCCGATGAAATCAGGGGTGATCATCGAACGACGGGACCACGTCTTGATGACGTTCTTGGTGCCCTTCTCGTTCTGCTCGTCGACTTTCTTCTGCAAGTGGGCGTCGACGAAGGGGCCCTTCTTGATGCTACGAGTCATCTTCTCGATACTCCCTTACTTGCGGTTCTTGCCGGACGGACGGCGACGAACAATCATCTTGTTCGAAGCCTTCTTCGGACGACGAGTACGAACCTCGCCCTTGCCCCACGGGGAGACCGGCGGCTTACCACCGCGGGTACGACCGCCGTGCGGGTGGTCGACCGGGTTCATGGACTCACCACGGGTGATCGGACGGCGGCCGATCCAGCGGGCGCGGCCAGCCTTGCCGAGCTGAATGTTGGCGTGGTCCTCGTTGCCGACCTCGCCGACGGTAGCGCGGCAGCGCGCGTCGACGTTGCGGATTTCGCCGGACGGCATACGCAGCTGAGCGTAGGCGCCATCCTTGGCGACGAGCTGAACAGCAGCACCAGCGGAACGAGCGATCTTAGCGCCGCCCAGCGGGCGGAGCTCGATGGCATGAACCACGGTACCGGTCGGGATGTTCTTCAGCGGCAGGTTGTTGCCCGGCTTGATATCAGCCTGAGCACCGGTCTCGATGACGTCGCCCTGCTTGATGCCCTTCGGCGCGATGATGTAGCGCTTCTCGCCATCTGCGAAGTGCAGGAGGGCGATACGGGCGGAGCGGTTCGGATCGTACTCGATCTCGGCAACCTTGGCGGGCACGCCGTCCTTGTCCCAACGCTTGAAGTCGATGAGACGGTACTGGCGCTTGTGACCGCCGCCGCGATGACGGGAGGTGATACGGCCGTAAGAGTTACGACCGCCGGTCTTGGACTTCTTGCGAACCAGCGACTTCTCAGGCGTAGAACGCGTAAGCTCGGAGAAGTCCGAGACGGACGCGTTACGGCGGCCTGCAGTCGTCGGCTTATAAACGCGGATAGCCATAATCTAGTTCTTCCTTTAACTTTTCTCGGCTAGCCTTCAGTTACCGAAGATGTCGATCGTCTGGCCCTCGGCGACGGTCACAATCGCACGCTTCTGGGAAGCGCGCTGGCCGAAACCGGTGCGAGTGCGCTGCTTCTTGCCAGCGCGGTTGAGGGTGTTGACGTTCGTCACCTTGACATTGAAGATCTCTTCGATTGCCTGCTTGATCTGCACCTTGTTCGCATCCGGAGCCACCACGAAGGTGTACTGGCCACGGTCGGAAGCGGCGTAGCTCTTCTCGGAGACGACGGGCTTAAGAATCACGTCGTGAGCGGGCTTGTGAATAGCGACCATCTAAATCAGGCCTCCTTCGGCTCGGTCTTGGCAGCCACGAAAGCCTCGAAGGCTTCCTTGGTGAAGACCACGTACTGCGAGGTAATCACGTCGTACGTGTTGAGCTGATCGACGAAAATCGGGTGAACGGTCGGGATGTTGCGCACGGAGAGCCACTCGTTGATGTTGTCGCGAGTGAAGACGACCGTGGTGAACTTGTCCGCGGTGATCGGGGCCAGAGCGGCGACAGCGGCCTTGGTGGACGGCTCGGTGATACCGAACTCCACCACGGCAACGCGACCGGCGTTGGCGCGATCGGACAGGGCGTAGCGCAGAGCTGCGGCCTTCATCTTCTTGGGGGTGCGCTGAGAGTAGTCACGCGGCTGCGGGCCGAACACGGTGCCGCCGTGGTACCACTGCGGTGCACGGATGGAGCCCTGACGAGCACGACCGGTGCCCTTCTGCTTCCACGGCTTCTTGCCGCCGCCGGAAACCATGCCACGAGTCTTGGTGGCGTGGGTGCCCTGACGAGCAGCAGCGAGCTGAGCGGTGACAACCTGGTGGATCAGCGGGATGTGAGCCTGGACATCCTCGGCGGAAACGCCGAAGAGAGCCTCAGGAGCTTCAACGGTGCCGGTGGCCTGGCCCTTGGCGTCGGTGACGTTCAGAGTAACGTTTGCCATGGTTTATCAGGCTCCCTTCACAGCCGAGCGGACGAGAACGATGCCGCCCTTGGGGCCAGGAATGGCACCCTTGATGGCGAGGATGCCGTTCTCGACATCAGCGGAGACGACGGTCAGGTTCTGGGTAGTGGCGGTCACATGACCCATGCGGCCGGCCATACGCTTGCCCTTGAGAATACGGCTCGGAGTGGCGCATGCGCCCACAGAACCGGGACGGCGCTCGTTCTTGTGAGAACCGTGAGTACGGCGGTAGGACTTGAAGCCCCAACGCTTGATGGTACCGGCGAAGCCCTTACCCTTGGTGGTGCCGGTCACGTCGACCTCAGCACCCTCTTCGAACAGGTCAGCGGCCAGTTCCTGGCCGGCCTCGAACTGATCGACGTCGTCGGTGCGCACCTCGACGAGGTGGCGACGCGGGGTGACACCGGCCTTAGCAAAGTGGCCAGCCAGCGGCTTGGTCACCTTGGTGGGATCGATGGCGCCGTAGCCGAGCTGGACAGCCTTGTAGCCGTCAGATTCCTCGGTCTTCACAGCGGTCACCACGTTGGTGGACACGTCGACAAGAGTGACGGGCACGAAGAAGCCGTTCTCGTCCCACACCTGGGACATGCCGAGCTTCTTGCCCAGCAGAGCCTTGCGATTAGACATAATGCTTCCTCCTCCCTTACAGCTTGATTTCGATGTTGACGTCCGCAGGCAGATCGATGTGCATCAGGGAGTCCACGGCCTTGGGGGTCGGGTCCACGATGTCGATGAGGCGCTTGTGAGTGCGCATCTCGAAGTGCTCGCGAGAATCCTTGTACTTGTGAGGAGAACGGATAACACAGAAGACGTTCTTCTCGGTCGGCAGCGGAACGGGGCCAACAACAGTTGCGCCCGCGTTCGTCACCGTTTCGACGATCTTCTTCGCCGATTGGTCGATGACCTCGTGGTCATAGGACTTAAGCCTGATGCGGATTTTCTGTCCCGCCATTGCCGTCCGCCCTTTCTAGCGATGTTCGTTGTACTGTTTACCAACCTGCTTCTAGGGCACCGGCGCGCATGGCCTCCCTTGGACATACGTCCTCTGGCGGTCATCCGACATCAGTGCGCGGTTTCCGGCTGTCACTTCACTTGAAGTGGCTCCCGGCCCGCGCTCGCTTTTTTAATTCCAATTTGCGAGCCCAAATCAGGCAACTTGTTTATTCAAGCATTGAGGTGGGACAGTGGAGTTCGCGCGTGTCGCGCTCATGCCGTTCGTATTACCTCGCGGCATAGCCGCTCGGCGTCTGTTCGATTGTCGCAATGCAGGTCTCACATCTTTCTTATTGAGAACCATTCGCTGCGATATCATGACAGATATGACTTCCCGCCGCAAGACTCTTAAACGCGATTGGTTCGACAACCAACCTGGCGCATGGGTAATGGTTATGCTGCCCGCTGTGGCTGGCTTCTTTATCGGCGGGCCTAATCTTGATACGCTTTGGCTATTGGCGACGTGGGCCGTGTGCTATTGCGTGCAGTTCAGCGCCGCGCACTGGTTCAAAGCACACTTTTCACGCCGTTATCTGCCGCCGATGCTCACTTATGCCGTAGCGCTCATCGTCATCGGCTTGCCATTCCTGATTACGCATACCGGCATACTGCGTTGGACTCCCTTATATATAGTGCTGGTTGCGCTGTCGATGCTGTCCTCGTGGCTGAGGAAGGAGCGCTCGCTGTGGGGCAATGCCGTGTCGGTGATTGCCGCGTCGGCCATGGCCACGGTGATCGCGTCGTTTGGCAGCACTGTTGAGACGGCATGTGTTATGCCCATCAACGCAGCACATGCCTCGTGCGCAGCCGCTGATGTCACCGCCGCACGCGCCGCGATTCGGAATATGCCAGATTTGAGCCAGATATTCGACCTTCACGCCTGGTGGCCCGCGGGTTCATTGCCCGTGAGCGGGCTGATTGCCACCGTGCTGTTTGCGCTGACGCAGTATGGGTCGGTTTTGGTGGTCAAAACCATGATCCGGGAACGCGGGAAGCGTTCGTACGTGGCGGCTTCGTGGGTATGGCATGTGGCGCTATTGCTGCTAGCCGCCGTGCCGGCTGGACGCAGCCCGTATCTGATTGCGATGACTGTGCTGCTGTTGGCCCGCGCCGTTGCGTTGCCGGTGGTTACACGGCGCACAACCTTGAAGCCCGTGGTGACCGGCATTACCGAGGCGTTTGCCAGCTTTATTGCTTTTGGCTGCATCATTGCGGCGATTTAGCGACGCTTCAGCGATTCCATGGGGTGGTAACCCACTCATGGGGCGGTAATTGACCCATGGGGCGGACGGTAAAATTTTACCTTCCGCAGAATAGAGCCGTTTTCGTACACCGCCCCATGGGGTTTTCACCGCCCCATGGGCAAGTTACCACCCCATGAGTGGGTTACCACCCCATGGAGGTACCTGCTCTGGCTGAGGGAGCACCACATATGCAAAGGAGCCCGGCCCCTGTAATGGGGTCGGGCTCCTTGTGTCGCGCTATGCAGCCACTAAGCTGCAACACCGCGGTTGGTGGCTACTGATAGTGCCACCAACCACAAACCGCCTGCAATCAACGCTCGGAAGCTTCCTCAGTGGCGGCCTCACCCTCGCGCTCGATGCGCAGCTTGTGGCCTTCCGCCTGGGAGACACCGTAGTAAGCACCGACGGCGATGTCCTTCATGTCGTTGATCAGCGGGATGCGCGGGTTGGCCGGGGTACACTGGTCCTCGTAGGCGCGCATGCCGATCTGATCGAGCACGGACCAGAAGTAGTCCTCGTCCACACCGCACTCCTGGAAGCTCTTGTTCATGCCGAGCTTGTTGTCACGGTAGTCCTCGACGGCCTTCGCCAGGTTCTCCACGGCTTCGGCCGGGGTCTTGCCGGTGTCGATGCCGAGGTTGCGGGCGATATCCTGGTAGCGTTCCGGAGCGATGTACTTGTTGTACTTCGGCCAAGAAGTGGGCTCCTCAGGAATCTGGCCGTTGTAACGAATCACGTACGGCAGCAGGATGGAGTTGGTACGGCCGTGGGCGATGTGGCACAGGGCACCGATGGTGTGGGCCATGCCGTGGCACATGCCGAGGAACGCGGAGCCGAATGCCATGCCGGCCATGGTGGCGGCGTTGTGCATCTTCTCCTGAGCGTTGGTCTTGGCCAGGCCGGGCTCGCCATTGACGGACTCAGCCAGGTTGTCCCAGATGAGCTTGGCCGCGTGCAGGGCCATGCCGTCGGTGAAGTCGTTCGCGTACACGGACACGTAGGCTTCCATCGAGTGGGTCAGGGCGTCGAAGCCGGCGTCGGAGGCCAGCTTGCGCGGCTGGGTGCGAGCCAGCACCGGGTCCACGATGGCCACGGACGGGGTCAGCGCGTAATCGGTGATCGGGTACTTGTAGCCGGTCTTGTGATCGGTGATCACGGCGAACGGGGTGACCTCGGAACCGGTGCCGGAGGAGGTCGGGATGCACACCAGCTTGGCCTTCTTGCCCAGCGGCGGGATCTTGAAGGCGCGCTTACGGATATCGAAGAACTTCTCGCGCACGTCGGAGAAGGCGATTTCCGGGTGCTCGTAGAGCAGCCACATAATCTTGGAGGCATCCATCGGGGAGCCGCCGCCAACCGCGATGATCGTGTCCGGCTCGAACTCCTCGCGCATCATCTCAGCGCCCTTTTCGACGGTCTCGACGGAGGGCTCCGGCTCGACGTAGTCGATGATGCGGAAGGTCACACGGTTAGAGCGGGCGCGCAGCTGGTCGATGATCTTGTCAACAATGCCGAGCTGCTCCATGACCTTATCGCACACGATGACGGCCTTCTCGATGCCGTACATGTCGCGCAGGTACTTGATGGCGTTCGGCTCGAAGTAGGTCTTGGCCGGAATCTTGAACCACTGCATGTTGTTGTTCCTCCGAGCGATGCGCTTGATGTTGATGAGGTTGACTGCCTGGACGTTGCCGGACACGGAGTTGCCGCCGTAGGAGCCGCAGCCCAGGGTCAGGGACGGGGCGATGGCGTTGTAGATGTCGCCGATGCCGCCGAGGGAGGAAGGCTGGTTCCAGATGATGCGGCAGGCGTGCATACGGACGCCGTACTCACGCACGAGCTCCTGGTTGTTGGTGTGGATGGCGGCGGTGTGGCCGGCACCCAGCTTGAGCATCTTCTCGCACATCTCGAAGGCCTGCTCCTTGTTGTCGGCCTTGAGCACGGCCTGCACCGGAGCGAGCTTCTCGTGGGTCAGCGGCTCGTCGTCGGAGACTTCCTTGCACTCGGCGGCCAGAATGGTGGCGTCGGCCGGAATCTCGAAGCCAGCAGCCTTGGCGATGAACTGAGGGGACTTGCCCGGCACCGCGGAGTTCAGCACGGGCTTGACGCCGGAACCGGCAGTGCAGCCGAACATGTACTGTTCCAGCTTGGCCTTCTCTTCGGCGTTGACGAAGTAGGCCTTACGGACCTTGAGCTCCTTGATGAGCTGGTCGTAGACGTCCTTGTGGGCGATGATGGCCTGCTCGGTGGCGCAGATCATGCCGTAATCGAAGTGCTTGGAGAGCACCAGATCGTTGGCGGCACGCACGATGTCCACATCGGAATCAACATAGGCCGGGGCGTTGCCGGCACCCACGCCGAGGGCGGGCTTGCCGGAGGAGTAAGCGGCCTTGACCATGCCCGGACCACCGGTGGCGAGGATCGTGGCCACGCCCGGGTGCTGCATCAGCGCGCCGGTGGCCTGGATGGACGGGTGCTCGATCCACTGGATACAGTTCTCGGGAGCACCGGCCTCGATGGCGGCGTCGCGCACAATCTTGGCGGCCTCGACGGAGCACTTCTGCGCGCCGGGGTGGAAGCCGAAGACGATCGGGCAACGGGTCTTCAGGGCGATGAGGGACTTGAAGATGGCGGTGGAGGTCGGGTTGGTAACCGGGGTGACACCGGCGACCACGCCGACGGGCTCGGCGACCTCATCGATGCCCATCACGTCGTCTTCACGGATGATGCCGACGGTCTTCTGGCCGGCCAAGTAGTTGGTGACGTGCTCGCAGGCGAAGATGTTCTTGGTGGCCTTGTCTTCCACGAGACCACGGCCGGTCTCGTCGACAGCCATCTTGGCGAGAACGAGGTGCTTGTTCAGAGCGGCGATGGAGGCCTTGGCGACGATACGATCAACTTGCTTCTGGTCGAGGTTCTCGAATTCGACGAGAGCCTTCTTGGCGCGGGCAACCAGCGCGTCAACTTCGGCCTCAGCTGCGGCCTGCTTCTCTTCTGGAGTCGGCTTGGTAGCTTCGACCTTCTTCTTTGCTTCTGCCACTTGGGGTCCTCCTCGATCTTCTTGGGGTATATGGCAAAGTTCTGGGCCATCGCCTCGTCACCTCAGTTGCACCAGCGGGATACCGCCTCAGTAACCGAAAATGACCGGTGATGCGTTGTCACATTGCATATGTGACCTGAGGCACAATATACTGAACGGTCCGGCGCGATGCATACGCACAAAATCGACGGCGTTTCACGTGCGATATTGAACAGTTTTTGTTACGAGTTGTGCGAAATATCGAACAAATCCTCACTCTATCCGGCGATTTGGTACTTTTTGTTCACTTTTTACCGAAAATCACATGCCTGCAAACAACACAATCCGAAAACTTTTTTAAAGTAAGTTTTCAAAAGCAATCATTTTCTCCACATTTCTAGAAAGTTGGTTTAAAAAAGTACCCAAAATCGCCTACAAATATACGATTGTTGCCTCATAACCTCCGCGTCGAGGCACATGAAAGCCACTTTCATAAAGTAAACTTGCATATATCTCATCGCACAAAGGGGTAAACATGAGGGCAATGCCATCGACCGCAGTGAAAGCGCACAACCGCAGTGCCATGACCCAGTATCTGTATGGCCATAGCCATGTCACCAAGCAGGAACTGGAACGCGAACTCGGCCTCAGCCTGCCCACCATCACCCAAAATCTGCGCGCACTAGAAGATGACGGACTCATCCGCAAAGGCGAACTGCAGGATTCCACCGGCGGGCGCAAGGCGCAAAATTATGAGTTCAATCCCGATCATCGCACTGCCATCGGGGTAGTGATGCGTTCCAACGAACTGCGCCTGTGCGCGATTAACCTGTACGGCAACGTCATCGAAAAACGCAACGATGCCCTGCCTTACCGCAACACCAACGTTTACTACCAGCGTATCGGCGGCATCATCAACAACTTCGCCGCCGACGTCGCAAAGAAGCACGGCAAGGTGCTCGGCGTCTCGTTCGCCATCCAAGGCATCCTCTCCCCCGACGCCACCACCATCATCTTCGGCACCATTATGGGCAACACTGGGCTCACGCTCGAAACCATCAGCCAATCGGTCCATTACCCGTGCATGATGATCCACGATTCCGATGCCTCAGCCATGGCCGAACTCTGGTTCGACTCCACGCTCACCGATGCGGTGTGCGTCTATCTGGAGCGACGCCCGGGCGGCGCGGTGATCGCGGGGGGCAAGCTGTATCAAGGCCCGAACCAGTGCAACGGCACCATCGAACACATGACGCTGGTGCCGGGCGGCCGCGAATGCTACTGCGGCCAGCGCGGTTGCATGGACACCTACTGCTCGCCGGAGACCTTGCCCGAGGATTACGAAAGCATTCCCGGCTTCTTCAGCGTGCTTGAGCAGGGCGAACGGCATCATCGCGAGCGCATGGATGAGTGGCTGGATTACGTGGCGCAGGCCATCGTCAACGCGCGATCCATCATCGCGGGCGACGTGATTGTCGGCGGTGAAGCAGCCCAGCATCTTGAAGACAGCGACATCGAGGATCTGAAGACGCGCGTCATCGCACGCAGCCCGTTCGGCACCGACCATTTCAATCTGCGCAAGAGCTACTGCGCCGAAGATCAGAACATCATCGGTGCCGCGTTGCGGTTCGCCGAGAATTATCTCGACGGCATCTGCGGTGCTGCGGAACGCGGCAGGAAATCAAGGGCTTCCACCAAAAGTAACAACACGTCTACAATGGAGTTATGAGAAATCCACCGTTGCATCGTTACGCCACTCGCCCAGGGCTGTACTTCACTGACGACGGTGGTGCTGACGTCGTTGTTCGTTCCGAAACCGCCGATCAGGTTTGGTTGTGCGTGCTGGAGCCCATTGATGAGCCCAGCGCTTTCTTCCAAGACGCCATCCGTCTGTTCGAGGACCCGAATATCTCCTTTATCCAGCAGATTCATGAGTTCCCGGTGTGCACGCGCATCATCGAACATTTGTATCTGCGCGAGACCCTGTTTCGCATGACCGGGCCGAACTACGGCCTGTGGTACGTGCACCTGCCCAAAGCATGGGACGGCATGCGTTATGGCTACCGCGTGGACGGCGCATGGGACCCGAAACACGGCGTGCGCTTCAATCCATACAAATTCCTGCTTGACCCGTATGGCAAGGGCATCGACGGCTCCATGGAGCTCACCCCCGCCGCCTTCTCCTATGAATGCGATGTCGTGGACCGCAAGGTAATCGGCTCGGCATACGGTGCCATGAGCACCGTAGACTCGCTCGGCCATATGCCGGTGTCCGTGGCCATCGACGATCGCGATACCCATAAGCATGAGGGCGACCCGCAGCACCCGCATGTGCCGTGGCGCAAAACCGTCATCTATGAGATGCACGTCAAAGGCTTCACCGCCAACGCACCGTGGCTGCCCGAATCATTGCGCGGCACGTACGCCGGACTCGCACACCCCACCACGCTCGCCTATCTGCAGGGTCTAGGCATCACATCCATCGAACTGCTGCCGATTATGGCCAAGCAGGACGAGCTCTTCCTGCAAGAACACGGCCGCAAGAACTACTGGGGCTACTCCACCCTCAGCTACTTCGCCCCCGAACCCTCCTACGCCACTAAAGCCGCCCAGGAGAAGGGCGCGGCCGCCGTGCGCCAAGAAGTCATAGACATGGTGCGCGCACTGCACGAGGCCGGCTTCGAAGTCATCATGGACGTGGTCTACAACCACACATGCGAAGGCGGCGTCGAAGGCCCGACGGTCTGCTGGCGCGGCCTCGACGATCTGGCCTACTATCGCCATCAAAAATCCAATACCGGTCGACTCGAAGACACCACCGGCTGCGGCAATACGCTGGACTTCACCAACACGCATGTGGTCACCTTTGCCATCGACTCATTACGATACTGGGCCAAGCGTATCGGCATAGACGGTTTCCGCTTCGACCTTGGCGTCACGCTGGCCCGCCTGGAAGGCGAATTCACCCATCATCACCCGTTCCTCTACGCCCTGCGTTCCGATCTGCTGCTGGGCAACCTGAAGCTCATTATGGAGCCGTGGGATCTGGGCAACCTCGGCTGGCGCACCGGCCAATTCTCCGTGCCGTTCGCCGAATGGAATGACCGCTTCCGCGACACGGCCCGCACCTTCTGGCTTGAGGATGTGGACGGCGGCTCCGATTTCGGGCGTATCAGTTTGCAGGAGATGTCCACGCGACTCTGCGGCTCGGCCGATCTGTTCGCCACCGAACCAGGGCGTGGCGCTCCGGCCTCCATCAATTTCGTGTCCTGCCACGACGGTTTCACGCTGACGGACCTCACCAGATACCGCTCCAAGCACAATGAAGCCAACGGCGAAAACAATAATGATGGCTCGTCGGTGAACCATTCCGCCAATTTCGGCGTCGAAGGCGTCACCGATGATCCAGACGTCATTGCGGCACGCGAACAGGCGGCCATGAACATGATCGGCATGCTGCTGCTCTCGCTGGGTACGCCGATGATGCTCGCCGGCGACGAATTCCGCAACACGCAGGACGGCAACAACAACGCCTACTGCCAAGACAACGACATCACGTGGCTGAAGTGGGATTGGATGTATTCCACCAACAAGACGCGCGAAATGCGCCGCTTGGAAACCGTGTCTCGACTGGTGGCGCTACGTAAATCACTGGACCTGTATCACCACGAGGACTTCTTCACCCGACTGACCCAGCTCGGCCTACTCAAGCCCTCAAGCCGCGTGCAGTGGTTCCTGCCCGACGGCACCACGCCGATGGAGCGTGACTGGTTCGATCTGGGCGTACGTAGCTTCACCATGCGATTGCTGTCCAACAGTGAGGTGGACGTGTGCATTGTGGTCAACGGCACCGCTGACGACCGCACATTCCGCCTGCCGCCAGACACTCACTGGACGCCTAAATGGTGCTCGGCCGAAATCAACGGCCGTCGAGCCGGGCATGGCACTCAGGTCGAGGAATGCGATTTGAACGGTGACACCACCGTCTGGACGCAGCATGTACCGGACGCCAGCGAGACAGTACTCAAGATGGTCAAAGAAGTGGCCATGCAGCGTACGGAATCCTCGACTGAGAATGAAGCGGATACCATCAAATTCGCGATGCCAGTAACAGATCACGCCGCAAACGGCACCTCGTCCGCGCCTCGGGATGAGGTATCAGCTGATATGCCCGATGCCCCTGTGGATGATACACCGGACACTCCCGTCGACGACAATGTCTGGACCATGCCGGCGCTGAGCATCACGCTGATGAAGCAGGTGTGAGTCACACTCAAGACAGCGCGACACAAACACAAAGGCTCTCCGCGGAATTCCGCGGAGAGCCTTTGTATGCTCGGTACAGGACAAGCGAAATTAACGCTTGGAGAACTGCGGGGCGCGACGTGCCTTGTGCAGACCAGCCTTCTTGCGCTCCACGACGCGAGCGTCGCGGGTCAGGAAGCCAGCCTTCTTCAGGGCGGCGCGGTTGGCATCACGATCGATGGCGTTCAGAGCGCGGGCAACGCCGAGGCGGATGGCGCCGGCCTGGCCGGTGGTGCCGCCGCCGTCAACGAGGACGATAGCGTCGAACTTGCCTTCGAGCTTGAGCAGAACGATCGGGGAGTTGACCTCACGCTGCAGCAGCTTGGAGGGGAAGTACTCCTCCAGAGTGCGGCCGTTGATGGTCCACTTGCCGTCACCCGGAACCAGACGGACACGGGCGACAGCCTCCTTGCGGCGACCGGTGCCGTAGCCCGGCTCAATCGCGGAGGTGCCGGTGCCAGCGCCAGCGTTGGTCTCGGTGGTGTAGTTGGTGAGCTCCTCTTCGGTCTCGACAACCTGGGAGTCGTTGGTGTTTTCAGCCATGATTCTTATCTCCTCTCAGGTTTCACTTGGCCTGCTGCGAGACCTGGGCGATCTCGAAGACCTGGGGCTTCTGCGGGGTGTGCGGGTGCTCGGCGCCACGGAAGATACGCAGGCGGTCGAGCTGCACCTTGGCCAGACGGTTCTTCGGCAGCATGCCCTTGACAGCGTTCTTGATGATGCGCTCGGGGTTCTTCTCGAGCAGCTCGGCGTAGGAGTCACGACGCAGACCACCGGGACGGCCGGAGTGCGAGTAGAGCTCCTTGCCCATCTTGTTGCCAGTCAGAGCAATCTTGTCGGCATTGATGATGATCACGTGGTTGCCGGAATCGGCGTGCGGAGCGTAGGTCGGCTTGTTCTTGCCACGCAGCAGGGTTGCCGCCTGAGTGGCGAGACGACCGAGCACCACGTCGGTGGCGTCGATGACGTACCAGTCGTGAGTCAGATCAGCTGGCTTCGGAGTGAAAGTTTTCACTGGATTACCTTTTCTATATTGTGTTCCGGGTCTCAGCTGCTTGGTGTGGCTTGGTCAGGGCCGCATCCAAGAGGCGTCGAACCTCATTATCCGTGGGCTCCCTGAAAGTCCTCGATGGCGAGTGGGATAGCGCTTTGAAGGACCCCTTAGGGAAACACAACAATCCACTAGTATATCGCCGGGCTTGACATAGGGCAACTGGGGACACTCCATTGGGTTTATGGCTTCTCTTCCCCTATTTATGGTTTCTCTCCCACCCACTTCGGCTAACCGACTCACCTACGGTGAGGCAATTCCCTGCCTTCTCTCAGCTATCGCTTCTTTCAGGCCTCGTCTACGGACAGTCCACTGGACTGTCCGCTTAACGACTCGGCTCGTCAGAGGGAGGTAAAGCGGGTCAGGAATTGAAGATTTGGGCGAAGCGTTGGGCACCGGGGGTGTCGAAGAGGGTTTCGAGCGGTACCACGTTGCCCTTGGCGTCGGCCAGTGGGATGCGCCAGTTCGGGTATTCGTTGTTGGTGCCCGGCTGGTTCTGCGCACGCTTCTCCCCCACCGCGTCGGTGATCGAGGCGGCGAGCAGCTTGCACGGCGAACCCTTCAGTGCGCGGTACAGCGCGTCGACGATATCCGCCTCGTGATCCTCACGATGTTCGGCAAAGTCGGCATCAAGATAACCCTGCTCGACCAGCATGGCCAGCATCGCATCCTGCTCGGCCTTGGCGGAGGCTTCGAATTCCTCGGCCGGGCCGGTCAGCAAGCCCAGACGCTCACGAATCTTGACGTGCTCGTATTCCAGGTAACCGGCGGCCGGCGGCAAATCGTGCGTATTCACGGAGGCCAATGCATACGGACGCCACTGGGAGGGGGCGCGGAACACGCCGTCGCACTGCTCGAACCATTCAACGGCGCAACCGAGAATACCGTGGCTCGACAGGGAATCGGCCACATGGTCCGGCACCACGCCGAGGTCCTCACCTACGACCACGCCGCCGGCGCGAGAGGCCTCGATGGCCAGAACGCCCAGCATGATGTCTGAGTCGTAGTACACGTAAGCGCCATCCATAGCCGAACGGTTCTCGGGAATCCACCACAGGCGGAACAGACCAAGGATGTGATCGATGCGCACCGCACCGGCACGGGCGAACATGCCATGCACCATATTGCGGTAGGCCTCGTAGCCGGTGGTCTCCAGATTGATCGGGCTCAGCGGCGGCTGGCTCCAGTTCTGGCCTTGCTGGTTGAACATGTCCGGCGGTGCGCCGACCGTGGCTCCCTTGGCGAAGCGCTCGGGATTCCACCACACGTCAGCGCCGGAGGGGTGCACGCCGACGGCCATATCGGACATGATGCCGATATGCATGCCGGCGTCCTTGGCTGCCTGTTGGGCGGAGGACAGCTGCTCGGCGGCAATCCATTCCAGCCAGCGGTAGAAGTCCAAAGTGTCCGGGTACTGCTTGCGCAGATTGGCGATTTCCGGGGAGTTGCGATTGAACTTGCGCTCCCAGTTGCTCTCCTCGCCGTTGGGTGCTCCCCACTTGTCGTAGCACAGGCACCACGTGGCATACGCCTCCAAGTCGGAACCACAGTCCGCCTTGAATTGGTCGAATACGCTTTGGCGTTCGGCGGTACGGCCGGCCTTAAAGATAATCCACAGGGCGTGCATCTTGCTGCGCCACATGGCGTCACGGTCGATGAGCTGGGAATCACCGTTCAGCGGTTCGGTGTCGGCATGCAGTCCGTCGACGGCATTCTTGTCGCCCTCGCTGAGCGTGGCATATTCGGCGATCGCCTCAGGACGGATGTACGTGAAGTTGATCAGGCGACGGCTTACCGGCAGATACGGCGACGGGGTGAGCGGGGACACCGGCTCGGCGGCATGCACCGGATTAATGAGCACGAAGTCGGCACCGGTCTTCTGCTTGGCGTCCACCAGCATGGTCTTCAGATCCTCGTAATCGCCCACGCCCCAGGAGTTGGAGGAGCGAATCGAGTACAGCTGGGCCATCCAGCCCCACAGACTGCCGCCCTTCATCGGGTCAAGCAGATCGACGCGATCAGGTGCACTGATCAAAGTGGCGTCTTGCACACGGTCGGCGACCTTGACGTGCAGCGTATGGTAACCAATCGGCAGATCGGCGGGAATGACCACAGCCGCATTCGAAATGAACGTACCATCCAAGTCGTAGGCCTGGGATCCATCTCCAGGACCAACTTCAATGGTGCCTTGATATGGCTCGCCATTCTCCAGCGTGATGCTCGCCGAAGGCACGTCCAGAATACCGGTGTTCACCAGCACCCGGTCCTCGCTACCGGCGATATGCAGCACGGTGGGTGCCACCAATCGGGCGTAACGCTCGTTCAGAATGCGTCGGATGGCGATGAGTTGGGCGCTCTCGCTGGAGGCGTCGATGCCCAGCGCTGCCAGCACCTCGATCAGGACGTCATCGTCTATCTCGTGGTAGTCATGGCTCATGCCCAAATAACTCGTGCCGACACCGACCAACTTGGCCAGTCGAATCAACGGACGGGCCAGACGCTCTTCACTCTCGGTAATCTCACTCATAGCCCCAGTCTAACGCCGTTTGATTGCGCCACACCGTAAGAAAAAATGCCATGATTCCGCCAAATTATGTACTTTTTACCCTCACATAGTGAGATATGAGCGCTCACAACGGTGGACAGGGGGTGATTGCCGGCCAAATTTGCGCGGCAAAACACAGCAATAGTGTGCTTAGCGGCGGCTTTCCACGGCGTGCCGCACCTCGGCCGAGGGGTCGTTGGCCAATTTGGCAAGCATCGCTTCGGACGTATTGGGGTTCAGTGCCACGGCACGGCGGACCATCGAAGAAAGCACCGCCGGTGCTCCCTCTTCGGATTCGGTGCCAAGTACGCCCAAGAAATCCAATGTCTCCGCATCCGCAGTGGGGTCCTGCGCACCCTCAAGCCGCATCTTCCAGCTGGTGCGCTTGTTTTTCAACGCCGTATCCCGGACCGCAGGCACCGGGTCCTTGGTCAGACGGCCGACCAGCCAATTCTTGTCGTCCCCGTTGGCGGCCACGGCTTGACGCACGGACGGTTCGGGGTCTTCGGAGAGTTTGACCAATACGTTCGGGAACGGCATGGTGTCGGCGAGGAACACACGATCGGCCACCGGGGTGTGCGGGTTGCCGGCCACAGCCTCCAAAAGTGCGGTGGCGCGGGAGAACGCCGCCTGATCGGCACGGTCAGGCAACGGCCGACGGGCGAATTCGGACAGTTCGGCCGGGTCGGTGGAATGGCGCAGACGCTCGTATGTAGCGGTCAGCGGTTCGAAATCCACCGGAGCGGCGGACTCGGCTGCGGACTGCGCGCCTTGGTCCTGCTGCTGGGCGTCCGTGTCGGTTGCAGTCTCGGCCGCGGCCTCGGTTGCGGCCTCGGTGGGCTGGGTCTGCTGGCTGGTGGTGTTCTCGTCGGTCATGATGCCCAGCTTAGTCATACAGGCGTCACGCGAGCGGAACCGGAATGTTGACCATGTCAATCGGAGCCGGCACCACAGCGGCATTGAACGCTTCCCGCACACGCTCCTCGAATCGCGCGCAATCATCCTGCGGCACCACCGCGGTCAACTCGACGTTCACCGCATACGATTCATCCTCCTGACTGCCACCAAGCTGCGCCAGGATCTGCTGGAATCGGGCCAACTGCGGGTATTCGAGGCGAACCCGGTATCGCTTGGCGGTCATGATGCGGGCGGCGCGGGCGGCTTTCATCGCCAATGACGCGGCGGATGAGTACGCGCGGACCAGCCCACCGGAGCCCAGCAGAATACCACCGAAATATCTGGTGACGGCAACCACGCAATCGGTGGTGCCGGACTGCTTGAGTATGTCAAGAATCGGCTTGCCGGCGGTACCGGACGGCTCGCCGTCATCGCTCATGCGTTCGGACAGTCGCCCATCCGCGCCTCCGCACACGGCGGCATACGCCACGTGTCGGGCTTTCGGATGCTGCTCACGGATCGCGGCCACGAACGCGAGCGCCTCGTCGAGCGTATCGACATGGGCGGCGTCGCCGATGAATTCGGACTTTTTTTCGACGAGCGAATCGTGGGCGGGATCGTCGGGCGTGTTGAGAATCGTCTGCATGAGCGTGTTCCGGTGGTCGACTGGCTGGGTGTTCGATTGAGCGCGAGGCTAGGCAGGACTATCAGCGTTCGGAGACGACGACGTTATAGTCTTCGCCGGCGAAGTAGGCGGTCAGGCAGGCGATCATCTGGCGGGTGAGCTCCTTGAACGCGCCGTCGGCACGCCAGCCGACGTGCGGGGTCAGGACGATGCCGGGCACATGGCAGATGGCGTCGTCGGCGGTCAGCGGCTCATGGTCGAACACGTCGAGTGCGGCGGGAACATCGCCCTTTTGCAGTCGGGCAAGCAGCGCACCGGATTCGATGACTTCGGAGCGGGCGGTGTTGATGAACAGGGTGCCGGGCTTCACATGCGCAAGGTTCTCGGCGGTGACGATGCCGCGCGTGGCGTTGTTCAGCGGCAGATGGACGGAGATGACGTCGCTGGTTTCGATGAGCTTGTTGAGATCGTCGACCGGAGTGGCACCGGAGCGTTCGAAATGCTCGGGCGGCACATGCGAATTCCATGCGGCGACCTCCATGCCGAGGGCGCGGGCGATGCCGGCCACGGTGGAGCCGATGCCGCCCAGTCCGATGATGCCCATGCGACGGCCGGCGAGTTGCAGTCCATCGCCGCCGGTCCACGCCCAGTTGCCGGCCTTGACGTCCTTATCGAGTTGGCCAACGCGGCGGATGAGCTCGAACAGAAGGGCGAAGGTGTGCTCGGCCACGGCGTGATCGCCATAATGTTCGGCGTTGCAGACGCGGATCTTCAGCTCGCGCGCCTTATCGAGATTGAGGTAGCTGGCGACGCCGGTACCGCAGAACACGATGCACTTGACGTGCCCCTGCTCGCTGATGGTGCGCAGCAGATCGTCCGAAATGTGGTAGCCGCCCACCAGCAGGGCGTCGGCATCCTTCAGACGCTCGGCTATGGTCGCCTCGTCGGACGTGAATTCCTCGAACATACGCACGCGGGCAACGTCGTGGAGCGCGGGGAACTGGGCCTTGATGGGCTCGATCATCGAGTCAAGCACGGACGGCATCACGACGAGGGGCAGATCGGTGCGTTCGCTTTGGGTTTCGTAAATCTCGGTCATGGGCTCCACATTAGGAGGCCGGCGGGAAAAGCGTCACCTTGCGGCTTCCCCTCCTTGAGACCAAGCCGAGCAACTATTGCTTTGCCGCCTGCTCCTGCGTGATGTTCCATTCCTTGACGACGTTCTGGTCCGCGCCCATCGAATAGATGACATCCCAGATGCGTTGGCGTATCTGAGCGTCGTAGGCTTCGTCCCAACATGTGCCTATGGGATGGTCGCTGGATATCGGGCACCATTGGTAGTTGCCTTGATGCACGTTGGCGGTGGGCACCCAATCGATGCGGTTGACGCGCCACGACCCCTTGACGCCCTTCTTGCCGGCGAACTGGATGCGTGCGGTCACACCCTGATTGTTGACCAAGGTTTCCGGCGTGTTCGCCGACTCGGTGACGGCGTTGCCCAGACCGTAGATAATCCACGTGCCGTTATAGTTCTCGATGGGCTGCGCACAATGGCAACCGGCACCGTAAATAACGTCGAAGGCACCAGTGTCGGCAAGCTCATGGGCTTCCGAAATCTGCCAGGAATCGGCGTAATCAAGGTATTCCTGCACCGAGTGCATGGCGATGGCCACCACATCGGCACCTTGCTCGCGGGCCTTGTTGGCCTTGTCTACCGCGCGCTGGATGTCGCTGTCGTGATTCGGGTCGCCGTCTTCGCGCAGACGATCCACCTGCCAGTCCTCGTCGGCGGTCATGCCGTTGAGGGAGACCGTGCCGGTGACCAGACCCAGCTTGCCGCCGCCGGTCGGGGAATCGATGACCAACGGTTTGGTGGAGTCGGCTTCGGTTTTGTACGAGCCGGTCTGGGCGATGCCATTGGCCTCAAGCGTGCCCCACAGACGGGCGATGCCATCCGCCCCCTGATCCCAGGAATGGTTGGTGGCGTGTGTGCAGGCGTTGTATCCCACGTTGCGGGCGGCATCCGCCACTTCCGGCGGAATGTTGAAGATCGGGTACGCGGCATATGGGCCGCCGCGCTGGGCGATCGGGGTTTCGAATTCGCACACGGCGATGTCCGAAGCCTGAATGTACTGCTTCATCGGCGCGAACAGCGGGTCGAAGTTGAAGGCGGTGCCATCCGTGGCGTTGGGGTTCGGGCCTTGGAAATGGCTCCACAATCCCTCATGGAACAACAAATCGCCGTTGACCAGCATGGCGATGCAGTCCGTATCCGGGCAATCCGGTGAATTGCCGTGATGTTCGGTCACCGGTTTGGGCGTGTTCTTCGCTTTATTCAACGCGACGTCCGACACTCCGGCGTGTGCGGGGCCATTGCCGTCCGTGCGATGGGTTGCGAACCATGCGCCGATGCCCAGCGCAACGGCGAGCACGATCACGAACACGATAATCAGCGCCGCACGGTTGGTTCGTGTCGAGTTGGAGCGATGTTGCCCCTGCCCAGCGATATGGCTCATCTTTGCCCGCCCTTCGGAACTCTTCTTCTCTCTCTAGGGTACCGCCCATCTCGGTCAAGTACTGCGGGGAGGGAGGCGATGAGCAAGCGATTGGACAAGCAATATATAAACCGGTTAATCTTCAATCACCATTCACGAACACCACGCAAAAGTCTCACTTAGTGGACATTTTTCTTTCGTCGCTCGGACTTTTCCCGACGTGCCGCACTCGTTCGCCCACTAAAATGGCGGTTTGGAGGCGGACGGACAATGGCGTACCTCCGACTCCGCTTACCACAAGCGGAGACCGCCCGTCCTCGGTTATTTCAGGAGTTACTTAACCCGGAGTTTCCGGAAAACAAAAAAGTTCCGAGCTTTCACCCGGAACCTTAATCGGCGGAGTCAGAGGGATTCGAACCCTCGAGCCGTTTACACGACTAACACCTTAGCAGGGTGCCCCTATCGGCCACTCAGGCATGACTCCACGTTACGCAATAATGCGCAACAGCAAATTACTGTACCACGTCCTGCGGATACGGCGTGCCGAACGACACATTATTGAACGTCCGCGGGTGCGGCGTCGCCGGAGAACGTAACGATAACCGCGCAAATCACCAACGCCACACCGACGATTTCACCAACGCTGGGAATCTCGCCGAACGCCAGTCCCACGGCCACCGCCATGGCGGGATTGATGGATTGCATTACCGAAAATGCGCCGGATGTGGTGCGTCGCAGCGTGATCTGCTCCACCACATAGGGAATGAACGAGGCCATCAGGGAAATCACAAACAGCAGAGCCAGCAGCTTCAGCGAGCCGCCGGGCTCAAGCGCCCACGTGGCATCGGCCTTGGGGTGAACCACATGAGCCACAGCCGGCACGCCAAGGAACAGGGACTGGACCAGCCAGCCGATGGTCACGGCGATGCACAGATTATCCAGCGAATTGCCGCCAGCCGCCACGCGCCGGCCGGTGATGATATACATGCCCCACATCGACCCGCCGATCAAAATCGCAATCAGACCATACAAAAACGTGCCATTGCCGGACGGATTGGCCAATGATATGCCAGCTAACAGCACCACACCGACCGCCGCGATACCGATACCGACCCGCTCGCGCCAGCTTTTGCCGGTAATCACCGCCACCGAAAGCGGTCCCAAAAATTCGATAGACACGGCAATGCCCATATCCATATTGCTGATGGCCACATAAAACAGGGTATTCATCAGCACCAGCGAGCAGCCGAGCAGTACGACCAGCCCCCAGCTGCGGGCGTCGCGGTGAAACAGTTGCGCTCGCTTCGCCTTGTTCCAGGGCCTGCGCCACAGCAGCAACAGCACCGCCATGAATCCCACGCGATACCACACCGAGTACAGCGGATCGAGCTGGGTGAACGCAAGTTTGGCGACGGCCGTAGCCAAATAAATCACCAGTGCCTCACCAATCACGATAAGAACCACGGGAACACGGTTGAGGATACCGACCACTGCCTTCTTCATGAGGTTTACGCTACTCGGAGAGCCGGGACAGCGCGCATTGACTTGGAAGGCGTTACGGACAGTGACGCAATGTGGACGATTCCGTGGAATCGCACCCACCATGCGAAACAGCCGCACAGTGCGTAAACCCTTGGAATTCCGGCGATATCGGCATTATGACAATGAGCGCCGCGTCATGCGCGCCACATAGTGAGCATGACCTCGTTCGGCATTCCTACAATGGTGGCATGAGCACCGCACCGAGACTTGAGGCCGCCAAACGCGATTGGGGCCACGACGAGACCGGATGCACCGTGCTGCATATCGACATGGATGCCTTCTATGCCTCATTGGAGGTGGCGCGCAACCCCGGGCTCAAAGGCAAGCCGGTAATCATCGGCACCGGGCCGCGCGCGGTGGTGTCCGCCGCGAGCTACGAAGCCCGGAAATACGGCATCAATTCGGCGATGCCGGCCGCGCGCGCCCATCGGTTGTGCCCGAACGGCATTTTTCTGCCAGTGGATATGGCGTATTACCGCATGATGTCGCACCGAATCATGCATGAGGTGTTTTTGACCGTCACCGACCGGTTCGAGCAGGTTTCGGTGGACGAGGGCTATATGGATGTGTCCGCCGCACTGCTGGAGTGGGGGCGGCCGAGCGCGATCGGCGCGTGGATTCGCGCTCAGGTGGCCGAGCGCTTCCACGTGACGTGTTCAGTGGGTATCGCCTGTAACAAACTGGTGTCCAAAATGGCCTCGACCAATGCCAAGCCGGACGGCATGCTGCTGATTCCCGCGGCCCGCTCGGCCGAATTCGTGCAGATGATGCCATTGCGTGGTATTCCGGGAATCGGGCCGTCTTTGGAGAAGCGGCTTAATGCTTGGGGCGTGCATTCGGTGGCTGAATTGGCTCAGCTGGATGAGGCTGCATTGACTCGTGCCACTGGCTCCCCGGCTGCGGCACGTGGATTATGGGCGGCCTCGCACGGGTTGGATTCCCGCGAAATTACCACGGTACGCGAGGAGAAATCCATTGGGTCCGAGGAAACCTTGGCCGAGGATACACGCGATATGCGCGTGGTGTGTGGGCTACTGCGTTCGGCCTGCGACGAAGTAACCAGCACGCTGCGGCGCAAGGGGCTGGTGGCGCGCACGCTGACGGTGAAGTTGCGGTTCGCCGACCTGAGCTATCAGACCCGGTCTTTTACGATGGAGCGGCCGACCGATACGGCCGGCGTGCTGTACCCGGAATGCGTGCGGCAGCTGAAAGTCATGCTGGGGCTACCGGCCTCGGCGGAGTCTGCCACTCCCCTGCCCAAAACTATTCGCTTGGCCGGTATGAGCACGTCTTCGCTCAGTAAGGCGGCGGCTACGGCCGTGCAGCCTTCACTGGATGACATGCTCGAAGAGGCCGACAATGCCCGCGGCCAGACCTCACAGGCGCGTTTGCATGATGCCGAGGCCGCACTGGACGCTGTGCGCCGCAAATTCGGCAACAAGGCCGCCCAGTTTGGGGCGTGAACGGCTCAACGCCACTTACGATCTCATTACGCCGTGAGACGTTCGCAGGCGGAACGGATGGCCTCGTCGGTGGCGGTGGCGGAGAAACGCAGGTAGGCGGGAGCGCCGTAGAATTCGCCGGGGCTGGGGATGATGCCGATCTTGGCGAGCTCGGCCATATCGGCCCAGCAGTCGCCGGACTTGGCCTTGACCCATACGTACAGCGCGCCGGAGGGCATTTGTGCCGAATAGCCATATGCCTTCAGTGCGTCAACCAGCGCGGATAGGCGGCGACGGTAACGCCTCCATTGCTCGTGCACAGCGGCTGTGTCCTTCAGGCCTGCGGCCATGGCGGCCTGCACTGGGCCAGGGATAATCTGGCCGATCTGCTTGCGGTATTCGGCCATTTCCTTGACCAGCCGGTAATCGCCGGCAATTAGAGCCGTACGGTAGCCGGCCATGTTGGACTGCTTGGACAGCGAGTAGAGCACCAGGATGCCAGCTGCCGAACCTTCACACACATGTGGATTCAGGGCACATGGCGTGGCGGAGAGACTGAATGCGGTATCGGAGGCGGGCTCGTTGGATTCGGCCACCGGTGCGGCAGGCACAGACGCAGCAGATGCAGACGCGGCAGGCGCAGAGGACGCGGCTGTATTGCGGCGCACCGAACGCCAGTCCATTAACGCATAGCATTCGTCGGAGAGCACCACGGCACCGATGCGACGGGCAGCAGCCACGATGTCGGTCAGCCAGTCGGCGGAGATGACCTCGCCGGAGGGGTTGCACGGCGAGTTGATCCAGATGGCCTTGACGTTCGGAATATTCACCCAGGAATCGACGTCGGTCACATCATCGACTTTGACCACTGTGGCGCCGGCAAGTTGGGTACCGATTTCGTAAGTCGGGTAGGAGACAGTCGGTTGGACGACCACATCGCCTTCGCCAAGGTGCAGCAGGCTGGCCATCAGCGCCACGGCCTCCTTGGAACCCACGGTGGGTACGGCGGCAGCGTTGATGGATTTCAGATCCACCCCGCGTAGTTCGCGGAACCATGTATCGATAGCGGCCTTAAGGTCGGCGGTGCCGGCGGTGACCGGGTATCCATGGGCGTTGGGGGCGTCTGCGCCGGCAACCAGCGCCTGCTGGACACTGCTCGGCACCGGGTCCACGGGCGAGCCTACGGACAGGTCGATCATGCCACCCGGCACGGTTTTGGCGGTGGCTTTGAAGCCGGCGATACGAGACCAGTCGTATGGCGACGAATATGCGTGGAAGCCCATGAGAACCCCTTTCTTGGACGGTATGTTCCTAAGATACGACGAACCCTCGGCCGTGATAGACCGAGGGTTCAATCCGAACTATGCGCTGTGTGCAGCGCTTATCCGCAAATCAGCTTACTGGTTCTGCGGCGGCAGCGCGGCGACCTGTTCCGGGTCTTTGCCGATTGGACCATTGGCGGAAGCGCCGCCCAAATCGCCGACTTCAGCGAAGAAGTTGACAGCGGCATCCTTGTACCAAGCCCACTCGTCCGGCAGATCATCCTCATAGAAGATGGCCTCGGTGGGACACACCGGTTCGCATGCACCGCAGTCGACGCACTCGTTGGGGTTGATGTACAGCGAGCGGGAACCCTCGTAAATGCAGTCGACGGGGCACTCGTCCACGCAAGCCTTGTCCTTGACATCCACGCAAGGCTGAGCGATTACATATGGCATGGAATCCTCCTTAACAAATACTGATACAAGGGTACGCGCCTGTTGGGACGCTCCTCGCTCTCAGCCGTTAACGGCCTTATCGGTTTCGGCGGACAGCGTTTCGGTCAGGTCGCCCTTGCCGAGGCGCGCATGCCAGTAGCCGTAGCCGAAGTAGATGGCGAAGCCGACCACGAGCCACACCACGAAACGAATCCAGGTGAGCACGGACAGGTTGAGCATCAACCAGAAGTTGGCCACGGCGATGAGGATCGGAATCCACGGGCTGCCGGGCATCTTGAAGGCGCGCGGCAGGTCGGGGCGCTTCTTGCGCATAATCGGGATGGAGATGGCCACCAGCGTGAAGGCGGACAGGGTGCCGATGTTGACCATGTCGGAGAGCACGCCGATGTCGAAGAAGGCGGCCACGAGCGCCACCACCGCGCCGACGACGATCTGCAGAGCGGCCGGGGTGCCATGCTTGCCGGTCTTGGACAGGCCGCGCGGCAGCAGACCATCGCGGCTCATGGCGAAGACGATACGGGTCAGGCCGAGCAACAGCACCATAACCACGGTGGCCAGGCCCAGCACGATGCCGAAGCTGATGATCTTGGCGGCCCAGTCGGCGCCCACCAGTTCGAAGGCGGTGGCCAGCGAGGGGCTGTCTTGCTTGGCGAGATCGGCATAGGAGACCATGCCGGTGGTCACCACGGCCACGAGCATGTACATGACAATGATGAGCAGCATGCCCACGCCGATGCCGAGCGGCACGTTCTTGTGCGGGTTCTTGGTCTCCTCAGAGGCGGTGGCCACCACGTCGAATCCGATGAACGCGAAGAACACGAGCGCCGCGCCCGAGAGGATGCCAGGAACGCCGTACACGGATGGGGTCATGCCGGTGGCGAACTGCCACAACGGCTGGGTCATCACGCCGGTGACGGCGGAGGAGCCTTCCACGGTGGAGGCCGGCTGGCTCGGCGGAATGAACGGGGTGAAGTTGGAGGCCTTGACGTAGAAGAAGCCGACGATCACCACAAAGAACACGATGGCGATCTTGAGCACGGTCATAGCACCGTCCACGCGGGCGCCGATCTTGGTGCCGAATACGAGCAGCGTGGTAAAGAACGCCACGATGATAATCGGGGCGATATCGATGTGGAAGGAGCCGAACGTCAGGTTGGTGTTGGCGTTCCAGCCCATCAGGCGCATGAAATCGTTGAGGTATACGCCCCAATATTTGGAAATCACGGAGCCGGCCATCAGCATTTCCAGGATCAGATCCCAGCCGATGATCCAGGCCATGATCTCGCCGACCGTGGTGTAGGTGAAGGTGTAGGCGGAGCCGGCCACCGGAATCATCGAAGCGAATTCGGCGTAGCACATCACGGCTGCGCCGCACACGATGCCGGCGATCAGGAAGCTGATGATCACGGCCGGGCCGGCGTGGAAGGCGGCGGCCTGCGCGCCCACCGAGAAGATGCCGGCGCCCACGGCTACGGCCACACCCATGATTGACAGATCCCACCAAGTCAGGTTGCGCTTGAGCTTGCGGCCCTCTTCACCGGTTTCGGCAATGGTCTGTTCGACGGATTTTGTACGGAACAGTTGCATAGTGCTCTTCTTTTTTCTCTGTTGTTTGCGCACCGAATGCGCACAATACCGACAATCGAGTATAGAAGAGCCCGCGTGTCTTGTCTATTAATAAGACTCAGAGTCCGCAATATATGGGATTAATAACCCACTCCATCAATCAATAGCGCGATTACAGCACACCGACGCAGACCGGTTCGGGCACCAAGTCCACTCCGAACGCGCTCTTGACTGCCTGCTGAACCGCACGCGCCAAAGCTGCGATATCGGCCGCGCTCGCTCCCCCACGATTGGTCAAGGCCAGCGTGTGCTGCGTGGATAGACTGGCCGGCGCGTCCGCATCGACCTTATATCCCTTATGGCAGCCGGCATGGTCGATGAGCCAGGCGGCGGACGTCTTGGTGCCGGGAGTGCCGTCAGGCAGAGTCGCGTCGAACTTCGGCGCATCTTCGGGCAGGGCCGCCGCTTGGTCGGCGGTCAGAATCGGATTCATAAAGAACGAGCCGCAGCTGTGGCGATTGTAGTCGGGAGCAGGCAGACCGTCATCGCCAACGGGAATGCCGGCGGCCTCATTGAGGGAGGCCAGACGCTCCAGATCGGTCAGGATATTGGCCTCGCGCTTGGCGGTGGCCATGTCAGGCAAGGCGTAGCGAGTAGGGTCCTCGAGCATGCCCTTGGCGGCACGTACTGCGAGCACGGCTTTGCGGATGTCGGCGGTGGCCATACGGTCTCAGGCAGTGTCTGACAGATTTGATTGAAGGAAATGAGCAATTAACCAGAGAGATAGCAGTAACTTTTATTCGTGGTATCAAGGTATATAATGATAAGCGAATAGAAATTGAATGGAATTTTGCTGAT
>ENA-OQDL01000025-OQDL01000025.1-human-gut-metagenome-genome-assembly--contig:-NODE-25-length-85289-cov-6.054942_pt1 | contig 85289 bp, 66 predicted proteins | sample MGYA00242782_ERZ504609 | MGnify/ENA primary metagenome ERZ504609 (study PRJEB26092, sample SAMD00036320) | human gut metagenome | host: Homo sapiens | study: EMG produced TPA metagenomics assembly of... | reverse complement strand
CAGCGGCTGCCGCCGCGGGCTGGGCTCGCGAGACAGCTTGATTATTATAGCAAGTAGTATGACCTTTGTCAACAGGTTTTTGCAAGTTTTTTTGATTTTTTCGACAAAGTTTGAGGGTGAAGTTTGGGCAAGGTGTATATTGGGGTGACGGTGGTTGGCGGGCACAAATTATGGGGGGGTGAGCGGCAAGAGGGTTGCGGGGTTAAGTGGTTTGGGGAATGGGTGAGCGGTGGAAGATTAACGGCAGGCGGCGGGGAGGTTGCGGGCCGGGCATGCCCGGCCCCTACGGAGTGGTGGAAGGGTGAGCGGGTGCCGGCCGGGAACGGGCAAGCGGAGGGGTCAAGACCCCTCCCTACGATGTGGAAGGTTAGAGGGTGGTTATGGGGAAAAGCGCGCGGGCCGGGCATGCCCGGCCCCCTACGGAGTGGTGAGGGGTGAGCGGGGTGCTGGCCGGAGGGGGCAGTCGGAGAGGTAACAGGACATCGCTGCGTTTGTTGCCGCATACGCAGTAAAATCTCCTTGCGTATCCTCTGCAAAAGCCGTATACTACTATTATAATAGTATATTAGGTGGAATAGCCATGATGAAGATTTACCGCACACAGGATAAGCAGCTGACGCGCGTTGACGATATGAACGAAGGGGCCTGGATCTGCCTGACCAACCCCACCGACGACGAGGTCCGCCGGGTAGCGGCAACGCTGGACATCGAGCCCGCGGACATCGTGGCCGCGACGGACCCCGAGGAATCGGCGCGTATCAGCCTGGAGGACGGCTATACGGTCATCATCGTGGACATCCCCGTCAAGGTGGACGGTGCCGGCGAGGGCATCTATACGACTATCCCCCTGGGCATTCTGCTGACGCAGGAGCTGATCGTCACGGTCTGCTCCACCGATACCGCCGTTATCGGGGATTTTGCCGCCTGCCGGGTCAAGGGGTTCTCGACCCGCAAGAAAATGCGGTTCGTCTACCAGCTGCTCTACCGCGCGGCCACGATGTACCAGCAGGAGCTGCGCCTGATCGACCGCCGCCGCCAGGCCATTGAGAAAAATCTGGCCGGTGAGCTGAAGGACAGCGACCTGATGGAGCTGCACGGCCTGGAATCGACGCTGGTCTACTTTGCCACGAGTCTGCGCGCCAACGCTACGGTGCTGGACCGCCTGACCCGCTATAAGCGGCTGGAGCAGTACCCCGATGACCGCGAGCTGCTCGACGACGTCATCGTTGAGATCCGTCAGGCCATCGAGATGACCAGCATCTACCGCGACGATATAAAGGGCACGCGGGAGCTGTTCAGCTCGATTCTGGACAACCGCCTGAACAACGCCATGAAATACCTGACCAGCATCACCCTGCTGATGGCCGTGCCCACCGTCATCAGCGGTCTGTACGGCATGAACGTGCAGTCCGACGGTATGCCCTTTGCCAACACCACCGCCGGGTTCGCCATTGTGCTGGGCCTGACGCTGGCGCTCTGTGTGTTTGCGGCGTGGGTGCTGCACAAGAAGCACATGTTGTGAGCTATACCGGGCGAGCAATGCCCGCCCCTACATGAAGTCTGCCCCGTCGGCAGACTTTTTCTGTAACATCCGCAAAAAAATTCCTACCTTATATAATAAAGGAGGCTGAAACCATGGAGGACGCCGCAATCGTGGCCCTGTACTGGGCGCGGGACGAGCAGGCGCTGGCCGAGACGGCGGCGAAATTCGGCGCGTACTGCCGCAAGATCGCCGACAACATTCTGCACAGCGCACACGACGCCGAGGAATGCGAGAACGACACCTGGCTGGCCGCTTGGAACAGCATGCCCACCAACCGGCCTGCGCGGCTGGCTCCGTATCTGGGGCGCATCACGCGGAATCTCGCGCTGGACCGCTTTGACCGGGCGGCGGCGCAGAAGCGCGGCAGCGGGCAAACCTGTGCGCCGCTGGACGAGCTGGCCGAATGCGTCGCCGCGCCGGGCAGCGTGGAGGACAGCTTTGACGCTGCCGAGACCGGGCGGCTCATCAGCGCGTTCCTGCGCACGCTGCCGGAGGAAACGCGCAGCATATTTTTGCGCCGGTACTGGTACTGCGACGCGACGGCGGACATTGCCGCGCGGTACGGCCTGACCGAGAGCAAGGTGCGGGTGACGCTGCACCGCACGCGCGGCAAGCTGGCCGCCTACTTACAGGAAAGGGGTGCTGCACTGTGACAGAACGCGAATTATTTGAGGCCATCGGCCATGTGGACGACGACCTGATCCTTGCCGCCGACGTCCCGGTGAAAAAACGCCGCCGGGTGGTGCATCTGCACTGGCAGCAGGTCGTGTCTGTGGCCGCGTGCGCCTGTATAGTTTTGGGCGGCGCAGCCGTGTGGCGGAGCGGCGCACTGCGCAAGAGCAGCATAGCCGGTGAAGCCGCCATGGCCGCCGACGTCCCGGAGGCCGCTGCCGAGACCGCCCCCGCGCCGGATATGCCGATGCTGGATGCCGCCGCGCCCCAGGCCGCGGACGCCGACGAGGGAGCTGCTGTCGAAAAGGACAGTGCCGCTTCCGGCATCGCTCTGGGCTTGGCGCAGTGCGTACAGATCGACGGCGTGCTGTATTTTGATACGGGCAGCGCAGTGGACTACCCCCCGGACCGCGGGGCTGACGGGGTCATTGAGACAAGCGTTGACCGGGACGCCTTCCCGGAGACGGACGGGTGCTCGAATTTTGGCACCGGGTATTCCTACTGGGTGACCGGGGACAACGCCGTGGTCGTGGAGATAGACGGGGCGTATTGGGAGTTTATGGCGAATTGAGGGTTCTATTCGCCTTCTCCTTTTGGGGAAGGTGGCCCCGCAGGGCCGGATGAGGGGCGCGTGTACCGTGGCGCCCCGATAGCGGACGGCAACAGCAAGGCAGCCCCTCATCAGTCAGCAGTCGGGGCCGCTGACAGCTTCCCCCTCGGGGGAAGCCATGCTCATACAAAGTACAAATGACCCATGAGAGGCAGCCACCGTCTCCATGGGTCATTTTTTATCCCGCTCTTTGGCGGCGCTCAGGGCTTCGGGTTTGCGGGTGTCGGGGCTTAACAGCGTTGCCCGTGTCACCGCCGCGCCGCCGAATTTACGGCGCAGGGCATCGGCGGCGCGGTCCAGCTTCTCCTGCTTGTCGATGCGGGCGGCATCGGTGAAAAGGTCCATCTGCTCAAAGTTGTCCTCGCCGGTCTTTTCGGCGCTGACACCCACCAGCCGCACGGGGCGCTGCGGCCACATCTGGCGCATCAGCTCGATTGCCACATGGTAGAGGCGGTCCGTGGAGTTCGTCGGGTTGGGCAGCGTCGTCTGGTGGCTCGTGCGGCGGAAGGCGTTGTCCACCAGCTGTACCGTGACGACACGGGCCGTCTTGCCGTCGGCGCGCAGACGCCGCCCGACGGAATCGCAGAGTGCCAGCATCGTGGCGTCGGCGTCCTCGGGGCGGGCCAGGTCCCTGGGCATCGTTACGCTGTTGCCGTAGCTGTTGTCGCGGGTGCGCTGCTTGGTCACGGGGTCGGCCTCGCGGCCATTGGCGTAGTTCCACAGCGTATCGCCGCGGCTGCCGAACAGCTTGACCGCCGTATCCCGCTCAAGCCGGGCCAAATCCCCTATGGTGTAGATGCCGCAGCTGTTCAGGCGCTTGGCCGCGCTAGGGCCGACGCCGAACAGGTCGCCCACCGGCAGCGGCCACATCTTAGTCTCGACCTCGTATTTATATAAGGTATGCACCCTGTCGGGCTTTTCAAAGTCGGAGGCCATCTTGGCCAGCAGGCGGTTGGGCGCAATGCCGACGTTGACCGTGAAGCCCAGCTCCCGGCGCACGCGGCGGCGGATCGTGTGCGCGGCGGTCAGCGGCGGGCCGAACAGTGCCTCGGTGCCGGTCATGTCGAGAAACGCCTCGTCGATGCTGTATTGTTCAACATCCGGGGTGTAATCGTTCAAAATTTGGATCAGTGCCTTGCTGTTTTTTACATAAAAATCAAAGTCCGGCGGCACGACGGTCAGCCCCGGGCACTTGACGCGGGCGGCAAAGAGGCTCTCCCCCGTCTGGATGCCGAATTTTTTCGCCGGGGTGCTTTTTGCCAGCACAACGCCGTGGCGCTTGGCCTCATCGCCGCCGACGACGGCGGGGATCGTGCGCAGATCGACAGTGCTGCCGCCTTGCAGCGCCTTGAGCGCCGACCAGGACAAAAACGCCGAGTTGACGTCCACATGGAAGTAGATTTTGGGCATGGGGACCTCCTTTCCGCCCTTGCCTTCCCCCTCGGGGGAAGGTGGCCCCGCAGGGCCGGATGAGGGCAAAGCCCGCCATAGATGCCCGGCCGGGGATTTCCGCCCTGTAGGGCCGGACATGTCCGGCCCGCGGCTTTTCCATGGACTACCGCCCGCCCTGCACCTCCGGGCCGGGCATGCCCGGCCCCTACAAGCCGTTCAGCAGCAAATGGGCAATCGCGGCAAGGCCACGAGGATTCTTTTTTTGAATTATACCACAAAAACCCGCACTTGCATATCATCCCCAAACGTGCTATAATGTATGTATATTTATACAAATAAACCGTATATTTAAAAAGGAGCTTTACTATGGACCTCGTAGGGCATGATTTTTTGACGCTGTTGGACTTTACCCCCGCGGAAATCGGTTATCTGCTGGATCTGGCAGCCGAGCTGAAGGCCAAGAAAAGGGCGGGCATCCCGCACGACACGCTGCGCGGCAAGAATGTGGCGCTGATCTTTGAGAAAACCTCCACCCGCACCCGCTGCTCGTTCGAGGTCGCCGCGCACGATCTTGGCATGGGCACGACCTATCTGGACCCCACGGGCAGCCAGATCGGCAAGAAAGAGTCCATTGCGGACACCGCGCAGGTGCTGTCCGGCATGTTTGAGGGCATCGAGTACCGCGGCTACGGCCAGGCCATCGTTGAGGAGCTGGCCAAATACGCCAGCGTGCCCGTCTGGAACGGCCTGACGAACGAGTACCATCCCACCCAGATCCTGGCCGATTTTTTAACGCTGCGTGAGCATTTCGGCAAGCTGCAGGGGCTGAAATTCGCTTACATGGGCGACGCCCGCTACAACATGGGCAACAGCCTGATGATCGGCTGCGCCAAGATGGGCCTGCATTTTGTGGCCTGTGCCCCCAAAGCCTACTGGCCGGACCCCGCGCTGGTGGAAAAGTGCAAAGAGTTCGCCCGCGTCAGCGGCGGCAGCATCACGCTGAGCGAGGACACCGACGCCGTGGCCGGTGCGGATGTCGTCTACACCGACGTCTGGGTCAGCATGGGTGAGCCTGTCGAGGTCTGGGAGGAGCGCATCAACGCCCTGTCCCCCTATCAGGTCAACGCCGAGCTGATGGCGAAGGCCAAGGGCACCGCCGTGTTCATGCACTGCCTGCCCGCCTACCACGACCACAAGACCGCCGTCGGCAGGGAGATGGGCGAAAAGTTTGACCGCGACGCCATGGAAGTGACCGACGAGGTCTTTAACGGCCCGCAGTCCATCGTGTTCCAGGAGGCCGAGAACCGCATGCACACGATCAAGGCGGTCATGGCGGCAACGCTGGGGGCGTGAGTCCCAAGCCTTCCCCTGTGGGGGAAGGTGGCCCCGCAGGGCCGGATGAGGGGCAAAGTTTGCCGTGGCAACCCGCTTGCGGGCGACAATGGTAAAGGCAATACCGCATAATTCTAAGTGCCGATACGGCGAGCGAGGTGCGGCAGCTGCTAAGCCAAAAGCGCAGATAATACTTTGTGTATTATCGAGCATTTTGGCAACGCAGATGCCGTGCCGCAGCCGCCGGAGCGGTGCTTAAGCCGTAAGGCGGGAATTATGCGGTGTTGCCTAAGGTTTTCCCTCATCAGTCAGCGGACGGGGCCGCTGACAGCTTCAGTCTCCGCGCTAAGAGCCGCCTACGGCGGTTGCGCTCCGACACGCGCCTGCGGGCGCAGCCCCAAGGGGGAAGCCAGACACAGAAAAAGGGCACGTCCAACGCAGGACGTGCCCTTTCATTTATAAAGGAAATTACTCCTCAACATAACCGTACTGCAGGTACCAGTAGCCGTAGGGGCTGTGCCAGGTGCCCTTCAGAGAGGGGCTCTGCAGCCAGAAGTCGGTGTAGTAAGCAACGGGGATCGCACCGGCATCCTCCATCAGGATGTCCTCGGCCTCGTGCAGCTTCTGGAAGTGGACGCTCTTATCGGCGACCTTGGAGGCTTCGATGGCGGCATCGAACTCGGGGTTGCTGTACTTACCATCGTTGTTGCCGTTGGTGGTGGTGAACAGCTCGATCATGTTGGAAGGATCGTTGTAGTCCATGACCCAGCCGTTACGGCTGACGTCGTAGTCGCCGGCGCGGCGCAACGGGGTGAAGCTGGCCCACTCGACCTTGTTGATGTTGACGGTGATGCCCAGCTCGCCCCAGGCCTGCTGGACGTACTCAGCAACGGGGGTGTGGTAACCGGCGTCGTTGGTGCTGTACTCGATGGTGGGGAAGCCCTCGCCGTTCGGGTAACCGGCATCGGCCAGCAGCTGCTTGGCCTCCTCGAGGTTGGCGTCGTAGTCGTCGCTGATGTAGGTCTTGCCGCCGTTGGCGTTGTCGTAGAACATGCCGTTCTCATCGACGACGCCGGGGCCGACCAGGTTGTAAGCGGGGGTGTAGGTGCCCTGCATGATGGTGTTGGCAACGTAGTCACGGTCAATGGCCAGAGACAGAGCCTTGCGGACCTTGGGGTCGGTGAACGGCTCCTTCTGGTCGTTCAGGGAGATGTAGTAGGTGCCCAGGATGGTGTCAACGTAGAAGTCGCCGCCGTCCTCAGCCTTGGTCAGGCTGGGGATCTCATCGGTGGGGACATCCTTGATGAGCTGTGCCTCACCGCTGTTGTAGGCGGCGTAAGAAGCGCTGGAATCCTCGAGCAGAAGCAGGGTGATGGTGTCGGAAACGATCTTGGAGGTATCCCAGCCGCCGACGTAGTTCGGGTTCTTGGACAGAACAATACGCTCGGAGGGGACCCAATCGGTGATCATGTAGGGGCCGTTGCAGACGTAGGTGTCAGGCTGCGTGCACCAGGCATCGCCGTTGGCCTCAACAGTGGCCTGCTGCACGGGGCTCATAGCCGCGAAGGCGCAGAGCTTATCGAAGTAGGAGCAGGGATAGGCCAGCTGGATGGTCAGGGTCTTGCCGTCCTCGCTGGCGTGGACGTTCAGGGCATCCCAGTCGGGATCGGTGGTGGTGTTGCCGTCTGCATCGGGGTTGCCGATGGCATCCTTGTAGCCGTCGATCATGCCGACAACGGTCTCGCCGTAGGGGGCTGCGGTGTCGGGGCAGGCCAGACGCTTGAAGGAGTACTCAAAGTCCTTCGCAGTCAGGTCGGAGCCGTCGCTCCACTTCAGGCCGTCCTTCATGGTGAAGGTCCAGGTCAGGCCGTCCTCAGAGACCTCGGGCAGATCTGCCTGGCCGGGGATGACCTCGTTGTTTTCATCGATGAGCAGCAGCGGCTCAAAGACAGTGATCAACGTGTTGGAAGCGTCGATTGCGCTGTTCAGCGCGGGGTCCAGGGTCTCGGGGTTGGAACCGAGCTGGACGGTGAAACCGTTGGCGGAAGTGCCGGTAGCCTCGGCGGCTTCGCTGGTCGCAGCCTCAGTGGATGCAGCGCTGCTGGCAGCGGAGCTTGCAGAGCCGCCGCACGCAGCCAGAGAAGCAGCCATGCAGCCGGCCATAGCCACGGCAGCAATGTTCTTCATCTTCATGAATATTCCCTCCAAATGTAATATACTTTATACCCAATCCCCCCGGGAGACAAGCCCCCAACGGAATGAATATTTATACTTTACCACTCTGAATCCGCAATTTCAAGTGGTCTGTAGCTTTTGTAACTGTTTTGATAGAAAGTCCTTTTGTATTTCTACCGCGTACAGTTCTATGTCTTGCGGATGGATGTTCGCCTCACGCGCACATTTTGGGGTCAAGCACAAGGCGGCTGCGGTGAGCCGTCCTGTATAAGTATGAGTTTTTATGTCGGGTGGAGTCGAGGGGCGGACAAACAGCGTCCGCCACGCCCGGCAGCGCCCCCTACATTACTTTACTTTGTCCAGATGGTGGCACGCTGCCCAGTGGCCGCTGCTCACTTCCTTGAACTCCGGCACCTCGGCGGCGCAGCGCTCGTCGGCGTAGGGGCAGCGGGTGCGGAAACGGCAGCCGCTCGGCGGATTCAGCGGGCTGGGCACATCGCCCTGCAGCACGATACGGTGGCTCTGGCGGGCCGTGACGGGGTCCGCCACGGGAATGGCCGAGATCAGGCTGCGGGTGTAGGGGTGGACGCTGTGGGCGATCAGCTCAAAGCTGTCGGCCAGCTCCACCAGCTTGCCCAGATACATAACGCCGATGCGGTTGGAGATGTGCTTGACAACGCTCAGGTCATGGGCGATGAACAGGTAGGTCAGCCCCATCTCCTGCTGCAGGTCCTCAAACATGTTGACGACCTGCGCCTGGATCGAAACGTCCAGCGCGGAGACCGGCTCGTCGCAGACGATGAACTCGGGGTCCACAGCCAGGGCGCGGGCAATGCCGACGCGCTGGCGCTGACCGCCGGAGAACTCGTGCGGGTAGCGGTTGGCGTGCTCACTGTTCAGGCCGACGCGCTCGAGCAGGGAGATGATCTTGTCATGGCGCTCCTTGGCGTTGGCGCACAGGTGGTGGATGTCGATGCCCTCGCCGACGATGTCGCCGATGGTCATACGGGGGTCCAGGCTCGCGTAGGGGTCCTGGAACACGATCTGCATACGGCGGCGGTAGGGCAGCATATCAACGGCGATCTTTTCCTTTTTGTCAAACAAGACCTTGCCGTCGTAGATGATAGTGCCGTCGGTAGGCTCATACAGGCGCAGCAGGGTGCGGCCCGTCGTGGTCTTGCCGCAGCCGGACTCACCGACCAGGCCCAGCGTCTCGCCCTTGCGGATGGCAAAGCTCACGTCGTCCACGGCCTGAACGTACTGCTTGTTCTTGCCCATGCCGCCGGCGGGGAAATACTGCTGCAGATGCTTTACTTCAACGAGATTCTCGCTCATCAGGCTTTGCCCCCCTTCTCAAATTCTTCCTTCTGGCGCAGCCAGCAATAGGTGTAGTGGGTGTCGCTCAATTCGGTTCTGGGCGGCATCTTGTTCAGGCAGACCTTCATGCAGTTCTTGCAGCGCGGCGCAAACGGGCAGCCTGCGGGCGGGTTCAGCAGGTCAACGGGCTGACCCTCGATGGGCACCAGACGCTCCTTCTCCTCGGCGTTCAGCTTCGGGATGGAGTTGATCAGGCCCTTCGTGTACTCATGCTGGGGGTTGTAGAAAATTTCGTCCGTCGTGCCGTACTCGACGATGTGACCGGCGTACATAACGGCGATCTTCTCGCACATCTGGGCCACAACGCCCAGGTCGTGGGTGATCATGATGATGGACATGCCCAGCTTGTGGCGCAGGTCGTTCATCAGCTCCAGGATCTGTGCCTGGATCGTCACGTCCAGCGCGGTGGTCGGCTCGTCGGCGATCAGCAGCTTCGGCTCACAGGCCAGCGCAATGGCGATCATGACGCGCTGGCGCATACCGCCGGACAGCTCGTGCGGGTACTGCTTCAGGCGGCGGTCCGGCTCGTTGATGCCGACCAGCTCCAGCAGCTCCTTAGCGCGGGCCCAGGCTTCCTGCTTGGTCTTTTTGGTGTGCAGCAGGATGACCTCGACGATCTGGTTGCCGATGGTGTACACCGGGTTCAGGCTCGTCATGGGGTCCTGGAAGATGATGGAGACCTCGTTGCCGCGAATTTTGCGGAACTCCTTCTCGGTCATTTTGTCGATCTGGTGGCCGTTGAACCACACCGTGCCGCCGACCAGACGTCCGGGGTAGGCGGTCAGGCCCATGATGGAGTAGGCCGTGACAGACTTGCCGGAGCCGGACTCGCCGACGATGCCCAGCACGTCGCCCTGGTTCATGCTGAAGGACACGCCGTTCAGTGCCTTGACCTCGCCCGCGGGGGTGAAGAAGGACAGGCGTTCGTCCTTGATTTCAAGAATTTTTTCGCTCATGTTGCTCCTCCTTCCCTCTTTAGCTCTTGAGCTTCGGGTCAAACGCATCGCGCAGACCGTCGCCGAACAGGTTGAAAACCAGGATCATGATGCTGATCATCAGCGCGGGGGCGATCAGCAGCACCGGGTAGGTGTTCATGCCCTTGACGGCGTCAGTCGCCAGCGAGCCGAGGGACGGCATGGGGGCTGCAACGCCGAGGCCGAGGAAGCTCAGGTAGCTCTCGGTGAAGATGGAGGACGGGATCTGCAGGGTGGTGGTGACGATCAGGGTGCCCATGCAGTTCGTCAGCAGGTGCTTCTTGATGATGCGCCCGCCGGAGGCACCCAGCGCACGGGCAGCGGTGACGTACTCGCTCTCCTTCAGCGTCAGGACCTGGGAGCGGACGATACGCGCCATGCCGACCCAGTACAGCAGGGCGAAGATGATGAAGATGGACACCATGTTGGGGCCGAGCTTCTGCATCCAACCGAAGCCGGGCTTTGGTGGCCAGGCCCTCCAGCGGTTCCTTGATGGCCATGGCCAACAGGATGATGAGCAGGATGTCGGGGATGGTGTAGAGAATATCGGTAATACGCATCATGATGTTATCGATCCAGCCGCCCGCAAATGCGGAGATGGCGCCGTAGGTCGCGCCGATGAGCAGGACCAGCACAGAGGCCAGCAGGCCGACGGACAGGGAGACGCGGGTGCCCATCATGACACGCACGGCAAAGTCACGGCCCATACGGTCGGTGCCCAGAATGTGGGGGAATACGTTCTCGCCCTGGTCGATGAGCTTCTGCTCGGCGGCAGAATACTCAAACGGGGCCAGGTTGTTGCTGCCCTTGATCTGCTGCTCATAGCTGTAGGGCCAGAAGCTGGGCAGAACATAGGCCATGAAGGCGATCAGCAGGATGACGACCAGGCTGACCATGGCGATCTTGTTTTTGCGCAGACGGCGCATGCCGTCCTTCCAGAAGTTGACGCTCTCGCGCATGACGACAAGGCTTTTCTTCTCGTCGTTGGACGCGGGGGCAAAGTCCTCAACGTTGAGTTGCAGGCTCAACGGATTCTTTTTCAGATTTTCCATGTGTCTGCTCCTCCTTACTTCAGCTTGATGCGCGGGTCGATGATCTTATACAGGATGTCAACAACGACGTTCGCAACGATGACGAGGGTCGCCAGCAGGATCGTAGTGCCCATGATCATCATGTAGTCACGGTTCGTGATGGCGGACACGAAGTCGCGGCCCAGACCCGGGATGGAGAAGATCTTCTCCACGACGAAGGAACCGGTCATCAGGCCTGCCAGCATGGGGCCGACATAAGTGATGACAGGCAGGATCGCGTTGCGCAGCGCGTGCTTGAAGAGGATCTTCACACTGGAAACACCCTTGGCGCGGGCGGTGCGCATGTAGTCCTGACCCATGACGTCCAGCAGGCTGGAGCGCATCAGGCGGGTGATGTAGGCAGTGGGATAAATCGCCAGCGCCGTCACGGGCATGATGTAGGCCGCCGGTTCATTCAGGCCGACGGTGGGCAGGAGTTTCAGGTTCATGCCGAAGGTGTACAAAAGCACAACGCTTGAGATAAAGCTCGGGATGGCGATGCCGCAGGTGGCAAACACGATGATCAGATTATCGGCCCACTTCCCTCGGTTATACGCGGACAGACAGCCCAGCGGAATGCCGACGCAGAGCGCGACGACCACAGCCAGACCGGCGGTGCGGGCCGAGACCGGCAGCTTGGAGAAGATGATCTGGTTGACGGTACGGCCGCGCTGTTTCAGGCTCAGGCCCATATCGCCATGGATCAGGCTGTTCATATAATTAAGGTACTGCACGCCGAGGGGCTTATCGAGGCCGTATTTTTCGGCCAGGGCCTGCTGGGCTGCTTTGCTGATGGACTTTTCCGCCACGAACGGGCCGCCGGGGACCAGGTTCATGATGAAAAAGGTAAGGGTCGCGACGATGAACACGCTGAAAATGCCCATTGCCACGCGCTTGACGATGTACTTCGCCATGGTTTTGTGCCACTCCGTTTCTTAATGGAATACAAATTGGGGTCGATTTCGGTTTATTCGTTTAACGCTCTGTACCGCGCGTACACGCTTGTGCGCAACAGGCGGACAGACTGGAGAATAAAAAAGCCGATGGCGGCTGCGATTGCAAACGCCATCGTTCGTAATCCGAAATCTACTCTATATTATAAAATGTTGCAAAGTATTTGTCAATTCGATGTTCGTTTTCAGACAACTACAAAGAGCCGAAAACCCGCCCCGCGGGCTGCGGATTTTCGTGAAAGATGCCCATTTGCAGAATTTTTTGAGTTTTTTGAAAAAAACGCTTGACTTTCCGGGCGGTGAGCGCTATAATAAAACACGTTCTCCGGCGAGAACGCCAAGAGAATATGCGCCGGTAGCTCAGCTGGATAGAGTGTCTGACTACGAATCAGAAGGTCGGGGGTTCGAGTCCCTTCCGGCGCACCAAGGTCACTTGCGATTGCAAGTGACCTTTTTTGTTTATATGTTGCAGTCTTATGATACTGTTGTGCAACATGCATTTGCCATATTAACAAACGCCGCCTTCATTCGGGAAAATTCCGAATGAAGGCGGCGTTGTTTCTGATATGTTATTTTACTTCTTCTCAAACTCCTTCGCCACATCCTGCAGCAGCTGTCTGATGGGCAGGTGCTGGGGGCAGACGCGCTCGCACTGGCCGCAGCGGATGCAGTCCGAGGCGCGGGAGCCGGGCCCGGTGTGGACATCCTCATAGTAGTAGTCCGCGTTCCAGTCGTGGTGGGTGTGCTTCGTGTTCATGATGGCAAACAGGTCGGGGATGGAGATATGCTTCGGGCAGCCTTCGGTGCAGTAGCGGCAGGACGTGCAGGGGATCAGGTCCTTTTTATGGAAGATCTCCTGCACCCGGTTCACGGCGACCAGCTCGGCATCGTTCAGCGGCGTAAAGTCCTTCATGTAGCTCAGGTTGTCCTGCATCTGCTCCATGCTGCTCATGCCGGACAGCACCATCAGCATACCGGGGAAGCCCGCGGCAAACCGGATGGCATAGCTGGCGGGGCTGCCGCCGTGCAGGGCGTCCAGCACGGCTTTTGCGTCGTCGGGCAGGTTGACAAGGCTGCCGCCCTTGACCGGCTCCATGACCAGCACGGGCTTGCCATGCCTGCGGCAGACCTCATAGCACTTGCGGCTCTGGACGGCCACGTCGTCATAGTCCAGATAATTGAACTGGATCTGCACGACCTCGATGGCCGGATAGTCGGTCAGAATCTGCTCCAGCACGGCGGCGCGGTCATGGAACGAGATGCCCACATGGCGGACCTTGCCCTCGGCCTTGAGGGCGAAGGCCGTCTCATAGGCGCGGCAGTCCCTGAAGTGCTGGTAGTTTGTCGTGCTCTGGGAGTGCATTAAATAAAAGTCAAAGTAATCCACGCCGCAGGCTGCAAGCTGGCTCTCAAAGAACGGGCGGATGTCCTCTTCCTTTTTAAAATAGGACCCGCTCAGCTTGTCGGTCAGGACATAGTCCTCCCGCGGGTAACGGCTGGTCAGGCACTCCTTCAGGGCCAGCTCGCTCTTGCCCTGAAGGTAGCCGTGGGCCGTGTCAAAATAATTGAAGCCCTGCTCCAAAAAGCAGTCCACCATCTGTTTTGTCTGCTCCATATCGACGTCCTCGCCGATCATGGGCAGGCGCATACAGCCGAAGCCGAAATTCTTCCTGATCTTTTCCATTTGTAAATGCTCCTTTCGCAAGGTTTACCTTTCACGGATCTCCCCGGGGGAGGTTTTTCTCTTGGCCCCCTCTGCGAGGGGGCTCCGCCCGCAGGCGGTGGGGGAGAGAACCTTGCGGCAATCCGAAGCATTTCGGGCTATTGCAAGGTTCTCTCCCTCCGCCCCTTCGGGGCACCTCCCTCGCAGAGGGAGGCATGAATCTTTACGCCAGCTCAAACATCCCGTGATACAGCTGGTAATACTCGCCCTTTTTGGCCAGCAGCTCGTCGTGGGTGCCGCGCTCGATGATATGGCCATGCTCCAGCACGATGATGGCGTCCGCGTTGCGCACCGTGGAAAGCCGGTGCGCGATGACAAACACCGTGCGGCCCTCCATCAGGCCGTCCATGCCCTTCTGGATCAGCGCCTCGGTGCGGGTGTCGATGCTCGACGTGGCCTCGTCCAGAATCAGCACCGGCGGGTCGGCGACGGCGGCGCGGGCGATGGCCAGCAGCTGGCGCTGTCCCTGGCTCAGGTTTGCGCCGTCGCTCGTCACCATCGTGTTGTAGCCCTGCGGCAGACGGCGGATGAAGGAGTCGGCGTTCGCAATTTTGGCCGCCTTTTCAATTTCCGCCTGCGTCGCGTCCAGCTTGCCGAAGCGGATGTTGTCCGCCACCGTGCCGGTGAACAGGTGGGTGTCCTGCAAGACGACGCCCAGCGAGCGGCGCAGGTCGTTTTTCTTGATGAGCCGCACATCCATGCCGTCGTAGGTGATGGACCCGCCCGACACCTCATAAAAGCGGTTGATGAGGTTGGTAATCGTGGTCTTGCCCGCGCCCGTGGAGCCGACAAAGGCAATTTTTTGCCCCGGCTTGGCGTAGAGCGATAGGTTCTGCAGAATCATCCGGTCCGGCGTATAGCCAAAGCTGACGTCGTGGAACCGCACGTCGCCGTGCAGCGGCTCGAGCGGGACGTCGGGACGGCGGCGGTCACACCAGGCCCAGCGGCCCGTGCTCCCGGCGCACTCGGTCAGCGTACCGTCGCTGTTTTCCCGCACGCTGACCAGCTCCACCGTGCCCTCGTCGATCTCCGGCTTTTCCTCCATGACCGTGAAGATACGCTCCGCGCCCGCCAGCGCCGCCAGCAGGAAGTTGCCCTGCTGGGTCAGCTGGTTGATGGGCAGCGTCGTCTGGCGCACAAAGACCAGATAGCTGGCCAGGCTGCCGAGGTCGGACCAGCCCCACATGACCATGAGGCCGCCGACCACCGCAATGACCGCGTAGTTCAGGTAGCCGATGCTGACGACGGCGGGAATCATCGTGGCGGCGTAGCTCTGCGCGCCGGTGCCTGCCTCGCGCAGCTTCTCATTGCGGGCGGCAAAGGCGGCCATGTCGGCCTGCTGGTGGTTGAACACCTTGACGACCTTCTGCCCGGCGATCATCTCCTCCATGTAGGCGTCCAGCTCACCGAGGCTGGCCTGCTGGCGCGCATAAAAGGCGCGGCTGCGCTGTGTCGAGTAGTTGATATACCAGAACATAGCAATATAGCCAATGACCACCAGCAGCGAGAGCCGCCAGTTGAGGACGAACAGCAAAAGCAGCGTGCCTGCGACCTGAATAAAGGTCTGGATGACCACCGCAAAGCTGTTGTTCAGCGCGTCCGAGATCGTGTCCACGTCGTTCGTGAACAGGCTCATCAAATCACCCTTGCGGTTCGTGTCAAAGTAGTGCAGCGGCAGCGTCTGCAGATGTGCGAACAGGTCGCGGCGGATGTCCTGCAAAATCTTCTGCGCGGCACGGACCATGAGCTGGGTGTAGCCCAAGGTAGACAGTGCGCCGACGATGTAGATGCCCGCGGTCAGCGCCACGACGCCGGCCAGATAGGCGGCGCTGCCGTTTTCCAGCACGCCGTTGACGATGGGGCGGATCATGTAGGTGCCCAGCAGCGCGGCCAGCGCACTGACCGCCGCCAGCAGGCCGACGACGCCGAGCATGATTTTGTGGCGGCCCAGATAGTCCATGAAGCGGCGCAGCGTGTGCCGCAGGTCCTGCGGGCGCTTACCGCCGAATGGCTTCGCCATCTGCGTCGCCCCCTTTCATCTGGGAATGGTAAATTTCCTGATAGATCGTATCTTTTGCCAGCAGCTCGTCATGCGTGCCCACGGCATGCAGCCGCCCGTCGTCCAGAATGACGATGAGGTCGGCGCTCTGCACCGACGTGATGCGCTGGGCAATGATGAGCTTGGTCACGCTGCCCAGTCCGGCCAGCGCATGGCGGATGCCCGACTCCGTCGCCGTGTCCACGGCGCTGGTGGAGTCGTCAAAAATCAACACCTTCGGGTGCTTGAGCAGCGTCCGCGCGATGCAGAGGCGCTGCTTCTGCCCGCCCGAGACGTTGCACCCGCCCTGGCCCAGGTCGGTGTCAAGGCCGTCGGGCATCCGGGACAAAAATTCGTCCGCATGGGCGGCACGGCAGGCGGCCCAGAGGTCGTCGTCCGTCGCGTCGGGATCGCCCCATTTCAGGTTGTCGCGGATCGTGCCGGAGAACAGCAGGTTCTTTTGCAGCACGATGCCGACGGCGTCCCGCAGGGCGTTCACGTCGTAGCCGCGGACGTCGCGCCCGCCGACCCGGACCGTGCCCTCGGTGGCGTCGTACAGGCGCGGAATGAGCTGGACGAGCGTCGTTTTGGCCGCGCCCGTGCCGCCGATGATGCCCACCGTCGCACCTGCCGGAATGTGGAGCGTGATGTCGGAGAGGGCATTTTTCTCCGCTTTGGCGTTGTATTTGAAGCTGACGTGGTCAAAGTCGATTTGGCCGTCGGGGATGGTGTCCACCGGCGCGGCGGCATTCGCAAGGTCGGGCGTCTCGGTCAGGACCTCACGGATGCGGCGGGCGCTGGCCAGCGAGCGGGACATCTGCAGAAAGACGCCGGAGAACATCATGACCGAGTTGAGCACCTGCAAAACATAGCTCAAAAACGCCGTCAGCTGACCGACGGACATCGTGCCGACGAGGATATAATTGCCGCCGAACCAAAGGATGCAGACGATGGCCGTATACATGACGGTCTGGAACGCTGGCAGGTTGAGGACGGCATAGCGGAAGGTTTCCGTCGAAGCATCGCTTAATTCCGTGTTGACGGTGTCGAACTGGGCGTTCTCGTAGCCGCCGCGGACGAACGCCTTGATGGCGCGGATGGCGGTCAGGGACTCTTGGATGCGGCCATTCAGGTGATCCACGGCGCTCTGCTGGCGGCCATAGAGCGGGCCGACCTTTGTGACGATCCAGGCGAGGACGGCGGCCAGGATCGGCGTTGTGACGAGGAATACAATCGTCAGCCGCGGGCTGAGCACGCAGGCCATCGCCAGCCCCATGCAGAGCATGACCGGGCTGCGCACCAGCGGACGCAGACCTGCGTTGACGGCGTTGAGCATGACCGTGACGTCGGTGGTCATGCGGGTGACGAGGGACGCATCGGAGAAGCGGTCAAGGTTGGCGAAGTCGAATTTCTGCACGGCGGCATACTCCGCCATGCGCAGCTCCGCCGCGAACCCGTTTGCGAACCGCGCCGCGTACCGCGCATACAGCAGCCCCGTGATGAGCGCGAGCACCGCGCACAAAATCATCAGCCCGCCCTGCCGGAAGATGACGGCCATGTTATGGGCGGGCACGCCGTCATCCACGAGGGTGGACATCAGGACGGGGATGACCATTTCAAAGATACATTCAATAAAGATCAGCCCCACCGCCGCGAACAGATCGCGCCGGTACTGGCGGGCATAACGGAAGATTTTGCGCAGATCCTGCATGGGTGGCTCCTTGGGGTGGGGGTAGGATGGTTGTTAAGGAAGGGCGGCGGTGAATGTTGTAGGGGGCGGCGTCCCCGACGCCCCGCGGAATGAGCGGCGGCGCGAACAACCCAGGAGGGATGAATCCCTCCCCTACAGGCGGAACGTTGACGGGATTTGACGTGAAGTTACGGAGGGGTCAAGACCCCTCCCTACGATGCAAACCGCTAAAGGGGATACAATGGCAAGGCTGCGGGCCGGGCATGCCCGGCCCCTACGGGGTGACACAAATGGATAGTTCATGAGAGGGGCAAGGGAGGGCGGCAGCCCGCCCCTTTGCAGTGGGCGGGTGGTTGCCCGTTGATGGGTTGCCGCGGTAGGTTGCGGGCGGCATATATGCCGCCCCTACAAAGCAGCCGTTAAAAACATCGGGGGTTCGGGGGCGCTTGGCGGCGCACAACGAGCGCCGCCAGTTTGCTTCGCAAACACGCTCGTGCGGTTGTTTGCCCCGCAGGGGCAAACATTGCTCGCTCCCCAGTTTCGCTGCGCTCAACTGTGGCCCCGCGCTCGCAACCCCGCAACACCCGAATTTAAAGTGGAGGAAGGGGCGGGGGCGTTAAGAACGAAAAGTAATACTGCTTTCGTTTAGCCCCCGCCCCTTCCGACTTCCTCTTTGGGGTTCTTAGGGGCGTGCAGCCCCTAAGGCGGGGTCCGCCGCATCCGCAACAGCGGGACTTTTCTTTGCTACTTTCTTTTGGTCACAAAAGAAAGTAGCAGTTCCCGGGAGGCAGCCGTTACCGTTTCTCCGGCAGCTGACTCACCACAATCGCACCGAACATCAGCGCACAGCCGCACAGCTCGGTGGCAGAGAGCGTCTCGCCCAGGATCAGCCAACCGGCCAGGGCGCTGAACACACTCTCGAGACACATCGCCAGACTGGCAATCGTCGGGTCCAGCTCCTTCTGGCCGACGATCTGCAGCGTGTAGGCCACGCCGCTGGACATGATGCCGCAATAGGCAATCGAGACCGCCGCGGCGCGGAACTGGTCGGGCGACGGGGCCTCAAAGACAAACGCGAAGATCGTGGACAAAACCGAGACCACAAAGAACTGCACAAAGCTCAGCTGGATGCCGTCGAGCTGCGGGCTGAAATGGTTGACCAGCATGATCTGCGCCGTGAACAGGATCGCACAGACCAAAAGCTGCCACTCGCCGCCGGTCAGGCTCAGCGTGTCGCGCCCGGCCAGACAGAGCAGATACAGCCCCACGACGCTGGCCGCGACACAGCACCACAGCTTGGCGCCGGGGCGGCTGCCCAGGAAAACCCCCGCCACCGGCACCAGCACAACGTAGAGCGCCGTCATAAAGCCCGCCTTGGCCGTGCTGGTCGTGCCAATGCCCATCTGCTGCGCGGCGGACGCCGCAAACAGCGCCACACCGCAGAAAATACCGCCGCGCAGCAGCACTTTTTTGTTCTGCCAGAAGCCCGGCTCCGCGGCGGGGTTCGTTTTGCCCATCTTGCGCAGCACGGCCATCAGGCCCAGCAGAAACGCACAGGCCAGCCAGCTGCGGCTGGCCAGAAACGTGTACGGGCCCATATAATCGCTGCCGACGCTCTGTGCGACAAAGGCCGTGCCCCAGATGAATGCGCAGGCCATAAGCATCAGCGTGTTGCGCAGCTGTTTTTTATCCATGTTCCAATTCCCCTCTGTGTTGTGCGGTCCCTGCAATACAAACCAAAAAGCCGCCCTGCCGCAAGCGGCACGGGCGGCATTGCTGCCGTTATCAGCCGGTCGTCGTATCGTCGCCGTAGGTGTTCAGCTCGGTGCTGCCCAGACCCTCGACCTTCAGGCCGCCGGTGACATAATACTTGTTGCCGTTGTCATAGCTGATCGTGATTTTGTACTGCTTGCCCGCAGTCAGGCCGGTCACGTTGTACTGGTAATCGGCACCGTCGGCGCAGTAGTAGATCGTCGAGTCCGGCACGTAGCTGGTCATCGTCTTGTCGTCAGACAGCTCCCAGAACGCGATCTTGAAGTACATATATTTCTCGCTGCTGGCCTCGGTAGTGGCGTAGCCGGTCACGGTCATGCTGTCGCCGCCCGCCACGAAATACTCGGTGGAGCGGTTGGCAATGCCGTTAAAAGAGACATACAGCGTGTTCTCTACCGGGTAGGTCACAACGCGGGCCGCGGTAGTGTCCATCTCGGCAGGGAACTCCACGCTGCCGCCGGCGGGCGCTTTTGTGGTGGTGTCGGTGTCATCCTCGTCGGATTCCTCGACCAGGCCCAGCTTGTGGACCAGATGCACGACCATATCCTGGGCGACCTGCTTCGGGGAGCAGGCCGTCAGGCTGACTGCCAGCAGCATGGCCATTGCCAGTGCCGCGAGCTTGCGGGTAAGTTTCATATCGCAGACCTCCGTGGGTGTCATTGCAAAAATACACAGCCTATTATACCGCAATTTTCCGCTATGTACAAGCGTTCCGCGCGTTTTTACACATTTGTTTTCGGCTGCCATTCCTTGGGCAACACCGCACAATTCCCGCCTTACGGCTTAAGCACCGCTCCGGCGGCTGCGGCACGGCATCTGCGTTGCCAAAATGCTCGATAATACACAAAGTATTATCTGCGCTTTTGGCTTAGCAGCTGCCGCACCTCGCTCGCCGTATCGGCACTTAGAATTATGCGGTATTGCCCTTGATAAAATCGATGAGCAGCGACGACACTGTGACCGTAACGAGGGAAAACGCGATGCGCCGGAACGGGATGTAGGACAGCGACGCGAACAGGACGGTCAGATCGGTGAACAGGTAGGCGCGGGAGAGCCGCCACCCGGTCAGCTTATGGATGACAAGGGCGAGGGCGTCGTCGCCGCCGCTGGACCCGCCCTGCCGCACGATGAGCCCCACGCCGACGCCGACGAACACGCCGCCCAGCAGCGCCGCCGCCAGCGGCCAGGGCGTCAGGTCGGGCAGCATGGGGGGCAGGCATTCCCAGATCCTATAGAACCCGGCCAGGCTCACGCTGGCCAGTCCTGCCGAGAGCAAAAAGTCCCACCCGAGAAATTTGAACGCCAGCGCGTAGCTGGCCGCGTCGAGCAGGGGCGACGCCACCGACGCGGGCACGCCGAGCCAATGGTTGATGAGCAGCACCAGGCCGATGATGCCGCCCTCGGTGATGGCGGTGCGCTGGTGGATATTATGGATGCCGAACGACAGGATGGCCGCGCCCAGCAGGATCATAGCGATCCGTTTGGCGGTGAACCGGCCCAGCGCGCGGCGGATTTTTTGTTGGAGCGTTTGTTTTGGCATAGTGTACCTCTTGACAGTGATATACCCAGTATACCACATGGCGTCAAGTGGCCGGAAACAGCCCCCGTAGGGGCCGGGCATGCCCGGCCCGTAGCCTTGCCATTGCCGCCCCTTTATCTTTTGCATCGTAGGGAGGGGTCTTGACCCCCCGCGGGGCGTCGGGGACGCCGCCCCCTACAATGTTTCGCAAGGCTTCTCCTTGTCGCAAAAGGGCACGGCGGCCTGGGGGCAGGCCGCCCTACATCCCACTTTTCCACAGTCCGTAGGGCGGGGTGCCCTCACCCCGCCGCAGCTTCGCCGCTGCCGCCCGTTTTCGGGTTATTCCGCACAAAAAAGCAGGGGTTCGCACGCTCGCGCTCCCCTGCCGTTTCTCTTACTGCAATGCTCTTATTTCCCCGCCAGCAGCACCGCCAGCACGGCCTTTTCCACGTAGATGCGGTTCTCCGCCTCGTCGAAAATTTCGTCGGCGTGGGCTTCCAGCACATCGGGGGCGATCTCCTCGCCGCGGTGGGCGGGCAGCGGGTGCTGCACCATGCAGTCCGGCTTTGCCAGCGCCATGCGGGCGGCGTCCAGCGTAAAGCCGGTAAAGTCGCGGCGGCGCTGCTCGGCCTCGCGCTCCATACCCATGCTGACCCACACGTCGGTGAACAGCACATCCGCGTCCCGCGCGGCTTCGTCCGGGTCGTTCGTCAACGTGAACTTATCCCCGTACTGCTTCGCCAGCATCAGCACGTCGGCGGCGGGGCGGTAGCTCTTCGGGCAGGCAATCGTCACCGTCATGCCCACGGCCAGACAGCCCACAATGACGCTGTTTGCCATGTTGTAGCCGTCACCGACAAACCCGGCCTTCAGCCCGGCCAGCGTGCCCTTGCGCTCGCGCACGGTCATCAGGTCTGTCAGCACCTGCAGGGGGTGCGCATAGTCGGTCATGCCGGAAACCACCGGTATACCGCTGTATTTTGCCAGCATGTCCAGCGTCGTCTGTTTGTAGGTGCGGCAGACGATGGCGTCATAGTACCGCCCCAGCACGCGGGCCGTGTCCTGCACAGGCTCACCGCGGGCGGTCTGCAGGTCGCTGGCGCTCAGGTAGGTGCCCAGGCCGCCCATCTGGTAGATGCCGACCTCCAGGCTTGTGCGGGTGCGGGTGGAGTTTTTGGCGAAAACCAGCGCCACCGCCTTGCCCTGCAGATCCTTCGGGTCCACGCCGTCCTTGTGCAGCCGCTTGTACTCGTCGGCCACATCCAGAATGTGCAGGATTTCCTCGGGCGTCATGCCGCCCAGCTTCAGCAGATGTTTCATACGCATTTCTCCAGTACGCTGCGCAAAATCGCCAGCGCATCGTCCACATCGTCCGCCGTCAGGATCAGCGGCGGCAGCAGACGCAGGCGGGTCTTGGCGGTCAGCACCAGCAGACCCGCCTTCTCGCAGGCGGCGCGGACGTCGGCGGCCTTGATGCCGTCGTCAAACGCGATGCCCACCATCAGGCCGAGGCCGCTGACCTCTCTGACATGGGGCAGCTTTGCCAGCCCGGCGCGCAGCTGAGCCGCGCGCTCGTTGACGTTGGCGAGGAAGTCGTCGTCCATCTCGTCCAGCACGGCCAGCGCACCGGCGCAGCAGACCGGGTTGCCGCCGAACGTCGAGCCGTGGGAGCCGGGCTTCATGTGGTCGGCGACCTTTTTGTTCATCAGCACCGCGCCGATGGGCAGACCGCCGCCGAGCCCCTTCGCCAGCGTGACGATGTCGGGGTGCAGATCAAAATGCTCGCACGCCAGGAACTTGCCGGTGCGGCCCACGCCGGTCTGCACCTCGTCCACAATGACGAGGATGTCTTTTTCCCTGCAGAACGCCGCGACCCTGGCGACGTAGTCCGCGTCCAGCGCGACGACGCCGCCCTCGCCCTGCACCAGCTCCATCATGACGGCGCAGGTGTCCTTGTCGGCGGCCTTTTCCAGCGCAGCAAAGTCGCCCGCGGGCACATAGTCAAAATTTCCCGGGAAGGGGCCGAAGTCGTGGTGGAACACGTCCTGGCCGGTGGCGGTCAGGGTCGCCAGTGTGCGGCCATGGAAGGAGTTGACCAGCGTGATGACCTTATTCCGGCTCTCGCCATAGGTATCTACGCTGTATTTGCGGGCGCACTTGATCGCGCCCTCGTTGGCCTCGGCGCCCGAGTTTCCGAAGAACACGGCATCCAGCCCGGTGCGGCGGCAGAGCTTTTTCGCCAGCTTGCCGTCGGGGGCGGTGTAATACAGGTTCGACGTGTGCTGCAGCGTTGCGGCCTGGTCGGCCACAGCCCTGACCCACGCGGGGTGGCAGTAGCCCAGCGAGTTGACGCCGATGCCCGACGTGAAGTCAAGGTAGCTCTTGCCGTCGGCGTCCCTGGCCGTCATGCCCTCGCCCTCCGCCAGCACGACCTGGCTGCGGCCATAGGTGTGGAGGATGTAGTCGTTATCACGGGAAATAACTTTTTCGGTATTCAATTGGGTGACCCCCTTTTTATCATACGCAAAAGCCTTCCCCTTCGCGGGAAGGCGGCCCGAAGGGCCGGATGAGGGGCGGGTGTGCCGGAGCCGCCCGCTTTGGAGCCTTCCCCCTTGGGGGGAAGGTGGCCGCAGGCCGGATGAGGGGCAAGTGTCCTGCAGCTGCCCGTTTGGAGCCTTCCCCCTTGGGGGAAGGTGGCCGCAGGCCGGATGAGGGGCAAGTGTCCTGCGGCTGCCCGCTTGGAGCCTTCCCCCTTGGGGGAAGGTGGCCGCAGGCCGGATGAGGGGCAAGTGTCCTGCAGCTGCCCGCTTGTGGGACAGCGCCAAACACTTCGCCCTCATCAGTCAGCGGGCGGGGCCGCTGACAGCTTCAGTCTACGCGCTAAGAGCCGCCTTCGGCGGTTGCGCTCCGACACGCGCCTGCGGGCGCAGCCCCTCGGGGGAAACCATTTACCGGTTTCCTCTCCGGTAGAACATCGTGCCTGCGCCTCTGTCGCTGAACATCTCGAGCAGGATCGAGTGCGGGACGCGGCCATCAATGATGACGGCCTCGTGGACGCCCTGATAGATGGCGTCGGCCATGCCCTCAATCTTGGGCAGCATACCGCCCGCAATGACGCCCGCGGCCTTGTAACCCTCGATCTCGGAGACCTCGACCTCGGGGATGAGCGTAGACTCGTCGTTCTTATCGTAGAGCAGGCCGACAATATCCGTCATGCTGACGAGCTTTTCGGCGTGCAGGGCAATGGCGATCTCCGCTGCGGCAGTGTCGGCGTTGATGTTGTAGGGGACGCCGTTGTCGTCCATGCCGACGGTGGCAATGACCGGGATAAAGCTATCGGCCAGCAGGTGGTCGATCAGCGTCGTGTTGACCTTCTCGATCTCACCGACGTAGCCGAGGTCAACGTCCGACTTGCGCTTGCACATGATCATGTGGCCGTCCATGCCGCACAGGCCGACGCCGCGGCCCTTGAGCAGCGCGACCAGATCCTTGTTGACCTGCCCGGCCAGCACCTGCTGGACGATGCCCATGGTCTCCTCATCAGTGTAGCGCAGGCCGCCCACAAATTTGGACTCCTTGCCCACCTTTTTCAGCATACTGTTAATAGCCGGGCCGCCGCCGTGCACCAGCACGACACGCACGCCGAGCAGCGTCAGCGTGACCAGGTCGTTCATGACAGCCAGCTTGAGGTCATCGTTGACCATCGCGTTGCCGCCGTACTTTATAACCAGCGTTTTACCGTGGTATTTCTGGATATAAGGTGTAGCCTCGCTGAACAGCAGGGCCATTTGTTCGTTTTTCATTGTGCTCCTCCGCATCCCCTACTCCTAAAGCCTTCCCCCTGGGGGGAAGGTGGCCCCGCAGGGCCGGATGAGGGGCAAGCCTGCCGCGATTGCCCATGAACGGGTCACCGCCGTAAGCTCTGCCCTCATCAGTCGGCTTCAGTCTACGCGCTAAGAGCCGCCTTCGGCGGTTGCGCTCCGACACGCGCCTGCGGGCGCAGCCCCGAGGGGGCAGCCATACTTATTCAGGTTCTGTAATCCCCATTGATCTTCACATAATCATACGTCAGATCGCAGCCCCAGGCCTTGGCGGTGGCGTCGCCGCTGCCAAGGTCCACGAGGATGTCGATCTCGTCCTCCTTGAGCACCACGGCGGCCTCGTCCTCGCTGTAGGGGTGGTAGGCGGCGTTCTCGCAGACAAAGACCTCACCGGCCTTGCTCTTGAGGCGCACCGACGTCTTGCTGATGTCGAAATCGCCCGGCGTGTAGCCGATGGCGCAGAGTACGCGGCCCCAGTTGGCGTCCGCGCCGAACATGGCGGCCTTGAACAGGGTGGAGTGGATGACGCTCTTGGACACGGCGCGGGCCGTCGCCAGGTCGGGCGCACCGGTCACGGTGCATTCCAGCAGCTTCGTTGCGCCCTCGCCGTCACCGGCCAGCTCGCGGCTCAGATGCTCGGCGACCTCGGTCAGCGCGGCGACAAACGTATCGTAATCGGGCGTGTCATCGGCAATTTCCGCGCCGGACAGGCCGCTGGCCAGCAGCAGCACGGTGTCGTTCGTGGAGGTATCGCCGTCAACCGAGATCTGGTTGAAGGTGGCGGGCACGACGGTGGACAGCGCCTTTTGCAGCGCGGCGGGCGCGACCTTGGCGTCGGTGGTCATAAAGAGCAGCATCGTGGCCATGTTCGGGTGGATCATGCCGCTGCCCTTGGCGATAGCGCCGATGCGCACGGCCTTGCCGCCGACGGCAAATTCCAGCGCAATTTCCTTCGGGTGGGTGTCGGTGGTCATGATCGCGGTAGCCGCGTCGTGGCTGCCGGCCTCGTCGGCGGCCAGCTTGGCGGCGGCCTCCGGGATGCCCTTGGCGAACGGCTCGATGCTCATGGCCTGGCCGATGACGCCGGTGGAGGACGGCAGCACGTCGTCCGCGCGGATGCCCAGCTCCTTCGCGACGATGTCGCAGGTGTCCTTCGCCAGCTGGACGCCGTTCGGCGCACAGGTGTTGGCGTTGCCGCTGTTCACGACGATGGCCTGTGCATAGCCGTCCTTCAGGTGCTCGCGGTCCACCGTGATGGGTGCGCCGTAGACCTTGTTGGTGGTATAGCAGCCCGCGCCCGCGCAGCGGACGTCCGCCTTGATCAGCGCCAGGTCGAGCTTGGAATGGTTATGGCGGATGCCGCAATGCACGCCCGCCGCGGAAAAGCCCTTCGGCGCACAGATGCCGCCGGGAATTGATTTGAAATCAGACATTGTATGTACCCCTCTTGCTATTTTATATCGAACTTCAAAAGCCTTCCCCCTCGGGGGAAGGTGGCCGCAGGCCGGATGAGGCAAAGTCCGCCATTGCCGCCCGTAAACGGGTTGTTCCGGCAAGGCCGCCCCTCATCAGTCAGCGGGCGGGGCCGCTGACAGCTTCAGTCTACGCGCTAAGAGCCGCCTTCGGCGGTTGCGCTCCGACACGCGCCTGCGGGCGCAGCCCCTCGGGGGAAGCCACTCAACGCGCAAGCCCCTTGGTCTCCTCCAGCCCCAGCATCAGATTCATGCACTGCACTGCCGCGCCCGAGCTGCCCTTGCCGAGGTTGTCAAACAGGCTGATAAGCTGCATCCGGGTGCCGTCCGGGTTGGCCAGGCAGTAAATTTCCAGCGTGTCCTTACCCGCCAGCTTGTTGGCGGCCAAAAAGCCGCCGTCCGTGCCCTCACACAGGGGATGCACCTTTATCATCGGCTGACCGGCGTAATATTCCGCCAGCGCGGACGCGACCTGCGGCGCGGAAACACCCAGCGCCGTTACATCCAGCGGGATCATCGTCTCCATGCCCGCGTAGTAGTCGGCCACAACGGGGACGAAATTCGGTGCGGTGTCCAGCCCCGTGACGGCGGCCATCTCGGGCAGGTGCTTGTGGTGCAGCGCCAGGCCGTAGGGGCGCGGGGCGTTCAGCGCCTTGTTGGTGCGCTCGGCCTCGTACTCGGCGATCATCTTTTTGCCGCCGCCGCTGTAGCCGGTCAGGCTCGTCACGTTCAGGTGCGCGGCCTTAGGGATGATCCCCAGCTCCACCAGCGGCGCGACGGGCGCGATAAAGCCGGTGGCGTGGCAGCCCGGGACGGCGACGCGGGTCGCGGTTTTCAGCGCCTCGCGGGTGCCGTGCAGCTCGGGCAGGCCGTAGACCCAGCCGGGCGCGGTGCGGTGCGCCGTGCTCGTGTCCAGAATGCGCACATCGTCCCGCAGCAGCGGCACGACCTCACGCGCGGCGTCGTCCGGCAGGCAGAGGAACGAGAGGTCACTCTCATTGATGACCGCCGCCCGTGCGCGGACATCCTTGCGGTCCGCCTCGGAGATTTTCAGAATTTCAAATTCGTCCCGTTCCGCCAGCCGGTCCGCAATGCGCAGACCGGTGGTCCCGGAGGAACCGTCCACGAAGATTTTGTACTTTCCCATTGTTACACCCCTTACTTCCAAAGGCTTCCCCCGTGGGGCTGCCGCCAGTTCTAAAGGCTTCCCCCGAGGGGCTGCGCCCGCAGGCGCGTGTCGGAGCGCAACCGCCGAAGGCGGCTCTTAGCGCGTAGACTGAAGCTGCCGCCCGCAGGCGGCTGATGAGGGCGGAGTTTGCGTGGTCTCCCTTTAACGGGCAACCTCCGCAGGCTCTCCCCTCATCCGTCCGCGGGCGGAGCCGCGGACACCTTCTCCCCCAAGGGGAGAAGGCTCCTGTCAGTTCTAAAGGCTTCCCCCCTTGGGGGAAGCTGCCGCCCGCAGGCGGCTGATGAGGGCAAAGCTTCCGCCGCCGCCCTGTAAACGGGCAACCGCAGCAGGTTCGGCCCTCATCCGGCCTCGCAGGCTCGGCCACCTTCCCCCGATGGGGAAGGCTTTTATGCCAGCTGCCCCTTCACATCCGCAACCTGCTTCATCACGCTTGCCTTCGTCGGGCCGCCGTAGCTGGTGCGGCCCTCGCAGCAGGTCGTCAGGTCGATGGCCGTATAAACGTCATCCTCAAACAGGTCGCTGTACTGCTTGAATTCGTCCAGCGTCAGCTCCTCCAGCGTCTTGCCCTCGCGGATGCAGGCGGCCACCATCGTGCCGGTGCACTTGTAGGCATCGCGGAAGGGCATCCCCTTCTTGGTCAGGTAGTCGGCGCAGTCCGTCGCGTTGATAAAGCCCTTCGCGGCGGCGCGGCGCATGTTGGCGGGCAGCGGGGTCATCGTGGCCAGCATCGGCGTGACGGTGCGCAGGCAGAGTTCCAGCGTGTCCACGGCGTCAAAAATGGCCTCCTTGTCCTCCTGCATGTCCTTGTCATAGGCGAGCGGGATGCCCTTCATCATGACGAGCAGCGTGTTCAAATCGCCGTAGACGCGGCCTGTTTTGCCGCGGATCAGCTCCGTTACATCGGGGTTTTTCTTCTGCGGCATGATGGACGAGCCCGTCGTAAAGGCGTCGTCCAGCTCGATGAACTTGAACTCCCAGCTGCACCACAAAATAATTTCCTCGCTCAAGCGGGAAAGGTGCATCATGCAGGTCGCCATGGCGCTGCACAGCTCAATGCAGAAGTCGCGGTCCGACACGCCGTCGATGGAGTTGCCGCACGGCGCGGCAAAGCCGAGCTGTTCGGCGGTGTAGAAGCGGTCCAGCGGGTAGGTCGTGCCCGCCAGTGCGCCGCTGCCCAGCGGGCACTCGGCGTCCATGCGGCGGGTCGCGTCCTGCAGTCTCCCCAAGTCGCGCAGCAGCATCCAGGCGTAGGCCATCAGCTGGTGGCCGAAGGTCACGGGCTGGGCACGCTGCAGGTGGGTGTAGCCGGGCATGACGTACCCTGCGCCCTTCTCGGCCTGGTCGCAAAGCACGGTGATAAGTTCTTTTATCTGGCCCTGAATATGCTCGCTGGCGGCGCGCAGGTTCAGGCGGATGTCCAGCGCGACCTGATCGTTGCGGCTGCGCCCGGTGTGCAGGCGCTTACCGGCGTCACCGACGCGGGCGGTCAGCGTCTGCTCGACAAAGGTGTGGACGTCCTCGGCGTTGGGGTCGATTTCCAGTGCGCCGCTGTGCAAATCGTCCAAAATGGAGTGCAGACCCTTGTGAATATCGTCCACATCCTGCCGGGAGATGATGCCCTGTCTGCCCAGCATGGCCGAGTGGACAAGGCTGCCCTGAATATCCTGCTCGATCATCCGCGCGTCGAAGCGGATGGAGGAGTTAAAATCGTTTACGCGGCTGTCAACGGCCTTGCTGGCCCGGCCCTGCCAAAGTTGGGGCATAGGTTTTACCTCCTGAATTAGATAATAGATAATAAAATTGGTGGTTCGCGGTGCTGGCGCACCGCTCAAAAATTCTCTGTCTCCGTAGGGGCGCATTCTATATGCGCCCGTGCTGCTTACGGCAGGTGCTGCGGGCGGATATGGAATCCGCCCCTACGTTTTTTGTTTGGCCCCGGGCCAAAACTCCACATTTTTTATTATCTTTTAATAGTAATGCCAAAACCGCCAAAGGGTTTCCACGCCCCTTGGCGGTTGCTTATTCGGCGTTCGTTCGCTTATTAGTCCTGTGCGGGCCAGCTCTTGGCCAGCTTGGCGCGCTCGGCAATGGGCAGGCCAAACAGGTTGATGAAGCCGGAGGCATCCGCCTGGTTGTAATCGTCATCCTCACCGAAGGACGCGGTCTGCTCATCGTACAGGGTGTACGGGCTGGTGACACCGGCGTTGATCATGTTGCCCTTGTAGAGCTTCAGCTTGACGTCGCCGGTGACGGTTTTCTGCAGGTCGTCGGTGAAGGCGCTGATGGCCTCACGCAGCGGGGTGAACCACTGGCCGTTGTAGACCAGCTCGCCCATCTTCTGGGCCAGCTGTGCCTTGAAGTGCATAGACTCCTTGTCCAGCGTGATGGTTTCCAGAACATCGTGCGCCTTGTACAGGATGGCACCGCCGGGGGTCTCATAGACGCCGCGGCTCTTCATGCCGACGAGACGGTTCTCGACGATGTCCAGCAGGCCGATGCCGTTGGCGCCGCCCAGCTTGTTCAGGTACTCGACCAGCTCGACGCTCTCCATCTCCTTGCCGTCCACAGCGGTGGGGATGCCCTTCTCAAAGTGGATGGTGACGTAGGTCGGGGTGTCGGGGGCCTGCTCGGGGGAAACGCCCAGCTCCAGGAAGCCGGGCTTATTGTACTGCGGCTCCAGGGACGGCTTCTCGAGGTCGAGGCCCTCATGGCTCAGGTGCCACAGGTTCTTGTCCTTGGAGTAGTTTGTCTCACGGTTGATCTTCAGGGGGATGTTGTGGGCCTCGGCGTAGTCGATCTCCTCGTCACGGCTCTTGATGCTCCACTCACGCCACGGGGCGATGATGGCCATATCGGGGGCCAGCGCTTTCAGGGTCAGCTCAAAGCGGACCTGGTCGTTGCCCTTGCCGGTGCAGCCGTGGCAGATGGCGTCGGCGTTCTCCTTCTTGGCGATCTCGGCCAGCGCGGCGGCGATGCAGGGACGCGCGTGGGAGGTGCCCAGCAGGTAGTCCTCATACTTGGCGTCGGCCTTCAGGCAGGGCCAGATGTAGTTTTCGACGTAGTCCTTCTTCAGGTCGAGGACGTACAGCTTGGACGCGCCGGTCTTGATGGCCTTCTCCTCCAGGCCGTCCAGCTCGGTGCCCTGGCCGACGTCGCCGGAGACTGCGACGACCTCGCAGTTGTTGTAGTTTTCCTTCAGCCAAGGAATGATGATGGAGGTGTCCAGACCGCCGGAGTACGCCAGAACTACCTTTTTGATGTCTTTCTTATCCTTTTTCATGATGAAATCCCCTCTCTGTTTCTTCACCAAGACGCGCGGGGTATGTTGCTTGCCGTTTGTCTTGAATATTTATTCATTCATTGCTGTATATTATACACTCTTTTATACATTTTGCAAGCGGTAAAACTGCCAAATGATTCTCCATTTTCGCGTTTTTTTTAGGCAGGTTGACAAATAGTTATACATTTATGCTGCCCGTGCCTGCAAAAATATGCAGGCATGTATGTATACACAGCACCGATACGGGTATTATAGCACAGCTTCCCGCAATGAGCAACACAAAACTGCAGTTTTCGCAACACGGGTGGTGCTGGCGGGAAAGCCCCCCTGCCTTCCCCCTTGGGGGAAGGTGGCCCGCAGGCCGGATGAGGGGCAGGTTTCCGGGCGGCAAACCATAAACGGGCAGCAGAGACAAGTCTCACCCTCATCAGTCAGCGGGCGGGGCCGCTGACAGCTTCAGTCTTCGCGCCAAGAGCCGCCTGCGGCGGTTGCACTCCGACACGCGCCTGCGGGCGCAGCCCCTCGGGGGAAGCCGCTCCACCCAGACTGTTCATTCTTTTGCACACGCCCTCACCCCGCCGCAGTCAGGGTCAGCAGCCGCCCCCGGTCTGCCCCACAAACTTCTTCACCATCCCCAGCTCCTCCGGGAAGATGCAGTTGGGGATCGTGCCCTGCTCCACGGCGGCAACGGCCTCGTCCAGGTCGAACCATTTTACATAGTCGATCTCCGACTTCTGCACGGCAAAGTCCTCGGCCTCGCGGTCCAGCCAGAGGCAGAACACCTTGCTGACCTGATTGTCTTTGAACGGTTTACCGTGGAATTCAGCCTCAAAGCGGAACCGCCGCAGGCCGCATTCGTGCAGGTCGGCGGGGGCGGCGGTCACGCCCAGCTCCTCGCGCAGCTCCCGCAGGGCCGAGCCGACGAACTCCGCGCCCGCCGGGATGTGCCCGGCAGAGGAAATATCGTAGCAGCCGGGGTAGGAATCCTTGGCGGCACAGCGCATCTGCAAAAGCACCTGCACCCTGCCGTTTTTGCGCCGCACGATCCAGACATGGCTGGTGCGGTGGCGCAGCCCCTCGGCATGGGCCGTCGTGCGCGGCACGCTCTGACCGGTGGGGACGCCGTTTTCATCGACAATATCAAGCATTTCGGGCATGGGGAACACTTCCTTACCAGATTTATTATCCTTTTTATACCACAGTTTCGCCCTTTCCGCAATTTTTTCTTGCATGGCCCGCAAGCGGGTCGTGACGCTATGGGAGCAGGTGCAGGGGTTTAAAAATTCATAATTTTCTTTTATAATAATGATATTGCCGCAAACGGCCACGGGCGGATATGGAATCCGCCCCTACAGTTACAGGGGGGGCGGCGTGCCCGACGCCCCGCATCCGCCGTAACGCTTATAACAAGGAGAACGCACCCATGTCCCAAATGACAAAGCGCGCGCTGGTCGCATCCTTAAAGGACCTGCTGGCCGAAAAGCCGCTGGACAAAATCACCGTTACCGACCTGACCGAACACTGCGGCGTGAACCGCATGACGTTCTACTACCATTTCAAGGACATCTACGATCTGGTCGAGTGGGCCTGCATCGAGAGCGCGACCCGTGCGCTGGCCGGGCAAAAGACCTACGACACCTGGCAGCAGGGCTTTTTGCAGATCCTGCAGGCCTTGCAGAAGGACAAGGTCTTTGTCACCAAAGTTTATCATTCCATCAGCCGCGAGCATATCGAGAACTACCTCTACCGCCTGACCTACGATTTGATGATCGGCGTCGTCGAGGAGAAGGCTGCCGGGATGACCGTGCGCCCCGAGGACAAGGAGTTCATCGCGAATTTTTACAAGTACGCCTTCGTCGGCCTGACGCTGGAATGGGTGCGCACCGGCATGAAGGACGACCCCGCCGCCCTCATCGAGCGGGTATCGACCCTTATCCTCGGGGATATTACAAAGGCTCTGGAGGCGTGCCGGATCGATAAGTAACTCCCCCGCAAGCTGCCGCCTTAACAATTCTGCCACAATCTATACAATCTGTCCTCTTTGATAAAATTCTTATCAAAGGGGATTTTTTGCTGATTGTAACCGTTCCGCCCGCCGGGTATACTACAGACATACCAAGTAAATCACAGGCCGCTCCCCAACAAGCACGCGGCCTTATCATCACAGGAGGTACTCTTATGTATTATTCCGCCGGTAACTATGAAGCCTTTGCCACCCCCCAAAAGCCCGCCAATGTGGACGGCAAATCTGCCTACATCGTCGGCTCCGGCTTGGCGGCGCTGTCTGCGGCGTGCTATCTCGTCCGCGATGCCCAGATGAAGGGCGAGCACGTCCACATTCTCGAGAAAGACCCCATCCCGGGCGGTGCCTGCGACGGCTACCACTACGAGAACCTCGGCTACGTCATGCGCGGCGGGCGCGAGATGGACAACCACTTTGAGTGCATGTGGGATCTGTTCCGCTCCATCCCGTCCATCGAGGACGAGAACCACACCGTTCTGGATGAGTACTACTGGCTGAACAAGGCCGACCCCAACTACAGCCTCTGCCGCGCCACCCACAACCGCGGCGAGGACGCCCACACCGACGGCAAGTTCGGCCTGTCCGACAAGGCCGCCATGGAGATCATGCGTCTCTTTATGACCCCCGACGAGGGCCTGTACGACAAGAAGATCACCGACTTCTTTGACGATGAGGTGCTGAACTCCAACTTCTGGATGTACTGGCGCACGATGTTCGCTTTTGAGAACTGGCACAGCGCACTGGAGATGAAGCGCTATCTGCAGCGCTACATCCACCACATCGGCGGTCTGCCCGACTTTACGGCGCTGCGCTTCACCCGCTACAACCAGTACGAGTCGATGATCCTGCCCATGGTCAAGTACCTCGAGGGCTTCGGCGTACAGTTCCACTACGACACAAAGGTCACGAACATTGCGTTCGACTGCGCGGGCAGCAAGAAGCAGGCGACCCGCATCGACATCCTGCACGACGGTCAGGAGAGCTCCATCGACCTGACCGAGAACGACCTCGTCTTTATCACGAACGGCGGCTGCGTCGAGAACTCCACCTTGGGCAGCCAGGACACCCCCGCCGAGTTCAAGCCCGAAATCAAGGAGGGCGGCGGCTGGGACCTGTGGCGCAAGATCGCCGCGCAGGACCCGAGCTTCGGCCACCCCGACAAGTTCTGCTATGACCCCGAGCTGTCCAACTGGATGAGCGCCACCGTCACGACGCTGGACCAGCGCATCGTGCCCTATATCAAGAAGATCTGCAAGCGCGACCCGTTCAGCGGCAAGGTCGTCACCGGCGGCATTGTCACGGTCACCGACTCCAACTGGCTGCTGAGCTGGACGCTGAACCGTCAGCAGCAGTTCCGCGACCAGCCCAAGGATCAGCTCTGCGTCTGGGTCTACAGCCTGTTTACCGACAAGCCCGGCAACTATATCAAGAAGCCCATGCGCGACTGCACCGGCAAGGAGATCTGCATGGAGTGGCTGTACCATCTGGGCGTGCCCGAGGATCAGATCGAGGACATGGCCGCGAACAGCGCCAACACCGTGCCCTGCATGATGCCGTATATCGATGCGTTCTTTATGCCGCGCGCTGCGGGTGACCGCCCCGACATCGTGCCCGAGGGCGCTGTCAACTTCGCGTTCCTGGGCCAGTTTGCCGAGACCGCCCGCGACACGATCTTCACCACCGAGTATTCCATCCGCACCGGCATGGAGGCCGTCTACACCCTGCTGAACGTGGACCGCGGCGTGCCCGAGGTCTGGGGCAGCGTCTACGACATCCGCTGCCTGCTGGATGCCACGGTCAAGCTCCGCGACGGACGCAAGATCACCGATATGGAGATGCCTCTCGTCGGCAAGCTCGCCATGAAGGAGGCCCTCAAGAAGATCGAGGGCACCGAAGTGGAGAAGCTGCTGAAGGAGTATAACGTTATCTAAATGTAAGCCAAACGGGCGTCACTCAAAATGGGTGGCTGCCCGTTTTTATTTTGCTGCACCGCAGGGGCCCGGCTGCGCGGTAATTTACAATTAAAGATGATGCCTGCTGATAATAGACGCCAGTGAGACGCGATTTGCATATTTCCGACGATAGGCGTATACATAATCGTGCAAGTTTCAGGGAAGGTGAAAATCCTTACTGGCGGTAACGGTACGACTGACGTTCATAACAGTCCCATGCCGAAGCCCGCGACCCGCGAAAGCGGCTGATCCGGTGAGAATCCGGGGCCAACGGTCAAAGTCCGGATGGAAGAAACGGGCTCAACATGAGTGTATCCTCACCAAATAATACCCCAAAACAACACCGCCGAAATCGCCAGCGAAAGCATGACGCGCCCCGACAACGCGCATTCCACAGGCGTGGCCGACTCTGGACGCTGGTCCACCAAACGCATCGCCATGTATGCGCTGTTCGTGGCGCTGTCGATGGCCGTCAGCTTTGTGGAATTTCCCATTGTGCCGGGTGTGGAATGGCTCAAATATGATCCATCCGGCATTGTCAGCCTGGTGGCAGGTTTCGCCTATGGGCCAGCGGCGGCGGTAATCGTCAGCGTGCTCGGCTTCGTGCCGCACCTGTTCACCAACCCATGGGGCACGCTTATGGCCGTGCTCGTGGCTTTGGCGCTATCCGTGCCGGCAGCACTGATCTACCGCAGGAACAAGACCCGCAAAGGCGCGGTCATCGGCATCATCGTCGGTGCGATCGCGGCCTTGGCGGTGGCGATTGTGGGTAATATGATCGTCACACCGTTCTACGCGCATATGACCACCGCACAGGTCGTGGCATTGATCGTGCCGGCGCTTCTGCCGTTCAACGCGTTGAAATTCACCATCCATGGTGTGGTCACCTTCCTGATCTACAAGCCGATCTCCAACCTGTTGAACCGCTGAGCCTCGTTCACCATATTGATGAATAGAAAGGAACCTTCCGACCTATGGAAGGTTCCTTCCGTTATATGAAAGACTTTTTCCATGAACCCTGACAGCGACACAAACACCATCGCGGTCGAATTGCGTGATATTCGTTTCACATATGACTCCGGCGCGACCTGGGCGCTTGACGGCGTGAACCTGACCATCCGCCAAGGCGAACGTGTATGCCTGGCAGGACCAAACGGATCGGGAAAATCCACACTTTCGCGCATCATTGCAGGGCTTGCCGCACCCGATGCCGGACATGTCACGTTGTTGGGAAACAACGTATTCGATGAAAGCGGTGCGCACGCTGACGCTTACCGCAGCGCCCGGCATGGTATCGGGGCGGTTTTCCAACATCCGGAAGATCAGATCGTCACCACCATTACCGAGGATGATGTTGCCTTCGGTCCGGAAAACCTTGCCATTGCGCATGATGATATCGATATGCGTATCGCCATGTCACTTGATGCAGTCGATATGAGCGAACAACGAGAAGCCGATCCCACGCGAATGAGCGGAGGCCAACAGCAGCGCGTCGCCATCGCCGGCATGCTTGCCATGAATCCCGAAATCCTCGTGCTCGACGAGCCTACCGCCATGCTCGATCCTCAAGGCCGTGCCGACATCATGCATATTCTTGACGAATTGCAGCAGCGCGGCACAACCATCATTCTCGTCACCCACCATCGTGACGAATTCGCCAATGCCGACCGCATCATTCGCCTGTATAGCGGGCGTATCGTGCAAAGCGCTCACAGTGATACTGCAAGTATTCCGGAAATGGACGAATCAGACACGGCACGAGAAGGCAACCCAATTGCCAAATCCAATATCGCAAATGGCGCATCAAAGCCAGCATCGGCTGTGCCAATCATTGAAATCCGTAATCTGACATACCAATATCCAAACAGTAACAAGCCTGTGCTCGATAAGCTTTCCATAACCATCAATGCGGGCGAAACCGTGGCCATCACAGGGCATAACGGTGCAGGCAAAACCACCCTCGCGCGTCTTCTCTGCTCGCTTGACCAGCCGCAATCCGGCAACATCACCATCAATACCATTCCCGTCGCACGTCAACGCACCAACGGCAATATGCAGTCGCTCAAACGTGCGGACCGTGAGAAACTGCACGCCACCATCGGCTACGTCATGCAACATCCTGAACGTCAGCTTTTCGCCGAAACCGTAGCCGAGGATATCGCCTACGGACCACGCAACCAACATCTTGACGAAACGCAGGTATCCGAACGCGTCAATCAAGCCATGACGCTGCTGCATATCGAACATCTTGCCGATCGTTCGCCATTCGACCTTTCCGGCGGACAACAACGACTTGCCGCCATAGCGGGCGTCATCGCATGCCAACCGCAGATCCTTATTATGGACGAGCCGACCGCAGGACTTGACGAGGCGGCTACAACCCGCGTGCACGATCTCATCCAAACCCTCCACGCACAAGGCGTCACCGTACTCATCATTTCCCATTCACAAACGGAAATCGACGTGCTCGCCGACCGGACGATCGCGCTTGACGCTGACCGGAACGTTGGCGGAAAAGTTCGTGATGCCAAGCCTGGTTCTGCTGTCGAATCGGCAGGTTCGAAGAATCCGCGCACGCATGAAGCCGACATGGCAGAGCGGTGCGCCCATGGAAACCGTAGCCTTATGGAACGGTTTGACCCACGCGTGAAGATGGTGAGTGCGTTGGCGATCATGTTCTCCGCGTTCGCCATCAGATCCTTCTGGCAGTTGCTTGTGGCCGCACTGCTGACCGGCATGATCGTTGCGATATCAGGCATCGGCGTGAAACAACTGTTCAAATCGGTTCACGTGTTCCTCGCATTGTTCGTGTTCTGCGGACTGCTCAATATATTCTTCGTCCGATCCGGCAACGTTCTTACGAACATCGGGCCGATTCCAATCACCGACGACGGTGTGCGTATCGCCATACTGTACGCCTGCAGATTCGTCGTGGTCATTATCGTCGGAGCGGTATTCCTTGCCACCACCACGCCCACGGCCATCACCGACGCATTCGAAGCGTTGCTCAAACCTTTCGCAAAATTAGGCATGCATGCGCAGGAGATCGCGTTGGTGATGAGCCTCGCATTGCGGTTCCTGCCCACGTTAGGAAGCGAAGCGAAAGCCATTGTGGATGCGCAATCAGTCCGAGGCGGCAGCATTGAAACGGGAACATTCGTGCAGCGGATCAAAGCGATGACCGCCATTATCATTCCGGTATTCGCAGGAGCGATACGCCATGCCGACAATCTCAGTCTTGCACTCGACGCGCGATGCTATGAAGAGGGTATCGCACGCACACATTGGCGCGTGATGAGCATCACCAAACGAGACATTGCCGCGGGCGGTGTGGTTGTGGCATATGTGGCTGCGTTGGTTCTGATCGCTGGACTAAACTGAAGGCAGTCGGCGGATTTTACCGTCCTCACGCTACTCTTGAGCAAGCATCACAGATAAGAATGGAATTAGTTATGGCATTAACCAAAAAGCAGGTCAAGCAGCTGCGAGGCCTGGCCACCAAGCTCAATCCGCTCATCCAGGTCGGCAAGAACGATCTGAGCGAAAACGCCATCAAGCAGGCGGACGAAACCATCGAAAAGCGTGAGCTCATCAAGTGCTCCGTGCTCGACGGATCCGGTCTGACCGCCAAGGAGGCAGGCGAGGGATTGGCCGAAGAACTGAACGCGGAACTCGTGCAGGTCATCGGCAACCGTTTCGTGCTCTACCGCCGCTCCCATCGCGACGACGTGGAACATATCCGCCTCGTGCGCGAGTAAAGCGGGAAACTGACGCGACCAAACATAACAGGGCGGGTGCTTTCTGAAAACCAATCAGAAGACACCCGCCTTGCTGCAATGAAAATAAACAATCGAAAGTCAGGAAACCCCATGAAGGAGTGCTATCAGCGCTCCTGATTCCATTCGGGCTTCCATGTGTACTGCATGTCATACGCGCTGGCCCAGAACATGTATTCGTTCTCCACGCCGGTCACGAAAATGTCGATCAGCTCGCGCTTGCGCTCCTCGCTCGCGTCGGCTACCAGCTTTTCGATATGATCGAGCAGCCATACGGAATCCTGCCAGAATTCGTCGGTCTTATACATGTCGACCCAGCTTTTGTACGGATTGTCGTCAAGCGTGTCGGCAAACTCGGCGGCAAGACGGTAGCCATAATCCGCATACACCCAGGCGCACGGCAGCACGGCCACGAGAATGTCGAGAATGTCCTTGCCGTAGGCGATGGAGAGAATGTTCGACGTGTAGGCGCGCGCGAAGGCCGACTGACGCACATTGTTCATCTGCTCTTCGGTGATGCCATAGCTGGCCAAGTAGGAGCGGTGCACTTCGGTCTCCACCTGCAGGGCGCCGTTTTGCACCTTGAGCATGAACGCCATGATTTCAGGGTCGGTGGTCTTAGCCAATCCCAAGGCGTGCACTCTGGCGTAATCGTTTACATAACGAAAATCCTGCAGCAGATAGAAGGCGAAACGCTCGCGTTGCAGTGTACCTTCGCCAAGCTCGCGGATGAACGGCTGCTGGTAGCCTTCCTCCCAAACCAGGTCAGCGGCCTTGCGCATGCGCTGCGCGAACGGCGGAAGATTGTTGCGTTGGATGCCTTTGGCGGCGTCGAACGCATAATCGAAATTGGTTGTTGATGTCACAGCAGTCACTAGACATGCCTCCCTACGCTGGTGTTAACCATCAGGTTCAAAGGGTTCGGGCCTCGCTTGGCCCATCTCAACCCGACAAACACGGGTTCCCCTGCATTACGCCGTACATTATGGCAAAGCCGCGCGAAATACGCAAGAGCCCGTCCGCCGAATGAAATCGCACCGCATGATGCGAACGCCAGTGATGTTCGGTTGAGGGCGAGTGCAAGAATGGAACGCATGACTGAAAAGCAAGTTGCGAAGAACACCATCGAAAAGCTGGCTATCGTCGTGGTGACGTACAGGCGTCAGCAGCTGCTCGCCACCCTGTTCGAATCCATCGAAAAACTCACTGTCGCACCATGGCGCATCATCGTTGTGGATAATGAGCACAGCGACGAAACCCAAAGCATGGTCAACGCTTTCCGCGAAACGGTCGCCGCACAGTGGGGCGACACCGTCGCCGACCAGTCGGGCAACGAAAGCCGCGTGGTATATGCGCCGCAATCCGACAACCTCGGCGGCGCAGGCGGCTTCTCCGCCGGCGTGAAGAAGGCATACGAGCTGGGAACCGAATGGTTCTGGGTGATGGACGACGACGTGGCCGTGATGCCTGAAGCCATCGAACGACTCGCCAAGTGGACCGGCAGCCATGATGTGATCCAGGGCAGTCGATACGACTATGATGGCGGTCCGTTCTACTGGCAGTACGATTTCATCGTGCCTCTTGGCATTCCCAATCCGATCGCTCCGGCCGCATTCGGACGCCCCGGCTATCGTGTGATGGACACCCTGTGCTTTGAAGGCGGCCTGTTCCGCCGCAACATCGTCGAACAGATCGGTTTGCCGGATCCCCGCTTCTTCATCTACTGGGACGATACGATGTACGGCTATCGCGCCAGCAAAGTCACCAACCCGATCGTGGTGCCCGACGTGATTCTGCGCCGCACTCGTGAAATCGGCAATTGGGATATCGCCGGCGTACGCCAGCTCAACTCCACTTCCGACATGAACCGCTACCACATCATGCGCAACCGTGGCTACATGGCACGCTATTTCATGGCGTTCGGCGATTACCGTCCGCTGATGTTCGGCTTTGGTACGTTGCTGACCGCCGCCAAGGAAGTCATTCGCTTGGTGATGGTGGACCGAGAGCATGCCAAGACCGGCTTGGTGCAGATCGCCAAGGGTTGGTGGGATTCTCGCAAGCTGCTGCATGATCCGGATTGGAAGCCGATGCCGCCGCTCAAGTGATGGGTCGCACCGTTTTCAGACGGTCATTTTCTTACTATTCGCCCCATGTCGATGCGTTGAATTGACATGGGGCGAATCGTTTGCAGAAAAAAAGTTGCAGAATAAATCATTTCATTGCGACAGATTATGCAATCGTATTCACCAATTGTGTATTTTCGGCGCGTTTTGGGGCATGGGGCGAGTTACTATGGCGTTTACCGGTTCGATATACCCACTATGTACCTTGATAGGAGAGGTCGAAGATGATTGAAACTGCACAGGCATTTGGCGTTGACATTGGCGGCTCCGGCATTAAGGCAGCCCCGGTTAACCTCGAGAAGGGCGAATTTGCTGAACCGCGTCTGAAGATCCTCACCCCGGAGGTTTCCACTCCGAAGGCCGTTGGCGAAATCGTTCGCCAGCAGCTCGAGCATTTTGAGGTTCCTGAGTCCGCTCCGGTCGGCATCGCATTCCCCGCTCCGATTCATGTTGGCGAGAAGCTCGGCTACATGGCCAATCTGGACCAGTCTTGGGTTGGCGTGGACGTCACCGAAGTGTTCTCCGAAGCTTGCGGCCGTCCGGTCACCGTGGTGAACGACGCTGATGCGGCCGGTCTTGCCGAACAGCAGTTCGGCGCAGCCAAGGGCCAGGACGGCCTGGTCGTCGCCACCACGCTGGGCACCGGCATCGGCACCGCGCTGATCTTCAACGGCGAGCTCATTCCGAACACTGAGCTCGGCCATTTGGAACTGCTCAAGGGCAAGGGTGACGCCGAAAAGTACGCGGCATCCTCCATTCGCGAAAAGCTCGACATGGGCTACAAGAAGTGGGCCAAGCGTCTGACCAAGTATTATTCCCTGATGGAGTTCTACTTGGATCCGCAGCTGTTCGTCGTCGGCGGTGGCGTGTCCCGCGTGTCCGAGAAGTTCCTGCCGTACATCGACATCAAGACCCCGATCGTCGCAGCCAAGCTGCACAATGAGGCTGGCATCATCGGCGCTGCGTACTACGCAAGCACCAAGCAGAAGTGATGTCGTGAACCATAAAGGTTCCTAACCTTCATATAAGCGAGAGCCGTCCGATTTCATCGTCGGGCGGCTCTCGCCATTTCATTAATGATTGTGAGGCGAAGGCATACCATCTTGCTTGACGCAACGACTTGCGCAACCCAAGGAGTATGGTGGAGACCATGCGTTTTTCCTCCAGAGTCGATATCAGCGAGCCCAATTCCATCGCCAAAGCGGAAGCGGAAGCCAAAACAAACGGCATCACGCTCGGCAAACTCAATGACTCCAATCCAACCAAGCATGCGCTCGCGCCGGAATTTCTGCCAGACATATACGGCGCCGAGCCACGCGGCCAACGGTATGCGCGCGAAGCGCTGGCCGCATTCCTTCAAGGGCAAGGCAATGATGTTGCCGTCGAAGACCTGTACATACTGAGCTCAACGTCCGAAGCGTACTCGTGGCTGATCAAACTCCTGTGTGACGCCGGCGATGCCGTGCTCGCGCCGAAACCCGGCTATCCGCTCATCGAATCGATCGCACGACTCGAATGCGTCGACATGATCGAATACCAGCAGCGATTCGACGGATCCTGGTACATCGACGTGGCCGAGCTTCGCGAAGCACTCGAAAGTGAAGAAGGCGAACGTATCCGAGCACTGGTGCTCATTAACCCCAATAATCCGACTGGCTCATATGTCAAACCATCGGAACGTGAAGCCATCGTGCGGCTTTGTCACGACCATGAGGTGGCCATCATTGCCGACGAAGTGTTCTACGATTACGATCTGGAACCGTTCGACGGCAACGCGCGTCTTGCGGGGGAGAAGGGTGCGTTGACTTTCGCATTGGACGGGTTTTCGAAAACTTTGGCTGCGCCGCATGCCAAAGTCGGTTGGATCCAAGTGTCCGGTCCGGCAGGAGAGGTGGAAGAAGCCAAGCGCCGGCTCGACGTGATCGCCGACGACTATCTGCCGATGAGCGAAATCATCGCCAAACAGATTCCCCTCATGCTGCAGGCGGCTCCAGCGCAGACTACGCGCATAAAAAACCGCGTGCAAGCCAATCTCACCGCATTGCATGCCATGCTGGACGCCGACGAAAACGGCATGGTCAGTGTGTTGCGTGCCGAGGGCGGATGGAACGTGCTGTTGCGCGTGCCGAGCGTACTTGACGAGAACGAGTTGGTATTGGACATGATCGAACGCCATGGAATTTCAGGCCAACCCGGTTACTTCTTTGATATGACGTCGAACGGCTATCTTGCTATTTCGCTACTGCCGGAATCCGACGAATTCCGGCATAATGTGCAAGTGGTGCTTGACACCGTCAACACAATGATCGCTTGAATCGTGCCGTTGTGCCGCAATTAACGCCAAAAGCGGCACAACGACGCCATTCGGGCAATACGATCGATTGGAATATGAATCAGGCTTTGGAAGCCTCGTATTTGGCTCGGATGAGATCTGTGTAAAAGGCGACGGCTTCATGTGGATCACCGTCGAACACAACCTGATGATCGTCGACCACCAGTGTGCGGTCGATCGCATACTCCGCGCGTGTGATCAGTTCCGTGTCATGCGTGGCGAACACCACTTGCTTGTCGTAACTGAACAGAGCTTTCGCCACATGCGCGGACGTCACCTCATCCAAACCCTTGGTCGGCTCGTCGGCAACAATCACCGCGGGAGAGAAGCTCAATGCGGAAGCGATCGCCAGCAGATGGCGCTTCTCGCTATTCAACGCGGAAGCAGGCTCGCGCGCGACCGCAGCCAAATCAAAATGCGCGAACAGATTGCCGATAATCGCCTGACGTTCGCTTTCCGGCACCTTATGCTTCTTCAACGGCTCATCAATCGCATCACGAATGGAATCCGCCTTGTAATAACTGTTCGGAATCTCCTCGCGACGAACACGACCGATCATCGACTCGATACGTTTCAGATCACGCTTCACCGACGGATCATACGCAGCACCATTCGCGTCGATACGCACCGAACCGGACGTCGCTGTCAACGCGCCATCCAACAACTGCAATAGCGTGGTCTTACCAGAACCATTCAACCCGATCACGGCCACACGCTTGCTTTCCGGAGTGATCGTCAACGACGTCGGTTCCAGACCGACATTGCCATCCTCATACGTGTGGCCAGCTTGATCGAGCGTGAACGTGACATCATGCGCCACTTCGGGACGTTTGGATGAAAACAGCGAATCGAAAAAACCCATGGTAACCATTGTACGGGCGTGCCGAACCCATTGCATACGAAACGGGGCCGGAAACCCAAACCCCTACAAGGAGTTCAGATTCCAGTCCCGTCAAGATTCGCGAATGCCTACGTGTCAGGCGAAATAGAATCCCGAGAAATCGTACTTGCACACGCGGTAGATGTACGCACTGTTCAACGTCATCTTGAACTGCGCCAGCAGATCACCATCCTTGTTGTACTGGCCGAACAGACCCTTCATGCCCGAGTCGATGAGGATCTAGCCATTATCCAATTCCTGCGCGGAACTGACATACGGCGAATATGGCACGACGAACGATGACACTTCCGTATACGTGCCGGCATTTTCGTTGACCAGATACTTGCGATACCGCGAATTTGCCGTATCGGACGACAATTCGGTCGAAATGCCGTCGATCACCGACCAGTCAAAATCAGGACGCGTCAACGAAGTGCCGAAATTGTTATCGAACATATACATGTAATACTGGCCGTCAGGCAGCGAATCATCGGCGACATACGTGATGGAATGCTGGCCGCCGGTATCCGAAAAATCACCGGACTTCGTCAGGAAACTGCTGGCCTCATCGGTGCCGGCCCACACGGATGGCTCGCCGATCATATAATCAAGCGTCGGATCCGATTCCAAATCATCCACCTTGATGATGGTGGACGTCTCACGGGCGGAGAACAATGCGGAACCGTCATCCAACAATTGAATGGTATTGCAGTGCAGCCAATCCCAACGATTCTTGGCATTCGAATCCGACTCGTCGGTTCCCGCATGCGTGGTGGAGGCCTTATAGTCGGCGAACAGCTCACCGAAATCCACCAAGCGGGTTACACTTCCGGTGGAAGTGCTGAGCTTGATGACCTGATCCTGCACGGCGTTGTCGTCACGGCCGAGCTCGGTGGCCAGCAGCACGATGTCGCCGTTGGAATCCAATGCATAATCATGATGCAGAATGTAGTCGGATCCCAGATCGTAGATCTTCTCCAGCTTGCCGAGACGGTTCATCGCCACCATATGATGCGTGGACGCGGAGAACCACATGAGACCGTCATCATCGAACAGCAGACGGTGCGAACGATAGTAGAGCACCGGAATCTCACCGCGCAGCACGCCGTTCGTATCGTAGTAGAACATGAAATCCTGTTCGTCGGAATCATTGCCGAGAATCGCATACAGGCCGCCGCCCAGATCCTCACCTGAATCGGCTGCGACGGTCTTCTCCAACTGCACCTCCTCATTGCCCAGCAGGGATGCGCCCCTGTGTTCGATGGCATGCGTGCGGGACTTGCCGTCGGCATCGGTCAGCGTGATGGCGACGGTGTTCTTCTCGCCGGGAATGAGGCCGAGCAGCTGGAATTCGTGGGTTTTGCTGTATTGCGATTCCTGATAGGCGTCACGGGTGAAATCCGTATAGCCGTCTGCATGCACGGTATAGGAGACGGCAACCGCGTCGTCGGTAGTGAAATACACATACAGTGACGTGGTGTTGGTGCCGTACGGATCTTCGGTGACAAACATGTCATCCTCTGTTGTGGAGGACCTGCTTTTTTCCTGCTCGAGCTTGTCGTCGGCCATATCCTGATAGTCGGCTGTGTACACGTTCTCGATACGTGCGTTCAGTCGTTCAATCCTGTTTTGTTTGATGGCCGCATCGACATTGTCGTAGCTGGCGAGGCAGACGCCCAATGCGACGGATGATGCGACGACGGCCGCGGTCCAGCGTCTTACACGAGGATGGTTCGACAAAAGTGGAAGCGATTTCATGACTGATGTCTCCAACAAGGGTTCATCTCACAGCGAACAGTTACATCGCCACTGTTATCCGGAAAACTCGGAACAAGCCGAATGATTTATTGGAAAAATTGTGATAAAACCCTGAAATAACCCTGAAAACGCCGTAACTTACATCAGGGTGAACCACGACTGCACGTCATGAAACAAACCGGAATTATTACGAATCAACTCGTCGTCGCGGCCGTACAGGAACAACGACAACACCGTCAACGACAACGTGAACAACAGCAGCGCCAACACCAGCACGCGCAACAGCCAGCGAAGCCGCGGACGTTCGCAATCCAGCACAATAAGCATCAAAGGAAGCGAAGCCAACGCAAACAGCCAGCCGAAATCGGCGATATAACGCCATCCAAGGCCACCCAGCCGCGCGTCAAGAGCCACGATCAGCAAACCCAACAGCAGGAACATCACCAATGTGGGCCACATGCCGGCATGGCCACGAACGCGCATGCGCTTACGTAGGAACGGGCAAGCCAACGCAGCCAAAGCAAGCGGAACCATGACGAACAGGCCTCCGGGCATCGCCTCCGCAAACCCCCAATCCTTCAAAGGCGCGGGATCGACGGCAAGGAACGGGAACGTATCCGTCCAACGCAACGGCAGAAACAGGTAATATGCGACCGTCCAAACAAATTCGACCACGACTGATGGTAACTCGTCATATCCGTAACCGTCAGCTGATACGACGAACCGAAATCGAACGGCGAGGAGAAACGCACCATGTTATAGGCGAACAAGGGCACCACCACAACCAATGCGGGCACCAGCACGGCCAGAGGCGTGCGCAACGCATGCAACACGGTGCGCGCACGCCCACGCACGCCGGAACCAGACGCGATGGCACGCAACTGCCCCACAATCGCACGAATCTGCGGCCAGAACAACGGGAACGCGGCAAACGCCACCACCACAAACGACGGACGGCAACCCACATTCGCGGCAATACACACCGAACCGGCGGCCAAACGAGGCAGCGACAACGATTCGACCGTATTCGCACCACCATCGCCACCGGCATCGGCCGCGTTCGGGTGCGCCGCACCCATCCATAGCCATAAGCCCAACGTGCTCAACAACAAGGACGCCGCAATCGGCACCGAATAAAAATTCGTCCGATACCACAAGTACGGGCGTTCGACGCCAAAACCACAAACACGCACAACATACTGACCGCAGCCAGCGAAACATGCGGACGCACACGCTCGATCACGCGAATCGTCAACAGGCACGCGAACACCAAAAAAACAAACATCAGCAGCGGCACCGCAGCGCCAGACGGCATCATCAGACCACCATCAACCCACAACGACGTTATCGCACGATACGGCACAAACAACAGCAACGCCGGCACCACGCCAAAATACGAATACCAACGTCCATTGAAAAACGCATAATCCCAATACACCGGACTCACACCATCGGCAAGCAATTGCTGACGAGTCGTCACATCATACGGATTATCCGCATCGCGCAACGCGTCGGGCACATCCAAATCAAGCCACGCATGACCATCAAGCAACGCCCGAGCCACATGATCATACTGATCGTAATCATACGTATACATGCCATCCGTATGAAAACTCAACGGCACCGCAGACACCAACTGCCACGCCACCGCCGCAACAGTCACCAACCCAGGAACCGTCAACAACACGCCCAACGTCACACGCTGACGCACACTCGACGTATTCAACGGCACCTTCCACAGGCGCGAGCCCGGACGCCACAACGCCACCAACACCATCACCAACACCAACAACGCCACACGCAACGGACTCACCGAAAACGGCACACGCACATTCGCGCGAACCGCATCAAACGGAATCAATGACCCCTTCGGCTCCACCACCTGCACGCGCACCGTACGACCGGCCGCAGCCCTCACATACAACGAACGAGACGAATCCAACGACACCGAACACAACGAACCAGCCACACGATCCGCATCCGCACGAACACGCACCGTACGCAACACGCGCGAACCGGCAGGCACACCACCCATAACCTCATCGGACACCGGCACGATCCGCACATACTCAGACGAACCATCCGCAGCCACCTGCAAATACGCCTGCGTCGGATCAGTAACCTCCAACAACCCGTCATCACGACGCTCAAGCCCCGGCCCCAACGTGTTATACGCAGCCGCCGAATCACCCGACGCCGCCAACGAGCGGAAAAACGGCACATTACACAACACGCACTCAACCAACACCACCACAACAAAAGCGGCTACAATAGCTGCGCACACACGATGACGCGCCTGAAAACGCTGTTTCGAAAAAGTCACGAACTTTATTCTAAAGGCTGCATGTCGCATTGAATTGAAAGAATGGCCCACATGTCACACCTCACACCAGCATCGCCATCAGCACACCATCCACACCAAGGACGGACCATGCTCAACCACGCCATGCAAGGGGTACGACAACTCATCAACCACAACAAACACCCCCACAACACCGCCGACGCCAACCCCTTCGGCAAAGCCCTCGACACGCCAGACGACATCGTCGATGAACTCACCCGCAACGCCATCAAACTCAACCCACTCATCAAACGACACATCATCAAAGGCTTCGAAGGCATACCAAGCACACTCCAACTCGGCTGGGCGCAACTGCCACAAACCCAAGGCAAAGCCTTCTCCATCGGACTATTCACCGACAACAACCACTTCGCGCAAATCGCGCTCGCCGACAGCAAAGCACGCGTCTTCGCGGGCACCAATCCCGAAATGGACGTGCAGGATCTGGAACCACGATTCATATTCGTCAAAGAAGAAACCCTCACCCTGCCAGACGGTCCACGATTCGGACACGCGACAAACGGCGCGCCGAAGATGGTGCGCGCGTCGCAAGGCGGTGTCGTGGGACGCATGCCCGATGGCCGCATGATATGGCTCGCATCCTGGCTGAAAGTCGGCAACCGCTACACGCTCGAACAGATGCGTGCCAACCTGCCGGAAACCATGCGATTCGATCTGGAATACAGGGATGCCATCACCATCGCATTCTTCGCAGCCTACATGCTGCCGCAAATGAACGGGCTACTCGTGGGATTCGGCACGGGCAACATCTTCCGCAGGCTCAACCGAGAGGCGCCGATGGGCGCGATCCGCCGATCCATCAGAGACACGATGAGCGCACGCTCCCATGGCATGCGCGCATCCGGACTTGAGGATTATTTCGCCGACCTCATGCGCGAGGCAGGCGCCCTTGACAAAGACCAAGGGCTCGAAGCAGTACACGGCGCGGAACCATTGCACCTATACACGTCCAGCTACTCGGGCTGCTATTTCTTCGCTTGGGATTCCACACTGCCGTTCTCGGCATCGCTGCGCGCGCTGAACATCGAAGGCAACCTCAACCGTTTCGCCGCAGTCAGTTCATGGCTGGAACGCAACGCCCGTATCGGCAAGCTGCCCACAGAAGACACCGTAACCCGCGCGGAAGCCGCGCAAATCGACATGGCGCTACTGGAAAATCCGGCGCTGATCGCATTGAAACCGGACGACGAATTCGGCGCGATCCTCGACTCACAGCAGGATGACGGCGTCCAAGCCGTCATGCGCCTGGTGGACATCGCCGCGGAAACCAGACGTTCCATCGCCGAAAACACGAAGGACGGCGAGGATGGTACCGCCTTCGGAGCCGAAGGCGGTTCGGAATGGGTATACCGCCAGACAATGTCGAGACTATTGCGCAGCATGCGCCTGCCATACCGCTTCGACGTGGACTTCCGATGCAGCCTCCAAGACGGCAATATGGCCATCGGTTTCACCTCTGCCGGCGTTTCCATGATGCCATCCACCAAATATGACGTGTCCCGCCACGCATGGGTGGATATGACGGACGCCGAACGCGCCCGCATGAGCGCGGACTACAATCTGCGTGTTGGACTGATGATGGCCGCGTTGAGTTTTGGCGCCGATCCGGGCATACAGCGTGTGTCGATGCATATCGATTCGATTGGTTTGGAAGAGGCCGTGGCCGAGCAGGATTCCGCCATCAGCGAGCTGATGAGCGAGGCTTTGGCGGCTTTCGAACGCATTCGTACTGGAGATATGGGTGTTTCTGGGTCCAAGGCCGATCCGAAGGACGGCGATTTCCACGGAGACCCGTCCCGTCCGGTGGCGCCGAGATCCGCCGACATGGGCGTTGATGGCGTCAACTCCGAGGATACGGATGATGCGTTGAACAGCCAATTCGAGGATCTGATGCGGGATATCGACTTCGACGAAGTGACGTTCGCGGTTCCCGACGAGACTGCGAACGATTCCTCTAGCGTGGACGACGGTTCCGCACAGGGCGTGCATGATGGCGCTCTTGACGCGGGACTGATCGGCTTCGGCGATTTCGATGGGAATGGTGATGATCCATTAAGCCAGCTTCGCAAGAATCCGACCGTACGCAATCTGGTGACGGTCACCTTCACCAGAAGCGAATTCATGGAGCGTCTGGGCGAGTGCGGATTGTCTGATCCAACAGGCACATACCGTATGTTCGATGCGGAAATGGATGTGGACGGCCTCGGCGCATTGAAGCCAGTGGACGCCACGTTCGATTTGCGCGATAGTCGTTTCTCCCCATCCGGAAGTCAGGAGGAGCCTGAGCTTTCCGACGCCATATTCGACCATGACACGGCACAGCTGTTCGGCTGCCGTGACATGTCGGGGTTGTCCATTCAGCGCGTCGACCTGCTGCAGCGCGCGGTTGGCGAATTCCACAGAATCGCGCAGGACTCCCATCTGGAATCGGTGGCCAAGGCAAAGCAGGCCATGGACGTCATCAACACCATTGCCGACCCGGAATTGACGTCGTTGGCTCCGCAGGTGACGAGTGCGCTCATCGATGGCAAAGACACTCCGGACTTCTCCTTCCGCTTGGCCGACGAGCTTGACGTGGAACGCATCAAGGCGAGAGACCTGCTGTTCTCAGGACAGGTCGACCAAAGCGTGGAACTGGCCGAAGCGGCGTTGGAGCGAATGGACCGACTGTTCGCTTCGAATCCGGGCGTGCCGCGGTATTTCAACTCGTATGCGGAACGCGTCATCTACAATCGCATGTTCGCCACGGAAGGCGAACGGACCGTGCTGATTCCGGACAATCTGTTCTACGCGCATATGGAACTCGCCGACGTGCTTGCACAGGTCAAAGGCGTGAAGGCCGCGTTGCCGCATCTCAATGCGATGGTGCGATATGCGCCGGCCTACCCGCTTTCCCATCTCAAGCTGGCGGTTCAACTGGCGCGCGCCGAGGATTGGGATCCGGCCAGAGCGGCTTGCCTCAACGCGTTGCACGTCGCACTTGACCGTGAGGATGCGTCGTTCGCCTATTACAGACTCGCCTATGCGGAATGGATGTGCGACCACTTCGACATCGCGGCCGCCGCGTACATCATGAGCGAGGAGATTGCCCCCGGGCGAATCGCCATGCTGGAGAGCGAGCTGCAGGAATTGATCGGACGCGCGCAATCGCAATGCATTCCGGTGCCCACCGACGTTCCGGAAGCCATGCACGTGCTTACCCAAGCGGGACTGCCGGTATGGCCCAATACCCAGGTCGCATCCTTGGTACGCAAGGCCGCGCGGGTCTGTGTGGATGAAGGCATGTTCGTGCCGGCACGTACGCTTTCGGTTGCCGCTTCAAGGATGGATGACGAGGAGCGCGACGGTGCCGACGTGGTGCAGATGCAGTTCCTGAGGTCGTTGAACAACTGAACGGCGTGCTTTCCGCAGTGCGCCAAACAGACGTTGGCGATGCAGCAAATCGAACATTTGTGCGATAATGTGTGCATGGCGGCTCTGACCGGCAAAACATTGAAGACAGTGACAAGGCAATGACAATGACAAGGCATGACGATTCCGAACAACTCGCATGGGATTTTGACGCTTCTGAAATGGGCGGCGATACGGGCTCCGCGTCAACCGCTGTGGTTCCCGACGGGGGAGTCAGCTCATATGCGCCGGGCAGTGAACGCTGGATCGCCGCATTGCAGCCAACCGATGCCGACGCCATGCGGTTGACCCGACTTGATGTCTCGTCCATCAGTGCTGAAGCCGCGGCTCGATTGTGGGCGCGTGTGGCGGCGTGGGTGGAATCCGACCAGATCGCATACTACATCGATGACGCGCCGGTCTCGTCCGACGCCGCCTACGATGCGAGAATACGTTGTCTACAGGCGTTGGAAGCCCAGTTCCCATCCCTCGATTCCGCGCAATCGCCGACGCATCGTGTCGGAGGCACCTTCTCCAATGATTTCGCATCGGTACGCCACCCGTCTCGCATGATGAGTCTTGACGATGTCTTTTCGCTTGAGGAACTGCATGAATGGTACGACGGTGTTATTCGGGGACTTGATTGGCCTGAGACGAAGCCTTTGCCGATGACATGCGAAGTGAAAATCGACGGTCTTGCGCTTAACCTCATCTACCGTAACGGCGTGCTCGAGCAAGGTCTGACCAGAGGTGACGGCGTGATCGGCGAGGATATCACGCTCAATGTGCGCACCATCTCCACCATTCCGCAGAATCTTGCGGGACCGGAAGAAGACATTCCCGAATTCGTGGAGATCCGCGGTGAGGTCTTCATGCGATGGGACGATTTCAACACGCTCAACAAAGAAAACGAGGATGCTGGGCGCGCGCCTTTCGCCAATCCACGTAACGCGGCTGCCGGAAGCCTGCGGCAGAAGGATCCGCGCATCACCGCCACCAGAAGGCTGAGCTTCTATGCGCATGGCATTGGAACGCTCCAGTGGGGCGCCAAACGTGGTGCCGACCATGATGCGGTCAACAACCAATCCGAAGCGTATGGGTTGTATAAGAAGTGGGGCATACCCGTTTCGCCACATAACCGTGAGGTCACCACATTCAGCCAGATTCTCGACATGATCGATTACTACGGCGAGCATCGTGGAGACATCGAACACGCGCTCGACGGCATTGTCGTAAAAGTGGATGATTTGGGATTGCAACGATCGTTGGGCGCGACCTCGCGTGCTCCGCGTTGGTCCATCGCCTACAAGTACCCGCCGGAGGAAGTCAATACGGAACTGCTTGACATCACCGTGCAGGTGGGGCGCACCGGCCGTGTGACCCCAGTGGCCATATTGAAGCCCGTATATGTTGCGGGTTCGACGGTGTCGAGAACCACCTTGCACAATCCATTCGAAGTGGAACGCAAGGGTGTGCTCATCGGAGACACCGTTGTGGTGCGTAAGGCGGGCGATGTGATTCCCGAACTCGTAGGTCCTGTGCTGGAACGCAGGGAAGGACACGAAGGCCAGCTGCGCCGTTTCGTGATGCCTTCGCACTGCCCGAGCTGCGGGGCGGAACTCGCTCCGGCCAAAGAGGGGGACAAGGACATCCGCTGCCCGAACGTGGAATCCTGCCCGGCACAGTTGACCGAACGCATCATCAATCTGGCCTCCAGGAAAGCGTTCGATATCGAGCATTTAGGCGACCAATCCGCCATCGCTTTGACGAATCCGGAAGAGGACCGTCCCGATTCGACGGCCACCTACGCGCCGAACATCACGGAAATCGTGGTGGAGCCGGGCGCGGAGCCCGAACCGTACGAGCCTGTGGAAGGTCTGGAGCTGCCGGCCCGCCAAACACCGGTGCTGTCCAGCGAAGCCGGTCTGTTTTCGTTGACGTCCGCCGATCTGCAGGATGTTCGCGTATGGCGTGAAGCGCCGATCATCGAAATCCACGAAACCATCGGCAAGAACGGCAAACCGAAAAAGATACGCAAACGCATTGGCGGATCGGGACTGTGGCATCAGGTTCCGGCGTTCTGGACAGCTCCTACAGTTGCAAGAAAACGTAAGGACTCCGTCGACGAATCCGCGGAATATCCCGAATATGACGTGCCTGAAGATGCCGTGGTCGTTCGCGAGGAAACCAAGGTGTCGCGTTCCGGAACATCCAGTGTGCAGCCGATATATATACGCCCCGCGGAAAACACGAGGAAAATGCTTGACGAAATGGACAAGGCGCGCCATGCCGACCTATGGCGTGTGCTTGTGGCCCTGTCCATTCGACGGCTCGGTCCTCCCACGGCGCGTACCATCGCCAACACATTCGGTTCGCTCGACGCCATCGAACAAGCCAGCGTGGATGAACTGTCACAGATAGACGGCATCGGTCCGGAAATTGCCGAATCCGTGGTCACTTGGTTTGCTTCGGCCAAGAATCCAGGCGATTGGCGTGGCATGGTGCTGGAAGCATGGAAGGCAGCCGGAGTGGGAGTCGGACAGGCACAGACCAGTGCTCTGCCGCAGACACTGGAAGGCAAGACAGTGGTCGTCACTGGTTCGTTGGTTGATTTCTCGCGGGATTCCGCCAAAGAGGCGATTATCTCCCGCGGTGGAAAGGCCGCAGGATCGGTCAGCAAGAAAACCGATTGGGTGGTCGTCGGCGAAAACGCTGGTGCCAAAGCCGCCAAAGCCGAGGAATTAGGCGTTCCCATGCTAAACGAGGACCAGTTCAAAATACTGCTGGAAAACGGAACGGTATGACACCGGCACGTCAAATTGGCAACGTAATCACAAGAAGGCTCTGGCATGCCGCGCTTCCAGACGCTAGTCTGGTACGCGGCTAAAGGAGGAACCATGACTGACGAGCGCACCATCGAAGCGCGCATCTATGAGCGACTCAGCAAAGTAATCGACCCGGAACTGGGCCGATCCGTGACCGATTTGGGCATGATCGCAGCCATAGACGCGATACCGGTGGAAGGTAAGGCGAACACCTACGAGGTTCGTGTGGAGGTCGAACTGACGGTGGAAGGCTGTCCACTGTCGCAGACTATCACCAACCAGATCAACGGAGCGGTGTCGTCATATCCGGAAGCGACATTGCTGCCGCGCATCGAAGTCGGGTCCATGAGTCAAGACAAGCTCACCCAACTTGTGGCAGGCCTCAAGGCCGAACGCAAACAGAATCCGTTCAACAAGCCGGGCATCAAAACCCGTATTTTCGCTATAGCATCCGGCAAAGGAGGCGTCGGCAAGTCTTCCGTCACTGCGAATCTTGCTGCCACATTTGCCGCATTGGGGTACGACACGGCCGCCATCGACGCCGACATCTATGGTTTCTCACTGCCGCGACTGTTCGGCGTGCATGCGCAACCCACCAATCTGAACGGCATGCTCATGCCAGTTACCGCATGGGGTGTGAAATTGATTTCCATCGGCATGTTTGCCGGCGCCGATCGTGCGATCCTTTGGCGAGGCCCGCGATTGCAGCGTTCTCTTGAACAATTCCTTTCAGACGTATGGTGGGGCGAGCCTGACGTGCTGCTGCTCGACTTGGCACCAGGTACCGGCGACATGGCGATTTCCGTGGCACAGGCACTGCCGAACGCCGAACTGGTGGTGGTCACCACACCGCAGCCATCCGCCTCGGACATTGCGGTCCGCTCCGGCCTGGTGGCATTGCAGGTACCGATGAAGGTACGCGGCGTTGTGGAGAACATGAGCTATTACGAGCATCAGGGCGAACGCCTGCGGTAGTTTCGGCGAAGGTGGGGTGCGCGTGTGTCGGAGCAGTTGACCGAAAGCCTTGGCTATGATGTTCCTTTGCTCGCACAGCTACCGTTGGAGCCGGAATTGCGTGAGACCGGTGAGGCCGGCCGCCCCGCCGTGTTGAACGAGGATGGCGCGTTGCGCGCCGATGGCATTGGCGAGACGTTCAGGAATCTGGCCGAATCGTTGATGCACAGACCTATGTGATGTGCGGGGCACGTATCCAGGCCGTCATGACCTGCGGTATGGACAGTGGCCTAATGCGGCTGCGGATTCACAGCTCATCCGGGGAACGTCTGGGTGGAAAACGAAGCGAAATGAAATGACCCTTGTGAAAATCTTGTGCCTTGTGTAGTATCAAGCGCAGACACGGGGGCCGTATGGCTGAGAGGAAGCAAGCGCTTCAACCGTATGAACGTATACCGGGTAATGCCGGCGCACGGACGTCTCTCTTTTCCCGTGCCTTGACATAGAGAAAGGCACATTCATGACCGTAAATGAATTTTCCGTGGTGAAGAAGCATAACAATAAATGGCGAGTTGTTGACATCGTCGTGGCCGCTATCATCGCGGTTGCGGCTGGCGTGATTTTCTGGGGCTGGGATGTCATCTGCGCCGCTCCGATTACGCTTTTCGAAGCGGTGACGCCGGGCTTCGAAGGCTTGTTGAACGGCATCTGGCTGTTTGCGGGTCCGCTGGCCGCCATCATCGTGCGAAAGCCTGGTGCTGCGTTGTTCGCTGAAACCCTTGCCGCCGCTCTGGAGCTTGCCATGGGCAATCCGTGGGGCATCGGCGGTTCTTTGATTATCGGTATCTGCCAAGGCCTCACTGCCGAAATCGGTTTTGCGATTTTTGCATACAAACGTTGGGATTTGCTGTCGACCACCATCGCTGGAACCCTCGCCGGCTTGGGATGCTTCCTGTATAACTGGACCGTGAATCCTGCTTGGGCAGGTTTGCGTATTGTCGTCAGCTGCGTCACTTCCGTTATTTCCGGCGCTCTGGTGGCTGGAGTCCTGATGTATCTGCTGCAGCAGGCCATCGCTCAAACAGGCGTGCTTGACCGTTTCGAATCCGGCCGTGCGAAGGCCTTGGTATGACGATTCGTTAATGAAGTCCCGTATCGCATTCACAGTGGTGGATACGGGACTTCTTTGATGCGTGTTCGTTCTGCAAACGCGGAATGCAAGAGGGATGAAAGAACGATTCATGGGTACTGATGCAGAAAAATCGTTTTCCGCAGCCGGGGTGGTCGCACGCGATTGGGGATGGCGACACGCCTCACGTAAGGATTTCGCGTTAAGGCATGTGGATTTCACCATACAGCCAGGGGAGCGCGTGTTGTTGTTGGGCGCTTCCGGCGCTGGAAAATCGACGTTGATGTCCGGTCTTGCCGGCGTGCTCGGCGGCGATGACGAAGGCGAGCTTGAAGGAGAGCTGCTGATTGACGGAGTGGACGCCCGTCAGGCACGCGGACGTTCCGGATTGGTGTTGCAGGATCCTGACGCGCAGACGATTCTGGAACGTGTGGGCGATGACACCGCTTTCGGTTGTGAAAATCTGAATCTACCGAAAGATGAGATTTGGAGCAGGGTCCGTTCCTCGCTCGACATTGTTGGACTCGGCTACATGAAACTTGACCGCTCCACACGCAGACTGTCCGGCGGCCAGCGCCAGCGTCTGGCCTTGGCCGGCGTGCTCGCCATGCATCCCGGACTGCTGCTGCTCGACGAACCGACGGCCAACCTCGATCCGGAGGGCGTCAAGGAAGTGCATGATGCGGTACGCCATGTGCTGGAACAGACCCGTGAAACCTTGGTGGTGGTGGAACACCATATTGACGTATGGCTTGATCTGGTGGATCGGGTTATCGTACTCGGCAAGCCGGAGGCCGACTCGCATGTCAGCGGCGTCATCGCAGACGGCACTCCGGAAGAAGTGTTCGGCAGCATGGCATCGGTGCTCGCAAAGGGCGGCGCATGGGTTCCAGGACGCACCATCGAAAGTCATACCCCCGAATCCAGCCAATCGTCGGGAGATGTTGTTCTGCGAACGGAGGATCTCAGCTTCGGGCGTGACTTCGCGCTTGGCGAGCATGTGAACCTCGTGTTCCATGCTGGCGAGATCACCGCACTGACCGGCAAAACGGCGTGGGAAAATCCACGCTCGCGTTGACTTTGGCCGGCTTGCTCAAGCCGATTTCCGGCCGTGTGAGCATGGATGAGACCATGGTTCCCGCACGTAGGGAGAACGACGTCTTCACTTGGAAAAGTCGGGATCTGCTCGGACGGATCGGCATGGTGTTCCAGGAGCCGGAACACCAGTTCGTCGCATCCAGCGTGCGTGACGAAGCGGCGGTCGGCCCCAAATCCATGGGCAAGAGCGAAGAAGAGTCTTACGCTATAGCCGACAACATGCTTGAGCGCATGAATCTTGCTAGATTCGCTCAAGCTAATCCGTTCACATTATCGGGCGGCGAAAAAAGAAGGCTTTCCGTTGCCTCCATGCTGGCCGCCGCGCCGAAAGTCTTGGTGATGGACGAGCCGACGTTCGGCCAAGACTTCACCACATGGACGGAAATGGTGAAACTGATCGCCGGTGCGCGTGACGCCGGCTGTTCCGTCATCATGGTCACCCATGACGAACCATTGATCGAAACGTTGGGAGCGCGTCGCGTTCTCGTAAGCGAGGGGGAGTGAGATGGAACAGTTGGAAACCATCAGCGTGGTACCGCACAAGGAACGTCATGACGATGCCAAGCCGGCATCGCCGTCATGGTTCGTGGCAAAAATCAATCCGGTCAGCCGTTTCATCGGCGCGCTGATACTATGTATTCCCATGTTCGTGACGCTGGACGTGGTCTCCGCGTCCGTGGCACTCGCATTGGAGGTGTTGTTGCTCTGGATTGGCGGCGTCGCTCCGTGGACGGTGCTTCGTAAAACCTGGCCGGTGTGGATTGCCGCTTCGGGAAGTTTCATTTCCGTGTCGTTGTATGGCAAGACCTCCGGGGCCGTGCTGGTCAATCTCGGTGATGTCGTTGTGATTTCGCAGGGATCGTTGTACTTGGCGTTGGCCACGTTCCTGCGTGTGGCGGCCATTGCCGTTCCCGGCGTGATTCTTGCGCTTGGTCTTGATCCGACTGATTTGGCCGATGGTCTGGTGCAGATTCTGCATTTGCCGTCGCGTTTCGTGTATGGCGGTTTGGCTGGCATGCGCATGTTTACTTTGCTGCAGGATGATTGGCGTGCGCTTGGGCAGTCCCGTCGTTCTCGTGGATTGGGCGACGGCAGCGCCGTCAAACGTGTGTTCTCGCAGGCGTTCAGTCTGCTGGTCGTGTCGATTCGACGCGGCACGAAACTCGCCACCGCCATGGAAGCTCGTGGTTTCGGCGCGGACGCTCCGCGAAGCCAGGCTAGGAAATCGAGCTTACATGCCGTCGATTGGCTGTTTTACGTGATTTGCGTGGCCGTGCCGGTGATTGCGTTGTCTTGCGCTTATTTCACCGGTTACTGGCATTGGGCTTTTACCGGCACTGGCAATTAATCGGAGCAGGGCTGCGCAGTACGAGGTTTGTTGAATGCGCGGCGGATTTGCGAAGGGCGTTTCATTCGTTGTATGGAATGGAACGCCCTTCGCATTTGCCCGTTGTTTTTCTCAAAAAGATATGTGATATCCGCTACTTGGCAAGCTTGTCAAGCAGCAGCGCTTCGGTGATCACATTGTTTTTCAGGCTGGGAAGACTGATGGATTCGTTCGGGCTGTGCGCGTTGGCCTTCGGATCCTCGGGACCGGTGACCAGTACCTGCGCGTCCGGGAAAATACGCTGCAATTCCGGAATGAACGGAATCGAGCCACCTTCGCCCTTATTGACCGGAGCCACGCCAAACGCCTCTTCCATGGCGTCCATGGCGTCTTTGGTAGCCTCGGCATTTGGATCCATGGCCCAACCCATGCCATTATCAAGCTTGTCGACCCACACTTCGGCGCCAAACGGAGCATGCTCGACCATGAATCTGGCAAGTGCTTCCTGAGCCTCTTCCGGACGCTGGTTTGGAGCGGTGCGTAGGCTGAGACGGAACGTCGTTTCAGGGGAGATCACGTTGAACGATCCCTCCACTGGATGAGCATCGAAGCCGATGACGGTCACGCTCGGCTTGGTCCACAGACGTGCGGCCAAAGAACCGGTGCCGGCCAGACGGTAGGAATCGACGATGCCGGCGTCCGTACGCACGGTTGCCTCATCCATATCTCGCTGCAGTCCGCCGATTGGATCTTCTGAGGCGACGCCCGGTACCACCAAATCGCCATGCTCGTCATACATGGAAGCGATCAGCATGGAGGCAAGCGTGTTCGCATCGAGGATCGGTCCGCCGTACTGACCGGAGTGCACCGGATGATGCAGCGCCTTGACGTGCACGTCAATATCGGTATTGCCTCGCAGCGACGTGGTGAGCGAGGGGATTTCAGCGGACCAATTGCCCGAGTCGGCGACGATGATCACATCGGAATCGAATTCGTCCTTATGCTCCTCGATGAAGGGAATGAAGCTTGGCGATCCCATTTCCTCTTCGCCTTCGATGAAGACCTTGATATTGACCTTCAAATCGTCGCCGAGCGCCTGCAATGCGCCGGAATGAATGGCGATTCCGCCGCCATCATCGGCCGCGCCGCGTCCGTACAGGCGTGTGTCGATTACCGTGCCGACGAATGGGTCGGTGTTCCATACGCTGGCATCGGGCACCGGCTGCACGTCGTGATGCGCGTACAACAGCACGGTTGGAGCGTCGATATCGACGATTTTCGAACCGATGACCTCCCAAGCGCCCGGCGTGCCATCGGGATTGTGCGACTGCACCACATGCGCATCGACACCTACCTTGTTCAGCTCTTCGGCCACGAATTGCGCGGACTGTTTCATATGATCCGCGGTAATGCCTTTTGCGGAAATGGACTGCAACGCGATTTTCTTGTTCAGCACGTCGACAATGCGGTCAAAATCCGTTTCGACGCGCGCGCGAATCTCATCGGCATGTAAAACTGCCATACTGCTCCTTCTTATATATGCGGCATATACGCATCTTGGAAACGTGCCGCCGCATGCTATCGAATGACCATTGTATCCGTCGAACCAATCACGTCCAATCGTTGACATGAATGAGGCAAGGCGTCGATACGTCAATTTACGCTCTATAGGCATGAGTGTGTTTAATAAGAAGGAAGATGCGGACCAGGAGCCTGTCGGGAAGAAGGCTGCGGAGCCTACTGCCGGCAAGGGGCGTCCGACGCCGAAGCGCAAGGATGCCCAGGCGCAGAATCTCCGTCCGCTGGTTCCCAAGGATCGTGAAGCGAGCCGCAAGGCCGCCAAGGCGCGTATGCGCGAGCGTGAAAACGCCGAATACGATGCCATGCAGAAGGGCGACATCAACCATATGCCGAAGTCCGAGCGTCTGCCGTGGCGTATATACATCCGCGACTACGTCGATGCCCGCTTCAACTTGGGTGAGTTCTTCATTCCGGTCGCCTTCGTCATTTTGATCGGTTCGATTTTCGTGACCTACAAGTGGCCGGCGTTGGCATTGCCGTTGATGCTGCTTATGTACATCTATCTGTTTGCGGTGATCATCGACATCGTGATCATGTGGCGCAAGCTCAAGAAGAAGCTCATTGAAAAGTTCGGCGAGCAGTCCGTGGCCAAGGGCATGCGTTCCGGTTCCTACGCGTGGAGCCGTGCCATCCAGATGCGTCGCTGGCGTCTGCCGAAGCCGCGCTATCAGAAGCGTGGACACTGGCCCGAGTGATCCATTCTGTGAGAATCGCAGTTGCTTTTTCAAGCCGTCGGCGAAAACCGACGGCTTTTCCATTACCATGTAACCAGTTGTAACGCACGAATCAACGAGGGCAGGCATGACTGAACAGCATTTCGACATTGTCATCATCGGAGCGGGACCAGGAGGATATTCCACGGCATTGCGTGCCGCGCAGCTCGGCAAAACGGTGGCGCTCATCGAACGCGACAAAACGTTGGGAGGCACCTGCCTCAATCGTGGTTGCATTCCGTCGAAGGCGTTGCTGACGGCCGCACACAGTGCGCAGAACATACGCCAGGCGGAACGTATGGGCATCAGTGCCACCTTACAGAGCATTGATTTCGGCAAATTACGTGACTTCCGTACGTCCACGGTGGAGACGATGACGAAGGGGTTGGCGGGATTGCTGTCGCATCGCGGCGTCACGGTGTTCCGCGGCGAGGCTGAGTTGAGGGACGTTCATGATGTGCATGTCGCGCCGGCCGGGGGAGAAGCGCAGGTCATGCGTTCCTTCAAGGCGGGAGTGGAGGAACCCGTCGGGTCGGAGCTTACCATCAAAGGCGAAGATATTGTGCTGGCGACCGGATCGCGACCGTTACCATTGCCGGGCAACCCGTTTTCAGGTGCGTTGATCGATTCGACGCAGGCTTTGGAATTGGATACGTTCCCGTCCAGTGCGGTGATTGTCGGAGCGGGTGCGGTGGCGTTGGAATTCGCTTCGTTGTGGAATGCCGCGGGATGCGAAGTGACGTTGCTGATCCGCAAGGACCGCGTGCTGTCGTCTTGGGAGAAGCGGGCTTCGATGACGTTGACCCGCGAGCTCAAACGTCGCGGCATCAGCGTGGTGACGCGTGCGTCGGTGGATTACGTGGATACCGGTGCGAATTTGGGCGCCACCGTGCATTACAGGCAAGGCGGCGGCGAGGAGGAGCGCACCGCATATGGTGAAGTGGTGCTTGCTGCTATCGGACGTATGCCGAACACCGATGCCGGCTGGTTCGCATCCAACGGCATCGAATTGGAGGAACGCGGTTATGTTTCGACCGACGCGTATGGGCGTACGAATGTGGAGGGCGTATGGGCCTTGGGCGACATCACTCCGGGGCATGCTTTGGCTCATCGCGCGTTTGAACAGGGCATCACCATCGCCGAAACCATCGCAGGACTTGACCCCAAGCCGGTATCCGACGAAACCGTGCCGCAAGTCGTGTTCTCTTTCCCTGAAGCGGCAAGCGTCGGTCTTGCACTCGACGATGCGAAATCGTGTGAAACCATCATCAATCCGCAGGAAACCGCATATCCCATGTTGTCCAACTCGCGTATGCTCATGAGTGGGGAAGGCGGATCCATGACCATCGTCAGCGGTGCGATGGCAGGCGCTCCGGATGTTCCCCTCGTGCTTGGCGTGCATATCGTAAGCCCGCTCGCCAGCGATCTGATCGCGGAAGCCGAACAATTGGTCGGCAACCGGGTGCCGCTCGCCGCCGCGGCGAGGCTCATTCACCCGCATCCCACCTTCAGTGAATCGTTCGGCGAGGCGCTGCTTAAGGCGGATGGCAGGCCTCTACATACCCGATAATCCCCGTCAATCAAGGAAAAACGGCGGAAACCGTGCGATATGGCATGGTTCCTGATAAACTACCGTTCCAGTGTGAGTAACCGCATAACCAAGTGAGGAAGTCGATGGCAGACAAAGAAGAGCCAAAGAAGAAGCAAAGCACCATCAAGCAGATCATTCAGATCTTCAAGTACACCCACGCCGAAGATAAGGCTCTTCCGTGGTTGTGCGGCGGCGTGTTCGTGGCGCCGATCGTTGTGTTCGTGGTGCTTGGCATCGTGTTCAAGTGGTCGGTGATCGGATGGATCACGTCCATGATCCTCGCCATCATGCTTGGCCTGCTGTTCGCCACCATGATGCTCACCAACCGTGCCGACAAAGTCGGATACGCCAAGCTTGAAGGGCGTCAGGGTGCTGCCATCAGCGTGCTCGGCAACATTAACAAGGCTGGCTTCAACTTTCCGCAGGAGCCGGTGTGGGTTGATCCGAAGACCAAAGACGCCATTTGGCGCGGCACCGGTTACAACGGCATTTATCTGCTCGGCGAGGGCGATTACAATCGCGTCAAGCGTGCCATGGACCGTCAGGAGCAGAATATCAAGGGTGTGACCGCCGGTTCCGATATTCCCGTCTACCGTATCTACGTCGGCCAGGGCAAGAATCAGACGAGCCTGAAGAATCTGCGCAAGACCGTGCTCAAGTGCAAGAGCTACCAGCCGACCAGCCACAAGAACAAGCTGATGGCAGCCATCCATCCGAAGAGCCGCTTCATGCTTACCAAGACCGAGCTGAACATCCTCAACGAGCGTCTGCGCACTCTGCAGATGAAGAACGGCATGGGCATTCCGAAGGGCGTCGACCCGATGCACCCGCAGCGCATCAGCCGTCGTGCTATGCGTGGCCGCTGATTTTCCTGGAATCGTAAAGCCGGCTTACATATGGGAACCTCGATGAACACGTTATCGAGGTTCCTTTTTTCATATCTCCGTTACCTTCCGCTGGCCTGCGCGCATGCGGTAAGGTTTTTGAGAAAAGAAATGGACGTCGCAAGCGACATGACGACACGAATGTCCACAAATTGAACGGTTTTGCAGAGGCAAATACGAGCGTTCGTAACAATTGAACCCCAGTTTTTCGCGAAATCATCCTTCGAATATGTCATTACGAAACATTCTCGTAACCCAATTGGCGAGTGAGCGAAACGCGCGTTCCTAGACTAAGAGCCTGTAAGTTACTTATTCGAAAGGAGCGGTCCCGTGACTGCACTTGAAACCAAGGCTGATGCTGAGGCCCTTATCAACAAGGAAGGCATCGAGTATGTCTCCGTTCGCTTCACTGATCTGATCGGTGTTCAGCAGCACTTCACCGTGCCGGCAAGCGAATTCCTGAAGGACGCCTTCACCGACGGCATGCCGTTCGATGGCTCCTCCGTGGAAGGCTTCCAGGCCATCAATGAATCCGATATGAAGCTGGTGCCGGACGTTTCCACCGCATTCGTCGATCCGTTCCGCAAGCACAAGACCCTCGACGTGGCCTTCTCCATCGTCGACCCGCTGACCGACGAGCCGTACTCCCGCGATCCGCGTCAGGTTGCAGGCAAGGCCGAGGCCTACCTGAAGTCCACCGGCATCGCCGACACCGCTTCCTTCGCTCCGGAAGCCGAGTTCTTCATCTTCGACAAGGTGCGCTTCGAGAACAGCATGCAGCGCTCCTTCTACGAGGTCGACTCCATCGAAGCTCCGTGGAACTCCGGCGTCGACACCGAAGACGACGGCACCCCGAACATCGCATTCAAGAACCGCGTCAAGCGCGGCTACTTCCCGGTTCCGCCGATTGACCACACCCAGGATCTGCGCGACGACATGGTCGCCAACCTGCAGAAGGTCGGTCTGATCCTCGAGCGTTCCCATCACGAGGTCGCCGGCGCTGGCCAGCAGGAGATCAACTACCGCTTCAACTCCCTGCAGCACGCAGGCGATGACCTGATGAAGTACAAGTACGTCGTTCACGAGACCGCCGCTCTGGCAGGCAAGGCCGCAACCTTCATGCCGAAGCCGATCGCAGGCGACAACGGCACCGGCATGCATTGCCACCAGTCCCTGTGGAAGGACGGCAAGCCGCTGTTCTACGATGAGAAGAACTACGGCGGTCTGTCCGACCTCGCCCGCTGGTACATCGGCGGTCTGATCAAGCACTCCTCCTCCGTGCTGGCCTTCACCAACCCGTCCCTGAACTCCTACCACCGTCTGGTCCCGGGCTTCGAGGCTCCGGTCAACCTGGTGTACTCCGCTCGTAACCGTTCTGCCGCCATCCGTATTCCGCTGGCCGGCACCTCCCCGGCTGCCAAGCGCATCGAGTTCCGTGCTCCGGATCCGTCCTGCAACCCGTTCCTCGCCTTCTCCGCACAGCTGATGGCAGGCCTGGACGGCATCCTGAACCACATCGAGCCTCCGGAGCCGGTCGACAAGGACCTCTACGAGCTGCCGCCGGAAGAGCACGCTGGCATCAAGCAGGTGCCGAGCTCCCTGGCCGAAGCTATGGACGCCCTGGAAGAGGACCACGACTTCCTCACCGCCGGCGACGTGTTCACCGACGACCTGATCGAGACCTGGATTGGCCTCAAGCGCGACGAGATCGACCAGGCTCGCCTGTCTCCGACCCCGCTCGAGTACGAGCTCTACTTCCACATCTGAGTTTGAGAGCTTAGCAACGTTGGAATTCTGCCATTGCTCTTCTCTTGTGGGAGTCTAATGGGAGTCATTCAGCGTAACTAGAAAGAACCTCGTGAAATTCGTTTCACGAGGTTCTTTTTTGTGTGTTGTGTGTTATGCGATGTGTGTTGCTTCTGGAATATTCCAGCTGCGGGCTGCTACTTAGTCTCCCAACGCTCCTTGAGTACATAGGCGGCGGCTTTGGGCTGACGGTCGCGAGTGAAGACGTCCTTCTTGTTGCCGTCGACGCGCATGATACCTTCACCGGTTTGGAAGTCGCAGAGGTTCCATACCTGCTCGCCCACCACTGCCTCGAACATGTCGAACACTTCGTGCTGCATGGTGAGGTACTCGCATTGGTACTCTTCACTCCATTGCATGCTCGGCAGCTTGTGCACACCGGCATCGGTGTCCGCACCGTATTCGGTGAACAGAAACGGCTTGTTGGGTTCGGTGTTCATCCATTGGTTCATCTCGTTGATGAAGGCCTTCTTGGCTCCGATGAGCTGATACCCATCTTGCACATACCAGCCGTAATACCGGTTCAGGCAGATGACATCCGCGAACTGATGGCACTTGTCTTTGCCTCCGGCGGCCATCAGCAGATTGGTGTAGGTCAGCGGGCGATGCTGCGGATCGAGCGTGCGCGCGTAATCGAATATCTCCTTGAAATACGGCACGGCCGCCTCGGATTGGAGTCGTTGGCGGCGTCGATGAAATTCCAAGCGCCGGAGGCCCCGGCATTCTTTTCGTCGAAGGGGACAATTCAGAACACAACTGCCGACACAATCGTCAGGGAGGCCAGCGAGAACAGCGTGCTTACGAGCACGAAGCCGACCGCATACTCGGGCATGTTGTTCTTGCGACCGGTGAACATGGCGATGGTGGTCATGGTCGGCAGTCCGGCGATGACCGTGATCATCAGCACCATGTCATGGGTGATCGGCAGTTGCGGCAATGCGCCGGTCAGCGCGGTCAGTAGCGCGTAGAAGGCGAGCGGGAATGCGATCATCTTGGCGACTAGGCCAGCATAGAGTTCGTAGCGTTTGAGGACGCCCCACCACTTGGTCAGCGCGAACAGGCCGCCCAAGTAGATTAGCGACATCGGCGTGGCCATATTGCCGATGGTGTGCAGCGGCTTCAGGATGATGTCCGGCACCTTGACGCCGAGCAGAATCAGAATCAGGGCGAGCATCACGCCGACGAAGGCGGGATTGACGAATCGTTTAAGCAGGCCGAGGACGCGGGTGCCTGGCGAGGGGCGGACGATGGCCGGAGAACCACCGTTTGCGGCATTGCTCGCCGAACCAGCATTGCCCACCGAACCGGCGCCGTTCACCGAACCGTTCACGACCGCACCTCGCGCGTCAATCGCGTTGCCGCCAGTCGTTTCGTCGACCGGCTCGCACAGCCATACGCCGTACGTCCAGAGCAGCGTTTGGTCGATGATCGACATCAGCGCCACGTAAATCGCGCCGTTCTGCGGCCAAAGTGCCATAATCAACGGAATGCCGATGAATCCGGCGTTGCCGAAAATAAGCGACGCCTGAAATACATGGCTACGCGAACCTTTGAGCCGCAACAGTTCGGCGACCAGCCAGAACACCAGGATGAGCAGCGCGTACATCACGGCGGTCAGCAGCATCACGCCCCAGTTAGAGGCAAGCTGCGCGCGGTCCGCACCATCGACGGCGTTCGAAAACACAAGCACGGGGATGAGCACGTTGAGCAGCAACGAGCACATGCCGTCCAACGCCGTCTGACCGTAGAATCGAAGCCTCACACATCCATACCCGACCATCAGCATGATCAGAAATCCGACTAACTGGCCAATCATGACGCCGAACTGCCCCATGCACACTCCTCTCGCTCGCGTTCCCGTGCTTTTCTGTCACTGGTTCATATAGGCAGCCATCTGGACAGGCTCGGCGGCACACGCATCAGTATGTTCGATACCACCACATGCCAATCCACTTCTCGTTCAACCGTTCCCCGTGCTAATGCGCCGCCGGCCACCCCGTGTTGCCGGTGCTGCGCGAGCACCATTACACGTATTGCATTCCGGTAATCAGCGGGCGCAACGTGTGGGTCGGCGCGAACGTGTCGATTCTGCCGGGAGTGACCATCGGCGACAATTGCGTGATTGGCGCCGGTTCGGTCGTGACACATTCCATCCCCGCCAACTCCGTCACCTACGGCGCGCCCTGCGAGGTCGTGCGTGAAATCGGCGACAAGGACCGCGAGTATTTCTACAAAAATCGCAAGCTCGACGTGTGGGAGTGAGCTTTCGCGCTACTGCTCTTTGAGCTTAAAACGCTCACTGAATTGGCGGTCGCGCCAGTAGTAGACGTCGTCGCGTTCGTTGATTTCGCGAATTACCTTGCACGGGCTGCCATAGGCGACCGTGTTGGCGGGGATGTCCTTGGTGACCAGCGAGTTGGCGCCAATGACCGCGTTGTCCCCGATGGTGACCCCGGGCAGCACGGTGACATTCGCGCCGATCCAGACGTTCTCGCCGATGTGGACTGGCAACGAATACTGGGCACCCTGATAGCGCAGGTCCGGACGCACGGGATGGCCGGTGGCTACAAGCGTGACGTTGGGGCCGATCATGGTGTGGGATCCGATGAAGATCTCACCATCGTCCACCAGCGTCAGGTTGAAGTTGGCGTAACAGCGCTCGCCCCAATAAGTATTGCAGCCCCAGTTCGCATACACCGGGCATTCGAGGTACAGACCCTCCCCCGCCGCGCCGAAGAACGCCTGCATGAGTTCGGTACGGCACTTCGGGTTGGTCAGCGGCGTGGCGTTGAGTTCGAGCTGGAGATCACGCTGGGCGGCCTGCAGATCAAAAAAGCCGTCCACATCATCCGGCAGGTAGACCTCGCCAGAGAACATAAGCGCCATTTTCTCGCGCGTCGCATCATCGATAATCGGCTTGGCGATCGGCTTGTCTTCGGTCATCATTGGCTCCTGTTCGGCGTTTTGGCGATTGCGTCGGTCGAACTATTCTGTCACAGACTCGTTTTCGACACCCAGCATCGAGCGCAGCCAGTCAAGGATTCAGATGTGCGATTGGCACCGTGCGGGCCTCACACTTTTCTTATTGAGAACGATTCGCCGTGCAGTCAAGCCCTCCATCCACCCAAAAAGGACTCGCTTTTGGCCGCGTCGTCGCGGTAGGCCTTGCCGAACTCGTCAATAAGCCCATGGAATTCCTGCAAATCCTTGACGCTGAGGCTCGCATCCAGCACCACGGGCGAATAGGCCTTGTGGAATGCCAGATAGCCGGTTGGCACATCAAATCCAAGGAAGGCGAATAGTCGGCGAGCATAAGTATCGGCCACGAATGTGCGGCGCGAAAACACATATAGCATCAGGTCGTCGGCCGTTTCGCCCCCGATACCGAATAATCCGAGCAATTCGGTCCGCAATTCGGCGTCGGGAATATCTGCCGCGCCCTCAGGCGAGGCTCCGCAACGCTCCACATACCATCGGCTCAGTGACTGTACCGTCTTGGATTTGTTGACATAAAAGCCGGACGGGCGAATAAGTTCCTGCAGATGCGCTGGCCCCATAATCGCCAGCTTATGGGGTTCGAGCACACCCTCCGCGTTCAACGCCGCAAGCGAACGATTCACATTGCCCCACGCCGTATTCTGCGTCAGCACCGCGCCCACCATAATCTCGAATGTGGTTTCAGCCGGCCACCATCCGGTCGGGCCAAGGGCGGCAGCCATGGTGCGGTACAGCGATTCGATATACGCGGGAGAAGGAACGCCCGGCACCCGCTTTGCACTTCGATTATTCATAGTTGCCATCTACCATTCACCGCAATTCATGCAGGATTCGCCGCATGAACGGGATAGTGACTAGGAATGTCAGCACGTCGGACACCGATTGCGCCATTTCCACGCCGAGCACGCCGAACATCATCGGCAGAATCAGTACGATCGGTGCCAAAAACAGACCTTGTCGGCACAGGGCCAGGAATGAGGCGATGCCGGTGCGGCCCATGGTCTGGGTCATCATATTGCCCATCATGTTGAAGCCGTTGAGAATCACCGTGCAGCATTGGATGTGCAGCGCGGCCACGCCCACCGCCACCACGGCCGGGTCGGAGCGGAAGATCTCGACCAGTTGCGGTGCGAACACCCACAGCAACACCGCCAACACCACGAGCACGCAGGTGGCGAGCCGCACGCAGAACCAGTACCCTTCTTTGACGCGCGCGAACAGGCCGGCACCGTAGTTGTAGCCGCACACCGGTTGGAAACCTTGGCCGAGGCCGACGATCACCGAGTTGGCGCCCAACATAATGCGCATCACAATGGCCATGCCGGCGATGGCCGCATCGCCGAACGGATTGGCGGCAATGTTCACGCAGGTCACGGAAATCGAACCGGCGCCTTGGCGGATCAGCGAGGGCAGGCCACCGCCGGCCACTTCGCGCATGAGCAGCACATCCGGCCTGCAATTGCGCAGGGACAGTTTCATCACGCCGAATTTGCGGCTCATTGTGGTCAGAATCGTGAAGCTCACCGTCTGGCAGATGGCGGTGGCCAGGCCGGCACCAAAAATTCCGAGGTGCAGCACGAAGATAAACAACGGCGCGAGCAGGAAATTCAGCAATGCGCCCGAAACCAGCCCGATCATGCCGAACGTCGATTGCCCTTGGTATCGCAGCAGTCCGTTGAGTGCGAACGAACCGCATACACAGGGTGCGGCGACCAACAACGGCGTCAGGTATTGCACGGCGTATGGGGCGATTGTCGAGGTCGATCCCAGCATGACGACCAGCGGCCGCAGGGTCAGCAATCCGATTGTGGCAATCACCAAACCAGAGAGCACCGCACCCGCGAAGCCCACGGCCAGTAGTCGGGAGGCGCGCTCATTGTTCTGTTTGCCGAGTTCGCGGCTCATCGAGTTGCCCGCGCCGTTGCCAAAGAAGAAGCCGAGCGCCTGCATCACGGTCATGATGGAGAACGCGATGCCGATGGCACCGGACTGCGCGGTGCCGAGCTGACCAATAAAGAACGTGTCCGTGAGATTGTAGGCGGTGGTCACCAAGTTGGAGATGACGGCCGGCAAACACAGTTTGAGAATCAGCGGCTTGACCGGCTGCCCGGTCATCTGCCGATATTTCGCGTCCGCGCTTGCGCGTCTAATGCCATGAATCTGCACCATGGACGGCTATCCTACTCGCGCAGGGTCCTATGCAAAGGCGCGTTACCGCCATACGAGTCAGCGCAGATACCGCCCGGTGATGCTGTTCGGATTGGCCGCGATTTGTTCCGGCGTTCCGGTGGCGACGATGCGTCCGCCGCTTTCGCCACCGCCCGGACCCATGTCGATGATCCAGTCCGCATTGGCGATCACGTCAAGGTCATGTTCGATGACCACGACTGTTGCGCCGCTCGCCACGAGCCGGTCGAACACGCCCAGCAGCACGCGCACGTCGAACGGGTGCAGACCGATGGTCGGCTCATCGAACACGAATACCGCGTCCGATTGGGCCTTGCCCATTTCACTGGCGAGTTTCAGCCGCTGGGCTTCGCCGCCCGAAAGCGCCGGCGTCGGTTCGCCGAGCGTCAAGTAGCCGAGGCCCAAGTCGTGCAGGGTGGTCAGACGTGCGTGAACCTTCTTGAGGTCGCCGGTCACGGACAGCGCCTGGTCCACGCTCATTGCCATGAGTTGAGGCAGGCTCAGGGAAATGTTGCCGCCACCCTGATCCGTCGCCTCACTCAATTTTTCCTTGGCAGCTTTGCGTTTATCCGGGACCTTCATCTTCGCCGCTTTGCCCTTAGCCGCTTTAACCGCACGCCGAATCGCGTCGGCTTCGGACGCATAGCGGGAGCCTCCACAATCCGGGCATTCGATGGTCACGTCCGGCAGGAACTGCACATCGAGCGAGATTGAACCGGTGCCGTCGCATGTGGGGCAACGCAGTCGGCCGGTGTTGTATGAGAAATCGCCAGCCTTCCAGCCGCCCGCCTTGGCGCCGTCCGTGCGGGCGAAGGCGCGGCGCAATTCGTCGTGAATATCGGCATAGGTGGCCACGGTGGAGCGTACGTTTGCGCCAATCGGCGTGGCGTCGATGAGATTCGCACGATGGATGCCCTCGGCCTCAAGTTCACGCACATGTTCCGGCAACCGCTCCCCCGCCGCCTGCGCTTTGAGCGCGGGAATCAGCGATTCGAGCACCATCGTGGTTTTACCGGAGCCGGAGACGCCTGTCACCGCCACGAGCCGGCCGCGCGGAATATCAACGTCCAGCGGCTTGACCGTATGCAACTGGCTGGTTGTCATGCGGATGCGGCCAAGGTCGAACACCTGCGGTTCCGCCACGCGCTCACGGATGCGCGCGCTCACATTATCGGCCAAGAACGGCGCAATACGACTACTTGGATTCGCCGCCACCTCGCCGACCGTCCCTTGCGCGATCACATGCCCTCCTTCGGCGCCGGCAACCGGTCCCATTTCGATAAGATGGTCGGCGGCCTTGAGCACGCGCACGTCATGGTCCACGACCACCACGGAATTGCCGTCCGCCACCAAGTCATGCATCACGCCGAGCAGCCCATCCACGTTCGAGGGGTGCAGGCCAATGGACGGCTCGTCGAGCACATACAGCACGCCGGTGGTGCGGTTGCGCACGGCACGGGCGAGCTGCACACGCTGGCGTTCACCGGTTGAAAGCGTGGCACCGGCGCGGTCAAGCGCCAGATAGCCGAGGCCCAGATCCAACAGTCGGCGGGCCACGTCCAGGAATGATTCGCAGATGTTGGTGGCCATCGGCCGCATGTCGGCGGACAGAGATTCCGGCACGCCGCGCACCCAATCCACCGCCGCATCCAAGGTCATCGCGCTGGCTTCGGCCAGGTTCAGCCCGCGCACATGCGGGGCCCGGGCTGCGGCGCTCAGTCGTGTGCCGCCACAGTCGGCGCATGGTCCCTCCTTGAGAAATCGAGCCACGCGCTTCAGACCTTTCTCGTCCTTGGCTTTGGCGAGCGCGTTCTCCACCGTGTATACGGCGTTGAAGTAGGTGAAATCGAGTTCGGCGAAATCGTCGCCTTTCTTCGGCTTGTAAAGAATATGCTTTTTGACGGCCGGCCCGTTGAATACGATGTCACGCTCTTCGGGCGTGAGCTCGCTGAACGGCACGTTGGTGCGCACGCCCATCGCGCCGCACACCTGCTTCATAAGGTCCCACATGAGCGAGCCCCATGGCAGCACCGCACCGTCGTCGATACTTTTCGACTCATCCGGCACCAGGGCCGCACGGTTCACTTCGCGCACAATGCCGGTTCCGGAGCAGGTCGGGCAGGCGCCGGCCGAGTTGAAAGCGAGCGATTCGGCGCCGGGCGCGTGGAATTCCTTGCCACAGCCAGCACAGGTGATGGGCAGTCCGGCCGCCACGTTCAGCGTCGACTCGTTGCGCGCCCCGCAATGCGGGCACACGTGCGAGGCGACGCGGGAGAACAGGAGCCGCAGACTGTTGAGCAGTTCGGTCATCGTGCCGAACGTCGAACGGATGCCAGGCACCGTGGGCCGCTGGTGCAGGGCCAGCGCGGCCGGCACGTGCAGTACTTCGTCCACTTGGGCGCGACTGGCCTGGGTCAGGCGGCGTCGCGTGTACGTGGACAGCGCCTCCAAGTAGCGCCGCGAACCTTCCGCATACAGCACGCCGAGCGCCAGCGAGCTCTTTCCCGAACCGGAGACGCCGGCCACGCCCACCAGTTCGCCCAGCGGAATGTCGATGTCGATGTTCTTCAGGTTATGCACGCGCGCCCCGCGCACTTCGATCGCCTGCGGCCGTTGATTGTTGGTCATGCTCGGCACCGCTCCGCCGCCGCGCTATCTGACCTCTGTTCAAGTGTCACGCCGTCACCTCTTTCTCGACTTCGCCCTTGGCTGCCGCCGCCTGAGCTTCATGGTCTCCAGTATCATCACGGCCAACGACGGCGGCCGAACGACGGACGAGAATCTTTCGTCTTGGGCACCGTCCGCCACCTGCAATTCGAACTAGCTGAACCAGCGTGACGATATTGTCGGCTATCGATCTGCCGTGATCGTAATGGACATCGTCGTCCGGAAGCACGTCACCTGTTCCGAGAGGAGTCGGCGGCGCGCTTTCATAAGGGCACACAATCCCAAGATCACACCCACAGATCAATACCGATCAATACTCGTACGTGATCGCGGGGTCGCCGATGGTCGGCGTCTGATCCAGTTTGAGGTTGGCCGAGCCGGCCGCGGTGGTCACGTCGTATTCGATGGTCACCGTGTCCTGAGGCGCCAGGGAGATGTCGTCCATGTAGGTCATATGGTCCTTGGCCTGCACCTGTGCGAAGGAACTGCCGTTCGACGCCGACACGTTGCTGACCTCGCCTCCGGCCGGCGTGTAGATGACCACGCGGTTCACCGCCACGCCTCCCTTGGCGTTCGCCGTGATGTATTCCGGCAGGGATCCGGCCTCGCCCGGCTGCAGGGTGTTGGTGAACGAATACGTAACGTGGTAGGTGTTGTCGCCGGTCCTCTTCACCGTCGACTTGCGCTGGATGTACCAGTCCATCTTCGAGGCCTGCATCTCGTTGGAGTAGACGCCGGTCACCGGGTTCTTCGCGTCGTTGGTGATCTCGCCGGTGACGCCGGCGCTGCGCAGCACCGCCTGATCCTCCTCGTGGAACGACCAGAAGTACAGGTGCCGCTGCTCGGCCATCCGGAGCATCGTCTTGGCGACGGTCATGAGCTTCTGCGTGTTCATGTCGCTGAACAGGTGGGCGACCGCCTGGGCGGCGGTCTCGCTGAAGTACTGGTCCTGAGCGGAGGGCGTCAGTTCCTTGTAGGCGCCGTTGAGCAGGAATTCGGCGGTGTTCGACCCGTTGAGCACGCGCCCGTCGGACAGAGTCACGTCGCCGGTGGCGCCGATCATCGCCTGCAGCGCGACGGGGTCGAGCGACATCACGCCGTCGGACGATCCGCCGAACGGAGCCGCCTGCCAGAACTTCTGGGCCATGGACGCGACGCGCGGGAAGTCCGGCGTGGACGAAAGATTATGAATGACTTGACCGAAGTACAGTCCGCTGTACAGCGTGCCGTCACCGTCCTGGTTGACGTCATCCAACGCGGCGTTGGAGGGGAACTCGGCATCCGCGTGGAACTCCCCCACCGCGATCTTGCCGTTGTCCGCGCTGAAGGAACCGGCCGAACCGATCAGGCCGCCGGTTCCGCGGATCTCGGAATTCGTCTGGGCAAGCAGCACGTAGTTGCGGGCGCCGTTCGCACCGAGGAAGTTCGGCAGCATGTTGAGCATGCCGCTCAGGTTTTCGGTCACCTGCGCCAGGGCGGCCATCTGCGTCTTGCCGTTCTGCAGCGCGTTGTTCACCACGCCGAGTTTGGCGTCGGGAAGATCCTGGATCGTCCTGGCCTGTGATTGCACGGACTGGTCGACCGTGGCAAGCTGCTGCGCCGCAGCGATGATCGGCTCCATGTTGAGCTGCCCATCGCCACTGGAGAGGCTGGCACCGGTCAGTGTGGTGACGACCTTGCCCAGCTGGGGCAGCGTGGTCTGCGCGAAGTCATCGATGGTACCGATGGCGGTGCGCGCCGTCTTCACGTCACCGCCGACCACGGGCATCTTCTCCGCCAGCGTCCACAGACCGCCGCTGACATCCTGCTTGGCGGCGGCCGCCTCCTTCTGGATGTAGCTCACGTCGGACAGCGCCTTGACCATGTCGTCGGTGGAACCGTCCTTGATGACCTTGGCCGCGTTAACGACATTGTTGAGGTGCGCTTTGGCGCTCATCGCCGACTTGTACAGTTTGAATCCGCTGAAGCCGGCCGCCGCGGCGCACACGACCAGCAACAGCAGTACGACGAGCAGCGCGTTGCGAACGCGATGGGTTGTCCTGGTGACCGTGCGTGCGTGTGATGGCATGGGCTACTTCCTTACGTTATGACATGTATCGATACTGGCTAGCTGCCCGGTTACGCTTTCGCTGGACGGGTAGCCCGGCGGACGGCACGTAGCAGTGCACGACGTGCACATCGCGTATGATGCCGGGGGTTGTCAGCGCGGCTGACTGGGGTGGCCGCGGACCGGTACCTGGACTTGCAGCTGCCCTCCGGCGATGCGTGTCACCTGCAGCGGGGAACGTCCGCTGCAGTTACGGCTATTACCGGCCAGCCGACAGCAATCGCTGGTTTAGTTGTTGGTCTTTTCCGGCTGGTCACCCGTTCCCATGAGCTGGCATGCACCTTTCAGCGAGTATCTCTCCTACCGCATGCCAGTCTACCCATGCCCGCGGGATAACCCAAAAAGCCTTGCAAGAATACCGAATTTCTTTACCTTTGGCCCTGATCGTTCGACGGCTCTCAAGACGGCGTAACCTCATCCAACCGGCCGATCCCCGGAGGCGGAACCAGCGGAATCCTCGTGACCGGGAATGCGATCGTTCCCGCTTGCGCGATGGCGGATGCGCGCAACGCCAACGACGCATCGACAAGCCACTGTATGGCACTCTCAAAATCCTTGCCACGTCCACCAGCTCACACCACGCCGTATACGAACTTCTTGTTCTCTTTCGCCAACTGGGAAGGAATTGAATCCCATACCTGATTGAGACGAAGCGTGGTGACGGCGGGACTATCACGCATATCAACATGTTTGGAGAAATCGTCACGATAATCGGAGACCAGACTATTCTGCAATTTACGAACCGCCGTGAAGTCAGGATTCGGCAGAGTACTGGCGAACGCTTCAACGATCTCCGGCATGCCTCCTGTATACATGAAATACCGCAGCCAAGTCATGACCCTGTCATGCATTACGTTAATTAGCGGAGAATCCTTGGACTCAAGCATTTCGGCCAAGGCATACTGTTTGCACGCATACAGGAATTCAACAAAAGACATAGGATACAGCTTGAGTCTACTGACCTTGCCAACCGGGAATGAAAACCCAGGATGCATGGCGATGCCAAGCGCCGATCCAGTGGCCAAGACGTCATACTCCGGGGCAGCTTCATTGAACATCTTCAGCGAAGTCATCGCCCTCGGCACCTCCTGTACCTCATCGAAAATGACGAGCGTATCCTCGGGAGTGATCCTAGTTCCGGACTCGATCGACAGTGCGGGAATCAGCCGTTCCACACTCAGATCCGCATCAAACAACATACGCATGTTGGCATTGTCGAAAAATGCGACACAACAGCAATACGTAAGGTACTTGACAATCTTTGCTGGAGTCGTATACTCATATCTGTCAGGTACTTGACATAATTACTGAAGAGGATGAAAAAGACACACGACCAGCGACGCTTCGCTCGCTTCCTTATTAAAGGAGACCGGCATGAACATCACACATGACATGAGCAACGACCTCACCGAATACGACCCGGAATCCCGTCAAGTAGACGGACCGAACCCCATCGAAAACCGCATCAGCTCCTCCGCGGCCCGTGTTCCCGACATCATCAGCTGCACTTCCGGCATCACCGTCCAGGGCCGCCAACTCCACTCGTTCGCGTTCACCACGGACGCGGCCATCATCCGCAACACCAATGCCGACGCCATTCTCGCCGTATATCCGTTCACCGGCGAACCAGTCATCACCCAGGCCCTACTCACCGCGGCCCAGGCCCCGCTGTTCGTCGGCGTGGGCGGTGGCACCACCACCGGCCCGCGCGTCATCCAACTCGCCATGATGGCCGAGATGCAGGGTGCGGCGGGCGTGGTGCTCAACGCGCCGGCGCCGCCCTCCACGGTGTACGACGTGGCGCGCATCACGAACACCCCGGTCATCGCCACGGTCCTGACCTGCGATGACGAATTGGACGAGAAAATCGAGGCCGGCGCCTCCATCATCAACGTGGCGGCCGGCCGCAGGACGCCTGACGTGGTCCAGCAGATCAGGCAGCGTCACCCCTCCATCCCGCTGCTCGCCAGCGGCGGTTCGACCGACGAGTCCATGGCCGAAACCATCGTGGCCGGCGCGAACGCGCTGACCTGGACCCCGCCGAACGCGCAGGAGATGCAGCGCTCGATGATGATGCGCTATCGCGGCGAATCCACCGGCGACAACATGCAGCACTGACGTAAGGATTCCGAACATGAGCAGCACCAGCAACAACGCCGCCGTAACCGGAAACGACGCGGTCGACGACGTAATGGCCACGAGTCAATCGGCGGAGAACGGCACAAGCCACGACACCGCCGACGGCGATATCAAGAACGATGTTCTCAGCAGTTTCATCAGCATTGGCCGTATCATGGCGTATCGCGCGATACACAGACGGCTCGTCTCCCCGGCGCCAAATCGCCGCGCGGCGAACATGCTTTCGACCCACGCCGTGGCCAAGGCCGCGTCTTGGCCACGCTCAGGGAATCCGACCAGACCAGCCAGAAGGACTTGGCCGCGATGTTCGGCATGAGCCGCCAGGCCATGGCCGAACTGTTGAAGAAACTGGAGGCCAGCGGTCACATCAGCCGCCGTCCATCCAGGCGGGACAGCCGCGTCATGATGGTCAGCCTCACCAACCAGGGCCGCAAGGCCGCCGATCTGCTGGGCAAAGCGCCCGACCAGACCTCCTCCATGCTGGACTGTCTCAATGAAACCGAGCTACAAACCCTACACGGCTACCTGCAGCGCATCATCGACACCTCCTCCGACGACCTACCGGCCTCGACCGCCGAGGATGTCAAAAAGTGTGAGCTGCTTATCGAACACCTCAAGCGCAGGCGAATGCCGACCGACCGCGCATAGTTTGCGAACAGCCCGCACGACTTGTGGCCGCATAAGCATGCGGCCACACAACAGTCCAGCCGCACAGTCATCCAGCCGCCCCTACAAACACACCCGATTCACCATTTGCACGACATCTTGCACCAAACCCTACTTTGAAATGCGGTATTTTGCACCAAAACCCCATTTTGAAATGCGGCATTCTGCACATACAAGGCAGAAAATGCTACTCCCATAAGGGATATTGATTTTCATCGACGAGGTGCAAGAGGCACCGGATGTAATGACCACGTCAAGTTTGATGTACCGGCGTCGCAATTCGGCGATTTGACGTTTCACCACATCTCGCTGATTGCGAAAAACAGCAAGTCGTGATTCGAGCGTGGCATCACCTTGCTTAGTCATATCAACAAAATCCTTGATCTCTGCGAGACTCATGCCCGTGGATTTCAGACATTCAATGAGATCAAGCAATTCAAGATCGCCGTCATCGAAGCATCTCCGTCCGAAACCAGTTCAAGCGATACCGGGCAAAAGACCTTGGCCGTCATAGTAGCGCAACGTATGTTCGGACAGCCCAGTCTTTCGCGACACCTGACCGATGGAATATCCCATGCCAACTCCTTTCCCTGCAGTCGAGCCAGTGTGAGTCCAGCCACATTCACGGATGTCCTATGCGGAACGGACACTCTTCGACTGCCTGAACCTTGCAGCCCAAACATGCATCAATCAGCACAAATCACAGACAGTGGGCCATATACAACGGCAGCTTGATGCGTTCTCCATCCACTTCGAGTTGGCGGGGATGCAGAACGTATTCCTTGCCCAATCGTCGGGCATACCTTTTGCGGAATTTGTCGAGCGAAGACACACCGTATCGTTTCGTGGATTTCACTTCGATCGGGCTGATGCGAGGCTTCATCGCGGCATTATCGTATTCCCGAACGATGAGGAAGTCTATTTCCATGGTTTTCGAGGCATCCGCCCTATCCAAGCGCGAGAAGAAATACAGTTTGCGCCCATTCGCCCGGAATTGCTGAGCCACCGCATTCTCCACCAGCATCCCTTCGTTGAGCGAGAGTTTATCGAACAGAATATCCCGGTACACATCATCCGGCGTTGTCTCTCGATCGGCAAACGCCTGCGACACCAGCAAACCGGTATCCGCCATATAGCATTTGAATGAATCGTTATCTTCGTACAATCCCAGCCCCACCAAAGGGTCAGTCGAATTACGGCACAGGTTCACCAAGCGGGCGTCTTCCAACCAGAAGAACGCCGAATCGTATTCACGAGATCGAGCCCCCTTATCGACCGATGCCAGAGTGAATCGTTTCTCATGCTTGGACAGCTGCCCTGGAATCTGAGCGAAAATGCCCCGCACGCGGCCGGCATCGCCATTGGCGAACTTGCCGATATCATCACTGTACAGCTGCAGGATGCCACGCTTGATCAAATCCACCTCGCCAAAATCGCGCTGCTCGACATAATCGGCAACCGCCTGCGGCATACCGCCCACCAGCAGATATTCGCGCCACAGCCTCATCGCTCGTTTGTGCAGCGCATCGGGCAACGGGACCAGACGCTCGAACGATTTGCGAATCGTTTCAGCAAGCAGCTCCTCCCCCATGGCCCAGCAGAACTCCTCAAAATCGAGCGGCCCCATGTCCATTTTCCGTTCCTCGGAGGGGATGACGATATTCGCCACATTCCTCTTGATGGAGATCAGCGAACCAGTTTCCACATAGTCATACCGGCCATCCGCAACCAGATATTTGATGAGCTCCCTCGCCGCCGGATACCGCTGCACCTCGTCGAAAATAATCAACGATTCACGCTCGTACAGTCGCTTGCGGTAATACGCAGACAACAGCATGAAAAATGTGTCAAAGTCATCACGCTGGTTTTCGAAGATGTCGCGAACATCGCGCGGCAAACGTGTGAAATCGATGAGAATATATGACTTGTACTGAGTGCGGCCGAATTCCTCGACAATGGTGCTTTTGCCCACACGGCGAGCGCCTTCGATGAGAAGAGCCTCACGCCCACCCGCTTTTTGTTTCCATGCGATCAGCTTATCCAGCATCTTGCGCTTCAACATGAGCAATCACCTCATTACACGAAAACAACAGTATAGGCATATGCTATTCTACACGAAAACAGAAGTATAGAGATGGCCGATTCTACACGAAAACAACGGTATGGAAACATGCACCGAACCGGCTCACCCCCAATCTCTCCCCCATCACACCGGCGGCCTGTTCGATTGTGCGGTTTTGTGCGAATGGCTCACACGGTTCTTAGTGAGAACCGTTCTCTGCGCACCTGACCCTAGAACCGGATCAGCGCCTTGATGACCTTGCGCTGGTCCATCGCCTCGTAGGCGTCCTGGATATGGTCGAGGTCGTACTCGGCGGTGAACACGCGGCCGGGGTTGATCTCGCCCTTGAGCACCGCGTCCAGCAGACCCTCATCAAGGTCATAGTGGCGCACGGGAGCCGGGCCGCCCTTGATGCCGATGTTGCCGTAGAACGTGCCTTCGGCGCTGATCTCCACGTCGTGCGGCAGGCCCACACGACCAATCACGCCACCGCGGCGAATCAGGCCAATCGCCGTGTCGAAGGACTGCTTGGAGCCCACGCATTCGAGAACTGCGTCCGCACCATAGCCGCCGGTCATCTCCAGCACCTTGTCAATAGCCTCTTGGCCACGCTCGGGCACGATATCAGTCGCACCGAATTCGCGGGCGAGCGCCGCGCGATCCTCGTGACGGCTCATGGCAATAACGCGCGTGGCACCGCGCATCTTGGCGGCAATCACACCGCACAGGCCAACTGCGCCATCGCCCATGACCACGGCGGTGTCACCGGGCTTGACCTCGGCAGAAACCGCCGCGTGATAACCGGTGGACATCACATCGGAAATGGTCAGCAGCGATGCGAGCTGCTCATCGGAATAATCTTCCGGTGAACCGGGCACCTTGACCACGGTGCCGTCCGCCTCGGGCACACGCAGGTATTCGGCCTGACAGGCGGAGAAGTAGCCGCCGTGCGGGCACACGGATTCGAAGCCGGCCTTGCATACCGGGCACTTGCCGCAGCTGTATGGGAATGGCACAACCACGAAATCGCCGGGCTTGACGGATTCGACCGCCGCGCCAACCTCTTCGACCACACCGATGGACTCGTGACCCACCTGGCTGTGTGCGGCCTGTCCGCTCAGCCCACGGAAGAACCACAAATCAGAGCCGCACACGCACGTGCGCACCAACGCGGATCACGATGTCATCATCCTGTTCAAGCATCGCCTTCGGCACTCTTCCACGGTCATCTTGCCAGGCTCCACGAAAATCGCAGCTTTCATGGTTTCAGACATACGTTCATAACTCCTTGTTTTCCGGCATCGAGCGCTTAAGGCCCGTTATCCTCGTGTTCTATTAAACAATAATCGCCTTGCATTAACCAATAGCCATAAACCATGTTTCGCCATACCCATGAGGTATGGCAACAACCGAGCAATTCACTGCGATAGGCCAATATCCGAGATACGCTCACTGTTCGATTCGTCGCCATGAGTAATCTGGAGAACCGGCGATGGAACCCGCCTGAACTCGTTTCGAACCGCACACTGCTGATAGTTCCTACACACGATTTGATATTGCATGGAATCGTTGTGTCTTCAGCAGGATTCAGCGGTTTCAGGAAAGGCTATTATGGATTCGCAATCCCCATCCGCAGGTGCCCGGCCGATTACGCACACGACCACTCCCCCGGCGCGCAAGCTCCCCGATATTCATCTTGATATTGTGTTGGTCGTCTTCTGCGGCGGTGCGATCGGCACCGCTATCCGCTATGCGTTCGCACAGATTCCCGCGGCTGGCAGCTTCCATACCGGCACGTTTGTGGCCAACATGCTGGCTTGCTTCTGCTATGCAGGGTTGACCGCTTACTTGGCCGGCGCTTCCCGGTTCGGCGCACGTTCCAAAGAACTTGCCAGTCGCGGACTCGGCATGGGCGTATGCGGTGGTTTGTCTACGATGTCGACACTCGCGCTGGAAGGTTTTACCGCAATCCGCGACGGTCAGGTGGCGGCCGGCATTGCCTATCTACTGGTGACGTTCGCGCTGGGTCTGGTTTGTGCGTCTGCCGGCGTGTGGGCAGGAACGCATCTGGCCGGCTCCTCGAACGTATCCGCCGAAGCGTCCGCTGATACGAATGCCGCTACGACCAGCAAGGGAGGTAAGGCGTGATGACCGTATTCCTACCAATCTTGGTCTGCCTGTGCGGCGGCGTAGGCGCCTCCTGCCGCTATCTGCTTGACGCGACCATCAAAACGTATTGGCAACGCGCATTCCCGCTGTCCACATTCACCATCAATCTCATCGCCGGATTCCTGACCGGTCTGGTTGCGGCGCTGGCACTGGGCGGGACACTTGATGAACCGTGGCGGCTGGTGCTGGCCACCGGTTTCCTCGGCGGATTCTCCACGTTCTCGACCGCGATCAACGAAATGGTGACGCTCTTCCACAAACGCCGCTACCCCACGGCAACGGCCTATCTGGTGCTGTCGCTGGGTGTGCCGGTCGTTGCTGCGGCCTGCGGTTTTCTCGTCTGACCGCCACGACGATTCCCGACGCGGTCAGCGGTATCATTGCGAGGTCGAACGTCACAGGTACATCCGGGAGGTATATGGGCATGGCGAACAATGGAGCGGATGTGAAGCACAATCAGGGCGCGGACGTCACGAATGCCTCGGCCACAACGAACACTGCGGAAAATACCGTGGGCACGGCAACCCCGAAGCAAAATGGACTCGCCGTGTTGGGCAAGTATATGGGTGTTTCCGCCACGCAGACCATTGTGGAGTATGCGACGTTCGCCATCCTGCACTTGATCGGCGTGCCCTCGCAGATCTCCAACGGTATCGCCGTGGTGTGTTCGGCGACCTACAACTTCGTGATGAACCGCAACGTGACATTCAAATCGTCAAGCAACTTCGCCCGTTCCATGGCGCTGTTCGTGCTGCTATGGGGCTGGTTCGCTGTGGCGTTCGTAATCATGGTGGTAATCGCCTTCGCCATCATCGGCATGCAACGTGCGATGTCCTCAACGACTAGGCAGAACACTCATGGCAATCATCACGACAACATCCTCAGTCAACGCGGATACCATCGCGCCGACTGATTGCACCGACATATCATGACAACGAATAGGAGGCATATGACTCATTCATATGCCTCCTATTCATATTTCAGAGCACTTATCAGATCAGAAGAACAGCACCGCGACGCCTGCCGCGAAGCACATGAGCAGGATCGAGGTCAGGAAGCTGGCGAGCATCGGCTTCTTGCCCTTGGAAGCGATGGCCTTGAAGTTCACGTTGATGCCGAGCGCGGCCATGGCCATGCCGAGCACGATGTACGCAAAGTCCACGAGCTGCGGGGTGATGGAGGTGACGAACGGTACGAAGGTGCCGATAATCGAAGCGCCGATGAAGCCGAGCATGAACCACGGGAAGGCCACGGTCTTCTTGCCGGTGCTCTGAACCTCGGAATGCTTCTTCTCCCACCAGATGGCGATGATGATGGCCGCGAACACAAGCATGAGCACGCGGGAAAGCTTCATGATGGTGGCGATGTCCACCGCGCCGAACGCGTCGCCGCCCGCGACCGCGTGGGCGATTTCGTGCAGGGAAGCACCGGCGGTGATGCCCAGCTGGTCCTTGGTCATGCCGGTCAGCGGGCCGAGCGCGATCTCCAGCAACGCGAACACAGTACCCATAATGGCTACGATGGCCACGGCCATGGTCACGTCGTTGTCCTTCTCGTCCTGCTTGTCCTCAGGCACCTTGATGGAACCGGCCAGGCCCATGACGGCGGCCGCACCGCAGATGCCGGTGCCACCGGCGGTCAGGATGGCGAGCATCGGGTCGACACCGAGTTTGCGGGCGATGGCATAGCACACGATGATGGTCAGCGTAACGACCACAGCGGCGATCGGCAGACACTTGATGCCCTGCGTGAACAGCACGGCGAGGTTGAGCTTGAAACCGAGCAGGATGATGCCGAGGCGCAGCAGCTTGTTGGAAATCAGGCCAGCGGCGTCCTTGACGCCTGCCTTGCGGCCATCATTGGAACCGACGTAGGCACTGCGGATCGGGAACTGGATGATCATACCGATGAGCAGCGCGATGATGAGCGCGCCGAACAGGCTGAATCCGGGGAACTGCTTGAGCCAGGAGGCGAACAGCGAGGCCAGCAGAGTCAGAACACCAATGAACAGCATGTCAACGGTGGCAATGCGCTTCCACCATTTTGTACAGAACTCTCTCATGATGTCTATTGAAGCTCAAGCGTTTACATCGGTCAAATCATTGCAACCAATACATATCATCGATTTTGTCGATACCTAATTGATCTCCCTCTGATGAGAGAGGTGGCCGCCGCAGGCGGACGGAGGGAGAGAAACAACGTTCGCAACCTCCCCTCAGTCGACTATCTGACTACCCGCGCAGCGCAGCAATAATCGTCTCCGCCAACTCCCGCTGATCGTGCGTCAGACCGGATCTCGGCACCAGCGCATAGAACCGCCGCACAAACTCATCGCCAAGCTCCCGCTGCACCGGCACGCCCGCCGGCACGGCGGCTTCCGAAATCAACGACTGCCCGAACCCGGCGGACAGCGCCGCCACAATCGCCGCATTACTGGACACTTCCATCGTGCGTGCAGGCACAACCTGAGCGGTCTTGAAATACAGATCCGTGTAATACCGCACGCCGGAACCGTGTTCGCGCACCATCCACACGCCGTCAGGCTCCCCCGCCAACACCAGCCGGTCCTCGCACAGGGTGACGCGGTCCACCGAATCGTTCACGATCGGCTTTTCCACCACGCCGAGCTGCACGGCCTTCATGCTGGCCTGTTCGAGAATCGCATCCGAGTTCATCACGTGTACAGCGAAGTCGAAACCGTCCATGTCCCGAGCCATCACCGGCAACGCCTTCGGCAGCAGAATCGCCGCGGTCGTGTGCGAGAACGACACGGCCAGCGGCTCACGCGCCTCCTGCACGCGGGCGATCTGCTCACGCGTATCCCGCCATAATCCGTCGATGCCGATGGCAGTCTGGTACAGCATCCGCCCGGCCTGTGTGGGCGTCACGTCACTTTTCGCATTGCGCACGAACAGCGGCGCGCCGACCATCTGCTCCAATTGGGCGATACGCGACGACACCGTCGACTGCGATACCTTCAGCTCATCGGCGGCCAGCGTGAACTGACCCACCTCGTATACGGCGACCAGGGTTTCGAGCAGAGGGAACATGGTTTAACTTGTACGCTGTATGATGCACGAATATTTCAATTAGCTTGGGCGTAGCCCTAGGCCACGGACCTGGACCACCCTCAGTCTCGCTTCGCGAGCCAGCTCCCGCCAGCGGAAGCCCAATGGCTTTCACAT
>ENA-OQDL01000020-OQDL01000020.1-human-gut-metagenome-genome-assembly--contig:-NODE-20-length-88756-cov-5.494522_pt1 | contig 88756 bp, 75 predicted proteins | sample MGYA00242782_ERZ504609 | MGnify/ENA primary metagenome ERZ504609 (study PRJEB26092, sample SAMD00036320) | human gut metagenome | host: Homo sapiens | study: EMG produced TPA metagenomics assembly of... | reverse complement strand
CCGGCCACGGAGTAGATGGCGCTGGTCTCGAGCGCCTCCTCATAGGTCAGCGGCGGCAGAATGCCCGGCAGCCGCTTGGCAAGCATAGATTTTCCGGTTCCGGGACTTCCTATCATGATCAAATTATGCCCGCCTGCAGCGGCGATCTCCATGGCGCGGCGGGCTTCGCTCTGGCCGCGCACGTCGGCCATGTCCGGCCCCAGCCAGACACCGTCCTCGTCGTACCCCTCGGGCGTTGCCGGGGTCAGGGGCGTTGCGCCGCAGAGGTGCAGCACCACATCCTGCGCACTGCGGGCCGGGTAGACGGTCAGTCCCTCGGCCACGGCGGCCTCGGCGGCATTTTCGGCAGGCAGAAACAGCTCCTTCACGCCGTTCTGCACCGCGGCCAGCGCCATTGGCAGCACGCCGGTCACGGGGCGCAGCGTGCCGTCCAGCCCCAGCTCTCCCAGAAACGCCCGCTCACTGCCGGGGGCGGGCAGCTTGCCCTGCGCGGCCATGATGCCCACAAACACCGGCAGATCGTACACCGGCCCGGTCTTGCGCACGTCGGCGGGGGCCAGGTTGATGGTGATGCGGCTGGCGGGCCACTCATAGTGCAGGTTTTTGATGGCGCTGCGCACTCGCTCACTGCTCTCCTTCACGGCGGAGTCCGGCAGACCCACCAGATTGAACTGCGGCAGCCCGCCAGAAAGGTCGGCTTCGACCTGCACGATGTACCCCGCCAGACCGGTCACACCGAGGCTTGTCACTTTTGCATACATGGCCTGTTTCCCACTTTCCTGCTTTTTTATCAGTATACCGCACAGCGCACCCTTGCACAAGCACGAAACGGGAAAAATCAGGCAAAATTAACCAAAATTCGATTGACAGGCTTGCAGAATGTTGGTATATTTAGAGTAAGCCAAGTTAGTATTTCCTATGGAAAGTGAAGGTGTTTTACTTATGTATCAGGATATGTATGAGCGTTGGCTCGCTGCCGAGCTGGACGACGCTGACCTTAAGCCCGAGCTGGAAAGCGTCAAGGGGGACGATGCCGCCATTCAGGACCGTTTTGCTGTGGCCCTGAAGTTCGGTACCGCGGGCCTGCGCGGCGTCATCGGTGCAGGCACCAACCGTATGAATATTTACGTTGTCCGTCAGGCGACCCAGGGCCTTGCCAACTGGGTCAAGACCCAGGGCGGCAGCCAGACCGTTGCCATCAGCTATGACAGCCGCATCAAGAGCGACCTGTTCGCCAAAACCGCTGCCGAGGTGCTGGCCGCCAACGGCATCAAGGTCCGCATCTACAGCGCCCTTATGCCCGTGCCCGCACTGAGCTTTGCGACCCGCTATTACAACTGCAACGCCGGTATCATGGTCACGGCCAGCCACAACCCCGCCAAGTACAACGGCTACAAGGCCTACGGCCCGGACGGCTGCCAGATGACCGACGAGGCCGCCGACATCGTCTACGCCGAAATTCAGAAAACCGATATCCTGACCGGCGCCAAACTGATCTCCTTTGAGGACGGCATGGCCCAGGGCCTGATCGAGTACGTCGGTGACGACTGCATCAACGCGCTGTATGCCGCCATCGAGGCGCGCTCCATCCGCCCGGGTATCTGCAAGACCGCGGGTCTGAAGCTCGTCTACAGCCCGCTGAACGGCTCCGGCCTTGTGCCCGTCACCCATGTTCTGGGCGACATCGGCATCACCGACATCACCATTGTGCCCGAGCAGAAGGACCCGGACGGCAACTTCCCGACCTGCCCGTATCCCAACCCCGAGATCTTCGAGGCACTGCGCCTGGGTCTGGAGCTGGCCGAGAAGTCCGGCGCTGATCTGATGCTGGCCACCGACCCCGACGCGGACCGCGTCGGCATCGCCGTCAAGTGCAAGGACGGCAGCTATGAGCTGCTCTCCGGCAACGAGGTCGGCGTTCTGCTGCTCGACTACATCTGCGCGGGCCGCATTGAGCAGGGCACGATGCCCAAGAACCCCGTCATGTGCAAGTCTATCGTCTCCACGCCGCTGGCTGACAAGGTCGCTGAGCATTACGGCGTCGAGTGCCGCAACGTGCTGACCGGCTTCAAGTGGATCGGTGACCAGATCGCCAAGCTGGAGGCCGACGGCGAGGTGGACCGCTTTATCTTCGGCTTTGAGGAAAGCTACGGCTATCTGGCCGGTCCCTACGTCCGCGACAAGGACGCTATCATCGGCTCGATGCTGATCTGCGAGATGGCCGCCTACTACCGCGCCAAGGGCTCCTCCATCAAGGAAGAGCTGGAGCGCATCTACACCGAATATGGCCGCTACCTGAACAAGGTGGACAGCTTTGAGTTCCCGGGCCTGTCCGGCATGGACAAGATGGCCGACATCATGCAGAACCTGCGCGTCAACCCGCCGAAGGACTTTGCCGGTGACAAGGTCGTCAAGGTCGTGGACTACAAGAAGCCCGAGGAGACCGGCCTGCCCGCCGCCAACGTCCTGATCTACACGCTGGAAAGCGGCGCGACGGTTGTCGTGCGTCCCTCCGGCACCGAGCCGAAGATCAAGACCTACTTTACCACCAAGGGCAAGGACCTTGCCGAGGCCGAGGCCCAGAAGGAAAAGCTGGCCGAGGCCTGCAAGCCCCTGCTGGCGTAAGTCTGGCATAGCATAAAGATATTTTGCGCACCGCTCCCGACTGGGGGCGGTGCGCTTTTTTAGTGCGCAGCCCCGTTTTCGAGCGATTTGTAGGGAGGGGTCTTGACCCCTCCGCGGGGCGTCGAGGACGCCGCCCCCTACAGTGGCAGCCCATAAAGTTATATAGTACCGCAAACGTCCGCGGCGGCCACCCGGTAATGATTTGCAGGGGAGGGATTCATCCCTCCCGTGTACCTTGCCTTCAACGCCTGTTCAACAAGTGTGGCGCTGTAGGGGCCGGGCATGCCCGGCCCCCACCTGCCCGCTGCCGCCCTTATGCAATTCCACCAAACAACCCTGTCAAACTTTGTCACCCTTACCCCTTGACACAACCATTCTACACTTGTAGAATAAAGCTATCTTCTACAACTGTAGAACAAAGGAGGTCGACCCCCATGTTCGCCACACTTTTTGCTTCGCTGTTCGTGCAGGGCATTCTGCTGGGCCTGGCCGCGCTGGCATTGCTGGCCGCGGCGCCCCGGCTGCAAAAACGCTACGGCCCGCAGTGGCTCTGCCGCCTGTGGGTCACGCTGGCGGTGCTGCTTCTGGTGCCGCTGCACGCGCTTGTGCCCCAGGCCCCGGCGGCGGTGTCCGTGGATACCACACCGCTGTACAGCCGGACCGCCCTTTCGCAGGAAGTCACCGAGCGTCCCGCCGACGGTGTGCCCTACATGGTTGCCATGGAGGACGGTGCGCCCACGGGCTACATCGTGCCCCGCGCCGAGCTGCAGACGGGACACCGCACGGTGTTGGAACGCCTCGCCATCGGCGCAACGCGGCTGAACCTGCTGGCCCTTGCGTGGAACCTCGGCGTGCTAGCTGTTGCACTCTATCAATTTGGCGGCTATGCCGTCTGGCGCATCCGCGTCCGCCGCACCGCACAGCCGATTGACACCAGCTGGCGCAGCGCCCTGCCGCAGGGGGCGTGCCCGCGCATGGTCGCCACGCCGCTGGTACGCAGCCCCATGGTGGCGGGCACGCTGCATCCCGTACTTCTGACCCCCCACGGGCACGGCTCCCAAGGGCGCAGACTACATGCTGGCCCACGAGCTGACCCACATAAACGGCATGACGTCGTTAAAAAGCTGCTGTTTACGCTGGCGTGTGCCGTGCATTGGTATAACCCTGCTGTCTGGCTGCTGGCCGCCCGCGCGGGCCGCGACATTGAGGAGGCCTGTGACGCCGAGACCCTGTGTGGCCGCGATGCCGACTGCCGCGCGGCCTACGCCGACGCCCTGCTGACCGCCGTGCGCCAGAACCGCGGCCCAGCGCTGACCAGCGGCTTTGCCCTGAACAAGCGCCAGTTCAAGCAGCGTCTGGCCGCCCTGTGGGACACCGCCCCCAAGCACCGCGGACGCGCCCTGCTGGCTGTGCTGGCCCTGACTGCCTGCTGTGCGGGCGGGCTGGTCGCCTGCAAGCCCGCCGACGCGGCCCCACAAGACGAGCAGGAACCCGCCGCAACTGCCGCACCGGCGCCGTCCGGGACCGCCAACCCCATCGTGACCCCGGAGCCGCCGCCCGTCTCAATGGAGGCGGGGGCCGCAGCCGTGCGGCGCGGTGCGGACTTCCTTTGGAGTGAGTATCTGACCGACGGAAACGGCTACTACTTCCACAGCGGCGCGTGCGGCCTTGTGGAGCCCGAGGATTACGACACGGAATATATTTCCGCTCTGCTGGAAACCCGGCGCGACGACGGCACAACTTGGCGCGACTACCTGAACGACGGCCAGGGTGCGCTGGTCAAAGCGACCTTTGAAGCCGAGCTGACGCCCGAAGCCTGGTATCTGGGCAAACAATACGGCGAGGGACGCTTTCATGTCTATCTGATTGCACCGTTCGACGAATCACAGCCCTGTGAGGTCATCAGCGGCTGGCAGTCTGCAGACGACCCGAACCAATCGGCACATTTTGAGATTCTGCCCATGGCACGGGAGCTGGACCTGACCAACAACCAGTACCGTATGCTGCTGCACCAGTGCAACACGCTGGCCCAAGCAGGGGCGCAGAACGTTTTTTTAACCCCGGCGATTGGCCGCAGGACGAGCTGGAAACCTACCTTTATTACCGCAACCAGTAATTTTTACGGCGGGGCCGACGCCCTGCTGATGCTGAACCTTGATTTCAGCGACACAACAGACTGGAACCGGCTGCCGGGCTACCTGACCTACGACGAGCTGAACGCGCTGGATTTCTCGGCACCCAAGACCGCTGCACTCCCGGGCTACACCCCGCCAGGAAAGTCTCAGAAAGCGAGCGACCCGGGGCCGTCTGGACCTTCACGCGCGAGGGCCTTGTATATTACTGCCGAATGGCCCGGTGTGGAGCGCTACACCTTCTACGTTCATAACGGCAACGCCAGCCTGAAATTTGACGCCCGCACCATCTGTGTACAGGGCCAGAGCCTGTCTTAAAAAGGAAACATCCCATGTCCAAAATCAAACGCCTGCCTGACGCAGAATTAGAGATCATGAACGCCCTGTGGGATGCCGACGCGCCGCTGACCGCCGCCGAGCTGGAAACGGCGCTGCCCGGCCCGCCCGCGCCCGCACAACGCCTGCTGACCCTGCTGGCCCGGCTGGAGGAAAAGGGCTGCGTCACCCGTGAAAAGCAGGGGAGGGGCTACCTCTACACCGTCGCCCTGACCCGGGCCGCGTACCTGCCCGCCGAAAGCCGCAGTGTGTGGGGCCGCCTTTTCGGCGGCAGCCCCCGCAACTTCGTAGCCGCCCTTGCCGAAACCGACACCCTCACCGACGCCGACATAGACGAGCTGGCGGAATACTTGGAGGAACTGAAAAAAAGAGAGAAAATAGCGTAAAATTTGTAGGGGCGGGCATTGCTTGCCCGCAAATGTTCCGGCCTTCGCATGGTTCCCGGGTCGATGACGAGCATCGACCCCTACGCTGTAGGGGCGGATTCCATATCCGCCCGGGAGCCTTGCTGGCTGCGCCAGGTTTGCGGGCGGGCATTGTCCGCCCCTACTTGCAATTCTCCCTCGACTTGTAGTATAATAATATGTCCCATAGTATCCGCATTCGCAAGTGAGGTGACGCCCATGCCCGGCGATCTGCATACCCATACGACCTTCTCCGACGGTTCGACCCCGGCGGACAAGCTGCCGTTTCTGGCGGCCTGCGCGGGGATGACCCATCTGGCCATCTCGGACCACGATTCGATCCGGAGCGTGCGCTACGCCTATGCCCATCCTGTGCAGAACGGTGTCCACCTCATCCCGGCCACCGAGCTGACCGCCTACGACTATGAGCGCGCCCACCGCGTGCATCTGCTCTGCTATTGGCCGGACGACTGCGCCGCACTGGCGGACTTTTCCGCCATGATGGCAGAGCGCCGCCTGACCGCCATGCTGCAGAGCTGCAAGGAGCTGGAAGCCATCTGCCCCCAGTTCCGCACCGAGGAGGCGCTCGAGCTTGCCAAAGACAGCGGCACGCTGTTCAAGGCGCAGGTCATGCGGGTGCTGTGGCAGTACGGTCTGGCCGACGGCATGTATAATACCGTATACAAATCGCTGTTCGGGCTCAAGCCCGTGCGCGGGCGCATCCTGCACACGCCGCGGTATGAGCCGGTGGATACCGTGCTGGATGTCATTAAGGCAAGCCGCGCAGTGGTCGTGCTGGCGCACCCCAGCGTTTACCACAGCATGGAGCTGGCGCGCGAGCTGATCGCCGCCGGGCGGCTGGACGGCGTCGAGATCGACCATCCCCGCAACACGCCGGAGGACAGAGCCGAACTGACCCGCTTAGCCAAGGAAAACGGACTGATCGTCACGGGCGGCACCGATTACCACGGCATCAACACCGTGACGCCGCGCCCGGTGGGAGCATTTGCGACCAGCGACGAGATGATCGCGCGCATCGGCGACATAGCCAAGGCGCGCAAATCGACCTACAAGAGACAAAAATAAGGAGCAAATCAAAATGACATACACCTACAACAATAAAGGTACCTGTTCCGTCCGCACCGTCGTGGAGCTGAACGACGACCATACCATTAAGAGCGTGCAGATCCTGGGCGGCTGCGACGGCAACCTGAAGGGCATCGCCAAGCTGCTGCCCGGCATGAAGGCCGAGGATGCCATCGCCCGCATGGAGGGCACGACCTGTGGCCGCAAGCCCACCAGCTGCCCCGACCAAATCGCCCAGGCACTCAAGGGCGCACTGGCGGAGATGGGCTGATAAAGGTCAGTAGGGGCGGATTCCATATCCGCCCGGGCCGTCTGCGGCAGCCGCACACCTTGCTGGCGCATATAGAATGCGCCCCTACATTTTGCCCACAAGGCTTATTACTATAAAAGGAGCTTCCCATGGACTGCTTCCATTACCCTCTCGATACCGAAACGCTGCTGCGCAAAAAGCGTAGCATGCGGCGTGAGCTGCTGGCCCGGAACCCGCACCCGCTGCACAAAAAAATTGCCATCCTCGGCGGGTCCACCACAAACGAAGTGGCCGACCAGCTGGGGCTGTTTCTGCTGCAATACGGCATCGAGGCGGAGTTCTACCAGAGCGAGTACGCCCAGTACTGGCAGGACGCCATGTTCGGCACGCCGGAGCTGGACGACTTCCACCCCGACGTCATCTACATCCACACAAACTGGCGCAACCTGACCGCCCTGCCCACGACTGCCGACAGCGAGGCCGCCATCGACGCGATGCTCGACGAGCAGTACGCCCATTTTGAGACGATGTGGCAGGCGTTGGAGCAAAAATTCGCCTGCCCGGTCATCCAGAACAACTTTGACCGCCCGAACTTCCGCCTCATGGGCAACCGCGACATCTGGGACCCCCATGGCCGCTCCAACTTCATCAGCCGCCTGAACCAGAAATTTTACGCCTACGCCGCGTTACATGAGCACTTTTACATCAACGACATCGACTACCTGTCGGCGGACTACGGCCTGACGGCGTGGGGCGACGCCTTCTTCTGGCACATGTACAAATATGCCATCTGCCTCGACGCGATCCCGTCGCTGGCCAACAGCGTGGCCAATATCATCAAGTCCCTGTACGGGCGCAACAAAAAGGCGCTTGTGCTCGACCTGGACAATACGCTCTGGGGCGGCATCGTCGGCGACGACGGCGTGGATGGCCTGGCCATCGGCCCCGAGGTGCCCGAGGGTCAGGTCTACGCCGAGTTCCAGAGCTACTGCAAGGCGCTGAAATCCATCGGCGTCATCCTGGCCGTTGACTCCAAAAACGACGAGGCCAACGCGCTGGCGGGCCTGAACCACCCGGACGGCGTGCTGCGCCCCGATGATTTCGTCGCCATCAAGGCCAACTGGGACCCGAAGGACCTGAACCTGAAGGCCATCGCGTCCGAGCTGAATTTGGGCGCGGACAGCTTTGTCTTTGCCGACGACAACCCGGCGGAGCGCGCCATCGTGGCCGCGCAGGTGCCCGGTGTGGCCGTGCCCGCGCTGGACGGGGCCGAAAACTACATCAAGACCCTCGACCACGGCGGCTATTTTGAGGTCACGGCCCTTTCCAAAGAGGACCTGAAAAAGACCGAGCTTTACCACCAGAACGCCGAGCGCGCCAAGGCACAGGCGGCGTTTGCCGACTACGGCCAGTATCTCGACAGCCTTGAAATGACGGCCGCGATCAAGGGCTTTGAGCCGCTCTACATCCAGCGCATTGCCCAGCTGACGAACAAGTCCAACCAGTTCAACCTGACGACGCTGCGCTGCTCCGAGGATGACATCCGCGCGATGGCCGGGGACAAAAACGACCTCTGCCTTTGCGGCAAGCTCGTGGATAAATTCGGTGATAACGGCATTGTCACCGTTGTGGCGGGCCGGCAGCAGGGCGATGTGCTCGACCTGACGCTCTGGCTCATGAGCTGCCGCGTGCTCAAGCGCGGTATGGAGGACGCCATGATGGACACCGTCGTGGCCGAAGCCGCCGCCCGCGGGGTCAAAACCATCGTAGGCCATTATTATCCGACAGCCAAAAACGCCATGGTGCGCGAATTTTACGCGCAATATGACTTTGCCAAAACGGCGGAGGATGCCGACGGCAATACCGAGTGGACGCTGGACGTCGCCGCCTACACGCCGAAGCACCCCCACATGAAGATCGAACGCTGACAGATAGGAAACCGTATGAAACGAACCATCCTGCAAAAAGCGGCAGCCGCCGCACTGTTTGTGCTGCTCACGGCGGCACTGCTGGCGGCTGCGGATTTTCTGCTGGTGGATGATGTACACTCCTACTCCCGCGTCATGCTGCAGGAGCTGTATGCCGACGCCGGAAACATAGATACGCTGTTTTTGGGCTCGTCCCACTGCTACCGCAGCGTTGACCCCGCGCAGGTGGACGCGGCGCTGGGCACCCACAGCTTCAACGCCGGGTCGTCCCAGCAGCTGCCGGACGGCTCCTATTATATACTGAAAGAAGCTGCTGCGCAGAACCCGCTGAAAACGGTCTATCTCGAAATGTTCTACACCGGCTACAATGAGAGCGCGTCCGCCAACATCCCGCTGGCCTGCTATCTGTTGGCCGACCACATGGACTGGCACTCACCCAACCGATACGCCTACCTGTCGGAGATGGGCGGTCTGGCGGCTTATGCAGACCTGCTGCTGCCCGCGCGCCATGGCATTGCGTCGCCGTCCTCCATGCCCGCCCTCTGGAAGGCCAAGCTGACTGACGGCTACACGCCGGACAGCTACGGCTATGTGACCTACCCGGACAGCGGTGAGGCGTACCGGGGCCGCGGCTTTGTCTATACCACCGGCATCCCGCAGGACGGCTTTACCACGCTGCTGAACGTAGATGCCGACGCGCCATTGTCGGATTTTGGCTGGGAATACCTCAACAAAATCACCGATTTCTGCGCGGAAAACGGCATCCGGCTTGTGCTGTTCACGGCCCCGCTGCCCAGCGGCTACCTGTACAACACCGAAAACTATCAGTCCTACGTCGATGCGCTGCGGAACTTCTGCGCCGCGCATGACGGGCTGGAATACTGGGATTTCTCGCTGTACAAGCTGCAAAGCGAGATCAATCTGAAAATCGAGGACTTCTCCGACGCGCACCACCTGAACGGCGCGGGGGCGGAAAAGTTCACCGCCATTCTCTGCAAAACGATCCAACGCCGTGCGGCGGGGGAGAGCGTTGACGATCTTTTCTATCAGACGGTGGAGGAAAAGCTGACCCTCACCCCGGACGACTCCGTCCTGATGGCCTATTATGCAAAGCTGCAAGACGAATAAGAAGGAGGCCCTGCCATGATCGCCGTGACATCACCCGGCTTTGTGCTGTTCGCGGCGCTGCTGGCGGGGCTTTGGTATGTCTGCCCGCCGCCGCGCCGCTGGCAGCTGCTGCTGGGGGCAAACTTACTATTTTACGCGGTGCTCTGCCCGGCAGCACTGCCGGTGCTGGCGGGCAGCAGCTTTCTGGTTTGGTGGTGCGGGCGGCGCACCGCGAAAAAGCCCGTATTCCTTGCGGGGCTTGCGGCGGCACTGCTGCCGCTGGCCCTGCTCAAGTATCTGCCCGCTGCGCTGGGCTGGCAGGGCACGCTGGCGAACGCTCTGGGCATCGGCTATTTTACGCTGCAGCTCGTCAGCTATCTGTGTGACGTGCGCCGGGGCAGGATTTTGCCTGAGGAAAAATACGCCCGGCTTTTGTGCTATGCGTCGTTCTTTCTCTCCATCACGCAGGGCCCTTTCAACCGCTATGACGCCCTGATGCCGCAGCTGGACCGGCCCACTGTCTGGGATACGGACCGGGTCTGGCGCGGCGTACAGCGCAGCGCGTGGGGCTACTTTAAAAAGCTGGCCGTGGCGGACCGCGCCGCCATCGTTGTGGATGCAGTCTTTGCCAACCCCGCCGCCTTTGACCGCACCCAGCTGCTGCTGGGCGGCGTGCTGTTCACCGTGCAGCTCTACGCCGATTTCTCCGGCTACACCGACATTGTGCTGGGTGTCGGCGAGGTGCTGGGCCTGCACCTGCCGGAAAACTTCCGCCAGCCGTTCTTTGCCGACTCGGTCAAGGACATCTGGGCGCGGTGGCACATCAGCCTGTCGCAGTGGCTGCGGGATTACATCTATATTCCGCTGGGCGGCAGCCGGTGCAGCAAGGTGCGCAAGGACGGAAACCTGATTATAACCTTCCTCGTCAGCGGCCTGTGGCACGGCGCGGGGCTGACCTACCTCGTCTGGGGCGGTCTGCACGGCCTGTGCCAGGCGGCGGAAAACCACCTGCCGCCCCGCCGCCCGGGTAAGCTCCGCCATGCGCTGCGCGTGGCGGGCACATTCTGCATTCTGGCGGGTGCGTTCGTGATTTTCCGCGCCAGCAGCCTTGCCAACGCGGCAGAGCTTTTTAAGGGTATTCTCTGCAATGGCGGGCACGCCGTGTTCTCCAACTATTGGGAGCTTGGCCTGACGAGCCTGCAGGAGGAAATTCTGCTCTACGCGGGCATTGCGATTCTGCTGGCCGTGGACGCCGCCCATGAGCGCGGTGTCTCGCTGCGCACCAAAATCGCCGCCCTGCCCACGCCCGCCCGCTGGGCTGTCTATGAGGTCTGCATTTTTGTTTTCCTGTTCATGGGCCGCTTCCTCGGCGGCGGCAGCTTCCTGTATGCGAGGTACTGACAATTTTGCTGCCTGTAGGGGCCGTGCATGCCAGGCCCGCCCGTTACCCATACAGGGCAGCCTGCGCAAGGCCGCGGGCTGCCCCTGCAATATGATACAACAAACCCGGCGTGTGCCCATCGGCAGGCACACGCCGGGTCGGTTTTTTATGAAGTTATTTCAACCTCTGGTCCGTTCCAAAAAACTTGAACATCTTGCACCCGCCCAGCATACGGCTGGCAACCTTCTCGGTGTAGCGGGCCACAAAAACGCTCTGGTCGGTGATGTTCGTAGTGTAGATCGTGGGACGATGGGTCAGCATCCGGGTGTTGATCAGCTCATACAGCACGCTGATGGTCAGCGGCGTGATGTACTCGGTGCCCAGGTCGTCCAAAAATCGCAGGTCGGCCTCCTGACAGGCGGCCAGCCACTCGTCGTTGGTCGTGTAGTTGAAGTGCTCACGCCCCAGCTGCGCGGCCAGCGCGGCGGCGCTTGTGTACAGTACATCGTGGCCGCCCTCCAGCACGGCGTCGGCAATCGCCAGCGCCAGATGTGTCTTGCCCAGGCCGGTGTGGCCCATGAACAGCAGGTTCGGGCTGTTCTGGCTGAATTTGGCGGCGTAGCCGCGGCAGTAGTTCAGCAGCTTGCCCATGTACTCCCGCGGGGAAATGCCCAGCTCCGGCTCCACGGCGTCGCTGTAGCGCTCGACCTCAAAGCTGGCAAACTGGCACAGGCCCAGCGGGCTGGCGGCATTGATCTCGTCCCGGCGCAGACGGCGGGCGGCGTCTGCCACGCAGCGGCAGGGGACACCGCCGCGCATACCGGTATCCTCACACAGCGGGCAGCGGTAGGCGGGCTTGAAATCGTCCGCGCTGAACCCGGCCTCCCTGACCGCAGCGGCCAGCGCTTCATCTGCGCGGGCCAGCGCGGCGCGGGCTGTATCCATGTTTCCGCCAAGGGCTGCGGCCTTCGCAAGGCCCAGCCCCGCACGCAGGTGGGCGCTGTCCGCCTCGGCCAGCGCCGGGTGAGCGGCGTAGGCGGCGCGGCGGGCAGTCTCGGCCTGCATTACGGCCTGCTGGCGGTAGGCTGCCACCTCGCGCTGCGCGGCGCGGAACAGCTCGTCTTTTGTGCGCATAGGTTACCCCTCCTCGTCAAACATGGCCGCCCAGTTGCGGTTGAACAGGTCCTTCTGGGCGCTGGCGGCGGGCGGCTGTGCGTTGGGCCGCTCGGTCATCACGATGTTGCTGCCCTCCAGCTGGCCCTGACGGCGCGCGGCGTCGATCGTCGTGATGCCCTGGGCACGCCAGGCCCGCAGAATGCCGTCCACGTACCGCACGGTGTTTTTACCGTTGGCACGCAGCAGTGCCTCGTCGATCATCTCGCGCCCGATGCCCATTTCCTCGTGCCAGCGGGCAATCGTGCGGCGCTCCCAGTTCGTCAGTGCACGCGGCTCAATGCCAAACTGTGCGGCGGCATCCTGGCACCAGGCCTCGCGCTGCTTGGCGCGCTGCAGCCAGCGCTCGGCGTCCTCGCCGGTCTCAACGCCGTCCTCCCGCCAGCGGGCCAGCAGGTGGGTCACGGCGGCGATGGTGCGCCGCCCCAGACGGGTGACCTCGGCGCAGCAGAGCAGAATGACATCTGGCTGCCAGCCGTCGTTTAAGTACAGCCCGACAAGCCGCTGCATCTCGCTGCGGCTCAGCGTCTTACCGAAGATGCTTTGCGCCTCCTGGCACAGAACGGCAACATAGGGGTCGTTTGCCACGCTGGCCAGATCGACCCGCGCAGGCTCGGCTGCCGGGGCGGGGGCGGCCCCACGCTCACTGACCAGCAGCCCGGCACCGGCCCAGTATTGCAGGGCGCGCTTGGCAGCCTCGATGCTGGGCAGTGCCAGTGCGCGGGCCATCGTGCGCGGGTCGGTGTCGTGGGTCTGCAAAATGTAGAGTGCGGCCCGGATCGTATCGCCGTCGGTCTGGGTCAGATGGGTCAGGACCAGCTGCGGCACAGCCAGCGTGTCGCCGTTGCTTGCCGCCAATTTGTAGCCCATATCCGCAAACCTCCCCACTATAAATTGTTGGTTTATTATACCACAAAAGTGCCGTTTGGTCAATCTCGAAGAAAAACTGCCCAAAAATCAGCGCCGGATTTTGGGCAATGCGTTCCTTGTATTTTGATACACAAATTTGTACAATAGTACCATAAACAGTTAAAGCATTAAGGGGGAGACTACCATGGCGATGAATCTTGTAAAACTGCCCACCGGCAAATCGAATTTGCAGCTGCGCGTCAGCAAGGGGCACTATGCCACCAGCCACAGCCATATCAACTACTACATTGATGTCACGCTGACAAAGTTCCGCCTGTCGGAGGCACGCGCTGCCGCCGCCGAGCTGGTGCGAGAGTACAAGTCGACGACCATTGTGGACACGATCCTCTGCCTGGACGGTACCGAGGTCATCGGCGCCTGCATGGCCAGTGAGCTGACAAAGGCCGGCTATACGAATATGAACGCCCACCAGACGATCTACGTCGTCACGCCGGAGCACACCACCGGCAGCCAGCTGCTTTTCCGCGAAAACACCGCCCCGATGATCGCCGGTAAGCATGTGCTGGTGCTGGCGGCGTCCGTTACCACCGGCTTCACCGTGCAGGGCGCTGTCGAGGCCATCCGCTACTACGGCGGCGATCCCGTCGGCATCGCGTCGATCTTTGCGTCGGTCAAGGAGTGCGCAGGCTACCCCGTGGCCAGCATCTTTGACACCCACGACCTTCCCGACTACGAAACCTACGACTCCCACAGCTGCCCGTGGTGCAGGCAGGGCAAGAAAATTGATGCGCTCGTCAACAGTTTCGGCTACTCGAGCCTGTAAATTTTCTGACGATTTTGCCCCCTCGAAAGAGGGGGCTTTTTGTCGTTTTGCGGTCTTGACGCTCCGCGCAGGGTCTTTTATAATGGGAAGGCTGATTTTTTTAGGAGGAATTGGTTTGAATACTGAGAATTTGAATGGGATCCTTGCACAATACGTTCAGCACTGCAAAGCCCGCGCGGCAGCCGATGAGGGAACGGTCTGGCGCGCGGTGGACTGCTTTGGCGTGAATTGGGACATTGAGGACAGCGACTTTCCGGCCATGTTTGCCGATGCCATGCAGCAGGCCCAGCCGACGCTGGACAACCCGGCCCTGCAGCCCATCGGTGGCCTGCAGAACCTGATGCTGCGCGACAGCGAGGTCGAACTCGTCCGCGAGTGCTTCCGCTGGCTGTACAATGAGGACGGCGGTGATATTTCCAAGCGCCGGGGCCGCGCCGAGCTGTTCGCTGACCAGATCAACGGGCGGTTCCGCCGCGTGTTCCCGCGCATGAGCAAGTATACGATGAACACGGCCAACGCGGTGTTCTTCCTGAACCTGTGGGAGCCGCACGCGAACTACTTCTATCAGGCCGGCGAGGCGAAGGCGTGGGCGGATTACTTTGGGTATGAGGCAGACTTTGGCGGCGGTACGGCGCTGGACCTGCCGCGCTACTACACGATGTGCAACGACCTGCTGCACGCGCTGGAGAACTACCCGGAGATCATCGCCCTGCACAAGGCCTACGCCGAGCAGGAGCTGGGCGGCATCGACGACGCGCTGCACCTGCTTGTGTACGACATCCTGCACACGGCCTATGCCGAGCAGTTCTACCCGAAGGGCTACACCCGCGGCTCGACGAGCAGGGAGCGCGCAAAGGCTGTGAAGGAGAAGGCGGACCGTGCCGAGCTCTGCATCCGCATCGGCGAGTGTGAGCAGGAGCTGCAGGAGCTGCTGGCGAACCCGGCTGCGCTGCCCGACCTGACCGGCTGTAAAATCAACCATAAAATGTTCGGCGCAGGCACGGTCCGGCCCGCCGAGGGCCAGTTCATGGTCATCGACTTCAACGGCACGCTGAAGAAGTTCAGCTACACAGCCTCGATGAACAGCGGCTATCTCTCCGCCGAGGACCCCAACGTCGAAGCCCGCCTGCAGGCCTACCAGGACTACAACAAGGACAAGGACCGCCTGGAGAAGGAACTGAAGAACCTGAAGGCGGAATTGGTGAAGCTGTAATCGGAAACCGGCCCAGCGGGCGAATGCTGTTCGCCCCGGCTGCGTTCTGCAATAAAAAAATCCCTGCGTCTGAATGTGACACAGGGATTTTTTATTGGAGCGGCTGATGGGAGTCGAACCCACGTCCTCAGCTTGGAAGGCTGATGTACTAGCCGTTGTACGACAGCCGCGTAACAACAGTACCTATTATACCCATCTGCGGGGGTGTTTGTCAAGCCCACCGGGCCGTGTTTTCCTGCCTCTGTTACCCTTTTGCCATTTTATTTTACATTTTGCACCCTTGACAATCCTACGCCAAAGCACCATAATAAATACTGAATCTGTATAAACGAAATTTTGAGAGGAAAGAGGTGCGGCACCATGCGCGTGATTGCCGGAACAGCCCGCGGCAAAAATCTGCAGGCCCTGCCGGGCGAGGACATTACCCGCCCGACCATCAACCGTGTGAAGGAGGCCATGTTCTCCAGCGTGCAGTTCCTGGTGCCGGGGGCACGGGTGCTGGACCTGTTCGCAGGCAGCGGCCAGCTGGGCATCGAGGCTCTGTCCCGCGGTGCCAAAAGCTGCCTCTTTGTGGACCGCTCCGCCGAGGCACTCGCCGTTGTGAAGGCCAACTGCAAAACGGCAGGGGTGGACCGCCAGAGTGATATACGCCAGGGCGAGGCCGAGAGCTTTCTCGCCAACATCCGCGGGCCGTTTGACTTGGCTCTGCTGGATCCGCCGTTCCACCATGATACCGTGGCTGCCGTGCTGCCGCTGCTGGCCGCTAAGATGGCCCCCGGCGGGGTCGTGCTCTGCGAGACCGAGCGCGAGGCCGACCTGCCCGAGCAGGCGGGCGCTCTGACGCTGGTGAAGCAGTACAACTACGGCAAGATCAAGGTCAGCCGCTATGAGAGAGGGGAAGAGGTATGAACGTTGAAGAACTGTTGGAGATGATGGAGGAAACGCTGGAGGCCGGGACGATAGTTCCGTTCTCCGCTTCCAAGCGCATGGTCGATGTGGACCGTATGCGCGATATTATCGATGAGGTGCGCAACAACCTGCCCGACGAGATCCGCGAGAGCAAAAAAATCGTGAATGACCGCGAGCAAATTATGCAGAACGCCCGCATTGAGTCCGAAAGCATCATTCAGCAGGCAGAGGAGCGCGCCCGTGTCCTGACCAGCGAGCAGGAAATCGTCAAGCGCAGTCAGCAGCACGCGGCGGAGATCCTGTCCGCTGCCCAGAAGAGCGCCAAGGAACTGACCCGCAAGGCGACCCTGTACTGCGAGACGATCCTGAAGAACTCCGAGGAGGTGCTGGGCCGAAGCATGGCGGACATCAAGAACACCCGCATGAATCTGCGCAGCGCCGCCCGCCCCAAGAATAATATGCCCAAGTAAAAAAATACAGAGGTGTTGTTATTCACGGCACATTTCTGCCCATGGCAGCACAATATGTAAAAAACAACGCCGCACCGTGCAATATGGTGCGGCGCTTTTCTTTGCCCGGGGGCAGGAATTTTGCCGCGTGCGCATTTGCTGCAAACTGCTGACCTGCATCCCGATCCCTTTGTACAAACTGTGAAAAATCAATTCATGGCGCAGTTTTTCCCCGCCTGCCCTTGCTTTTTGCTGAATAAAATGGTACTATTATTTTACCACAGGTGGGTAATTGTGGTGTGAATAACAACAAAAGTGGGGAAGAATGGGTAGTTTTCCACGTTCTCCACAGAGTTATTAACAAACTGAACGCAGCGACGTAAAAAATCTTGCCGAAGATTTGTGCAGTATGACGAAGGGAGGAAAAGCCGGATGCTCGTCGGTCAGTATGATTACGCAATCGATGCAAAAGGGCGTCTGAACTTTCCCGCCCGCTTCCGGGACGCGATGGGGGAGACCTTCATCGTGACCCGGTGGCTGGATCACTGCCTGGCCGCCTTCCCGGCGGAGGAGTTCGAAAAGGTCGCCGCCAAAATTGAGGAAAAGGGCCTCGTCAAGGGCCGCAAGGTCAGCCGTATGCTCTACGCCTCCGCCGTCGAGGTCACCCCGGACAAGCAGGGCCGCATTCAGCTGCCCGCTAAGCTGCGGGAGTACGCGGGCCTCGACCACGATGTGACCATCATCGGCAGCCGCAGCTTTGCCGAGATCTGGAACACCGAGGCGTGGAACGCCAACCAGGAAACGAGCGATGAGGACTTCACCGCTGCGATGGAAGACCTTGACTTTTAACAAAACAGGACGATAACACATGGAATTTTCACATATCCCCGTACTGCTGCAGCCCTGTCTGGACGGGCTGAACATCGACCCTGCCGGTATCTATCTGGATGGCACCGCCGGCGGCGCAGGTCACAGCAGAGAAATCGCCAAACGCCTGACCACAGGACGTCTGATCGCGCTCGATCAGGACCCGGATGCGGTGGCAGTCGCCACCGAAAGGCTCAAGGGTCTGCCGGCGCAGGTGGTGCAGGTCAATTTCCGTGAGGCCGCCCGCGTCCTTGCGGAGCTTGGCATCCCGGCGGTCAACGGGGCCCTGCTCGATCTCGGCGTGTCCAGCCACCAGCTGGACGACGCGGCCCGCGGCTTCTCTTACCATGCCGACGCGCCGCTCGATATGCGCATGAGCCAGCAGGGCCCCACCGCCGCGGATCTGGTCAACACGCTGGATCGTGAGGAGCTGACCCGCATCCTGCGTGACTACGGTGAGGAGCCGTATGCCTGGCAGATCGCGGGCAAAATTGTCGCCGCGCGGGCGGAGCAGCCCATCCTGACCACGCTGCAGCTGGCCGAGATCGTCGCCGCCGCTGTGCCCCCGGCAGAGCGCCGCAAGGCGAAGAACCCGGCGCGCCGCACCTTCCAGGCCATCCGCATTGCGGTCAACTCCGAGCTGGACGCCCTGAACGAGGGGCTCGACGCCATCTTTGACTGTCTGGCCCCGGGCGGGCGGCTCTGCGTCATCACCTTCCACAGCCTGGAGGATCGGCTCGTCAAGAACAAGTTCCGCCGCTGGGCACAGCGCTGCACCTGCCCGCCGGAGCAGCCCATCTGCACCTGCGGAGGTGTGGCCAAGGCCAAGCTGATTACCCGCAAGCCCATTGAGGCTGACGCCGCGGAGCTGGAGACCAACCGTCGCAGCCGCAGCGCCAAATTGAGAGTGTTGGAGAAAGCATAAGAGGCATTATTCATGACAACTGTTTTGCTGCACGAGGGCTCGGCAGCACCGAAACTGGAGCCCCCGCCGCGTCCGCAGGTGCGTGCGGTGCGCGGCGGCAACCACGGCCTGAACCGCGTCCGCCATGTGATGCGGACTGCCGTGATCGTGCTGATCCTTGCCGTGTTTGGCGGGCTGGCAATCAGCAGCCTGATGAGCGGTGCAACGCTGATGGAACTGAACGCGCAGGTCGATGAGGTCAGCGCCCAGCTGGCCGAGGCCCAGAGCGAATACGACTACCTGAACACCCGGATGAACGACATCACGAGCCGCGCCAGTCTGCAGCAGGTGGCCGAGGGCGAGCTGGGACTGGTCAAGGCCGATCCCAGCCAGATCACCTACGTCCAGCTGGAGGACCAGAGCATCATTGAGCGGAACACCGGTGCCGCGGGCCGCCTGTTGGATGAGGTGCGCACGGCAGCGCTGAGCCTGCTGGACAGCCTGAACCCGTAAAACAACCAAAAATATGCAGCTACGAGCCTTTTTGCTGCACGGCCTTGCTGCCGTCGGCAAAAAGGCTTTTGAAATAACAAGGTGTATCCATGACAGAGCAACGACCCAACCATCCCCCCCGGCATCGTCCCCGGGCAAGCAAGGGCATAAAATACTGGACGCTGGTTTGCATGACAGTATTTATCCTCGTCTGCTACGGCGTGCTGGTCTACCAGCTGTATGTGTGGCAGGTGCGTGATGCCGAGAGCTACCGCGCCGAGGCTGTGACCCAGCAGCTGAAGGACACAACGCTGCCCGCTGTGCGCGGCTCGATCTACAGCGCCAACGGCAAGCTGCTGGCCAAGAGCAGTACGGTATGGAACATCGTGGCCGATCCGTCCTCCGTTTTAAAGAGCGGGGCGACGGAGGACCAGATCCGCACAGCGGCAGAGCACATTGCCGAGCTGCTGGACGACGGCACAACGGCGGACACTGTGTACAAGGCGCTGACGGCGTCCAACAAGGATACCGGTGAGCCGTACCAGTACCGTGTGGTGAAAAAGGGTGTCGAAAAGCCCGTGGCGGATGCTATCCTGGCCTATGCAGACAGCTACCGCCTCAAGGACGGCGCTGCGGTGGACACGAGCCTGCAGACCGAGGAAAAGGAGGACAAGAAGGACGGCGAGGCCAAAACCGGCAAGGCAGCCCGTATCCTCTACCTGACCAGCGAACAGGCAGCCTCCCGCACTTACCCCTATGGGGAGTTTCTGGCCTCGGTGCTGGGCTTCTGCAACGAGGACGGCTCGGGTGCCTACGGACTGGAAAAATATTACGACGAGACGCTGGCCGGTACGCCGGGCCGCAGCGTGGCCGAAACGGACGCCTACGGTGACCCGCTGGCCAGCGGTCAGGCCGACGTGCATGAAGCCATCGACGGCAGCAACCTGAACCTGACCATCGACGAGAACGTACAGTCCATCGTCGAGGAGTACCTGACCGAGGCGATGAGCACCTTTACGGTCCATGGTCGCGGCAGCGCCATTGTCATGAACGTCAAGACCGGCGCGATCCTGGCGATGGCGTCCCTTGAGCAATTTGACCCCAACGACCCCAAGACGATCACCGACCCCAAGATGAACGAGATCCTGGCTAAAACAGAGATCGACGCGGAGGACATTGACTGGCTGGAAAGCCGTCTGGGCGAGAAGGCCGTCAAGGACATCATTGCAGACGGAATCATCAGCCATGAAAAGACGACGAACGAGAAGGGCGAGGAGGTCTCCAGCGAGGCTACCCAGCTGCAGGGTATGATGCGCGAGGCCCAGTGGAAGAATAAGAACATTACCGAGCTGTATATGCCCGGCTCGGTGTTCAAGCTCATCACGGCCTCGGCAGGGCTGGACTCCGGTGTTATGAGTGCGGAGCAGACCTTCTACTGCGGCGGCAGCCTGACCGTCAACGAGGGCAGCGAGCTGTGGGAGCACACCTACCGCTGTGCCAACGGCGAGGTCCACTATGAACAGGACATGGCAGGCGCGCTGAACCACAGCTGCAACCTCTGGTTCATTCAGGCGGCAGAGACGCTCAAGCCGCAGATCTTCTACGACTATATCCAGGCGTTCGGCTTTACCCAGCCCACCGGCATCGACCTGCCCAACGAGACCCGCTGGACCAGCGTCTACAACGCCGAGCAGATGGCAGAGGTCGATACAAACCTGTACACGGCGGCCTTCGGCCAGAACGAGTCCATCACCCCGATGCAGATGGCTACCGCCGTAGCGGCCATCGCCAACGGCGGCTACCTTGTTACGCCCTATGTCGTGGATTCCATCTCTGACAAGGACGGCAACATTATCTCCCAGACCGAGACGAACATCCGCCGCCAGGTCATCTCCGAAGAAGTCAGCCGACAGCTGCTGGCCATGATGGAAAACAACGTCCACGGGGCAGGGGACTACCACTCCTGCGCCAACGCCTACGTGGCGGGCTACCGCATCGGCGGCAAGTCCGGTACGGCAGAGCGCACGGACCGCCATCTGCGCGGCGACGGCGACTATTATAAAATGATGAGCTTTGCCGCTGTGCTGCCCATCGACGATCCCGAGATCGAGGTTTTCGTCCTGCTGGATGACCCGCGCTGGGTCAAGGACTATGCCAGCCAGGTCGTGGCCCCCGTCGTCGGCAACATCATCAGCGAGATCGCGCCCTATCTGGGCATCGAGCAGGACGCTGACTACAACCCCACCGGCACTGTGACCGTGCAGACCTGCCTGGACTACACCTGGACGAACGCGCAGGTCACGTTGAACCGCCTGGGCCTCAAGCATAAGCTGATCGGCCCCAGCAGCGGCAATATCGTCTACCAGTACCCCGTCGGCGGCAGCGTGGTGCCCGCGGGCTCCACCATTTACCTGTACACGGCCACCGACCAGAACTCGATGACCACAACGCCCGACGTCGTCGGCAAGACCGGCACCTTTGCCGAGCAGATGCTCAAGGCCGCCAACCTGAACGTGCAGTTCGCCGGCGACAGCAGCGGCAAGGTCGTGGCGCAGGACGTCGAGGTCGGAACCTCCGCTGCCTACGGCACGATCATAACGCTGACGATGGACAGCGGAGAGGATACCACCCATGACGCCCCGACGGTGACCGAGGAGATCGACCCGGCAAACGAGGAGGGGTAAGCATCCCCGCAGGGGCACCCGGGCTTTTGCGAAACGCTGCATTTCTGTATAGGAGGTCTTTTTCATGCAAACCATTCCTGCCAATCAACTGCTGGCCGGACTGACGCTGGCCGAGCCGGTCGCCATCCGCGCCGTTGTGACCGATAGCCGCAAGGTCGAGCCGGGCTGCGTTTTTGTCTGCTTCCCCGGCGAGCGTGTTGACGGCCATGACTACGCCGCCGGTGCCTACCGGAGCGGTGCAGAATATATCGTTGCCAACCATCCCGTCGAGGGCGTGCCTGCGGAGCGCACGGTCATTGTGCCGGACAGCGGCAAGGCCATGATCCGCATGGCGTCCAACTACAGGATGCTGTTCAACCCCAGAATGATCGGCGTCACGGGCAGCGTCGGCAAGACGACGACGAAGGAGTTCTGCTACGCGGTGCTCTCCGCCTTCGGCAAGACCCTCAAGACCGAGGGCAACCAGAACAATGACATCGGCGTGCCCAACACGCTGTTCCGCCTGACCGACGACACCGAGTACGCCGTTGTCGAGATGGGCATGGATCACGCGGGCGAGATCGAGCGTCTGACCCGCTGTGCCCGGCCCAGCGCGGGCATCATCACGATGATCGGTGTTTCGCATCTGGAAAATCTTGGCACGCGCGAGAATATACTGAAGGCAAAGCTGGAGATCTGCACCGGCCTGCCCGACGGCGCACCGCTGGCCCTGAACGCGGACAACGACCTGCTGCCCACGGCGAGCATCCCCAGTCGCCTGCGGCCGGTCTGGTTCGGCATTGACGCCGCGAATGCCGATGTCCGCGCGGTGGATGTCGTCACCGGCGCAAACGGCACGACCTTCAAAATCATCGATACGCAGTACGGTACGTTCGATGCCGCCATCCCGACAGCGGGCATCCACACGGTCTACGACGCGCTGGCCGCCTACGCCGCCGCGACCCGCCTGGGTCTGGACGCTGCCCGCTGCGCTGCCGCGCTGGCGACCTACCAGACGACGGGCATGCGCCAGCATATCGTGGAAAAGGGCGGCATCACCTTCATTGAGGACTGCTACAACGCCAGCCCCGACAGCATGAAGGCTGCGCTCTCTGTCCTCAAGGCACTGCCCAATGCCCGGAAGATCGCGCTGCTCGGCGATATGCTTGAGCTGGGCGGTGCGAGCGAGGAAGGGCACCGCCATACCGGCGAGTGGGTTGCTGACGCGGGCGTTGATGCACTCATCGCCTACGGCCCGCGCAGCGCCGCTATGGCCGAGGCCGCAAAAGCGCGCGGGGTTGCAGCGGTGCATTGCCAAACGGCGGAAGAAGTGCTACAATATGTACGGCAATTCGTGCGCCCCGGTGACGCTGTGCTGGTCAAGGCCAGCCACAGCATGGGCCTGGAGCAGCTGCTGCAGGAATACTATAAGGAATTGCCGCAGGGGTAAGCACCCCAACACACGTTTGGAGGAATCAACGGCATGGAGCAAATCTCATCCCTGTTGGCGGCGGCAGCCGTCGGCGGCTTTGCCATCACGGCGGTGGCGGGCAAATTCATGATCCCGGCGCTGCACCGGCTGCACTTTGGCCAGACCATCCGCGAGGAGGGCCCCACATGGCACAGCAAGAAAAACGGCACCCCCACCATGGGCGGCCTCTGCTTTATTCTGGGCATTCTGGCCACGCTGGGCATCGTCTGGGTCATGTACAGCCCTAAGCTGCCGGAGGTGCTTGGTATGCCGCAGCTGCAGGCCGGTATGCTGGTGCTGTTTCTCGCGTTCGGCTCGGGCCTCATCGGCTTTCTGGATGACTTCATTAAGGTCGTCAAGCATCGCAACCTCGGCCTGACCGAGGCGCAGAAGATGATTTTGCAGATCGCGCTGACCTTCGGGTTCATGTTCGGCCTGCACAGCCTCGGTCTGCTGACCACGCAGGTCCAGTTCCCGATTTTTGGGCTGGTGGACATGGGCTTGCTCTACTATCCCATCGCCTTCTTCGGCATCATCTTCCTTGTCAACGCTGTCAACCTGACCGACGGTCTGGACGGCCTGTGCACCGGCGTGACCTTCGTGTCGATGATCGGCTATCTGCTGGCCGGCAGTCTGCTGGGCTTTGTACATGTTTCGCTGATCGCCTCTGCCACGGCGGGTGCCTGCGCGGGCTTTCTGGTCTGGAACTTCTACCCGGCCAAGGTCTTTATGGGCGACACCGGCAGCATGTTCTTCGGCGGCATCGTAACGGCGCTGGCCTTTGTGATGCAGCGCCCCGAGCTGGTGCTCTTTTTCGGCATTGTCTACATCTGGGACGCGATGACCGTCGTCATCCAGCGCACGTATTTTAAGGCGACCCACGGCAAGCGCATCTTCCGCATGACGCCGATCCACCACGCCTTTGAGATGCGCGGCTGGCGCGAGGTCAAGATCGACGGCTTCTTTGCGCTGATTGCCGTCATCGGTGTGGCAATGGGAATTTTTTACATCTGTGTGGCATAAGCAGCGGGGCCGGGCCTACCCGGCCTCTGCCTGTTTCTGCCCCTAAGGGAGGTGACCGCCCATGAGCACTGCCGTGAGCATTGTGCGTACACTGCTGGGCCTTTTGTTTGACCATACCATCGGAAATATTGTGCGCATGATACCCATCATACGCCTGCCCAAGCTGGAGCGGGGGCCGGTCTCCCGGGGCTTTCTCGCCCTGCTGCTGGTCATTTTGTTCTTCGGGCTGACGATGCTGTTCTCGGCCAGCTATTCCAGCGCCTACGCCACCAGCGGTAAACTGTACAGTATCATTAAACCGCAGGTCATGATTGCAATTGTAGGGCTGTTCTTTATGTGGGTCCTGTCCAACATCAACTACCGCGCGCTGCGTCTGATGAGTGAGAGTCTGTACATCATCACCGTTGTGCTGCTGATCCTGACGCTGCTCAGCCCGGAGGACACCAACGGCACCTACCGCTGGGTGTATCTGCCGGGCGGTGCCTCCTTCCAGCCGTCGGAGCTGGCAAAATTCTCGCTCATGCTCTGGACGGCAGATATGCTGGACCGCGACTATGACAAGAAGAACAGGTTGTGGTACGGCGCGATAAAGCCTGCGCTGCCGCTGCTGCTCATCCTGTATTTGCTGCACAAGGAGTCGCATAACTCCGGCATGATCCTGCTCTGCCTGATTTTTGCCACGATGCTCATCTGCACCCTCTCGCCCGGCCGCTGGCTGCTGCTGCTCATTCCGGCGGGTGTAGTAGTCGGCGCGTACTTCCTGAAGGGGCTGGCCGGCGGGGAAGGCTACGCTGCGGGCCGTATGGACAGTACCTGGGGCCTTGCGCCGCTGGATACCGCCGGTATGCTGTGGCAGACCCGCCAGAGCATCTATGCTATCTCCACAGGCGGCATGTTCGGCGTGGGCATCGGCGCGAGCGTGCAGAAGCACCAGTGGCTGCCCTACGCCGAAAACGACTTTATCTTCGGCGTCATCGGTGAGGAGCTGGGCTTCTTCGGCTGTGTTATTCTCATCGGTGCGTTTGCGGTGCTGCTGATCATGGGCGTTATGATCGCTCTGCGCGCGCCCGACCTGTACGGCACGGTGCTGGGCATCGGCATCATCTCGCAGATTGCCTGGCAGGTGTTTCTGCATATCGCCGTCGGCACGGCACTGATCCCCAACACCGGCATCAGCCTGCCGTTCTTCTCCTCCGGCGGCACCAGTCTGCTGCTGCTGCTGAGCGAGATGGGCGTGCTGTTGAGTATCTCGCGCGCCGGAAATGCCCGGGAACAGCGCCTGGCAGAGCAGCACCGCGCCGAGACAGAACGGATGCTGCAGCGCACCCGCTACCGCAGCAGAGCCGCGCGGTAAGGGGGACGCCCAGCGCCCGCGGCACGGCGGGCACAGCCTATATTTTATTCTCATGGAGGTCCATCATGCGCGTTTTAATTGCTGCCGGCGGTACAGCCGGTCACATCAATCCGGCGCTGGCGATTGCCGGTGCCCTGAAGGCCGCGGACCCGACGGCGGAGATCCACTTTGCGGGCCGCCGCGAGGGGATGGAGTACGGTCTTGTCACCAAGGCAGGCTACCCCTTCCATCACATTGAGATCAACGGCTTCCAGCGCCATTTGAGCCTGGAAAACATTGGCCGCAACATCGTAGCCATCTGGCATCTGGCGCTGTCCGGCCCGCGCACCAGGAAGATTCTGAACGAGGTCAAGCCCGACCTTGTCATCGGCTGCGGCGGCTACGTCAGCGGGCCTATCGTCCGCGCGGCAGCCCGGCGCGGCATCAAGACAGCCATCCATGAGCAGAACGCCTTCCCGGGCGTGACCAACAAGCTGCTGGCGAAGGAGGTCAACATTGTGCTGGCCGCCAGCGCGGACGCGGTTGAAAAGCTCGGCGCGCCGGAAAAAACCACCGTCGTGGGCAACCCTGTCCGCCCCGAGGTGCTGACCGCGGACCGCGCCGCAGCGCGCGCCAAGCTGAACGCCGGAAACCGCACCGTTATTTTGAGCTTCGGCGGCAGTCTCGGTGCGGACCGCATCAATCAGGTCGTGGCCGACCTCTGCGCCTGGGAAAAGCAGACGCACCGGAACGTGCTTCACCTGCACGCCACCGGCAGCCGCGGCGTCAAGCTGTTTGAAGGGCTGGAAAAGGAAAAGGGCTTTGCCCCCGGCGAGAACCTCGTCGTGACGGAGTATATCAACAACATGCCCCAGCTGCTGGCCGCGGCAGATCTCGTCATTGCCCGCTCCGGCGCACTGACGCTGGCCGAGCTCGAGGCTGTGGGCCGCGCATCGGTGCTGATCCCCAGCCCGAACGTGGCCGAAAACCACCAGTATTACAATGCCCTTGAGCTGCAAAAGGCCGGTGCGGCAGTCGTCATCGAGGAAAAGGACCTGACCGGTGACGGTCTTGTCAAAACTGTCGAGACCCTGCTGACCTCCCCCGGCAAGCTGGCCGAGATGGGCGCCAACGCCAAGACCCTCGGCAATCCGCACAGCCTTGATTTGATTACCGAAAAGCTGCTGAAGCTGGTCAACGGCTAAGCAAGGCTGCATACACCCTGTAGGAGCGAACATCGTTCGCCCGCCCGATGCGACGAGCGTCGCCGGGCCACACCCCGTAGGGGCGTATTCTATATGCGCCCGCCCAACGTACCATCCACCCACGGGCAGCCGCCCCAAAATTCACCGGAAAGGAGCCGCTTATGGACCGCAACCAGCGCAGCCGCAGGCAAAAATCCGCAAACGGCTCCTACGCCCAACAGTCCCGCCGCAGTATGGGCAGCCGCTTGGGCCTTGAAAAAAGGAACGCCCCGCGCCCCAAAGCGCCGCCTGAAAAGGCCGCGCCTGCTCCCCATGCGCCCCCGCGGCAGCGCCCTGCGCAGGAGATCAATCCCCAGAAGGCAGGCTACCGCCCCGGCACGCCAAGGCGCACGCGCCGCGTCACACAGGCGGAGATCATACGGGCAAAGCGCCGCCGCCGTCTGCTGGGGGCACTCGGCGTGCTGGCCGTGCTGGCCGTGGGTGCGTTTGTGTCGATCAACCTTCTGTTCAAGGTCACGATCTTCCGGGTAGAGAGCTATGACGGCTCCCAGCCCGTCGATACCGGCATCTACACGTCCGACGAGCTGATCGAGGCGCTGGGCATCGAGAAAAACTCCAACCTGTTCGCCTTCTCCACCGCGGAAAAGACCCAGCAGCTGGCGCTTCAGTTCCCGTATTTGGAGCGTGTCGCTGTGGAGATCCAACTGCCCGCCGCGGTCATCATCAAGGTCGAGCCCGCCACGGAGCGGTTCGCCTGTATGTACCCCCGGCGGGTGGATGGTCTTGAGCGACTCCCTCAAAATTCTGCGCACCGACGTCAGCCAGCCGGACGGCCTGATTCTGCTGACCATGTCGCTGCCCACAGATTTCTCCCCCGTGGTGGGGCAGAACATCGAGCCCAAGAGCTATAACTCACTCCTGAGCGAGACCCAGCAGGCCACAGCGGAGACAGCGGGTCTGCAGGCCAGTGCACTGCAAACGCTGACCGAAATGAGGGACGGCCTGCAGGAGAACAACCTGTTTGACGGCACGACGGCGCTGAACATCCAGGATCTGAGTGATATTGAGTTCACCTACCAAAACCGCGTACAGGTGCTGCTGGGCAGTGAGACGAACCTCGCCTACAAGCTGCGACTGGCCGCTGCCGCGCTGACCGACCCGGAAAAGGGGCTGGCCGCCGGTGATAAGGGCGTGCTCGACATCTCGACCCAGCGCAGCGACGGCGACATCCGCGCCTACTTCGCCCCCGATACCCCCGAACCGACACCGGCCCCGGAGCCGACCCCGTCCCCCGAGGAGCAGACCGACCCCGAAAGCCCCACAGAATAACCCCAACGCCCCGACAAACCGTCGGGGCGTTTTTTGTACAAGTCGACAGAAAAAATTGTATAAAAAACACCCCGCAGCGCCTTACACATGAGCTACCTTGGGGATTGTTGTTGTTCACCGATTCAGAAAAATCCGCAACGCACATGTGTCTAACACATCCAAATTCTTTCTCCGTTTGTGATGAATTCAAACAGGCGATATTTCTGTGCATTATCGGTCGGCGCCAGCCGAGGCCCTGCCCGTTGCAAAGTTGCCGTCTGTGGTCAAGGTGGCATTGTAGCAGTTGATGGCAGCAGTGTCGTGTTCGTACATCGTGGCGAGAGTAAGCGAAAACCAAAAAGGGCAGAGCGAAATTAGCGCGGATGCTATCAGACTATTGTGGAGAATGCAGGAAACTATATTAAGATAATAAGCAAAAAATCAAGGAGTTAACATAAAGTAGTCATAAAAGTGCTTGAAAGTATGCGACGAATTTGATTTAATTAGTATTAGAAGAAGATAATAGAAAGGAGATGTGTAGTGCATGTTGTCGGGAAAACAAATTGCCGAGGCAAGAAAGCGAAAAGGACTAACGCAAGAGGCCTTGGCGGCAGAACTTGGAGTATCGAGACAAACGATTGCAAAATGGGAACAAGAAATTTCAACACCCAGTGTTACAAATGCACATAGACTGATAGATATTCTAGGCCTACAGGAAATGGAGAATAAATCGTCTACCGAAGATGAAGGCAATGCAAGAACTATTTGTAAAAAGAGATTAACAAAGAGATTGTTGATTGAACTTTGGGCAGTATATGTTGGGATAGCATTTCTCTGCTTTTTTTCTATTGGAATTGTGGCATTGTTTTTTATCCCTGCAATATCGGTTGTCCTAATATTAGTTGCTATTGTAGTGCAGGAAGTAAGGGGAAAGAAGACAGATTCACCGATGAAGATTCTTCTCGGCGGAATATGCTTTATTGGGCTTGCCATACTGGCAGTAGTTGCTATACTTGCAAGTGGGTTTGTTCTAAGAGAAAATTATCAACATAAAGCTTTTTATTCTGTTCCTGCTATACAACTAAAAAAATATTCGGCAATTAATGAGTGGATTAATGAATGCAAAACGATAGGACCTGATATTTATGGGCAATGTATTGAATTGCCGTCAGATAAGACAATCTGTCTCTATATTGTATATAGACATCAGGTGACGGACGCATCGGATGCAAGCCTCGTTTCAGATCCGCTACATATGCGATTCATTGCAAAATACCGTGGTGGTACTGAATATGATGGGGTGGATTTGTATTTTCTCCAAGGGAGAAGTAGTTATCAGATGCTTTTCTCTATTGACGGAAGTGAACCTTATTATAACAGTATGGCAACTGTTAATCCAATGCTTATAGATGATGTGAAGGCACTATTTAACAATCTGCAAGGAGATGAAAAAAATGCTTTAAAAGGTTAAAAAAATAGTTGCACTGATGATGGCGACAATGGCGCTTTCTACATTATTCGTGACGACTGCGTTTGCGCAGGAGAATGACGTAGAAGTTATTGAAGAAGCGAAGATTCTTGAGGAAATTGTTTCGTATTTGGAAGACGGTGTGACAATAGATGTTGCGCCCAATGAATCAAAGCGGATTGAAATACCACTGTCAAATGGAGAAAGTGCGTATCTTGAGATTGGATGCACACCAATTACATTGACAAGCGGAACAACAAGCGCCAGCTATAACTATACTTCAAATGGTGACTATATATTTTGGGGAGATATAAACTATGGAAGTATTGGGAGTTATAGTCATAAAGTCAACTTCAAGATAACCGCATTATCCCCTACATGCGAATTCTACATTACATCTGCGAGCGTTGAATACCAGCAGCCATCAGTTGGATATGTTAATTCTGGATCTGGCATAACTGGAAACAAAAATTATGATGTGAAGACAAGCTCTTATTCTAAAGCATACGCAAGTTTTACAATCAATGGATATGTAAATAATATATATTCGAAAATTCTTATGAACTCTATGAATCCGAATAAGATTACATTTACAATATATTATTCGCTGGCTCCAATTGATTAGTCCTGAAAATAGTGGATGCTTGTGTCTTCACTTATTGCCACAGCGAGAAAAAATACAGTTGCCAACAAAACAGCGATACCACTGGGAAGCAAGGAACAATGCAAAGCTAGGAATTCATTTTGCGTCTCTGCATCCGGTGAGTATCAAGTAAAACACAAACAACACCCCAAAGTTGGAAAAGGTACTTTGGGGTGTTGTTATTTAGGTGTGCCCGGCATGGGCAACAGCTAGGTGATGAAAGACCACTACGCGTTTGGCAGTAGGAAGCGTTAGCCGAAGGCAAGGGGGCCAAACGTGGGGGGGAGGAAAAAAATCTGAAGGGAGCCAGATGTTAACAAAAAATGCTGGCTGGCAAACTCTTGAACCGATGAACAGAAATCCCATAGTAGTTTAGTATTGAACAGCACTCCATTTGTTAGACAGTATGATATACTATCTAACAAGTGGGGTGCTGTTCAACAAAAGACGCTGTGGGGCTTTTACTATGTTGTAGGGGTCGATGTTTGTCATCGACCTGCGGGCGGATGCAAACATTCGCCCCTACAATTTACGATGCAATCAATCAGACGTTCAGCTCCACATGCTGGCCCAGGTCCTCTTTGTTGGCGTCCAGCACGGGCTGGATGACGTCACGCAGGAACTCGGTGACCTGCTCGGCGCTGCGGCCCGTAAAGGCTTCGGGGGAGAGCTCGGCCTCGATTTCCTCGCGGGTCAGGCCGAACGCAGGGTCAGCCTCGACGCGGGCAATCATGTCGTTGGGCTTGCCCTCCTGCTTGACAACGGCAGCGGCGGCCACGGCGTGCTCACGCAGACGCTCGTGCAGCTCCTGACGGTCACCGCCCTTCTTGACGGCCTTCATCATGATGTTCTCGCTTGCCATGAACGGCAGCTCGGCCATGACGCGGGCACGGACGACCTTCGGGTAGACGACCAGCCCGTCGGAGACGTTCAGCAGGATGTTCAGGATGGCGTCAGCAGCCAGGAAGCCCTCAGCCATCGCAATGCGCTTGTTGGCGGAGTCGTCCAGCGTGCGCTCAAACCACTGGGTACCGGCAGTGATGGCGGGGTTCAGCACGTCCACCATCAGGTAGCGGCTCAGCGCACAGATGCGCTCGCAGCGCATGGGGTTGCGCTTGTAGGGCATAGCGGAGGAACCGATCTGGTTCTTCTCAAACGGCTCCTCCATCTCCTTGAAGTTCGCCAGCAGGCGGATGTCCGTCGCCATCTTCATGGCGGACTGGCCGATGCCTGCCACGGCGGACAGCACATTGTAGTCCACCTTGCGGCTGTAGGTCTGGCCGCAGACCGGCACGACCTTGGTAAAGCCCATCTGGGCGCAGACGTCGGCCTCGACGGCCTTGATTTTGGCGGAGTCGCCGTTGAACAGCTCCACAAAGCTGGCCTGGGTGCCGGTGGTGCCCTTAACGCCGCGCAGCGCCAGCTGGGAGATCTGGTGGTCAAGCTCCTCCAGATCCATGTACAGCTCGTTCATCCAGAGCGTGGCGCGCTTGCCGACGGTGGTCAGCTGCGCGGGCTGGCAGTGGGTGTAGGCCAGGCAGGGCATGGTCTTGTACTCGTCGGCGAACTTGGCCAGATTTGCCAGCACGCCGATGACCTTCTTGCGCACGAGCTGCAGGCCCTCGCGCATGATGATGACGTCGGTGTTGTCACCGACATAGCAGCTGGTCGCGCCCAGATGGATGATGCCCTTTGCCTTGGGGCACTGCAGGCCGTAGGCGTAGACGTGGCTCATCACGTCATGGCGGACGAGCTTCTCGCGCGCAATGGCATCCTCATAGTTGATGTCGTCCTTGTGCGCCTCCAACTCGGCAATCTGCTCATCGGTGATGGCCAAGCCCTGCTTCTGCTCGGCCTTAGCCAGCGCGATCCACAGCCGGCGCCAGGTGCGGAACTTGTTGTCGTCAGAGAAGATGTACTGCATCTCATCCGACGCATAGCGGGTAGAGAACGGCGAAATATATTTGTCGTGTTGTGCCATTGAGTCAAATCCTCACAATCTTTTAAGCTGATAGTTCCAGTATAGCAGAAACTTCCCGAAATATCAAAGCTTGAAATAATTCACGCCGCCCTCAAAGATCGGCTGGTATTTGTCACCGGTGACGTTCTTATAGAGCTGCTCGCCGCTGCGCTCGCTGTGGCCCATCTTGCCAAAGACACGGCCATCCGGGCTCGTGATGCCCTCGATTGCCAGTACGGAGCCGTTCGGATTGTAGCGCATGTCCATCGTCGGCGGCAAAGCAGGTCAACGTACTGGGTCGCAATCTGGCCGTTGTCGATGAGCTGGTTCAGCAGCTGCTCGTTGCAGACAAAGCGGCCCTCGCCGTGGCTGATGGCGATCAGGTGCTCGTCGTTGATGTCGCATTTGCTCAGCCAGGGGCTCTTGTTGCTGGCCACGCGGGTACGCACCAGCATGGACTGGTGGCGGTGGATCGTATTAAACGTCAGCGTCGGGTCGCTTTCGGTGATGGGACGGATCTCGCCGTAGGGGACCAGGCCCAGCTTGATGAGTGCTTGGAAGCCGTTGCAGATGCCCAGAGCCAGACCGTCGCGCTGGTTCAGCAGACGGTTGACTGCGTCGGCCACCGACGGATTGCGGAAGAATGCCGCAATGAACTTGGCGCTGCCGTCCGGCTCGTCGCCACCGGAGAAGCCGCCCGGCAGCATCAGGATCTGCGCCTCGTCCAGCTCCTTCACCAGCGCCTCGCAGCTCTCGGCTACGTTGGCGGGGGTCAGGTTTTTCAGCACCAGAACATGCGGGTCGCCGCCTGCGCGGCGGAACGCGCGGGCCGTGTCGTACTCGCAGTTCGTGCCGGGGAATACGGGGATGACGACCCGCGGCGTCGCCAGGCGCACAGAGGGAGCCACGCGCTTGTTGGCGGGGCAGTCATGCTCCAGCGCGGGGACGAACTCACCGGCCTTGCGGTAGGGGAATACCGGCTCGAGCTTTTGCTCCCACAGCTCCTGCAGACGGGCCAGGTCAATGGCCTTGCCTTCGGCCTCCAGCGTGTAGTCCACGGTGGTGAAGCCGAGGAACTCACCGGCGGAGGCATCAAGCAGCTCCAGAATGACCGCGCCGTAGGCGGGCTTGAACAGATCGTTCAGGTCGATGTCATTGGACAGCTGCAGACCCACATGGTTGCCGACGCACATCTTGAACAGTGCCTCGGCCACACCGCCGTAGCCCGGCGTGGCGGCAGCCAGCACCTTGCCTTCGTCGATCATCTGCTCGACGGTCTTGTAAATGGCGATCAGGCTGCCGATCTCGGGCAGACCGTTCTTGTAGTTGGGGCGCAGGATGACAACGGAGCTGTTGGCCTTCTTGAACTCGGGGCTCTGCACGTCGTGGGTGTTGCCGATGGCCGTCGCAAAGCTGACGAGCGTCGGGGGCACGTCCAGCCCCTCAAAGCTGCCGGACATCGAGTCCTTGCCGCCGATGGACGCAATGCCCAGACCCATCTGGGCATCCAGCGCACCGAGCAGGGCGGCCAGCGGCTTGCCCCAGCGCTCGGGCTTATCGTTCAAATGCTCAAAATATTCCTGGAACGTCAGGTACATGTCCTCGTGGTGGAAGCCCGCGCAGACCAGCTTGGTCACGCTCTCGACCACGGCCATATACGCGCCGCGGTAGGGGTCAGCCTCGGTCAGGTAGGGGTTGAAGCCCCACGCCATGCCGGAGCAGGTCGTCGTCTCGCCGTCCACTGGCAGCTTGGCGGCCATGGCCATCGTCGGGGTCAGCTGGTACTTGCCGCCGTAGGGCATCAGCACGGTGGCTGCGCCGATGGTGGAGTCGAACCGCTCGCCCAGGCCCTTTTGGCTGCAGACGTTCAGGTCGCTGACCATGGATTCCAGCTTCTGCTCAAACGTTGCACCGGCAAACTGGGGCTGCCAGACATGGCCCGGCAGGATGTGTGCATCAGCGTGGCGCTCGGCACCGTTGGAGTTCAGGAACTCGCGGGAGAGGTCAACGATGGTCTTGCCGTTCCAGACCTCGCGCATCCGCTTTTCCTCGGTGACGGTGGCAACGATAGTCGCCTCAAGGTTTTCCTCGGCGGCGTACTTCATAAAGGTCTCGGCGTCCTCGGGAGCAACGGCCACGGCCATGCGCTCCTGGCTCTCCGAAATGGCCAGCTCGGTGCCGTCCAGACCCTCGTACTTGCGGGTGACCTTGTTCAGGTCGATGTGCAGGCCGTCGGCCAGCTCACCGATGGCAACGGACACACCGCCTGCGCCGAAGTCGTTGCAGCGCTTGATAAGGCGGCAGGCGTCCTCGCGGCGGAACAGGCGCTGCAGCTTGCGCTCGATGGGCGCGTTGCCCTTCTGCACCTCGGCACCGCAGGTCTCAAGGCTCGTCAGCTTGTGCGCCTTGGAGGAACCGGTGGCACCGCCGACACCGTCGCGGCCCGTGCGTCCGCCCAGCAGGATGACGACATCACCCGGGGCGGGCTCCTCGCGGCGGACATGGCTGGCAGGCGTCGCGCCGACAACTGCGCCGATCTCCATGCGCTTGGCGGCGTAGCCGGGGTGGTACAGCTCTGCGACCTGACCGGTGGCAAGGCCGATCTGGTTGCCGTAGCTGGAATAGCCCGCGGCAGCCGTCGTGACCAGCTTGCGCTGGGGCAGCTTGCCGGGCATTGTCTCGGAAACAGGCTTCAGCGGGTCAGCCGCACCGGTCACGCGCATGGCCTGATAGACATAGCTGCGTCCGGACAGCGGGTCACGGATGGCACCGCCAATGCAGGTCGCCGCGCCGCCGAAGGGCTCGATCTCGGTGGGGTGGTTGTGGGTCTCGTTCTTGAACAGGAACAGCCAGTCCTGCTGCTCACCGTCCACGTCACACTTGATCTTGACGGTGCAGGCGTTGATCTCCTCGCTCTCGTCAAGGTTCTTCAGAATGCCGCGCTGCTTCAGCGCCTTGGCACCGATGGTCGCGCAGTCCATCAGGGTGCGGTTTTTCTTGTCGCGGCCCGTCTCGGCGCGCAGTGCCATGTAGCGGTCAAATGCGGCCTGCACAAGCTCGTCGTCGATCTTCACGTCGTCCAGGATCGTGCCGAACGTCGTGTGGCGGCAGTGGTCGGACCAGTAGGTGTCGATCAGACGGATCTCGGTGATGGTCGGGTCGCGGTGCTCAGATTTGAAGTAGTTCTGGCAGAATACGATGTCCGCATGGTCCATCGCCAGGCCCTTCTCATTGCGGAACGCTTCCAGCGCGTCGTCGTCCAGCGCGGTGAAACCGGTCAGTGTCTCGACCTCCGTCGGGATGGCAAACTCCATTTTCAGGGTGCTGCGCTCGTCAAGGCTTGCCTCGCGGGCCTCGACGGGGTTGATGACGTACTTCTTGATGGCGGCCAGGTCGGCGTCGGTCAGGTCGCCGTCCAGCAGATAGACACGGGCGGAGCGCACCGCGGGGCGCTCGCCCTGGCTCAGCAGCTGGATGCACTCGCTGGCAGAGTCGGCGCGCTGGTCAAACTGGCCGGGCAGGTACTCGACGGCAAAAACGGTCTTGGCGTCGGGCAGCTTGTCGTAGGTCACGTCAACAGGCGGCTCACTGAACACGGTGGGCACAGCCTGCTGGAACAGCACTGCGTCGATGCCCTCGACGTCATAGCGGTTCAAAAGGCGCAGACCGGTCAGATTCTGGATGCCGACCAGATCGACCAGCTCATGCAGAAGCCCCTGTGCCTCGCCGTCAAAGCCGGGCTTTTTCTCAACATAAATGCGATATACCATTGTATTTCCTCCTGAGAGTTAAATTTGCAGGAAGTGACGGACGGAAAGCCTTCCCCCTGGGGGAAAAAGGTGGCCGAGGCCCCGTCCGAGGGCGGATGAGGGGAAAGTGTACCGCTGTATCCCGTTGACGGATCGCTGCGGGAAGTTTGCCCTCATCAGTCACCTTCGGTGACAGCTTCCCCCGAGGGGGAAGCCTTTTTACTGCATCGCTGCCAGCGCTCTTGCCCCAATGTCACTGCGCTTGTGCAGCTTGTCAAAATGGATGCTCTCCGTGGCAGCATATGCCTTTTTCAGCGCCTCGGGCAGGGTGTTGGCCGTGGCGGTCACGCCCAGCACGCGCCCGCCGTTCGTGACGAGGCTGCCGTCCTTGATGGCCGTGCCGGCGTGGTAGACCGTCACATCGGCGGCGTCCAGTTGGCCCGCGGTCAGGCCGGTGATCTCCTTGCCCTTCTCGTAGGCGAGGGGATAGCCGCCGCTGGCTAAGATGACACAAGCCGCCGCGCCGTCGCTGAATTTGACATCGGTCTTGTCCAGCGTGCCGTTCGTTGTGGCCTCCATCACGGTCAGCAGATCGCTTTCCAGTAGGGGCAGCACGACCTGCGTCTCGGGGTCGCCGAAGCGGCAGTTGTACTCGATGACCTTCGGGCCGTCGGAGGTCAGCATCAGGCCGAAATACAGGCATCCCTTGAAGGGGCAGCCCTCGGCCTGCATGGCCGCAACCGTGGGCAGGAAAATCTCCTGCATGCAGCGCTCGGCGACTGCGGGCGTGTAGTAGGGGTTCGGGGCCACGGTGCCCATGCCGCCGGTGTTCAGGCCCTCGTCGTGGTCGAGAGCACGCTTGTGGTCCATGCTCGAGACCATCGGCTTGACGGTCTTGCCGTCGCAGAAGGACAGCACGCTGACCTCGGGGCCGGTCAGGAACTCCTCGACGACCACATGGTTGCCGGACGCGCCGAACTTTTTGTCCAGCATGATCTCCTTGACGCCGTCGGCAGCCTCCTGCTCATTCTGGCAGATCAGCACGCCCTTGCCCAGTGCCAGACCGTCCGCCTTGATGACGACGGGGTATTTGCCCTCGGCTTTGATGTAGTCCATGACCTTCTCGGGGTCGTCGAACGTCTCATATTTGGCCGTAGGGATGCCGTATTTCTTCATCAGGTCCTTGCTGAATACCTTGCTGGCCTCAATGCGGGCCGCGGCCTTGTCGGGACCGAATGCCGGGATGCCCACAGCGGCCAGCGCATCGACCATGCCCAGCGCCAGCGGGTCGTCCTGGGCGACGACGACATAGTCAAAGGCTTCTTCCTTGGCAAATTTGACCATGGCGTCCACGTCGGTGGCCGGGATGGCCTTGCAGTGGGCGTCATAGCTGATGCCGCCGTTGCCGGGCGCACACCAGATCTCGGAGCAGCGGGGGCTTTTTTTTAGCGCGCGGATGATGGCGTGCTCACGCCCGCCGCCGCCGACAACCAGAATTTTCATAAGCGTCCTCCTTGACAGCACAACAGCCCGCGACGAAAAATCGCCGCAGGCGAGTTGTTTTTTGCGTTTAATGATGGAACAGCCGGATGCCGCAGAACGCCATCGCAATGCCGTACTTGTTGCAGGTGTCGATCACCTGTGCGTCGCGGATGGAGCCGCCCGGCTGCACAATAGCGGTCACGCCGCTGCGGCGCGCGCGCTCGATGTTATCGCCGAACGGGAAGAAGGCATCACTGCCCAGGCTCACACCGGTCACGGCATCCAGCCAGGCGCGCTTTTCCTCGGCGGTCAGCGGGGCCGGCTGCTCGGTGAAGGTCTCGGCCCAGACATCGTCGCCGATGACATCCTCCGGCGTGTCGCCGATGTAAACATCGATCGCGTTGTCGCGGTTCGGCTTGGCAATGTCAGCGCGGAACGGCAGGTCCAGCACCTTCGGCATGTGGCGCAGCTGCCAGTTGTCGGCCTTCTGGCCTGCCAGACGGGTGCAGTGCACGCGGCTCTGCTGGCCCGCACCGACGCCGATGGTCTGGCCGTCCTGCACGTAGCAGACGCTGTTGGACTGGGTGTATTTCAGCACGATCAGGCTGATGATGAGGTCGCGGCGCTGCTCGTCGCTGATGACCTTGTTCTCGGTCACAACGTTCTGCAGCATCGTCTCATTGGAAATGTCCAGGTCCTGACGGCCCTGCTCGAAGGTCACGCCAAAGACCGTGCGGGTCTCCAGCGGCTTCGGCTCGTAGTCGGCGTCGATCTGGACGATGGCGTAGCCGCCCTTCTTCTTGGATTTCAGCACCTCCAGCGCGTCGGCGTCGTAGCCGGGCGCAATGATGCCGTCGGAGACCTCGTGCTGAATCAGCTTCGCGGTGCTCAGGTCGCAGACATCGGACAGCGCGATCCAGTCGCCGAAGCTGGACATACGGTCCGCACCGCGGGCACGGGCGTAGGCGCAGGCCAGCGGGGAAAGCTCGGTCTCCGGCGCAATGTGGTACATGGCGCGCAGGGTCTCATCCAGCGGCAGACCGATGGCCGCACCGGCGGGGGAGACGTGCTTGAAGCTGGCGGCAGCGGGCTGGCCGAGTGCCTTCTTCAAATCGCGCACGAGCTGCCAGGAGTTGAACGCATCCAGAAAGTTGATGTAACCCGGGCGTCCGTTCAAAATCTGCACAGGCAGGTCACTGCCGTCCGCCATGTAGATGCGGGCGGGCTTCTGGTTGGGGTTCGTGCCGTATTTCAGCTGAAATTCGTTCATATTAACCCTCCACAGCGGTGTATTTATTCAGGATAATGTCCTCGTACTCGCCGGTTTCCAGCTCGATGCTGCGGACAAACAGGCTGACCTTGTTGTCCTCGTTCAGGCTCGCCCACAGCTTGTCGGCAAACTTGTCCGCGTCGTTCGTGTCGATGGCGACGCGCAGCGGCTCACCCGCAAAGCTGGGGATCGGCGCACCGTTCTTGACGTAAGTGCTGATGAAGTGTCCCTCACCGGCCACGGGCTGCGGGTAGTCGAAGGTCTGGCGCTGCACGCTCTCGGCATTGCCCTCGTCGGACTTGACGATGGACAGCTTGTAGCCGCCGCGGCGCATATCGACGACGCCGGAGATGCGGGGGGTAAAGTTCGGCGCGTCGTCCTCATAGGTGCGGGTCGCCAGCGCAGCCTCAAAGCTGTAGCCGGGGAAAAGGTTGCCGTTCATGAACCGGGCAATCGTGTCGGTCTGGTCGCCGTTCGTGACCACGGTGGTCTCCCGCAGGGTCAGCACAGCGTTGTAGATGATGAGGTGCGGGTCCTCGAGCTTGGCCGGGTCAGCGGCCACCGTGCGGATGCCGCCGTCGATAGGCTCAAACACACGGTTGCGGCTGTTGGCGCTGCGGCCCATGATCCAGTAGGCGACGAACGCCTTCTGGCCGTCGGGGCTTTTGCCCAGCACAATGCCGCGCCCGGGGTAGTCATTCCCGGCAAGATATTTGTACAGATTCTTTTTCATTGTTAAACCTCGTTTTGCGTAAACAGGAAACGGGATTCCCTGCCGTGCAGTGGTGGAAAACGATTTTACACCTCGTCACTGCACACCATCGCCAATGCCTTGGGCAGCAGCTGCCACTCGGCCTCGACCATGACGCGCTTCTGCAGCGTCTCAGGGGTGTCGCCGGGCTCCACGGCCACGGCCTTCTGCAGCAGAATGGGCCCGCCGTCACATTCCTCGTTTACAAGGTGGACGGTAGCGCCGGTCAGCTTCACGCCGCGGGCCAGCGCAGCCTCGTGCACGCGCAGTCCGTAGAAGCCGGGGCCGCAGAAGCTGGGGATCAGGCTGGGATGAACATTGATGATTTTATTGCGGTAGGCCGCAATGACCTTTTCGCCCAGCACGCTCAAAAAGCCTGCCAGCACGACCACGTCAATACTGTGCTTCTGCAGGGTGTCCAGCAGGGCGGCGTCAAACGCTGCGCTGTCAGCGTAGTCCCTGCGGCTGACAACAGCGGATTCTACACCGAAATTGGCGGCGCGCTCCAGCGCGTAGACACCGGGCTTGCTGGCAACGACCAGCTCGATTTTGCCGTTCGGGTTCTCGCCGCGGCGCTCGCTTTCCAGCAGGGCCTGTAAATTCGTGCCGCCGCCCGATACCAGTACCGCTACACGCTTCATACCAGCTCGACCCCGTCGCCCTCGACGATGGTGCCCAGACGGTAGGCGTCCTCGCCGTGGGCCTTCAGAATGGCAATGGCCTTGTCCGCATCCTCGGGCGCGACGGTCAGCACCATGCCGACGCCCATGTTGAAGGTGTTGAACATATCGTGCTCGGAGATGCCGCCCTCGTGCTGCATGACGTCGAACAGGGCAGGAATGCGCACATCGGCCTTGGCGATGCGGGCCGCACAGCCCTTCTTCAGGCTGCGGGGAATGTTCTCATAGAAGCCGCCGCCGGTGATGTGGGACACGCCCTTGACCGTGATCTCGTCCATGACAGCCAGCACGGGCTTGACGTAGATTTTCGTGGGGGCCAGCAGGGCCTCGCCCAGGGGCTTGTCCATGCCGTCGAATGTCTTTTTCAGCACATCGGGGTTGTTGTCGATGTCAAAAATTTTGCGCACCAGCGAGAAACCGTTGGAGTGTACGCCCGTGGAGGGCAGTGCGATGATGACATCGCCCGGCTGCATCGTGGAGTTGTCCAAAATCTTTGCCTTGTCCACGACGCCGACGGTGAAGCCGGCCAGGTCGTACTCATCCTCGGGCATCATGCCGGGGTGCTCGGCGGTCTCGCCGCCCACGAGGGAGCAGCCCGCCTGGACGCAGCCCTCGGCCACGCCCTTGACGATCTCGGCGATCTTCTCCGGGATGTTCTTGCCGCAGGCGATGTAGTCGAGGAAAACCAGCGGCTTGGCACCGGCGCAGATGACGTCGTTGACGCACATGGCCACGCAGTCGATGCCGATGGTGTCGTGCTTGTCCAGCAGCATGGCAATGCGCAGCTTGGTGCCGACGCCGTCAGTGCCGGAAATCAGAACGGGATGCTCCATGCCGGTGCAGTCCAGCTCAAACAGGCCGCCGAAGCCGCCCAGACCGCCGATGCAGTTCTCGGTCATCGTGCGGGCCACATACTGCTTCATCAGCTCAACAGAGCGGTACCCGGCGGTAATATCCACGCCTGCAGCGGCGTAGCTGGCAGAATAGCTTTTTTCCATGTTGAACTCCTAAATGTGTTACATTACTCGGAAAATCGGGTGGCAGCGGCAAGCTCTCTCCCTCCGGCGCTGCGCGCCACCTCCCTCGCAGAGGGAGGCAAGGAGGCTTGGCCCCCTCTGTGAGGGGGCTCCGCCCGCAGGCGGTGGGGGAGAGAAGTTTGCGCTACTGCTGCGCTTCCGTCGTTATGATTACAGCTTCTTATTCGTCTTAGACTGGCTCAGCGGCTTGTCGTAGACAATGTCCATCGTCTCGGTGGGCGGGGCGACGGGGTATTTGCCGGTAAAGCAGCCCGTGCAGAACCCGCACTTGCTGTGGATGGCCAGCTGCTGCACATGCTCAACGCTCAAATAGCCCAGCGTGTCAGACCCGACCAGCTCGTTGATCTCCTCGACGGTGTGGCCGGTGGCAATCAGGTCCTTCTCGTCGGGAATGTCGGTGCCGAAGTAGCACGGGTGGGCGAACGGCGGGGCGCTGATGCGATAGTGTACCTCGGCAGCACCGGCCTCGCGCAGCAGGCGGATGGTACGGGCGCTCGTCGTGCCGCGGACGATGGAGTCATCGACCAGCACAACGCGCTTGCCCTTGACCGTGGACGTGATGGCGTTCAGCTTGATGCGCACGCTGCTCTCGCGCTGGGCCTGGCTGCCCTGAATGAAGGTGCGGCCTACATATTTGTTCTTGATAAAGCCCACGCCGTAGGGGATGCCGCTCTCCTGCGCATAGCCGAGCGCTGCATCCAGACCGGAGTCCGGTGCGCCGATGACGACATCGGCCTCCACGGGATGCTCCTGCGCCAGGAACCGGCCCGCCTGCAGACGGGCCTCATGCACACAGGTGCCCTCGATGACGGAATCCGGGCGGGCAAAGTAGATGTACTCAAAGACGCACATCGTGTGCGGCGCGGCACCGCAGTGATCCTCCATCGTGCGCAGGCCGTTGCGGTCGGCAATAACGATCTCGCCGGGGCGCACGTCACGGACGAACTTCGCACCCACGGCGTCCAGCGCACAGCTCTCGCTGGCAAAGGCATAGCCGTTGCCGTCGGGCAGATCGCCGATGCACAGCGGGCGGAAGCCGTTGGGGTCGCGCGCCGCAATCAGCTTGGTGTGGGTCATAATGACGAGGGAGTATGCGCCCTCGATGTCGTCCATCGTGCGGCTGACGGCCATCTCAATGTTCGGCGTCAGCAGACGGTTCTGGGTCAGCAGATAGGCAATGACCTCGGTGTCCGACGTGCCGTGAAAGATCGAACCGCTCATCTCGAGCTTGCGGCGCAGCTTCGGCGCGTTGACAAGGTTGCCGTTGTGGCAGACCGCCATGGCGCCCTTGCAGTGATGCAGAACCATCGGCTGCGCGTTGGAACGGCTGCGCTGGCCCGCCGTGGCATAGCGGACATGGCCGGTAGCCATCTTTGCGCCGCGGGGCAGCTCCTCCAGCACACGCTTGGTAAAGACCTCGCTGACAAGGCCCAGATCGCGGTAGCCGGACAGCACGCCGTCGACGTTCAGCGCAATGCCGCAGCTCTCCTGGCCGCGGTGCTGCAGGGCGTACAGCGCACTGTAGACGGCGCTGACCATATCGGTCTCGCCGGTCTTGTCATACATACCGAACACGCCGCACTCCTCGTGCAGGGACTCGGTGTATTGGGAAATTTCGCTCATTTATTTGCTCCAATTGTCGGAATGGTAAAGCCGTAGGGGCGGATCCTATATCCGCCCGTGGGTCGGCTGCCTCTTGCGGGCGCATAGGGCATGCGCCCCTACGGGAAAGCGCACGGTAAATTATGCGGGTGCAATCAGCCCAGCAGGCGCTTCATGACCTCCTGGTAAGCGTCGGCTTCGCCGCCCATGTTGCGGCGGAACAGATCCTTGTCCAGATGTGCGCCGGTGGTGGCGTCCCAGAAACGGCAGGTGTCGGGGCTGATCTCGTCGGCCAGGATGATCGTGCCGTCGGACAGGCGGCCAAACTCGAGCTTAAAGTCCACCAGACGGATGTTGGCGTCCAGCATGATCTTCTTCAGCACCTCGTTGACCTTGAAGGCATACTTCGCGATGGTGTCCAGCTCCTCCTGGGTAGCCAGGTCGAGGGCCAGGGCGTAGTAGTGGTTGATGAACGGGTCGTGCAGATCGTCGTTCTTGTAGCTGTACTCGAGGATGGGGGTCTTAAAGACCTTGCCCTCGGGCACGCCCATGCGCAGGCTGAAGTGACCGGCTGCAACGTTGCGGACGATGACCTCCAGAGGCACGATCTCGACCTTCTTCACAAAGGTGTCGCGGTCATTGACCTCCTGCACGTAATGGGTGGGGATGCCCTCCTTCTCGAGCTTCTGCATCAGAGCGTTGGACAGCTTGTTGTTGACAATGCCCTTGTCGCGAATGGTGCCCTTCTTCTCACCGTCACCGGCAGTGGCGTCATCCTTATAGTGGACCATGACGATCTCGGGATCGTTGGTAGCGAAAACCTGCTTGGCCTTGCCTTCGTACAGCTGCTCTTTGACTTCGTAATTCATGAGAAACGCTCCTTTTTATAGTATAATATAGTAAAGTATGTATGTGTACCTGTCTTTGGCTTCCCCCCTTGGGGGAAGGCTCTTTTACAGTGCTGCGGCTTCAGCGGCAATGGCGGCGTCCTTCTTGGCAATCGCGGCGGCGGTGTCGGCGCGGAAGCTGTCAAGCTTCGCGGCCAGCTCGTCGTCGGCCACGGCCAGAATCGCCACAGCCAGATACGCGGCGTTCTTCGCGCCGTTCAGCGCTACGGTAGCCACGGGAAAGCCGCTGGGCATCTGCACAGTGGCCAGCAGGGCGTCCAGACCGTCCATGGCGCCGCCCTTCATTGGGATGCCCACAACGGGCAGGGTGGTGTTGGCGGCAAAGGCACCGGCCAGGTGCGCGGCCATGCCGGCAGCGCAGAGAATGACGCCGTAGCCCTCGGCACGGGCGCTCTTGGCGAACGCGGCGGCGGCCTCCGGTGTGCGGTGGGCCGAAAGAATGCGCGCTTCATACGGCACGCCGAAATCCTTCAGCACCGTGCAGGCACCCTTGACCACCGGCCAGTCACTGTCCGAGCCCATGATGATCGCAACTTTTTTCATACGTTTTGAAACCTCCCTTACAAAGCAAACAGCGCAGTGCTCCGCATCAGGATACACTGCGCTGTGGTGTCGACGTAAAAAGGGTATGATGGTACAGAACACCCGCGAAGAAGCCAATACGCTGCATTGCGTTTGCCACGGAAGATCCCCCTTTAATAAAAGTAAGATGTGCCCTGTAATTGTAGTGTAAACGCTGGGCAAAAAAAATGCAAGCGCCCGGCGGACATTTCAGCCAAAAAACGGTGCAAAAGGGTTTTGACCGTCGCTTTTTGTCGTTTTTGATGGGTCTTGGAGGGCAATTGTCATACTTTAAAACAGCCTGTAAAATTTTGCTGGTACAGGGCACAAAAATATGATAAAATAGAAAAAATACATAAACAAGGAGCTTTGTATGATTGCACCCAAACGACGCCTGACAAATCACGCCCTGCACGGCAGGGAGGAATGGTTCAAGCGCATCTTCCGCGACCAGATCGCCGAGGCTGCGGGCATCCTTGAAGTCGTGCTCTCCGGCATTGTGCTGGCGGCCCTGCTCATGAGCATTGTCCCGCTGGTGGAGCTGATGCCCGGTCTGCTGACCGATGCCGACAGCCTGGAGATCCGCACCTTTCTGGAACGTGCGCTGGACATCGTCATCGGCATCGAGTTTATCAAGATGCTGGCCAAGCACAGCCCCGGCAGCGTGCTGGAGGTGCTGCTCTACGCCATTGCCCGCCACATGATCGTCGGCCATGAGGACGCCGTGCAGAACCTGGTCAGCGTGGTGGCCATCGCGCTGATCTTCATCATCCGCAAGTATTTCTTTGTGCCGTCCTTTGGCCACAAGATGCCCGGCGGCAAAATTGCCCCGGACATGGAGCAGAAGGACGCAGAGACCCCGGAAGCAAAAGCGGGAGACATGGCGGAATAACGCCGGCCTGCCCCCGGGGACAGCGCCGCATGGTATGCGGGGACCATTGGTGCAAACGGCGAAAATTTGTAAGCCTGTGTGATAACTATTAATAAAAATCCCCCTTCCGGGAACTCTGTAGAGGCGGATGCTCGTCATCGGCCCCTACAGCCTCCCGAAAGGGGGATTCTTTATTTTACGATTTTACAAAAATTTTGCCAATCAGAACAGACCCGTGATCTTCCCGTGTACATCCACGTCAATGTCCATGGCAGCGGGGTGCTTGGGCAGGCCGGGCATCGTCATGATGCTGCCGCAGACAACGACCACAAAGCCCGCACCGGCGCTCAAACGCACCTCGCGCACATTCAGCGTGTGACCCTCGGGCGCACCCGTCAGCTTGGCGTTGTCGCTGAAGGAATACTGCGTTTTGGCAATGCAGACCGGCAGCTTGCCATAACCCAGCGCGGTCAGCTCGTCCAGCGTCTTTTTTGCGGCGGCGGTGTAGCTTACGCGGCCCGCGCGGTAGATCTTCGTGGCGACGGCTTCGATCTTATCCGTCAGCGGCGCGTCCAGCTCGTAGGTGTACTGCACCTCGGCGCTGTCGTCCAGGATGGACAGCACGGTCTCGGCCAGCGCTTTGCCGCCCTCGCCGCCCTTGGCAAAGACCTCGCTCAGGGCGCAGGGCACACCGGCTTTGCTGCAGACGTCATAAATAACATCCATCTCCTCCGCAGTGTCGGTGGGGAAGGCGTTGATGGCAACGCAGACCGGCAGACCAAAGCCCTGCAGGTTCTCGATGTGGCGGGCCAGGTTCACGCTGCCCGCACGCACGGCCTCGGCGTTGGGCTTGCCCAGATCGGGCTTGGCCACGCCGCCGTGGGACTTGAGCGCGCGCACCGTGGCCACCAGCACAACGGCGGCGGGGTGCAGCCCGGCATAGCGGCACTTGATGTCAAGGAACTTCTCCGCGCCCAGATCCGCGCCGAAGCCGGCCTCGGTCACAACGTAGTCGGCCAGCTTGAGGCTCAGCCTGGTGGCAATGGCACTGTTGCAGCCGTGGGCAATGTTGGCGAACGGACCGCCGTGGATGATGGCGGGGTTGTGCTCCAGCGTCTGGACAAGGTTCGGGTCGAGTGCATCCTTCAAAAGTGCGGTCATCGCGCCCGCCGCGCCGATCTGCCCGGCGGTGACGGGCTGGCCGTCGTAGGTGTAGGCGCAGACGATGCGGGACAGGCGGGCCTTTAAGTCCTCCAGATCGGTGGCCAGGCAGAACACCGCCATGACCTCGCTGGCAACGGTGATGTCAAAGCCGTCCTCACGCGGGGTGCCGTTGACCTTGCCGCCGAGGCCGTCCACGATGAACCGCAGCTGGCGGTCATTCATGTCCATGCAGCGTTTCCAGGTGATGCGGCGGGGGTCAATGTTCAGCGGGTTGCCCTGCTGGATCGAGTTGTCGATCATGGCAGCCAGCAGGTTGTTGGCCGCGCCGATGGCGTGGATGTCGCCGGTAAAGTGCAGGTTGATGTCCTCCATCGGCACGACCTGGGCATAGCCGCCGCCGGCAGCGCCGCCCTTGATGCCGAACACGGGGCCGAGCGACGGCTCACGCAGGCAGAGCATCGTTTTTTTGCCCAGCGCGTTCATGGCGTCCGCCAGACCGACGCTCGTCGTGGTCTTGCCTTCACCCGCGGGCGTGGGGCTGATGGCGGTGACTAAGATCAGCTTGCCCTCGGGCTTGTCAGCCTTGGCCAGCTTGTGGTTCAGCTTGGCCTTGTAGTGGCCGTAGGGGATGACGTCCTCGCCCTGCAGGCCCAGATTGGCGGCGATTTCGGTGATGGGCTGCATTTTGGCGGCCTGGGCAATTTCGATGTCACTCAACATTGTACGATTCCTCCGTTTTTGTAAAAACAATAAAGGGCTGCACACACCATACTCCAGTGTATGCAGCCCAGACGGTCGGCTTAAAAGGCAAGTGATAACGCCGCGTCCCCTGTGGTAAGCCCCACAATATCCCGTCGGTCAGCGGCCTTGCGATATTCTTACTGTAGCATAGGAACGCGGGTTTGTCAAGAGAAACAACCGGAGCTGTTCTTACGCTGCTTTTGCGCTGCTCTTGCGTTGTAGGGGCCGATGGTGAGCATCTGTCCCTACAAGTTCCGAAATGGCGGCAGGGTCATACCGTCCCTTTCCCACAGCCCCACTTTTTGAAATACCGTCCCATGCTGACAAGCTGCATCTTGAACTTGCCTGCGTCGCGCATGGGGGCGCGGTGCCACGCATGAATGGCGGAAAACTGCGGAGCCAGCCAGACGGTGCCCTTCTGCAGCACCTTCTGGGTCAGGTCAGCGTCCTCCACATACATGAAATACCCGGGGTCAAACCCGCCGATTTCCTTGAACACATCGGTGCGCACGGCCATAAAGCTGCCGGTGCAGAACTCGATGCGGCGGGGCACGGTCAGATCCTCATCCTGCATCGTGTAGTGGTCGTCGGCCTTCTTAAAGCAGCCGCCTAGCTTCGGGGCCAGCTGCCGCGCCAGCAGCAGCCAGGGCGTCGGCTTGCGGCGGGGCAGGTGCTGCAGCTTGCCGTCCGGGTAGCGCAGCTGGGGCGTTGCCATGGCGGCCCCGGGCCGGGCCAGCAGCCACGCGGCCATGTCCTCCAGCACGTCGCCGGTCAGCAGGATGTCCGGGTTCAGAATAAAGTGTACGTCGCTGGTCAGACGATCCAGCACATAGTTGTGGCCCTTGCCGAAGCCGATATTTTTTTCCAGCGGCAGCACAGTCACGCGGCTGTCGCCGAAATCCGTCTCTGCCAGCTGCCTGCCGCAGCCGTCGGGACTGCCGTTGTCCACGACATACAGGGCAAGATCCGGGGCAGGGGTATAGTGCAGGATGCTGCGCACCGCGGCGCAGACCTCGTCATAATCACAGTACGCCACAATGCAGGCGCTGATTTTGGGCATAGTAAGCTCCTTGAGACAAAATTCTACTATCGGGGAACCTGTAGGGGTCGATGCTTGCATCGACCCGCGGGTAGATGCAGGCATCCGCGCCTACAAATGGGCTATTACTTCTCCAACGCTTCCAGACGGCTCAGATCATACGGCGTGTCCTGATACACGTAGTAGTTCAGCCAGTTCGTGTACAGCAGATACCCGTGGGCGCGCCAGCGGAACAGCGGGTCGCGGCTCGGATCGTCGTCGGGGTAGTAGTTGCATGGGATGTTGATGGGCTTGCCGGCCTTCACATCGCGCTTATACTCCCTGTCCAGTGTATATTTGTCGTACTCGGGGTGGCCGATGACAAAGATCTGCCGCCCGGACTCGGTGGAAAGCAGCATCGGCCCGGCAATGTCGCTCTCGGCCAGAATGCGCAGGTCGCCGCAGGCGTCGATGGCGGCGCGGTCCAGCCCGGCCCAGCGGCTGTGCGGGGCGTAGAATACCTCGTCGAAGCCGCGCACCAGCGGGTTGGAGGGGCGTGTCACACGATGCTCAAACACGCCGAACATCTTCTTGTCCAGATGCACCTTGGGGATGCCGAAGTGGTAGTACAGACCCGCCAGCGCACCCCAGCACAGGTGGATGGTGGAGTAGACGTTCTCCTTGGTGTAGTCCATGATGCGGCAGAGCTCGTCCCAGTAGTCAACGTCCTCGTAGTCCAGGTCCTCAATCGGCGCGCCTGTGATGATCATGCCGTCAAAGCGCTCGTTTTTCGATCTCGTCAAACGTCTTGTAGAACGCCTTCATGTGCTCGGGCGCGGTGTGGGTCGTGCTGTGGGTCGCCGTCTGCAAAAAGGTGACCTGCACCTGCAAAGGGCTGTTTGCCAGCAGGCGGGCCAGCTGGGTCTCGGTCACGATCTTGGTCGGCATCAGGTTTAAAATCAGGATGCGCAGCGGGCGGATATGCTGGCTCATCGCGCGCTCCTGGTGCATGACAAATACATTTTCCTGCTGCAATTCCTCGTAAGCAGGCAGGTCTTTCGGGATGATAAGAGGCATAGGGAAGGACTCCTTGTTCAGAATACCTTTATTATAAAGGTTTCCCCCGCAAAAAGCAACAAAAAAGCACTCCCGGTGCAAAACCGGGAGTGCGGCGGCGCTTACCGCTTATTCGTACTTGACGTTGTCGATCAGGTTCTGCATGACGTCGCTCTGCAGAACGTTCATCTTGATGTAGTTCTCACCATAGGCGGAGACATACTGGCTCGGGTCGGTGGTGCCGTAGTAGCGGCCAAAGTCAGCGTTCATGGTGGCGGTGTCGCACTTGAAGCCCGTTTTCTCGGCCACGGCCTGCATCAGCAGGGCCTGCTGGGTGATGGACTTGATGCTGTCGTTGGCATCTGCCAGATAGGCATCCACGCTGTCATAGCTGCTGCCCATCATGCCGGAGGAAAGCAGGGTGTTCATGTCGGTGCCGTATTTCTGGGCGTTGGTGTAAATGCGGTACAGCAGCACATCGCGGTAGTAGTCCAGCGCGGTCTGCGGCAGCTCGTCCGCGTAGCTGGCCTTGTCATGCAGGTCGGTGTAAACGTCACTGGCCTGGTTGTCATAGAGCATCGTGGACTTGACGAAGGCTTTCAGCTCATCGACGCTGTTCAGGCTCATGCTCTCGCCGAGATTTTCCTTGACCCAGTCGTCGGTCAGCTCGGGGGTGACGGACTCCTTGATGTAGTTCAGGGTCGTCTCAAAGACGGCTTCCTTGCCGTTCAGGTCCTCATTGCCGTAATCCTCGGGGAAGGTGACCGTGACGTCAAAGGTCTCGCCGGGGGTATGGCCGACGATCTGATCTTCAAAGTTGTCAATGTAGGTGCCGCTGCCCAAAGTCAGGTCGGCACCGCTGCCCTTGGTGTCACCGCCGTCGAAAGCAACGCCGTCGATGCGGCCCACGTAGTCAATGTTGACCGTATCGCCGTCCGCGGCTGCGCGGTCCTTGACCTCATTCGTGGTCGCAAAGTTGGACAGCACGTTGGAATCAATGTAATCATTGATGTCGTCGTCGCTGACCTGGCCCAGGTCGGCGCTGATCGTGATGTCCGCGTAGTCGTCGGGCAGGGTGACATAATCGGTGGCGGTCACGCCCTTGAGATAACCGTTCTCGTCAAACGCATCGGAAAAGCTGAAATCAGCCAGATAGGCGTACTCGGCGTCCGCGGTCTCAGCGCTGGCCTTCTCGGCGGTGTCAGCCGTCTCGGCGGTAGATTCAGCGGCCTCGGAGGAAGCGGTGTCAGCGGTATTGCCGCAGGCCGCAAGCACAGCAGTCATGCCGACAGCCATGCCAAGGGCTGCCACACGGCGGAAATTCTTCAGTTTCATGGAATTCTCCTGTCTTTTTCAAAATTGCATACTTTCTTATTATACACGATTTTTCGGAAAAGTAAAATGAAATTGCTGTGAAAATGTGGTATAATGGTAAAAAACAAACAACAAGGAGACATACACCATGGAAAAATCCAAAATTGACCGCATCAACGCGCTGGCAAAAAAGGCCAAGGCCATCGGTCTGACCGAGCGCGAGACCGCCGAGCGCGACGCTTTGCGCAAGGAGTATCTGGCCGATATGCGCGCGGCCTTCAAACAGCAGCTTGACAGCACCTATGTCCAGACTGCGGACGGCGCAAAGATCCCCTATGCCGAGTACGCGAAGCTCTCTAAGCATTGATCTGCCCCTGCAACTGCGACAACGGAAACATTTGAATCTTGTACAAAACAGCTATAGTATTCTCTTGACAAATATGGTATAATACAGGACGGCAGCGGATCCCGGAGATTCCGGAAAAGGCTGAAATGCCTATTTACTTACAAAAGAGGTAGAAACGTATGCTTACTTCCATTACCGGCATCAACTGGGGCGACGAGGGCAAGGGCCGCATGGTCGACCTGCTCAGCCAGGACTATGACATTGTTGCGCGCTATCAGGGCGGCGACAATGCAGGCCACACCGTCAAGAACGAGCGCGGCAAATTCGTCCTGAACCTGATTCCCTCCGGCATTCTGCGCCCCGACGTTGTCTGCGTTATGGGCGGCGGCATGGTCATCGACCCCGAGCACCTCGAGAAGGAAATCACCTCCCTGACCGAGAAGGGTGTTGAGATCAGCCCCAAAAACCTGAAAATCTCTGACCGTGCGACCATCACCATGCCGTTCCATGTCGCACAGGACGGCCTTGAGGAGGAGCGCCTGTCCAAGACCGGCGCTCAGTTCGGCTCCACCAAGCGCGGCATCGCCTACAGCTACGGCGACAAGTACATGAAAAAGACCCTGCGCATGGGCGACCTCGTCCACATGGACGCCGGTGTCAGGAAGCGTCTGGAGACCATCGTCGAGTCCAAGAACCTGACCATGGAGAAGATCTACGGCCAGAAGCCCGTCAGCGTTGACGAGATGTGGGCCTGGTGCGAGAAATATTCCAAGCTGTTTGCCCCCTACATCTGCGATGTGGGCGACTATCTGGACAAGGCTGACCGCGAGGGCAAGAAGATCATGTTCGAGGCCCAGCTGGGCGCTCTGCGTGACATCGACTTCGGCATCTATCCTTACACGTCTTCCTCCAACACCGTGTCCGCCTATGCACCCATCGGTGCGGGCATCCCGGGCCACAAGCTGAACCTCTCCATCGGCATTATGAAGGCTTATTCTTCCTGCGTCGGTGAGGGCCCCTTCACCACGGAGCTGGCTATGACCGAGGCGGAAAAGGACGTGCTGCGTGAGCACGGCCATGAGTACGGCGCCGCCACGGGCCGTCCCCGCCGCGTCGGCCCGTTCGACGCTGTGGCAAGCCGCTACGGCGTGCAGTGCCAGGGCTGCGATGAACTGGCCCTGACCCTGCTGGACGTCCTCGACTACATGGAGGAAGTGCCCATCGTCACCGCCTACAAGCTGACCGATGGCAGCACGACCACCCGCTTCCCCATGGGCAAGACGCTGGACGACGCCCAGCCCGTTGTCGAGACTGTGCCCGGCTGGCACTGCGACATCACCGGCGTGCGCAGGTTTGAGGATCTGCCCCAGGCTGCTCAGAACTATGTCACACGTCTGGAGGAGCTGGTCGGCTGCAAGATCAAGTATATCTCCGTCGGCCCCGAGCGCGATGCCTGCATCGTGCGGAAGTAAATTTTTCTCCTTGGCCCCCTCCCAGAGGAGGCAAGAACTTATAACCAACCAAAAGGCAGACCCTTACAAGGTCTGTCTTTTTCTAAAAAAGGGGGCATTCCCACTGATTCGGCTTTTAATACGGACTTTCGTCAAAAATTATAAAAGCACCGCGGATCGCGCCGTCCGCACGGCCTACGGAAACCTGGCCTGCATCGTCAGCGTGGTGTGCAACCTACTGCTGGCGGGCGGCAAGATCGCCGTCGGTGTACTGACCGGCAGCGTTGCCATCACCGCCGACGGCATGAACAACCTCTCCGATGCCAGCTCCAATATCGTCAGCCTCGTCGGCTTCAAGCTCGGCGCGCGCCCGGCGGACTCGGAGCATCCCTATGGCCATGCCCGGTATGAGTATCTGGCCGGTCTGGCGGTCTCTGTCATGATCCTGGTCATCGGCGTGGAGCTTTTGAAGGAGAGCTTTGCCAAGGTTCTGCACCCGACGGAGGTCGCTTTCAGCTGGCTCATGGTTGCAGTACTGATTGCGTCCATCCTCGTCAAGCTCTGGATGAGCAGGCTGAACCGGCAGATCGGCACGGCCATCGACTCGGAAACGCTGCTGGCCACCGCCGCCGATGCCCGCAACGATGTCATCACGACGGCAGCGGTTCTGGCAGCCACGATTCTGACAAAGCTCACCGGCTTTGCCCGCATTGACGGACTGATGGGTATCGGTGTGGCGGCGTTCATTTTGTACAGCGGTGCAATGCTCGTCAAAGACACCATCAATCCGCTGCTGGGTGCAGCGCCTGACTCGGATCTGGTCGAGCATATCGAGAAAAAGGCCCTGAGCTATCCCGGCGTGCTGGGCGTGCACGATCTGATGATCCACGACTACGGCCCCGGCAGCCGCCTGGTCAGCTTCCATCTGGAAATGGACGCTAAGGACGACGTCATGCACAGCCACGATGTCATTGACCGTATTGAGCGGGACCTGCTTGTGGAGGACGGGCTGATCGCGACGATCCACTTTGACCCCGTCGTGACCGGTGATCCCCACGCGGACGAGCTGAAGGCGTTTTTGCAGCGTGAGGTCGAGGAGCTCGCGCCGCTGGCCAACATCCACGACCTGCGCATTGTGCCCGGCCCGACACATACAAACGTGATTTTTGACTGTGCCGTCCCTGCCGAGTACATGACCGACAAACAGCACCGGGGCGTCAAGCTCGTCAATGCCCTGCGCAATGCCGTACAGGCCAAGTGGCCCGACCATTTCTGTGTCATAAAGCTGGAACCGGACTATGCGCCGGTACACCACGAATAAAAGAAGCGACCCTGTAGGGGCAGGACATGCCCTGCCCTCAACGTAAAATTCATAGCGATGTGGCGGCAAGGCTGCGGGCCGGACATGTCCGGCCCCTACCGAGCACCATTACGGAAAGTAAAACTATATAAAGGAGAGGTATCCCCATGGACTACAACAAAGCTGCTCTGGAGCTCCACAGCAAGTTCCCCGGCAAGATCGCCGTGCAGAGCCTTTGCGAATGCAAGGACCGCGACGCGCTGTCCACCGCCTATACCCCCGGCGTGGCTGAGCCGTGCCGCAAGATCAAGGCAAACCCCGATGACGTCTACACCTACACGATGAAGGGCCGCACTGTCGCCGTCGTCACGAACGGCACTGCCGTGCTGGGTCTGGGCAACATCGGCCCCGAGGCCGGTCTGCCGGTCATGGAGGGCAAGTGTGTCCTGTTCAAGGAGTTCGGCGGCGTCGATGCGTTCCCCATCTGCCTGAACGCCAAGACGAAGGAGGAGGTCATCGCTGCGGTCAAGGCCATTGCCCCGACCTTCGGCGGTATCAACCTGGAGGACATCCGCAGCCCCGAGTGCTTTGAAATCGAAGCCGAACTCGAGCGTGACCTCGACATCCCCGTGTTCCACGACGACCAGCACGGCACAGCCATCATCGTGCTGGCGGGTGTGCTCAACGCCCTGAAGGTCGTCGGCAAGCGCATTGAGGACGTTAAGATCGTCCAGAACGGCCCCGGTGCGGCGGGCACGGCCATCATCCACATGCTGCAGGTCGCGGGCGCTAAGAACATCGTCGCCGTTGATGAGCACGGCATCCTCTACCCGAACCGCCCCGCGGGCCTTGAAGGCCACAAGGGCAGACTGGCCGAGGAGACGAACCCCGACAAGCTGACCGGCGGTCTGGCCGAGGCCATACGGGACGCGGACATCTTCATTGGTACGTCGATTGCGGGCGCATTGACCCCCGAACTGGCCGCCACGATGGCGAAGGATGCGATTGTGTTCGCCATGGCGAATCCCACGCCCGAGATCATGCCCGACCTCGCTAAGCAGGCGGGCGTCCGCGTCATCGGCACGGGCCGTTCCGACTTCCCGAACCAGGTCAACAATGTACTGGCGTTCCCCGGCATCTTCAAGGGTGCGCTGTCCGTCCGTGCGCGGGACATCAACCCCGCCATGAAGATGGCCGCCGCCAAGGCCATCGCAGGTCTCATCCCCGACGACGAGCTGAACGAGGAAAACATCCTGCCCAAGGCATTTGACCCCCGCGTGGCCGATGCCGTCGCCGCTGCCGTCGCACAGGCCGCGAGAGAAAGCGGCGTGGCGCGCGTATGAGCATCCGTGAAATTCCCGCCGCCGCCATCACCGACGTGGTGGAGGCTCTCTGCATCGAGGCCAACACCCGGCTGCCCGCCGACGTAAAGGCTGCACTGGATGCCGCCGAGGCCGCCGAGCCGTGGCCGCTGGCAAAGGAGACACTGGGCTTATTGCAGCAGAATCTCTGCGTTGCGAAAGAGAAAGACCTGCCCATCTGCCAGGACACCGGCATGGCCTGCGTCTTTATCGAGCTGGGCCAGGACGCCCACATTGACGGCGACCTGACCGATGCCGTCAACGAGGGTGTGCGCCGCGGCTACGAGAAAGCATTCTTACGCAAATCCATCACCGCCGACCCGCTGCAGCGCGTCAACACGGGGGACAACACCCCGGCATTCCTGACCGTGCATCTTGTGCCGGGCAGCGGCTGCAAAATCACCGTCGCCCCCAAGGGCGCAGGCAGTGAAAACATGAGCCGCCTTGCCATGCTCAAGCCAGCCGACGGCGTCGAGGGCGTGAAAAAATTCGTGCTTGACACGGTGGAGCAGGCCGGAGCCAACCCCTGCCCGCCCATTGTGCTGGGTATCGGCATCGGCGGCAGCTTCGACCACTGCGCAGCGCTGGCCAAAAAGGCACTGCTGCGCCCGCTGGACGAACCCAACGCCGACCCGTATTATGCAGCGCTGGAAAAGGAGCTGCTGGACGCCATCAATGCCACAGGCTTTGGCCCGCAGGGCTTTGGCGGTGCCACGACCTGTCTGGGGGTTGCCATTGAGCAAAAGCCTACCCATGTGGCCTGCCTGCCCGTGGCCGTCAACATCAGCTGCCACGTTACCCGCCGCGCCAGCCGCACGCTGTAAGGAGGCGCAACGATGCAATATGTACTGAAAACGCCCCTCTCCAAGCAGGATCTTGCACCGCTGAAAGCAGGGGACACCGTGCTGCTGTCGGGCGTGGTCTACACCGCCCGTGACGCCGCCCACGCCCGCATGATGGAACTGCTGGACAAGGGCGAGCCGCTGCCGTTCCCCATTGAGGGCGCGGCCATCTACTACGTCGGCCCCACGCCGGAGCGCCCGGGCTGTGCCATCGGCGCGGCAGGCCCCACGACCTCGGGCCGTATGGACGCCTATACGCCGCGGCTGCTGGATCTGGGACTGGCCTGCATGATCGGCAAGGGCAAGCGCACCAATGCCGTCAAGCAGTCCGTCGTCAAAAACGGCGCGGTCTATCTGGCCGCCATCGGCGGGGCCGGCGCCCTGATGGCCGGCAGTGTGCAGAGCTGTGAGATCATTGCGTGGCCGGACCTCGGCTGTGAGGCGGTGCGTAAGCTGGTGGTTAAGGACTTCCCGCTGACGGTCCTGCTGGACACCCACGGCGGCGACCTGTACCAGAGCGGCCCCGCTGCTTACCTCGCCAGCCGGGAGCACAACGCATGAGCCGCAGACGGATGGCAAAGTGCCTGGCCCTCTGCGCATTGGCGCTGGCCGTCTGCGTCGGCATAGCGGCGGCGCTGGTCATCTCCAAAAACCGGCAGAGAGCTGCCGAAGCTGCCGCTGCGGCCAGTGCCGCTGCTGCCAGCGAGGCCGCCAAAGCCGCCGAGGAGGAGGCTGCCCGCGCCGCCAGTGAAGCCGCCGAGGCAGCCCGTCAGGAGAAAGAACGCCTGGCCGCCGAAGCAGCCGCCGCGAAGCGTGCCGAACAGGTCACCGCTGCGCAGACCGAGCACGACAGCGTGCAGTACGGCGATAAGCTGGGCCGCATCTGGGTCGAAGGCACAAACGTGGACTGCGCCCTCTATTGGGGCGACAGCGAGGGCCAGTTTGGCCGCGGCGCTGGCTGCCGCGCCGAGAGTGACTGCGTCTTGCCCGGCGAGAACGGCACAGTCTTTATCGGTGGGCATACGGGCACGTACTTCTCGGACCTTGGCTCGACGCAGCTCGGTGCCATCATTCATCTGGAGACCGACTGGGGCGACTTTACCTATAAAGTCACCGACATGCAGGTCATTCAGGAGACCGACGTCGACAAGGTGCGCTGGGGTGCCGAGGAGCCCAGCTGCATCCTGTACACCTGCTACCCCTTCGGCATCCTGACCCACACCCCCCAGCGCTACGCCGTCTATGCAGACCCCGTCAGCGCCGACGAGTACGGTGTGGTACCGGCAGAGACAACCGAAAAATAAAAATGACCGAGGTACATCCCCCCGCAGGGGATATACCTCGGTCATTTCCTTTGGTGCGGCTAACAGGACTTGAACCTGCACGTCGTGGACACTGGACCCTAAAACCAGCGCGTCTGCCAATTCCGCCATAGCCGCATAACAAAATTAGTATACGTTTTTTTGTGCGGTTTGTCAATGGCAAAACTATATTGACACGGGCATCCGCTTTAATAAAGGAAGGCTTGCGCACAATTTACGTTTTATCTATGGACGTGTGTCCCTGCTGTACGGTATACTATAGGCAAACCGCCTGCCAGCCTGTGACCACGGAGGTAGACTTTGAAAAAGAACATCCTAGCCAAGCTCTCGCCCTTCCATTTTTTGATGCTGCTGATCGCGGGCATCATCAATGCTATCGGTGTAACGCTGTTTATTGCGCCGGTACAGCTGTACGACAGCGGCATCTCCGGTACATCCATCCTGCTCTCCCAGCTGACGCCGGACTATCTTTCGCTGTCCTTCTTCCTGATCCTGCTCAACATCCCGCTGCTGCTGTTCGGCTTCAAGCGGCAGGGGGCGGTGTTCTCGATTTACGCCATCTTCACGGTCTGCGTCTACTCGGTGGCGGCCTGGCTCATCACCGATGTGCTGCCCATCGACGTCAGCATTGCCTCGCCGCTGGCGGGCACGGATTTGTTTTTGTGTGCGCTGTTCGGCGGCATCATCTCGGGCGTTGGCAGCGGCCTGGCCATCCGCTACGGCGGGGCGATGGACGGCATTGAGGTCGTCGCCGTCATCTTTGCAAAGCCGCTCGGGCTGTCCGTCGGTACATTTGTGCTGATTTACAACGTGCTGCTGTACATGATCTGCGGCATCGTCATGGGCAGTTGGATACTGCCGCTCTACTCCATCGTCACCTACGCGGCGGGCTCCAAGACCGTAGACTTCATCGTGGACGGCCTTGACAGCGCTAAGGCAGCCATGATCATCACGACCCACCCGGACGAGATCGCCCGCGCCGTGTCGGAGGAATTCGGCACGGGCCTGACCATCATAGACGCCCACGGCTTCTACTCGGACACGCCCAAGACGGTGCTGTACGTTGTGGTCAACCGCTTCCAGACCGTCAAGCTCAAGACGCTGGTCAAGGGTGTCGACGCAAACGCCTATATGGCCATCAGCCCGGTGGCCGACCTGCTGCACGGCAGCAAGGAAGAAGAAACCGCCTGACCCAAGCCCCCTGCATCCCCGCGATGCAGGGGGCTTTTTGTGACATAATCCGCGGACTGCCTGCACATTCTAATCCCAAAGCGAGGGATGAATATGCACCGACACAAATTTTTACGGCATGCGGCGGCTGTCCTGGCGGCAGCGGCCCTGCTGGCGGCTGTGGTACTGGCGGGCCTGGCGGCGGCTTTGCCGGATACACTTTACACCGACGGCCCGGCGGCGGAGCTGGAAATTGCCTCGATGCCCTACCTGACCGTAAAAAAACGGCAGGGGAGCGTGGCCGCGGACAGCACGACGCCTGACACAAGCGCCAACGTCACACTGACGCTGTTCGGCACGCTGCCGGTCAAGACCGTGCGTGCCGTCAGCACCGAGCGGCGCATCGTGCAGGTCTGCGGGACACCGTTCGGCGTCAAGCTGTTCTCCGACGGGGCGCTTGTCGTGGCGTTCTCGGATCGCTACACGGCGCTGGGCAGCGAGAACCCCGCCAAGGCAGCCGGGCTGCGGCTGGGCGATTTGATCGTCTCCGCCAACGGCAGGCCGGTACGCAGCAACGAGGACCTGACCGCGGCCATTCAGGCGGCGGGCGGCGCACCCCTGACCGTGGTGTACCGGCGCAGCGGTGCCCGGCACACGGCGACGCTGACCCCGACGGCGGACGAAAACGGTCACTACAAGGCTGGCGTCTGGGTGCGGGACTCGGGCGCAGGCATCGGCACAATGAGCTTTGTGGACCCGCAGCGCGGCACATTCGCGGGGCTGGGGCATTCCATCAGCGATGCCGACACAGGTGCGGACCTGACGCTGCTCTCCGGGGAAATCGTCCCGGTGACGATTACCGGCTGCATCCGCGGCGCAGCGGGCAGCCCGGGCGAGCTGCGCGGGGAGTTCGCCGCCGCGCCCGCCGGAACCGTGTTGGCCAACGATGCCGCCGGGGTCTACGGCAGCTACACCGGCAGCTGCACCGCCCCGGCACTGCCCGTGGCAAATTTGCAGGAGGTCACGCCCGGCGAGGCCGAGCTGTGGACCACTGTGCTGGGCACGACGGCACAGCCCTATACGATTCAGGTCGAGCGTGTGACGATGACCGGCAGCGACCCGAACCGAAACCTGCTGATCCGCGTGACGGACAAGCGCCTGCTTGACGCCACCGGCGGCGTAGTGCAGGGCATGAGCGGCTCGCCCATCGTGCAGAATGGCCGTCTGGCGGCAGTGCTTACACATGTGCTGGTGAACGATCCGAGCAGAGGCTACGCAATCTTTGCGACAACCATGCTGGAAAAAGCGGATGCTGTCGCCAGCAGCAAATGAGCGCCGAAAGTGGGACGCAGCGGACGAAAAAGCGGGACTGCTGACCGACAACAAAAACCACGAAAAGAATAAAATGATGCTGATACGTGTACTATTTTGCCGATGACTGACGAATTATAGAAAAACTTGTCGAACGAAAATTTCGGGAAATAACAATAAACAGCGGGAAATCTATTGATAAATGTGGGAAAATATGGTAGAATTCCCAATGTAAACAGAAGCCGAGCGAAGTTTACGCGCGGGGTACGCGCAGCTCAAAATGTATGGAGGATATGTGACGATGGAAAAGATCAAATTTGTAATGACCGACACGGACACGCAGGTGTCCGCTGTGTGCAGCCGTGCGCTGGAAGCCAAAGGCATTGCCGTGACCGTCTGTGAGAAGAACGGCACCAAGGCCCTGGAAACCCTTCTGGCCGTTCATCCGCAGGCCGTTCTGCTGGATGCGTTCATGCCGGACCTGGACGCAATCACGGTCAAGCAGCGCTACGAGGCCCAGAACACCAGCAGCACCCACACGACGTTCTTCGTCACGGGGGCATTCCAGAGCGAGGAGATGGAGCAGGAACTTCTTGACAGCGGGTTCTCGTTCTTCTTCGTCAAGCCGTTTGATGAGTCGGTCCTCGTCAGCCGTGTGCTGAAGGCGGCGGGCAACACAATGCGCCCGCAGGTCGTCTCGCAGGACAGCGATGAGCTGACCGTGACGGAAATTCTGCACCAGATCGGCGTACCCGCGCACATCAAGGGTTACCAGTTCCTGCGCGACGCCATTCTGCTGACGATCTCCGACCACGGGTACATCAACGCCGTGACCAAGCGGCTTTATCCCGAAATCGCCAAGCGCAACATGACCACGGCCAGCCGCGTCGAGCGCGCGATCCGCCACGCCATCGAGGTCGCCTGGGACCGCGGCGACGTGGACACGCTGAACAGCTACTTTGGCTACACGATTCACAACCTGCGCGGCAAGCCGACGAACAGTGAATTTATTGCCATGATAAGCGATAAAATTCGTCTGGACAAAAAGCGGCATGCGTAAACTGCCCGCCGCCCGGTTGCCACACTCCCAACTTCGTGTTATAATACATTTATTATAAGACAATACCAAAACAAAAGCACCGCAGGATGCACACTGCGTCCGCCGGTGCCGCCAAAATAACACGGAGAAGGAATCGGCTATGGACAAAATACTTAAAATTGCGGTTGCGGGAACGGGCTATGTGGGACTTTCCATTGCAACGCTGCTGGCGCAGCACCACGAGGTCTGCGCGATTGACGTGATCCCGGCCAAGGTCGATCTCATCAACCGGCGCAAATCTCCGATCCGGGACGAATACATTGAAAAATACCTGGCCGAAAAGGAACTGAAACTGACCGCCACGCTTGACCCGGCGCAGGCGTACAGCGGCGCGGACTTTGTCGTCATCGCTGCGCCCACAAACTACGACAGCCGCACCCAGCACTTTGACACCTCGGCTGTCGAGGCGGTCATTCAGCTTGTCATGCAGTACAACCCCAACGCCGTCATGGTCATCAAGTCGACGATTCCCGTGGGCTACACGGTGTCGGTGCGCGAAAAATTCGGCAGCAGCAACATCATCTTCAGCCCCGAGTTCCTGCGCGAGTCGAAGGCACTCTACGACAACCTTTACCCGAGCCGCATCATTGTCGGCACTGACCTGAACGACCCGCGCCTGGTGGAGGCCGCGCACACTTTTTGCGGGGCTGCTGCAGGAGGGAGCTATCAAGGAAAACATCGACACGCTGTTCATGGGCTTCACCGAGGCCGAGGCTGTCAAGCTGTTTGCCAACACCTATCTGGCGCTGCGCGTGGCGTACTTCAATGAGCTGGACACCTATGCCGAGAGCAAGGGTCTGAATACCCAGCAGATCATCGACGGTGTCTGCCTTGACCCGCGTATCGGTAGCCACTACAATAATCCCAGCTTCGGACTACGGTGGCTACTGCCTGCCCAAGGATACCAAGCAGCTGCTGGCCAACTATGCCGATGTGCCCGAAAAGCTGATTGAGGCCATTGTTGACAGCAACCGCACCCGCAAGGACTTTATCGCGGACCGTGTGCTGAAGCTGGCCGGGTACTACGGCTATGCCGACGAGAATGAGTATGACGCCGGCAGGGAAAAGCCCGTGACCATCGGCGTCTACCGCCTGACGATGAAGAGCAACAGCGATAACTTCCGCCAGAGCTCGATTCAGGGTGTCATGAAGCGCATCAAGGCCAAGGGGGCGACGGTCATCATCTATGAGCCGACGCTGCAGGATGGCGAGACCTTCTTTGGCAGTGTTGTTGTCAACGATTTGGACAGGTTCAAGGCACAGTCGCAGGCCATTCTGGCAAACCGCTATGACAAATGCCTGGACGACGTAAAGGAAAAGGTCTACACGCGCGACATCTTCCGCCGCGATTGACCGCGTTTGCCATGCTGTTTATGCAGCTGCTGCCGTGCCCCGGTGACCCGGGGCGCGGCAGCAGCTGCTTTAATTTTTTTGAAATTCAGGCAAAATCCGGCAGAAAATTGTAAAAACGCGCTTGACAGATACCCCTCCTTCGTGTATAATCATACCTGTTGTTTGCCTCTGTAGCTCAGTCGGTAGAGCAGGGGACTGAAAATCCCCGTGTCATTGGTTCGATTCCGATCGGAGGCACCATTTTATGCGGCCGTAGCTCATCTGGTAGAGCGCCACCTTGCCAAGGTGGAGGTAGCGAGTTCGAGCCTCGTCGGCCGCTCCACTTTTGACCACCCTTCGGGGTGGTTTTTTTGTGCCGAAATCTCACCAAAATAGTGCATACCTCGACTTTTGCCCATTGACAGCGGCACTTTTATAACAGTATACTTAAACTGTTCTTTTGCGAAAGCGGCGGAACGATTTGCGGTATAGTATTAAAAGGAGTGCGGAATCATGAAAAACTCGAATAGCAAAACCTTCGTTGCCGTCGGCATCGGCGCAGCCCTGTTCTTTGTTCTGGGGCGCTTTGTCGCTATCCCCAGCCCGGTGCCCAACACCAACATCAGCCTGCAGTACGCGGTGCTCGGTCTGCTGGCCGCCATGTACGGCCCTGTGGCCGGTGCCCTGATCGGCTTCATCGGCCATGCCCTCATCGACCTGTCCTGGGGCGGCATCCCGTGGTGGAGCTGGGTCATCGCCTCCGCCTTCACCGGCGTGGTCGTCGGCCTGTTTGCCAAGAAGCTGAATGTGCAGGAGGGCGACTTCAACAAGCGTAAGGTCGCCACCTTCGCCATCGCCAATGTCGCGGCCCATGCCATTGCCTGGATCGTCGTTGCGCCTGTGCTGGACATCCTGATCTATGCCGAGCCCGCCAAAAAGGTCTTTGCACAGGGCGCGTTTGCCGCTGTGTCCAACATCATCACGGCTGTCGTCGTCGGCGGCCTGCTGATTCTGGCCTACACCAAGACCATCGCCAAGAAGGGTTCTCTGGACAAAGAGTGATCCGCTGTTAAACCCGTATGCCTTCCCACAAACGCGGGAAGGCATTTTGCTGTTCCACCACAATTTCCCCTGCGAGGTGCCGTATGGCTGAAACGAGAACCCCGATCATATCCTTCAAAAATTTTTCCTTCCAATATCGCGCCCAGAAGCAGCCCACGCTGCATGACATCAATCTGGACATCTACCCCGGGGAGCGCGTGCTGATCGCCGGGCCGTCCGGCAGCGGCAAGTCCACGCTGGCGGCCTGCATCAACGGCCTGAACCCGTTCTCCTACCCCGGCAAGTGCACGGGCACGCTGACTGTGGACGGCGTGGACGCGCCCCACAGCAGTATTTTTGAGCTGGCGGGCCACGTCGGCACGGTGCTGCAGGATCCGGACGGCCAGTTCATCGGCTTGACGGTGGGGGAGGACATCGCCTTTGCGCTGGAAAACAGCTGCACTCCGCAGGACGAAATGCACGAGATTACCCGCCGCGCCGCCGAGCTGGTCGGCATCGAGAACCACCTCGACTGCGCTCCGCACGAGCTTTCCGGCGGCCAGAAGCAGCGCGTCAGCCTCGCGGGCGTCATGGTCGACGAGGTGAAGATTTTACTGTTCGATGAGCCGCTGGCAAACCTTGACCCGGCCACGGGCAAGCAGGCCATTGAGCTGATCGACGCGATCCAGCAAAAGACCGACACGACGGTCCTCATCATTGAGCACCGCCTTGAGGACGTGCTCTGGCGCAGCGTAGATCGCATTGTGCTGGTCAACGAGGGCCGCATCCTGGCCGACCTGCGCCCCGACGAGCTGCTGTCCGGCGCACTGCTGGCAGAAAACGGCATCCGCGAGCCGCTTTACGTCACGGCTATGCGGTATGCGTGCATTGACATCACGCCCGCCAAGCACCCCGCCCACGTTGACTCCGTCGTGCTGGATGACGCCGATACCGAGAAACTGCGCGCCTGGTTCCGCGCCGAGCCGCTGCCCGCGGCCAAGCCTGCCCCGACCCCGTTGTTGGAGGTCAAGGGTCTGTCCTTCGGCTACAGCAAGGACCGGCACACCCTGTCCGACGTGAGCTTCACGATTGGAAAAGGGGAGATGGTCAGCATCGTGGGCCGCAACGGCGCGGGCAAGTCAACGCTCTCCAAGCTGATCTGCGGCTTTGAGACGCCCGACAGCGGTGAAATTTTCTTTGACGGAAAAGACCTGAAAGACGAAAACATCCGCCGCCGCGCCAGGCATATCGGCTATGTCATGCAGAACCCGAACCAGATGATCTCCAAGACGATGATCTTTGACGAGGTCGCGCTGGGCCTGCAGGGCAGCGGCCTGACTGATGCTGAGATTCGCGCCAGGGTCGAGGACACGCTGAAGGTCTGCGGCTTGTACCCGTTCCGCAACTGGCCCATCTCGGCGCTGAGCTTCGGTCAGAAAAAGCGCGTGACCATCGCCAGCGTGCTGGTGCAGAACCCCGAGCTTATCATTCTGGACGAGCCGACGGCGGGCCAGGATTTCCGACATTACACCGATATTATGGAGTTCCTGCGCGGGCTGAACGCCAAGGGTGTGACCGTGGTCATGATCACCCACGACATGCACCTGATGCTGGAATACACGCCGCGGGCGCTGGCCTTTTGCGACGGGCGGCTCATTGCGGACCGCAGCGCGGCGGCCATCCTCTGTGACCCGGCGCTGATCGAGCAGGCGGCCTTGAAGGAGACGAGCCTTTACACGCTGGCCAACCGCTGCGGCATCACGCCCGCCGAGAAATTTGTGGAGCGCTTTATCGCGGCAGACAGGGAGGTGCGCGCCGATGGCTGCTAATACCGTTTTGAACTATATGCCGCGCAAAAGCGTGGTACACGACCTGACCGGCACGACAAAGCTGGCGTTCTTTCTGCTGTTTACCTTCGCCAGCATGATCACCTACAACACCTGGGTGCTGCTGGGGCTGATGGCCGTCAGCCTTGCGGTGTTCAGGCTCAGCCGCATCAAGCTGCGCGAGGTTCGTTTCATGCTGGTCTTTATGCTGGTGTTCCTCGCGCTGAACGACCTGTTCATCTTCCTGTTCGACCCGAACCAGGGCACGGCGCTCTACGGCACCCGCACGGTACTCTGCCACCTGTTCTGGCGGTACGACCTGACCGCCGAGCAGCTGTTCTATATGTTCAACATCTCGCTGAAATATTTTGTCGCGCTGCCGGTGGCCATTCTGTTCATCTCGGCCACGAACCCCAGTGAGTTTGCCGCCAGTCTGAACAGCATCGGCATCTCATACAAGGTCGGCTATTCCGTTGCCATTGCGCTGCGGTACATTCCGGATATTCAGCGCGATTACCACAGCATCAGCCAGGCACAGCAGGCCCGCGGCGTCGAGCTGGGCCGCAGCGAGCCGTTCTTCAAGCGCCTGAAGAATTCGGTCAGCATCCTGCTGCCGCTGATTCTGACGAGCTTGAACCGCATCGACACGATCTCCAACGCCATGGAGTTGCGCGGCTTCGGCAAGCATGACAAGCGCACCTGGTACACCCGCCGCCCCTTTGCCCGCCGCGATTTTATCGCGCTGGCAGTCGGCGTCGTGCTGCTGCTCATCAGCCTGACCGTGACGATCAGGTTTGGACGGTTTTATAATCCGTTTGTGTAAAAAACGAAAATTGCGCCCCTGCGGCATAACTCCGTAGGGGCGCATTCTATATGAACCCGTGCCCGTTTGCGGTGGCGGAAGCTTTCCCGGGCGGATATGGAATCCGCCCCTACACATAGGGACGGCGCCTGCATCGACTCGGAAAGTCCGTGTTGCCGTGGTCGAACAATGCCCGCCCCTGCAACCCCATCAAAAAAACAGCCGCCCGCTCAGGCATCGTACCTGGGCGGGCGGCTGTTATTCTGATTTTACTGCATCAGCCCACACACCAGCTGTGCATAGGCAACGGGGTCCTCAATGGGCAGACCGGCGATCAGCAGGGCCTGGTCATAGAGCAGCTCGGCGTACTTGGCGACCTTGTCGGTGTCGCCCGCGGCGTGGGCAGCCTTCAGGGCGGCAAAGACCGTGTGGTTCGGGTTCAGCTCCAGCACCTTCGTGCTCTCGACGCCCTCTGCGTTGGGCATGCGGCGCAGTACCTTCTCCATCTCCATCGAGATACCGCCCTCGGCAGACAGGGTGACGGGGTGCTCCTGCAGGGTCGGATTGACCTTGACCTCCTTGACCTTGCCGTTCAGGTCCTTCTTGATTTCCTCAAACAGGTCCTTGTTCTCGGTCTCGGCAGCCTCGGCGGCCTTCTTCTCGTCCTCGGTCTCCAGACCTAGGTCACCGGAGTTGATGTTCTTAAACTCCTTCTCCTTGTAGTCGCGCATCATCTGCAGGCAGAACTCATCCACATCCTCGGTGCAGAGCAGCAGGTCGTAGCCCTTGCTCAACACCAGCTGGGCGTTGGGCAGCTTGCCCAGACGGTCCGTGTCGTCACCGGCGGCAAAGTAGATGCACTTCTGATCCTCGGGCATCTTCTCGACGTACTCGTCCAGCGTGACGAGCTTTTTCTCCTTGGCGGAGTAGAACATCAGCAGGTCGCCCAGCAGATCCTTGTGTATGCCGTAGTCGCCGTAGATGCCGAACTTGATCTGGCGGCCAAAGTTCTTCCAGAAGGTCTCATACTTCTCGCGGTCATTGACGAGCATCGCGTGCAGCTCGTTCTTGATCTTCTTTTCCAGAGAATTGCGCATCAGCTTGAGCTGGTTGTCCTTCTGCAGCGTCTCACGGCTGATGTTCAGACTCAGATCCTCGCTGTCCACAACGCCCTTCACAAAGCTGAAATAATCCGGCAGCAGGTCGGCACACTTCTCCATGATCATAACGCCGGAGGCATACAGCGCCAGACCCTTCTCGTACTCCTTGGTGTAGTAGTCGTACGGGGTCGAGCCGGGGATGAACAGCAGCGCGGTGTAGGTCGCCGTACCCTCGGTGCGGCTGGTGATGACGCGCAGCGGGTCGGTGTAGTCCATGAACTTGTTCTTGTAGAACTCGTTGTAGTCCTCGTCCTTGACCTCGTTCTTCGGGCGCTTCCAGATGGGCACCATGCTGTTCAGCGTTTCCAGCTCGGTGTAGGTCTCGTACTCGGGCTTGTAGTCGTCGCCCGCGTCCTCCGGCTTCGGCTTCTGGCGGGATTTCTCGCGGTACATCGTGATGGGGAAGCGGATGTAGTCGCTGTACTTCTTAACGAGGTTTGCAAGCTCGTAATCCTCGAGGTACTCGCTGTACTTGTCGGTATCGGTGTCGTCCTTCAGCACCAGAATGATCTCGGTGCCGACGTCCTCCTTGTCAGCCTCGGTCAGGGTGTAGCCCTCGACGCCGGTAGACTCCCACTTCCAGGACGTGTCAGCGCCCTGCGCGCGGGAGATGACGGTGACCTTTTTGGCCACCATGAACGCGGAATAGAAGCCGACGCCGAACTGGCCGATGATGTCGATGTTATCGCTCTGGTTCTCGGTCTTGAAGTCGAGGGAGCCGGACCTGGCAATCGTGCCGAGGTTCTTCTCCAGCTCCTCCTTCGTCATGCCGATGCCGTTATCGGTGATGGTCAGCGTGCGGCTGTCCTTGTCGGGCTGGATGTGGATTTTCAGGTCGTCCTTCGTAATGCCGACGGATGTGTCGGTCAGGCTCTTGAAGTAGCGCTTGTCGCAGGCATCCGATGCGTTGGAAATCAGCTCACGCAGGAAAATCTCGCGGTTTGTATAGATAGAATTGATCATCAGGTCAAGCAGCTTTTTGCTCTCGGCCTTAAACTGACGCATAGCCATGGTAGAAAACCTCACTTTATACAAATGAAATTAGCACTCGTTTATTTCAACTGCTAAAGTTAGTTTAGCACTCTTTTTAATAAAGTGCAACCCTTGTGCAGCATTTTAACAAAAAATTTAAATTCAGGGCTTTTCAAACGTGGGAATTTGCGGTATGCTAACAATGTATAAGGTATTCTGTTAAACAGCGCGGTAGGGGCTGGGCATGCCCGGCCCGCGGGCTTGCCTGTGAATGTCTGCCTGCGTACAGCTGCGGGCCGCATATAGGCGGCCCCTACGCCCTGCCGACAAAAAACGATCCCTTACCATAGAAATAGCATAGAAAGAAGAATCCATCATGCAAATATACACCCACACTCTCCCCGGCGGCGCACAGCTCATCGGGTATCTGCGCGATAGGACCGTCGAGATGCCTGCCTTCAACACCCGTCCGGCCATTCTCATCCTGCCGGGCGGCGGCTACGCCTGGTGCAGCAGACGCGAGGCCGACCCCGTTGCCATGCAGTTTCTGCAGGCTGGCTACAATGTCTTTACCCTCTATTACACCTGCCGAAGTGACGAGTACGTGCCCGCGCTGCGTTGGCAGCCGCTGATCGACGCTGCCGGGGCGATCCTGCATATCCGCCGCAATGCAGAGCAGTTCGGCACCGACCCGGCGAAAATCGCCATCTGCGGCTTCTCGGCGGGCGGCCATCTGGCGGCGTCCACGGCCATCCTGTGGGACGCCGAGCCTGTGCAGACCGCCCTTGGCATCCACGGCACCGAGGCCCGCCCCGATGCCGTTGTGCTGGGCTATCCGGTCATCACGGCGGGGGAATACCGCCACGACGGCTCCATTGTCAACCTCTGCGGCGATGACGCCGACCTGCGCGCCACAATGAGCCTGGAAAACCAGATTCGCGACGGTCTGCCGCCCTTCTTCGTCTGGCATACGGTGGAGGACCCGTCCGTCCCCGTGCAGAACTCTTTGATGCTTGCCGGTGCGCTGACAGCCCATAAGGTCCCGCTGGAGCTGCATCTTTTCGCTCACGACGGCCACGGCACAAGCACCTGCACGCGGGAGGTCAACACCCCCAACAAGCACAACAGCGCCTGGGTGGCCCTCTGCACGGACTGGCTGGCCGAAACCTTTGATTTTCACCTGTAACAGGAGATGACAAAGCATGAAAATCATGTTTTACGCGCTGCGTCCCTTTGATGAGCAGCAATACTGCGAGCCCTACAAAGCCCGCTACGGCATCGACTACACCGGCACGCCCGACGTGCCGCGCCCGGATAACCTGCATCTGGCCGAGGGCTGCGACGCCGTCAGCACGAACCCCTGCGAGATACGCCCTGAATATTTGCAGGCATGGGCTGAAATGGGCGTCAAATATCTGCCCTGCCGCAGCATCGGCTATGATCATATCCCGCTGGACACCGCCAAAAAGCTGGGTCTGCGCATCAGCCACAGCCATTACCCGCCGGACGGCGTGGCCAACTATACGATCATGCTCATGCTGATGTGTACCCGCCGCATGAACGAAATCATGCTGCGCGCCAACGTGCAGGACTACTCGCTGCCCGGCAAGATGGGCCGCGATATTTCCGGCTGCACGGTGGGCGTCATCGGTACGGGCAAGATCGGCCAGACGGTCATCCGTCACCTGAGCGGCTTCGGCTGCAAGATTTTGGCCTACGACCTCTACCCGAACGACGCGGTCAGGCAGTACGCCGACTACGTCACGCTGGACGAGCTTTACGCGCAAAGTGACATTATCACGCTGCACACGAACGCCACGGCGGAGAACCACCACCTCATCAACGCCGGCGCCCTTGCAAAAATGAAAGACGGCGTGCTGCTCGTCAACACGGCGCGGGGCACGCTCATTGACCCCGACGCGCTGATCGCCGGGCTGGAAAGCGGCAAGATCGGCGGCGCGGGCCTCGACGTCATTGAGGATGAGACCGGTATTTACTATTACAACCGCATGGGGCAGGCCATCCCGAACCGCGAACTGAACCTGCTGCGCAGCTATCCCAATGTCATTGTCAGTCCGCACACGGCGTTTTACACTGATGTCAATGTCGCCAGCATGGTGCAGAGCCCGTTTGAGGCGCTGGACGCCTATGCCCACGGCCAGCCCTACGCCGGTGAGGTGCAGCTGTGATGCCAGCCGTTGAGCCGGGCCGCTGCGGCGAACACTGGGACGACTGCCCGCGGCTGGCGGCAGGGAACCGCTTTGACTTTGCCTGTGCGGGCTGCGGCGACTGCTGCCGGCAGAGGCGCGACCTGGTGCTGTCGGGGTATGACCTCTACCGCATTGCGCGGCGGCTTAGCTTGCCGCCCCCGTATCGTGGCGGCGGCTTTCTGCAAAAGCTACCTTGCGCCTGAAAGCTGCCTGCCTGCCCTGCGCCTAACGCCGGACCCCAAAACCGGCAACTGCCGCTTTTTTGAGGGCAGCGCCTGCACCATCCACGCCGCGCGCCCGCTGGCCTGTGCGCTCTACCCGCTGGGTCAGAGCATCGACACGGTGACAGCGCAGACGGAATATTACGTACAGACGCCGCTTTGCGGTGCACGGGCAGGGGAGGTACGGACGCTGCAGGACTATCTGCAGGATTCCGCCGTGCTGGACCGCGCGGGGGTGGATGCCCGCTGGGCCATCGTCTGCACGCAGCTTTCCCACCGTTTACAGGCCGCGGGCGGCGCGGATAACCCCCGCTTCTCCGCCGCTGTCAGGCGTATGGAGCGTGCCCTCTACTACGACTACGAGCTCGGCGACGACTTCTACCCACAGTTTTGTCAAAACATAGAAATTTTAATGCCGCTTTTGGACAGGATGCTGTAAAAACGCCCGCTTACCGTACACCTCCGGGCCGCATATATGCGGCCCCTGCAACGCAACAACAAAAGCGCTGTGACCTTCCCGGCCACAGCGCTTTTGTCATTACCTATTTCAATCAGCAGATAAAGAATCCGCCTCTGCCGCCGCAGCAGCACCAGCTCAAAATATTGCACACCAATAAATACATCCAGAACGACAGACAGAAAGACCCCGGGCTGCCGCTGGGCTGGGCGTAGGGCTGCTGGTAGCTTGTGTAGCTGCGGCCCGGGCTTTGCAGCTGATCCAGCAGGTTTTGATAAGCGTAGTTGTTCGGCTCCATCGAGACCGCCGTCCGGGCCTCCTCCTGCGCGCGGATGTTGTTGCCAAGCCCTGATTGGCCAGCGCGGCGTAGTAGTGCCACTGGGCCGTGCGGTTGGCAGTGGGGATGCCGTTCAGCGTGTTCATGGCCTCCTCATAGAAGCCGCTGCGGATGTAGTTTGCCGCGGCACGCAGCTCTGGGTCACCGGCAGCGCTGCCGTAACTCTGCCGTCCGGACGAGCCGCCTGTGCTGTAATACCCAAACCCGAACGGTCCAAAGCCAAACCCGGCCCCGGTGAACGGGTCCTGATACTGCTGGCTGTAGCCGCTCTGGCTGCTGCCATAGCGCTGTCCGCCAGCACTGTAAGACGCCCCGCCGCCCTGCTTGATGCGCATGATCTCGCTGTAGGCGGCCTGTACCTCTTTAAAGTGCTCCTCCGCCGACGGGTCATCGGGGTGCAGGTCGGGGTGGTACTCTTTGCATTTTTTGCGGTAGGCTTTTTTAATCGTTTCGTCGTCGGCACTGGGGGTGATGCCCAATACACTGTATGGATCAGTCATGGCGCTTTGCCTCCCTGTGCTTGCGTACCAGCGCGTATTTGCTCCACACGCCGGAATAGATCGTGTTGTACAATAGCTTCCCCTCCGGGGTGTCCTTTAAAATCGGCAGCATCTCAAACTGCTGTGCGCAGCGGCCCATTTGCTGGGTCAAAAGCTCGTGGCAGCGCTGCTCATAGGCGGCGGGCGGCAGCTCGTCCGCCAGCTGCTGCAGGGCGTTGAACTGCCCGCGGCGGCTGTCCTTTTCCAAATCGTCGTAGGCGTCCATCAGGTAGATGAACGCCCCCAGCCCGTTGCCCATGCCGCGCAGCGCCGGGGCCCAGATGTCGTCGCGGCAGGCGAACACCTCGCCCAGCAGTGCGCCAAAGGCGTTGCACAGCGCGTCCAAATCGTGGCTGCCGGCGCTTTCCAGCGTGTTCAGCCTGTCCAACTGTGCGGCCATGGTCTGCAGCTGGCGCGGCCAGCGCTCCCGCAGGGCGGGCAGGCTTGGCTCCAGCTTCTGCGCCTGCGCCAGACTGGCGCGGCGGTGATCGTCCTGCCAGTCATCGAGAAAGTTGTAGTACGCCAGCGCGGCGGTCATGTCGGCGGCGTAGTCCAGCAGCTCGTTGTCCGCGCGGGGGCGTTTTTTCAGTGGGTGGGGCACGCAGCGGCCCTCGGAAAAGGCTGTGGGCGTGTCATACAGTGCTGTCAGCAGAATGGCGACAAACGCCATGTCATAGCTTAATGCTAACTGTCCGGTGCGTCCGTAGCGGCGGCCCAGCGTTCGGCACAGCCCGCAGTAGTAAGCCTGGTAGCGGTCCATCTCGGCGTCTGCCAGACCCTTACGGTAAAGCGTAACATATCCGAACATCGCGCGTCAACTCTTTTTGATGAACTGATGGCCGCACTTCGGGCAGGTGATGCTGATCTTGCCGCGCCCGCGGGGCACGCGCAGCTGCTGGCCGCACTGGGGGCAGCGGTAATAGTGATAGTCCTTGCGCTGCTTGAACCGCACCTGCTGCTTGCCAAACCACGTGGTAACGCGGTTCTGGTAGGAGAGATATTTGAGGTTTTCGCTGTACCGCTTGCGGGTGTTGCGGCTCAAAATGCGGAAATAGCTGTAGACGATGGCCGCCAGCCCCAGCCAGTACAGCACCGGCGACACCCACGCGCCGATGACAATAAGGATAAGCGACGAAATACACAGGAATCCGCCGAACTGGTCGAACCCATATCGGCCCGCCATAAACCGCTGAAACCAGCCTTTCATGTAAAAACCACCTTTTTGCGGCAAAGCCGCATTGTTTTCATCGTACTATTATGGCACACAAATATGGGCAAATCGTGAACAAGCGGGGAATAGAGTTTGAACAAAACGGGTTTAAAGTGAATCAGAGAAATAATCACTGTCAATGCGCTTGATTTGGTACACCTTCTGCACAGACACGCCCAAGCCGCACTCAATCATTAGGGAAGTGAGCTTTTGCCCGTCGACTAGAATAATATGCTGTGCATCGGCGTACTCTTTGGCTCCCTTGGAAAATTTAGCAGTTGTAATGAAAAGTCCTTTTTCCACACGGGGCGGGCCCATCATGGCACCGAAAAATTTTTGAATCTCCGGCTTGCCTATGGTAACATCGGGGTTCCAACGTTTAGCCTGGATGTAAATCAGATTGAAGCCGAGTTTGTCCTCATGTATAACACCGTCAATGCCGTCGTCACCACTGGACTTTGTCTTGAAGCCATCGCCGTAATCCATGGCTTTCATCAAGTCAACGACCAGTTGCTCAAAAAATACAGGCGTCTGCTGCATGATTTCGGCAAGCAGGTCATCAGCCAGAGTATCATTGATTGTTTTGTGAAGGGCATCCATCTGCTCTTCGGGAGTTTGCGTATCAGATGGTGTGATGCTTGCAGTGTCGTTTGCGGTATCTACATCGTCAGTCCTGTTTACGAACGCAGCGAAAGATGGATAATTGCTCTCCAAAAATTCGTTTGTGATGGCGACGCCACTGTGAAGAAGTGTGCTCCCGGCTGTAGTGATGATGTAGGTGCCTCGTTTGGGTGAATCTACAAGTCCGGCCTTTTTTAGATAGGTCTTTGCCCAATTCAAGCGATTGGCAAACGTAGTCTGCCGCTGGCTCGGCAGCTGCTCAGCTAAATCTTCCGGGGAAAGCTGAAGAATATTTGCTACAGTAGAGGCAACTTCTTTAGCAGTATGAATTTTTCCATCGCTGATTGCGGTAAGGAAGGGGTCATATAGTTCGTTGTACTTAGGTATCGCCATTATACATCTCCACTTCTTTTATCCGTGCACCATCTTCACCACGCACTCCACATGCTTCGTCCTCGGAAACAGATCCACCGGCTGGACCTCCACGGCTTTATATCCGTGCTCGGTCAGCCACTTGGCATCCCTTGCCGCTGTTGCGGCGTTGCAGCTGACCATAACCACGGTCCGCGGGGCCATATCGGCAATGGCGGTCAGGGTCGCCTCGTCGCAGCCCTTGCGGGGCGGGTCTACGACGATCACGTCGGGACGCGCACCCTCGGCGGCGAGCTGAGCGGCAGCGGCACCGGCATCCTGACAGCGGAAGTCCGCTCTGTCCGCGTCCAGTCCCAGCCGCGCGGCGGTCTCCTTCGCGCCCTCGACAGCCTGCGGCACGACCTCAACGCCGACTAAGCGCTTGCAGTCCGCCAGCATCGAAAGCCCGATTGTGCCCATGCCGCAGTACAGGTCCAGCAAAAAATCGTCCGGCTTCAGCCCGGCGTACTCCCGCGCCTTGGCGTAGAGCACCTCGGCGGCGGGAGTGTTGACCTGGTAAAATTCATGCACACCCATCCGCAGCGGCACACCGGCCAGCGTGTCCTCAATGACGCCGGGGCCCAGAACGGTGCGGGTCCTGCGGCCCAAAATCACGTTCGTCCGCTCACTGTTGCGGTTGACCAAAATTGTCGTTAAGGCAAACTCCTTTTTGCAGTGTGGCGCAAATTTCCGCCTCGTTCGGCAGGCCGTTGCCGTTTACCACAAAGCACAAAAGCCGCTGCCCGCTGTGCCAGCCCTGACGCATGTACAAATGGCGCACGCGGCCCGTGTGGGTCTCCTCGCTGTAGGCGGTGATGCCGTTTTCCTCCAGCAGCGCACAGGCGCGGGCGGCCAGCTCGTTCATCCACGCGGGCTGCAACTTGCAGTCGGTGCAGGCCACAATGCGGTGGCTGCGCCCGGCAAAAAAGCCGGTCACAATATGCCCGTTCTCGTCGGTGCCCACGGGCAGCTGGACCTTGTTGCGGTAGCGGTCCGTGTCGGGTGCGCCCAGCACGTCCTGCACCGGTACGTCCAGCTTGCCCAGCCGCGCAAAGGCGTCCCGTACAAACTGGGTCTTGGCGGCGCACTCGGCCTTATAGCTGATATGCCGCAGTCCGCAGCCGCCGCAGGGGCCGGCCACCGGGCAGTCCTGCCTGACGCGGCCCGGCCCGGCGGTCAGCAGCTTCTCCACGCGGCCAAAGGCATAGGTTTTCATCGGCTTGACAATACGCACCTCGGCCACATCGCCGGGGGCGGTCAGCGGCACAAAAACGGCCTGACCGTCCTTGTGGGCCACGCCGTTTCCGTCATTGGAGAGCGCTTCAATCTCCAGAGTAATGATCTGATTTTTCGTAAAAGGCATGTCTGCTCCTTATAAATAGTGCGGGAAATGTTACGGGTTGATGGCCTGCGGTGCGGCAGGGCCTTCCTTCTCCAGCGTGGCCAGGTACTTGCTCGGCGGCACGCCCTTGACCTTTTTGAACACGCGGGAAAAATAGAACTGGTCAAAAAAGCCCACAGATACGGCAATTTCCGCAATCGACAGGCTGGAATTCTTTAGCAGGCTGCACGCCTCGCTGATGCGGTAGCTTGTCAGGTAGTCAATGGGGCTCTGCCCGACGTTCGACATGAACACGCGGTACAGGTGGCTGCGGCTGACGCCGACGGCCTTGGCAATATCGTCCACCGAAATGTCATGCGAGTAGTTGAACTGGATATACTTGATGGCGGCCAGCACGTACTGGCTGCTGGACGAGCCAACGTTGGGCATCGCCTCGCGGGCCTCCTTCATCAGGTGCGCCATAAAGATATACAGATAGCCCGTCATCAGGGCCTCGCACTGCGGCTCCGGCCCGCGGGACAGGTAGATGTTGTACAGCGCCTCCCGCACGGTCTGCGGGTCCTTGCAGTGGTGTACGGGGTGCACGTCGGAGAACGGCGTCTGCTGAACCAGCTTGTTGGCACACGCGCCGTTGAAGCCGACCCAGTAGTACTCCCACGGGTCGGTCTCGTCGGCGGCGTAGGTGATGAGCTGGTTCGGCTTGGCCAGGAACAGATCGCCCTCCTGCAGCGTGTGCAAGGCCCCGTTGACCTGATACACACCCTTGCCTGCCACCACCAGATGGATCAGGTAGTGGTCGCGCACGCCGGGGCCCCAGGTATGGCCCGGCTGGCAGTATTCATGCCCGCAGTTAAAAATCGAGAGCTCAACGTTGTCGGTGTAGCTCTGCTTGTAGGATTGCTTCATCTCATTGATGGTCATGGCGGCACCTCGTTCGTGTGATATTTTCATTATACCAAGCTACTCATCAAAAGTCCATAAAAGAGGCGGAAAAAATGTTTGCTTTTTTTGCAGGATTTGCTATACTGAAAACAAGAAACCCGCAGAGAGCCGCTCCTTTGGCTGTCTGCCTAAAAACATAAGGCTCAATTTGTGCATATCTACGAAAAGAGCCGCCCGACAGGAAAGGTGAGTGGAATCATGGCAAATACCATAGAACTCAAACAGCAGATCGCACAGGGCGAATACGACGCCGCCTTTGCCAAGCTGTACGGTGCAGACGCCGTGCAGGAGCAGCGCAAGCGCTATACTGACCTGATCGACGAATTTGAAAAGAAATACGGCACCAACCGCACGGTGCGCCTCTATTCCGCCCCGGGCCGTACCGAGATCGGCGGCAACCACACCGACCACAACAACGGTGTGGTGCTGGCAGGCTCGGTCAACCTGGATATGGTGGCCGTCGTCTCCCCGAATGAGGAAAATGTCATCCGCGTCAAGTCCCTGGGCTTTGACAAAATTGACGACGTCGATGTCACCAACCTCGTCCCGCAGCCGTGCGAGGCCGAGCACTCCGCGTCCCTGATCCGCGGCGTCGCCAAGGGCATTGTGGATGCGGGCGGCAAGGTGGGCGGCTTTGACTGCTACACCACCAGCAACGTGCTGCGCGGCTCCGGTCTGTCCAGCTCCGCAGCCTTTGAGGTCTGCATCGGTGCCATCCTGCGCGGCGAGTACAACAACAATGACATGGAGAAGTTCAACCAGGTCAAGATCGCCCCAGATCGGCCAGTATGCCGAAAACGTGTTCTTCGGCAAGCCCTGCGGTCTGATGGACCAGACCGCCTGCGCCGTCGGCGGCGTTATCACCATCGACTTCAAGGACCCGGCCCACCCGGTGGTCGGCCAGACGGCCATCGACCTGGCGAAGCACGGCTTTGTCATGTGCATCAGCGATACGAAGGGCAGCCACGCCGACCTGACCGACGACTATGCCGCCATCCGCCATGAGATGGAGAGTGTGGCCGAGCAGTTCGGCAAAAAGGTCCTGCGCGAGGTCGATGAGGACGAGTTCTACAAGGCTCTGCCCAAGCTGCGTAAGGCCGTGGGGGACCGCGCCGTCGTGCGTGCGATGCACTTCTACAACGACTGCCGCCGCGCCGCCCAGCTCTGCGACGCCGTGCGCGAGGACGATTTTAAAACGTTTCTGCGCCTGATTATCGAGGGCGGTCACTCCAGCTTTGAGTTCAACCAGAACGCCTACAGCATCAAGAACCCGAAGGAGCAGGGCGTGCCTGTGGCCCTGGCCCTGAGCCAGCGCGTGCTGAATGGCCGCGGCGCGTGGCGTCTGCAGGGCGGCGGCTTTGCCGGCACCATTCAGGCGTTTGTGCCCGTTGACCTGCTGGACGCCTACAAGGCTGCCATCGACGGCTGCTTCGGCGAAGGCAGCTGCCACGTCCTGAACATCCGCAACTACGGTGCCGTGCCCGTGACGCCGGATATGTGAGCGCATACATAAAAGAGTGTAAATAAAGCCGCAGCTGTGCAGAAAACGCATAGCTGCGGCTTTTTGTGCTTTCTTAATAACATCGTGCGGTAGGGGCCGCCGAAAAGGTGTCTTGTAGGGGCGAGCATTGCTCGCCCGTGCCCGTTTTTCTTGCGAGAAATTTCCCGGGAAATACGTTGCAGCGTAAAGCTTGCGGGCGAGCAATGCTCGCCCCTACAAACCGGCAGAATAAACAGGCAACCGCTTCGCGTCTACCTTCCGCCACCGCAAACACCCCGGTCGGATCAGGAAGCCGCCCCTACGCCGCAGAGGTCGGCGTCCCCGACGACCCGTGGCCGTTTCCGTCGCAGCAAGCGCCCATGGGATGTATAAAGGCATCCCACAGCCTGTAGGGGCGGATTCCATATCCGCCCGGGCACCCTCCGCAACCGCAGACCTCAGGGGAGGAATAAATCCCTCTCCTGAACCGCAGCCTCATTTCCCGTTCCTCTCCCAGATCAGTGCCAGCCCCTTGAACAGCAAATCAGCGTCATAGATGATCTTCCGCTTGCAGCAGGGCATAATGTACGGCGCTAACCCACCGGTGGCGACCACGGTCAGCGGCTGGCCCAACTCGGCTCAACGCGGTCCGCTAACCCGTCCAGCATGGCGGCGGTGCCGAACATGGCCCCGTTGTTCAGCGCGGCGACGGTGTTCGCGCCAATCAGATGCTCCGGCGCTCGGCGCGATGGGCGGCAGCTGCGCCGTGCCCGCGCTGATGGCCCGCAGACTCGTCTGCACGCCGGGCACGATGAACCCGCCCCAGAAACACCTTTTTTGTCCGATATAACGTTGTATGTCGTCGCCGTACCCAGATCCACGGTCATGCAGGGCAGGGGATAGTGCTCCGCTGCCGCAGCGGCATCAGCGATGCGGTCCCGGCCCACCTTGGCGGGCTCGTCCACGGCGAAGGTCAGCCCGGTGTCCAGCGTGTAATTCACGACCAGCGCCTCGCGCCCGGTCAGCCGCTTGCAGGCGGCGGCCAGCACGCCGGTCAGGCGTGGCACGACGCTGCACACAATAACGCCCTCACAGGCGGTGGGGTCCACAGGCAGGCGCTGCAGCAGAAATTTCATCTCGGCGGCGTACTCGTCCTCGGTGCAGCGGGGACGGGTGACCATGCGGGTCGTGAACGCAATGGTGCGGTGGTCCGCCCCGTCCAGCCCGCCAATGCAGATGTTGGAGTTGCCGATGTCAACTGCTAAAACCATAGTGAAGTCCTTTTTATAGATAAAAGATAAGAGATAATAGATAAAAAAGGTGGATCGCGGCGCTTTGCGCCGCCCAAAAATATTATACGCATTTGCATAGAAAGCGTCAATCTGCTATAATGACTACAGCGTAATTTTGTTTTCGCCAAAGGCGAAAACTCCACCATTTTTATTATCTCTTATCTATTATCTCTTATCTACTAATAAGGTGTTGATTTTTTATGCTGCTTTCCAACAAAACCGTTGTCCTCGGCATCACCGGGGGCATTGCCGCCTACAAAATGCCCAACGTGGCGCATGCACTCGTCAAGCTGGGCGCGGATGTACATGTTCTTATGACGAAAAACGCCACCGAGTTTATCTCGCCGCTGGTGTTTGAGACGCTGACCCGCCGCCGCTGCCAGGTCGATACGTTTGACCGCAACTTCCAGTACGACGTGGCCCATATCAGCCTTGCCAACGCGGCAGATTTGATGCTCATCGCCCCGGCCACGGCCAACGTCATCGCCAAGCTGGCCCACGGTCAGGCCGACGACATGCTGACCACCGTCACGCTGGCCGCGACCTGCCCCAAGCTGGTCGCGCCCGCCATGAACACCCACATGCTCGAAAACCCCATCACCCAGGATAACCTCAAAACGCTGGAACACTACGGCTTCACGGTCATCCCGTCCGGCTCCGGCATGCTGGCCTGCGGCGACGTCGGCTCGGGCCGCCTGCCCGATGAGGGTGTGCTGGTCGACTACGTCCTGCGGGAGCTGGCCTGCGCGAAAGACCTTAAAGGCAAAAATGTCGTCGTCTCTGCCGGTGCCACGCAGGAGCCGATGGACCCCGTGCGCTACCTGACGAACCACTCCACCGGCAAGATGGGCTACGCCGTGGCCCGCGCCTGTATGCTGCGCGGCGCAGACGTCACGCTGCTGGCGTCCACCGGCTGCACGCTGCCGCCCGTGCCGTTTGTAAAGACCGTTCCGTTCACCACTGCCGCCGACCTGTTTGAGGCTGTCAAGGCAAACGCCATGGACGCTGACGCCCTCGTCATGGCCGCCGCCGTGGCCGACTACCGCCCGGCCACTGTCGCCGCGGACAAGGTCAAAAAGCACGACGGCGAGATGAATATTGCCCTGGAACGCACCGACGATATTTTAGCCTGGGTCGGTGCGCATAAGCCGGAAAAGCTGTTTGTCTGCGGCTTCTCGATGGAGACCCGCGACTTGATTGAAAACAGCACGGCCAAGCTGCACAAGAAGAACATGGACATGATCGTGGCCAACAACCTGAAGGTGCCCGGCGCAGGCTTCGGCGTGGACACGAACGTTGTGACCATCATCACCGCCCAAGGCGTCACCGAGCTGCCCCTCCAGAGCAAGGATGCCGTTGCCGGTCACATCGCAGACGCGATTGCGGGAAAGTAAGAAACAGACCGCAAACGGCCAAAGCCCTTTCCCGAAACAAAAAAATCATACCCCCGCCCCCACCTGCATATTCATTTGTGAATCATGCAAAGGGGGCGTTTTTATGTGCGGAATTGCGGGGCAGGTCGGGCGCGACCCCCGGACCATCCAGCGGCGGTACGCGGCCTACTGCGCCATGCAGCAAACGCTGGCGCGGCGCGGGCCGGACCAGCGCGGTATGTACATCTGTGGCGCGGCGGCGCTCATCCACGCGCGGCTGGCGGTTGTGGATCTCGAAAACGGCCTGCAGCCCATGCAGCTGGACTGGCAGGGTGAAACCTACGTGCTGGTTTATAACGGCGAGCTCTACAACACGCCCGAACTGCGCGCCGCACTGGCCGCCCGCGGGCACAGCTTCAACGGGCACTCCGACACCGAGGTACTGCTCCACGCTTTTGCCGAGTGGGGCGCAAACTGCGTGCCCAGGTGCAACGGTATTTTTGCGTTTGCGGTCTGGCAGCAGAACGCAGGTACGCTGTTTTTGGCGCGGGACCGCTGCGGCGTCAAGCCGCTGTTCTACACGCAGGCGGAGGACTCGCTGATATTTGGCAGTGAGCTGAAGACCCTGCTGGCGCACCCGGCTGTGCCGCCCCGCATCGATGCCAACGGCCTGGCCGAGGTGCTGCTGCTTGGCCCCGGGCGCACGCCGGGCTGCGGCGTATTTCAAAATGTGCGGGAGCTGCTGCCCGGCCAGTACGCTGTCTATGAGACCCAAACCGCCCGCCTGACCCTGCACACCTACTGGCGTCTCGAGGACCACGACCACCCCGACGACTTCGCCGCCACGGCCCGCAGGGTGCGCGATCTCGTCACCGATGCTATCGAGCGGCAGCTCGTGTCCGACGTGCCCGTGGCAACGTTTTTGTCCGGCGGGCTGGATTCCAGCCTGATTTCGGCCATCGCCGATGCGCATTTTACGGCGCAGGGCAGCCAGCTGCAAACGTTCTCGGTGGGCTACAGGGACAACAAAAAGTACTTCCACGCGACAAAATTTCAGCCCGGCGCGGATGCACCCTACATCCGCAAAATGAACGACTTTCTCCATGCCAGGCACCACTGGGTCACGCTGGACACGCCGGAGCTTGTGCCCGCGCTGTACGCCGCAGTGGACGCCCGCGACCTGCCCGGCATGGCGGACGTGGATGCGTCGCTGCTCGTGTTCTGTCGGCATATCAAGCCCCACGCCACGGTGGCGCTGTCGGGGGAGTGCGCGGACGAAATTTTCGGCGGCTACCCGTGGTACCGCGACCCCACGGTGCGCGAGCGGTACGGCTTCCCATGGGCGCAGTCCACGGCCTACCGCGCGTCGTTCATCAAGCCCGGTGTGCTGGGCGGCATCGACCCGGCAGCGTTCGTTGATGAACGCTATCGCGCCACGCTGGCGCAGACCTCCGTCCGCCCCGGCCTGCCCGCCGCAGAACAACGGATGCGCCAGATGATGAACCTGAATTTCAAATGGTTCATGCAGACGCTGCTGGACCGCAAGGACCGCATGAGCATGTACAGCGGCCTCGAGGTCCGCGTGCCGTTCTGCGATTACCGCATTGCGGAGTATCTCTACTCGGTCCCATGGGAGTTCAAGGACTATCACGGGCAGGAAAAGGGCCTCCTGCGCGAGGCCATGCGCGGCGTGCTGCCCGACGAGGTTCTGTGGCGGCGCAAAAGCCCGTACCCCAAAACGTGGAACCCCAGCTACCTGGCTGCCGTCTCGGCGGAGCTGCGCACCGTCCTGAACGACCCCGCCGCGCCGCTTCTGCGCATCATTCGGGCAGACGCACTGGAAACGCTGCTGGCCTCCGGCGCGGATAACCCCATCCCGTGGTACGGTCAGCTGATGACCACGCCCCAGACTATCGCGTGGTTTTTGCAGCTGAACCATTGGCTGGCAAAGTATAAGGTGGAGCTGGTGTGAACTTGCGGCGGGGTAGGGGCACCCCGCCCTACGTGTATCGCGGGGACGTAGGGCGGCATGCCCTCATGCCGCCGTGTCCGTTCCCGCCACCGCAAGCCTCCCGCCACCACCGTAGGGGCGGATTCCCGATCCGCCTGCGAACCTAACACAGCCGCACACGGCCCGGGCACATATACAAGGCGCCCCTGCGTCACGCTGTACGCCACACAAACGCAAAAATAATTTATTTTCCCTCCCCATCTGTTCAAACCCGCCAAAACGTGCTATAATAACCCAATAGGACTATAAATAGAGAAGGGAGTCTCCTCATGCAGCAGGAAACTGTCATCGTTCTGGATTTCGGCGGCCAGTATAATCAGCTGATCGCCCGCCGCGTCCGCGAATGCAACGTATATTGCGAGATTTATTCGTACCGCACCGACCTTGCCAAAATCAAGGCCAAAAACCCCAAGGGCATCATCTTCACCGGCGGCCCCAACAGCGCCTACCTGCCGGATTCGCCCACGATTGACCCCGAAATTTATAACTGGGGCGTGCCCATCCTCGGCATCTGCTACGGCAGCCAGCTGATGATGCACATGCTGGGCGGCAAGGTCTGCAAGGCACCCGAGCGCGAGTACGGCAAGACGCTGGTCGACTTGGACACCGCCAGCCCGCTGTTTGACACGCTGCCCGCGCAGAATGTCTGCTGGATGAGCCATAACGACTACATCGAGCAGGCCGCCCCCGGCTTTGAGATCGTGGCCCACACGCCCAACTGTCCGGTGGCTGCCGCGCAGGATAAGGCACGCGGCCTCTACGCTGTGCAGTTCCACCCCGAGGTCCTGCACACCGAGAACGGCACGAAAATTCTGCATAACTTCGTCTATAATGTCTGCCGCTGCGCCGGTGACTGGAAGATGGATTCCTTTGTGGAAAACTCCGTTAAGGCCCTGCGCGAAAAGATCGGCGACGGCAAGGTACTCTGCGCCCTGTCCGGCGGCGTGGATTCCAGCGTCTGCGCGGCCATGCTGGCCAAGGCCATCGGCAAGCAGCTGACCTGCGTGTTCGTGGACCACGGTCTGCTGCGCAAGAATGAGCGCGAGCAGGTCTGCGAGGTCTTTGGCGAGGGTGGCCAGTTCGACATCAACTTTGTCTGCGTCGACGCCCGTGACCGCTTCTACAAAAAGCTGGCCGGTCAGGACGCTCCCGAGCGCAAGCGCAAGATCATCGGCGAGGAGTTCATTCGCGTCTTTGAGGATGAGGCCAAAAAGATCGGTGCTGTGGACTTTTTGGCACAGGGCACGATTTACCCCGACGTGGTCGAGTCCGGCCTCGGCGGCGAATCTGCCACGATCAAGAGCCACCACAACGTCGGCGGTCTGCCCGACTACGTTGACTTTAAGGAAATCGTCGAGCCGCTGCGTGACCTGTTCAAGGACGAGGTCCGTCAGGCTGGCCGTGAGTTGGGCCTGCCGGAGTACCTTGTCGCCCGCCAGCCGTTCCCCGGCCCGGGCTTGGCCATCCGCATCATCGGCGATGTGACCCCCGAGAAGGTCGCCACCGTGCAGGATGCCGACGCCATTTGGCGCGAGGAGATCGACAAGCTGCCCATGGCCCAGCGCCCGAGCCAGTACTTTGCCGCGCTGACCAACATGCGCAGTGTCGGCGTCATGGGCGACGAGCGCACCTACGACTACGCCATCGCTCTGCGCGCCGTCACCACGACGGATTTCATGACCGCCGAGGTCACGATCCTGCCGACGGAGACCATCACCACCGCCGCCAACCGCATCGTGAACGAGGTCAAGAACATCAACCGCGTCATGTTTGACTACACCACAAAACCGCCGGCAACGATTGAGTTTGAGTAACCGCTAACCTTGCCATCCCGCCGTGGCCTGACGCCCGGCGGGATTTTTTGTTGCGCGGGGGGCGCGGGTGGTGTACAATGGTCTATAATACGGTGAAGCGGCATTCGCGGAAAGGACACTCCCATGAAAGAAATCCCCATTACATCCTTTGACACATCCAAATCGGCCAGGCGGAAAACACGGCGGCGGGCACGGGCTGCACGGTGATGCTGCTGGGCAAGGACGGCGCCCCGGCGGGGCTGGATGTGCGCGGCGGCGGGCCGGCCTCGCGGGAGAGTGAGCTGCTCAAGCCGCTGGCAGCGGCGCAGGTCATCCACGCCATTGTGCTGGCGGGCGGCAGCGCCTTCGGACTGGATGCCGCAGGCGGCGTCATGCGGTATCTCGAGGAACGCGGCATTGGTTTTGACGTAGGTGTGACGAAAGTGCCCCTCGTCTGCCAGTCCGACCTGTTCGATTTGACCGTGGCCGACGCCCGCACCCGGCCCGATGCAGCCATGGCCTACGCGGCCTGCGTCAACGCCGAGACCGGCAACTACCGCGACGGCAACCACGGCGCGGGTACCGGTGCGACTGTCGGCAAGCTGCTGGGCATGGACCACTGCATGAAATCCGGCATCGGCAGCTACGCCGTGCAGGTGGGCGACCTGAAGGTCGGCGCGCTCGTCGCGGTCAACGCGGTGGGCGACGTCTACGATTTTGAGACGGGCCGCAAGGTCGCCGGGCTGCGGGCTGACGACGGCAAAACGTTTTTGGATTCCGAGCGGGTGCTGATGCAGCAGCTCGACGCACCACAGGAAAAATTTGTCGGTAACACGACACTTGGCATCCTTTTCACCAATGCAAAGCTCGACAAGGCACGGTTGTGCAAGGCCGCGGGCATGGCGCACGACGGCTATGCCCGCGCCATCCGCCCGGTGCACACCTCGATGGACGGCGACAGCATCTACGCGGTCTCGCTGGGCGAGGTGCCCGCTGACCTCGACGCCGTCGGCGTGATCGGCGCGCGGGTCATGGCCAAAGCCATCGTCCGGGCCGTGGAGGCCGCGGACAGCGCGTACGGCTTCCCGGCGGCGCGGGATATGTAAAGTCGGCCCTGCCCCGACACCGTAGGGACGGATTCCATATCCGCCCGGGCACCGTGCCGTTGCCGCAGGTCGGCGTCAAAACAGCATTGCACCCGCCCCAAAACCGCGGTATAATAGTGCCAGAATCACAACAGGGGAGAACCACCACACGCTATGCCAAAATTGGACGAACAAATCAAAACGCTGGCGGGCTACTTTGCGGCGGACTGTGAGCCGGACGGCAAGCTGACGCTGCAATTGGAGGTCGAGCACTTCCTCACCCGGTCCGACGGCCAGCCCCCGGCCTTTGCCGATGTACAGGCCGCGCTGCGCGATTTGCAGCAGCAGACAGACGCGCCGATCATCACCGACGGCGAATATTTCGGCTACAGCGGCCCGGCGCTGACGGCCACGCTGGGGCCCGCGTGCCAGCTGCGCATCAGCCTGGCCCCGCTGCGTGACGTGCAGGACATCATGGATCTGTACAACCGATTCTATTTGCAGCTGGGGCTGGCGCTGGCTGCCCACGGGCTGCGCGCCTGGACGGCGGGCTGCCACCCGACCTGCCATGCCGAGGACCTGCCTCTGGTGCCCCGCACCCGGGACGAGGCCATGGACGCCTACCTGCGGGAAAAGGGGGGCCTGCAGCGTGCAGATGATGCGCGCCACGGCGGCGACGCAGGTGTCCATTGACTATCAGGATGAGACCGATTTTGTCCGCAAAATGCGCGCGGCCAGCCTGCTGACGCCGTTCTTTGCGCTGCTCAGCGACAACGCTCCGGTCTATCAGGCCAGCCGCAACAGCAGCTATTGCATCCGCACGCGGCTCTGGCAGGATGTGGACCGTGACCGCTGCGGCGTCACGCCGCATCTGATGGACGCGGATTTCGGTTACGCCCGCTATGCGGAGAACGTGCTGACCAAGCCTCAAATCACTGCGCTGCGGCTGGGCCGCGTCAGGGCTGCGGGCGGAAAGATTGCGCCGGAGCTTTACGCCGGGCACGTCAGTCGTCAGGAAACCGCGCAGATTTTGTCCAATTTCTTTTACGATGTACGTCTCAAATCCCGCATTGAGCTGCGCGCCGCGGACAGCATGCCGCCGCGGTACATCGCCGCGTATGTGCAGCTGGTCAAGTCGGTGTTCGGCAGCCCAGCAGCGCTGCAAAATGTGCTGCGCCACTACGCGGGCGCGACGACGCTGGACATCACGTCGGCTAAGCTGGCCGTCTGCAAGGACGGCTACAACGCGCTGGTCTATGGCCGCCCCGTCAGCGGCGAGCTGGCCTGGCTGCTGATGCAGGCCCGCAGCCGCACGCCCTCGCAGGAGGAACGCGCACTGCTCGACCCGTTCATGCAGCTGCTGACGACCCGCAAAACCATCCGCGAGACGGAAAATTACAACGAATAAACGTGCTTTCTGCGGGCATACTGACCCTGAAAGGGGGCATGTGCCATGCGGGAAACATCCTACCACGCGGTCATTGCCGAGATGACCGTCCGCGCACTGTGGGAGCTGCAAAACCTGCTGGACTGTATCCCCGACGCGCTGTGGGACCGCTGCTACGGCGGCGCACCGCTGTGGCAGCACGTCTACCACACCCTGCACGAGCTGGACCAGTGGTTCATCAACCCGCGGGACACCGACTTTGTCGAGCCGCCCATCCACACGCCGCACTTGCAGGAACTGCACATTTACCCGGCAGTGCGTCTTGACAGACCGGCGATAGATGACTATTTTTATACAATCAAGGCCAAGCTGTCCATCTATCTGACCTCGCTCCACGACGAGGATCTGCTGCAGCGGCCCGACAACTGCGAGTGGACGCGGTTTACGCTGATTTTGTCGCAGTATCGGCATTTATACCGCCACATGGGCATGGTGATGGGTTTTATTGAGGCCGAGACCGGCCTCTGCCCGCGCACGCTGGAGGTGGGGGAGGATCCGCCCGCCGCGCCCTACGACCCTTATCAATGAGAGGAACTTTTCAATGAAGTATCGCTGTTTTGCGGCGCTTGCGCTGGCAATGTTGCTGCCCGGCTGCGCCGCTGCGCCCGACCTGACGCCGGTCTGGCAGCGCGACCTGCCCGCCAGCGGCGTACATATAGAGCTTGCCAACGCGGCGCTGCTCTCCGACGCGGACGTCTACTACGCCGCAACGCGGGAGGAACTGTACGTGCACAATGTGTCGGTTTTGCCCGCCGTCAAGGCCGACGGTCAGCCCGTTGTAACGTTTTACGGCGCTGAAGCGCAGGATATTGACCTTGTGTATCTGGAGGACATCGGCGACGTGTACGTCGATTATGACCGCGTCAAGCCGCAGATCAAGCTGGATTACATCCTGACAGAGGGGGACGGGTACGTCTCCTACGAGTTGGACACCACGTACAATTTTGAGTTCACGGTGACGACGCAGACCGGCGAGGATAAGATTCTGGTCGTCAGCGAGAGAAGCGACGTGAAATGAAAATGCCCCGCCCGGGTTGGCCGAGCGGGGCATTTTTTGTGCGTTAAAGGCCTTCCCCTTTGGGGGAGGTGGCCGAGGCCCCGCCCAAGGTCGGATGAGGGGAAAGTCCGCGCGATTTCCCACATACGGGCAGTCATGGGAACTTAGCCCTCATCAGTCGTCTGCGGCGACAGCTTTTTCCCCCCCCCCGATGGGGAAGCCTTTGCTGTCGTTTCCGCCCACAGCCTCACTTCCTCTCCGGAAAATCCACCGTCGTCGTCGGGAAGGCAAACTCGCAGCCTTCCTCCTGCATCAAATCCAAAATATGCAGATTCAGCGTGTTTTTTACCTGCATGAACTCCCGCAGATTGACTTTGGTGATGTACACCCGGCACACCAGATCAATGCTGTAGTCGTTGAATTTATCCAGCGCAATCGTCACGCCGTCGGGCTGCACGTCGGGCTGGGCTTGCAGCATGGCGGTCAAATCGGCGGTCAGCTGTTCGATTTTTTCGCGCGGGGTGTCGTAGGTCAGACCAATCGTAAACTTCCACAGGCGGCTCTGGCGGCGGTCATAGTTTTGGATGTACTCCGCCGTGATTTTAGAATTTTCTATCGTGATAGCGACATTGTCTGGGCTACGGATGCGGGTGGAGCGGAAGGAAATGTCCTCAACGGTGCCCTCGCAGTCGCCCAGAACGATGTAATCCCCGATGCCGAAGGGGCGCTCCAACACTAGTGTGATGCCCGCAATCAGGTTGTTCAGTGTGGACTGCGCGGCCAGCGAGACCGCCAGTCCGGCGACACCCGCGCCGGTCAGCAGGCCGGAGACCGGCACGCCGAGGCGGTCCAGCATGGCGATACCCGCAAACAGGCCGACCAGCGCATGAAAGATGTTCTCAAAAAAGTGTCCCATCGTCTGATTTGTTTCTAAATCCAGATGGTTCTGGGCGCTGCGCAGCAAAAGCCGGGTGACCGGGGCCGCACGCCAGCAGCCGAGCGAGATGTAGAAGATGACCAGCAGGTCAGCAGCCAGATTCAGGTATTGCAAAAAAACGGCGTCGCGCACCAGCTCAAACGGCAGCGACTTGACGGCAGCTGCGCCCAGCAGTACCCGAAAAAGGCCCGCCACCGGCGTAAGGAAACTGTCCAACAAGATGTAAAGCCACGATGCCATGTGACTTTTTGCGCGGCCCAGAAAACGCCGGGCGGCGAGCTTGTACACCTCGGGTGCACCGGCAGCCGCCAGCGTCAGCAGCGCCGCGGGCAGAAACGAGAGAAAATCGTGGGTGAATTCTTCCATGGTGGGTACCTCAGTTTATGGTTGTGGTAATTCCTTGGCTCCCTCTGAGAGGGGGCTCCGCCCGCAGGCGGTGGGGGAGAGAACCTGACGCGGCCCGAAATATTTCGGATAGCCGCAAGGTTC
>ENA-OQDL01000019-OQDL01000019.1-human-gut-metagenome-genome-assembly--contig:-NODE-19-length-91808-cov-6.411318_pt1 | contig 91808 bp, 91 predicted proteins | sample MGYA00242782_ERZ504609 | MGnify/ENA primary metagenome ERZ504609 (study PRJEB26092, sample SAMD00036320) | human gut metagenome | host: Homo sapiens | study: EMG produced TPA metagenomics assembly of... | reverse complement strand
ATGGGGCAGACAAGCTGGCAAAGGCAGGAAGCAGCTATAAGGATATAATCGGATATTATTATAAGGATGTGACAGTGGTGGATATAAGCAGTGTACGTAGTGAGCAGTGATATGCCTACAAAAAATTGATAGCATGGATAGTAGAAATGTGGTAATATCGAAGTGCCTAGATACATGACTATGTGTGTGATAGTAAGATACATTGTAATTATTTCGTAAGAAAACAAGAGGATTTGATGATGAATTTACCGATAGAGTTTGAAAAAAAGATGAAGGCCTTTCTGGGCAATGAGTGGGATGATTTCTTATACAGCTATGACAATAACAGATTTCAGGCACTCAGATTTAATACATTAAAGGTACAAAGCCCGGAAGAAAGAATGCGGATATTGAAGGTACTTGGAATTTCTCCAGATAAAAAGGTTTCGTGGGCAGATGAGGCATATTACTTTGATGAGAATGTGCGTCCGGGAAAGCATCCGTATCATGAGATGGGGCTTTACTACATACAGGAGCCAAGTGCCATGTCGGCGGCTGCACTTTTAGCTCCAAAGCCGGGTATGAGAGTGCTTGACCTGTGTGCGGCACCCGGTGGAAAGAGCACACAGCTTGCCACATATTTAGGAGACAGAGGACTTTGGTATCAAATGAGATTAACACACAAAGAAGCCGGATTTTGTCGCAGAATATAGAGCGTATGGGAATCAAAAATGCGATTGTGACAAATGAGGACAGCTTTGTGCTTGCTTCACATTTCCCAGGCTTTTTTAATGCTATACAGGTGGATGCACCTTGCTCAGGAGAGGGAATGTTTCGAAAGCTGCCTGAGGCAATAGAGCAGTGGAGCATGGAAAATGTGGCAATCTGTGCGGCAAGGCAGAAGGAAATACTGGACAATGCTGCGGTGATGCTTAAGCCGGGAGGCGTGATAGTATACAGTACCTGCACCTTCTCGAAGGAAGAAAATGAGGATGTAATTGAGTATTTTTTGGAGAGACATCCTGATTTTACACTTGAAGAAATGGAGCGCTTCTGGCCGCATAAGGTGGACGGAGAGGGGCATTTTGTGGCAAAGCTTGTGAGAAGAGGCGGTGTTAATGAGCTTGGTGCGGATTATGATGTATGCGAGGATAGCTGTAATAAAGTAGAGGACACAGGCCTTAAAGCTGACAGGAAAACCAAAAAGAACAAAAATAGTAAGAACAGGAAAAATGAAACGAAGCCGGCTCTCACAAAAGAAAATATGAAGCTTCTCTCAGAGTTTCTTGATGAGACCATATCAGAGGATGTGGCAGCATGGATTAAAAACTCAAGGCTTGTCATGTTTGGGGAGCAGCTCTACAGGCTGCCTGATATGGAAGCTGATATTAAAGGGCTTAAGGTGCAGCGAGCAGGGCTTCATATAGGAGAGTTTAAAAAACAGCGCTTTGAGCCGTCGCATTCGCTGGCACTTGCACTTAAGCTAAATGATGCTAAAAATCTAGTAAAGCTTACATGTGACAATCCGCAGACAACAGGCTTTTTCAATGGTCAGTCAGTCGTGTTATCTGATGAGCAGGCGGCTGAATGCAAAAAGGGCTGGGCACTTGTATGTGTAGACGGATACACGGCCGGCTGGGGCAAGGTGAATGGCACACAGGTTAAAAACCATTATCCTAAGGGGCTTAGAAATAAAATATAAATCAAATATAAAATTTTCTACTTGCAAAATATAGAGATTGTGCTAAAATGACTTATGTGTTATTAAGAAATAAGCATTTGCGATATATATGTCGCAGCTATATATAATAAAAGCAATGAAGGTGCATAGTAGATTATAGTACTTTGACCAGAGAGAGATTGTCATCGGCTGAAAGCAGTCTTACAAAAAGGCTATTGATTGAAGTTCACACTGAAGCTGCATGGATGAAGCACAGTAGTTCATGACGTGTTATGTACGTTACACATATCAATGAGAGTCCATTGGATATTTCTTCAATGGAAATCAGGGTGGTATCGCGGAATTTTCGTCCCTGCATGGTTTAATAGCCATGCAGGGACGTTTTTTATCGCATAAACGGCGAATTCAAGCTTGAAGTTACGAGTTTATGCAAATTAAGAAAAATATTATGAGGTGAAATTCGATGAGAGACAAAATTCAACAGATCAGAGAAAAAGCACTTGCTGAAATTGATAAGGCTGACGGCCTTGAAAAATTAAATGATGTGCGTGCTGCAATTCTTGGAAAGAAGGGTGAGCTCACAGCAGTCTTAAAGGGCATGAAGGATGTTGCTCCGGAGGACAGACCAAAGGTAGGCCAGTGGGTCAATGAGACACGTGAGGCAGTTGAGAAGCTTCTTGATGAGAAGGTTAAGAAATTTGAGGCAGAGGCACTTAAGCGCAAGTATGAGAGCGAGAAAATAGATGTCACTATGCCTGCAAAGAGAAGCAAAAAGGGTAATCTTCATCCTGTAACACAGGTAAAGAACCAGCTCTCGGAGATTTTCACATCTATGGGCTTTGAGGTTTACGAGGGTACAGAAATCGAGAATGATTACTATAATTTTACAGCTTTAAATACTCCAAAGGATCATCCGGCCCGTGATATGCAGGATACGTTCTACTTATCACCTGAGTTCTTACTTCGTACACAGACCTCAGCAGGACAGATTCACGTTATGGAAGCAAAGAAGCCGCCTATCAAGGTTGTTTCACCGGGTAAGGTTTTCCGTTCAGATGATGATGCGACACATTCTCCTATGTTCACACAGATGGAGGGTCTTGTGGTAGATAAGGGAATCACACTGTGCGATTTAAAGGGTATGCTTGACCAGCTTGTAAAGAAGATGTTCGGAAAGAATGTCACAACTCGTCTTCGTCCTTCATACTTCCCATTTACAGAGCCGTCTGTAGAGGTTGATGTAAGCTGTTTCCAGTGCCACGGCAAGGGCTGCTCTTTATGCAAGGGCACAGGCTGGATTGAGGTGCTTGGTGCAGGTGTAGTAAATAAAAAGGTGCTTGAGGGCTGTGGCATAGACACAAATGAGTATAGTGGTTTTGCATTTGGTATCGGTCTTGAGCGTATTGCAATGCTCAAATACGGAATTAACAACATCAAGCTTTTATTCGAGTCAGACCTTAGGGTATTAGACCAGATTGATGACAAATAGATTCATTTCTTGAATATATAACAGGAGGCAAAAATTATGTTAACACCACTTAGCTGGTTAAAAGATTATGTAGATATAGATGTAACACCAAAGGAGTTAGAGGAAAAATTATTCTCATGTGGTTTCGAGGTTGAAGAATCATATGAGGTGGGAAAGGATATCTCAAACGTAGTAGTCGGCCTTGTAGAAAAATGTGAGCCGATTCCGGAGACACACCTAAGCCTGTGTCAGGTAAATGCCGGAGCACATGGCACATTCCAGATCTGCTGTGGAGCGGACAATGTAAAGGCAGGTGGCAAATATCCTCTTGCACTTATCGGCGCAACAGTATATGCCACAGCAAAGGATCACGTTACAATAGAGGGCGTGATGGAGATAAAGCAGGGCAAGCTGCGTGGATATGATTCATATGGAATGTTATGCTCAGGCGTAGAGCTTGGCTTAAATGAGGACCTCTATCCGGGTGCAGGCTACAACGGACTTTTGGTTTTACCTGAGGATGCTAAGGTGGGAGATGATGTAAAACCTATCCTCGGCCTTGATGACTGGATTTTTGATATTGCAATCACAGCAAACAGACCTGACTGTCAGTGTATATATGGCATGGCAAGAGAGGTTGCTGCTGTTTTGGGAAAAGAGCTTAAGGAGCCTGCACTTGACTATACTGCTGATGATGTTAAGAAGGAAAATTTCAAGGTATCTGTCCTGGCACAGGACATCTGCCCTCGCTACACAGTTCACTATGTGCATGATGTAAAAATCTCTGAGTCACCGGCATGGATGAGAAAACGTCTTGCACTTGTTGGAATAGGCTCTATCTCAAATGTGGTAGACATCACTAACTTTATTTTAAAAGAGCTCGGACAGCCAATGCATGCTTTTGATTACTCATACCTTGAGGGAGAGGAGATTGTAGTAAGACGTGCAAATGATGGAGAGAAAATTGTCACACTCGATGAGAAGGAATTTGAATTAAACAGCAATAACCTTGTTATCTGTGACGGAAAGAAGGCAGTTGCGCTTGCCGGTATCATGGGCGGCTTAAATTCTGAGATTAACGACGGTACAACAGAGGTGATGTTTGAATCTGCAAAATTTGCAAGAGATAATATCAGAAAGAGCTCTCGTGCGCTGGGACAGGCTTCTGATTCGAGTGCACTTTACTCAAAGGGTGTAAACGAGTACACAACAGCCATGGCTATGAAGAGAGCGCTTCACCTGATGGAGGAGCTTGGCTGTGGTAAGGTTTCTTCAACTCACGTTGAGGTGACTACAGGAAATTCGCTTGAGCCAAAAGAGATGAAGGTTTCTATTGCAAAGGTTAATGGGGTGCTTGGAATAGAGGTACCTACAGAGGATATTGTGAGAATACTCACAAATTTAGGCTTTTCACCGGTTGTAAGCGGTGATGAGCTGACACTCATGATTCCTGCATATCGTGAGGATATGGAGGATTATCCGGATGTGGCAGAGGAGGTTATCCGTATGTATGGCTATGACCATGTCATTCCTGCATTCATGCCTACGGCACAGGTTACACTCGGAGGACTCAACCTTAGACAGCAGACAGAGCGCAAGATAAAAGAGGTGCTCTGTGCAGCAGGCGCGTATGAGGGAATACATTACTCATTCTTCTCACCTGCTGATCTTGATTTGCTCAGATTCCCGGAGGATGCACCTGAAAGACATGCTATCAGGCTTATAAACCCAATCAATGTTGACCTCTCGCTTATGAGAACAACACTTGCTTCTGAGATGCTTTATGCCATGGCAAGAAACCAGAAGAAGGGTATCCTGGAGGGAAGAATTTTTGAGCTGGGAAATATCTTTATCGCAAAGGAGCTTCCGCTTACAGAGTATCCGGATGAGAGAGAGACACTTTGCGCAGGCGTATTCGGTGAGGATGAATCGTTCTTTACTATAAAGGGACTGGCTGAGACTGTAGCAGATGCGCTTGATGTGAAGTTTACATACAAGCCGGCTCAAAAGCCATTCCTTCATCCATATCAGACCGCAGAGGTATTCTGTGATGGACAAAAAATTCGGATATCTCGGTCAGGTAAGATATGAGATATGCGATGAGCTTGACATGAGAGTACCGGCATATGTGATGGAGCTTGATTTAAGAGTTCTTTCACAGTGGTATGGAAAGGACAGAGTATTTACTCCAATCTCAAAATTTGATGATGAGAAGAGAGATTTTGCTTTTGTTGTGGACAAGGATATCACATGTGAGCAGATTGAAAACGGTATCAGGGAAGCCTGTGATTATGTCTCAGATGTTACACTGTTTGATGTTTACGAGGGTGTACAGCTTCCTCCGAATAAGAAGAGCATGGCGTACAGTGTAGTATTTACACCAAAGGATGAGGAGCTTAAGACTAAGAAAGTCGAGGGCTTTGTAAAGGATATACTTGTTCATCTTAAAGAGACTGCAGGTATCACACTTCGTGGTTAGATGTTAGTATAGTGTTAGGAATAGGAAAATTATGGACGTAAAAGATTTTGATTATGATCTTCCGGAGGAGCTAATAGCACAGGATCCTCTGGAGGACCGCTCCAGCTCAAGACTCATGGTGCTTGACAAGAAGACAGGAGAAGTCAGCCATCATGTGTTCAAGGAGATAGTTAAATATTTAAGACCGGGCGACTGCCTTGTGCTCAACAATACAAAGGTAATTCCTGCACGTCTTTTTGGCGTGAAAGAAGGCACTATGGCAAAGATAGAGATACTTCTTCTAAAGCGCAGACAAAATGACATATGGGAGACTCTTGTAAAGCCGGGTAAAAAGGCAAAGCCGGGCACAAGGATTATATTTGGTGACGGACTTTTAACAGGTGAAGTAATAGATGTGGTTGATGATGGAAACAGGCTGATTCAGTTTAGCTATGAGGGTATTTTTGAGGAGATACTTGATAAGCTCGGACAGATGCCATTGCCGCCATACATCACACATCAGCTAAAGGACAAGAACCGCTACCAGACAGTATATGCAAAGTATGACGGCTCGGCCGCTGCGCCTACGGCAGGACTGCATTTCACAAAGGAACTTTTACAGCAGGTAAAAGATAAGGGTGTGGATATTGCAGAGGTGACTTTACATGTGGGGCTTGGCACGTTTAGACCGGTAAAGGTGGATAATGTGCTTGATCACCATATGCATTCTGAGTTTTACATGGTGTCACAGGAGGCTGCAGACAAGATTAATAGTGCAAAGAAAAATGGCGGCAGAATAATATCTGTTGGCACTACAAGCACTCGTACCTTAGAGGCAGCATCCGATGAAAACGGCATGCTAAAAGAGTGCAGCGGATGGACGGATATCTTTATTTATCCGGGATACAGCTTTAAGGTGATTGACTGTCTGATTACAAATTTCCATCTGCCACAGTCTACACTTGTCATGCTTGTGTCAGCATTAGCAGGCAGAGAGCATGTCCTCAATGCATACAAAGAGGCTGTAGAGGAAAGATATAGGTTTTTCAGCTTTGGTGATGCGATGTTTATAACAAACGATATGCATATGGACGATGAGGCAGCTGAATAAATTTTACTTGTAAAAATCAATCATATATACTAATATGTTGATTGAAAGTATAACTCTCGATATACATACATATTATGACACCAGGATCCAAATTTGGACCAAGGAGGTTGTGGATGCGGTTATCGAGATTGTACGAAGAACAGACAGTGAAGAAGGAGTATATCACTATGGTGCTGTGTTTATCGGTATGACAGACACTGATGCACTCAAGATTGATATTTATCAGATTTTCAATGATTTATAAAGTAAAAAAAGTAAATCATCCACATGATATAGTAACCAGTGTACCTGGCTCAAAGAGTATCACAAACAGGGCCCTTTTAATCGCTGCACTCGCAAGCGGGCGCAGCGTTTTAAAAGGGTGTCTTTTTAGTGATGATTCGAGACATTTTATAGATGCACTGATTCGTCTGGGATTTCCGGTTTTGGTGGATGAGGATAAAAGAGAAATAACAATAACAGGCTTTGGAGGAAGGATACCAAAGAATGAAGCTGAGATAGATGTGGGAAGTGCAGGTACCGCTGCACGTTTTCTTACAGCTCTTCTTGGACTGTCAAAGGGCAGATACCATATAGTGTCCTCTGAGCAGATGAAGAAGCGTCCTATGAAGGATCTGCTTGTATCGCTTGAAAAGCTGGGTGCCCATATTGAGTATGATGAGAACGAATATCATTTTCCTTTTACCATCGGAAATACAGGGGAGTATGCTGATACTGTTGATATAAACGTAGACAAGAGCAGCCAGTTTTTGAGTGCCCTTCTTATCTCGGCTATGGTGATGGAAAAGACTTTTACGATTAATGTCACAGGAACGCATGGTATGGCATATGTTGAGATGACGCGTCTTATGATGAAGCAGTTTGGGCTTGATGTGATGCAGGACAAAAAGAATAACAGCTTTATTATCCCTAAGAAAGCGGCGTATGAAAGCTTAGAATATGATATAGAGCCGGATGTGTCGGCTGCATGCTATTTTTATGCAATGAGCCCGCTTTTACATGTTAAGTCAAAGGTGATGGGGGTACACCAAAACAGCTTGCAGGGAGATGTGGCATTTCTTGATGTGCTTGCGGATATGGGCTGCACAATTTCAAACGAGGCAGACGGCATAGTGTGTATGCCACCAAAGAATGCTCATATACATGGCGGAAGCTGGGATTTGTCAACATTCTCAGACCAGGCGCTGACACTTGCTGCGATTGCGCCGTTTGCAAATGAGCCTGTAGGAATAGAAGGCATTTCACATATCCGTCTGCAGGAGTGTGACAGGATAAACGCCATTGAGGAAAACCTGGCGGAATTAGGTGTGAGGGTTGAAGAAACTGAAAATGGCTTAAGGATTTATCCGGCAGAGTGTATTAAGCCTTGTAAAATTAAAACGTATGACGATCATCGCGTAGCCATGTCATTTACTTTGCCGGGGCTTAAGGCAGAGGGTGTTGAGATAATAGATCCTTATTGCTGTCGTAAGACTTTTGAGGATTTCTATGAGGTACTTGAGGAGAGTGTATATTAATAAAGAGTTATTGTTTTCTGCTTATTTGTAGACAGTGCTGCATGGACGATATAAAACGAGCCGTAAAACGAATCAAATTCGTTTTACGGCTCGTTGTTTTTGGGATTAAAACCATATAACAGGATAAATCATCTGCGGTGAATAGTATAGTTTCTTTCTTTAAGTACGCTGATAGCTGATTCAAGAGCAGCTTCGTCATAGAACTCTATGCGCAGTACACCCTCCTCAAACTCACGGTTGTTTATGATGCCGATATTCTTGATGTTGATGCCGTTGAAGGCTAAAAGGCTTGCAAGCACGGCAATACCGCCTGCCTCGTCAGCGATATCGACAAACACCTCGTGGAAATCCTTACGGATTTTAGCACCTGGCAGAGTAAGTGAATCTCTGTAATTCTTTGAGTCCTGGAAATAATCGAGCATCTTTTGAGAGCAGCCATCTGCAATTATTTCGCGAAGCTTATGGAAATTGGCTTCATACTGATCCATGAGTGAGAGCAGCTGCGTTTTGTTGGATTCACATATGTTTTCCCACATGACAGGAGAGCTTGCAGCGATACGTGTCACATCGCGGAAGCCTCCGGCAGCGATAGTTTTCATGGTCTCTTTTTCGGAATCAATATGCTCAATCAGATTGACGAGAGAGTATGCAATCATGTGTGGCAGGTGGCTGATGGCTGCGGTAGCATGATCGTGCTCCCTGTAGTCTAAAATGAGAGCTATCGAGCCCAGTGAAAGTACAAACTGTTTGAAATCATTCTGATTTTCTTCAGTAGTTGCTGCAGTAGGAGTGATAATATAGTAGGCGTTTTCCAAAAGCTGCTTGTCTGAATTGAGTATGCCTGTTTTTTCAGAGCCGGTCATAGGATGACCGCCGATAAAATTGCGTTCAAGGCCGAGCTCTATGACCTTTTCGTGAATCTGGGTTTTGGTGCTGCCTACATCTGTGATGATACAGTCATCCTTTATGATATCCTTAAGCTGTGTGAGGTATTCGATATTTTTGTTTACCGGTGCACACAGAAAGATTACGTCGCAGTCTTTAAATGAGTTAAGCTCTAAAAGCTCATTATTATCTATCAGGCCAAGCCCAAAGGCATCCTCTATGGTCTGTTGATGCCCGGCTGTTGCGATAATTGAGACCTTTGGATTATTTTCTTTCATTTTTCTGGCTATCGAGCCGCCAATCAGACCGAGCCCTATAAAGCCAACTTTATCAAAATGCATTTATGTGTATCTCCTAATTCTTTATTGTAACTATTCAGAATCACCACACGCACATTCTCAAAATTGCACTATAGTGGTTCGGAATATTTACAATATATTATATCCAATTTAACACTATAAAGCAATAAATTATTGGCATATTTATTCCAATATAATAATGATATGAGGGTCAAAAGTCATTTATGATTAATCAGATTGCATAAAAGTGTTGTAAATTATATAAAATATTAGTACAATGTTTACATACTATAATAATGTCAGGGAGGTACTTGAAATGAATGTTTACACTACTGAGAAGATTCGAAACGTCGTGCTTTTAGGCCATAGCGGCTGTGGCAAGACATCACTCGTGGAAGCTATGCATATCTGGCAGGACAGACCACCAGAATGGGCACTGTAGCGGATGGCAGCACTATCAGCGATTTTGACAAGGAAGAGATAAAGCGTCAGTTCTCTATACATACATCGGTTGTACCGATTGAGTGGGATAATGTCAAAATAAATATTCTCGATACTCCTGGTTTTTTTGATTTTGTGGGAGAGGTTGAAGAAGCTGTATCGGCTGCAGATGCTGCAATCATCGTGGTTTCAGGCAAGGCAGGCATACAGACAGGCACAAAAAGAGCATGGGAGATATGCGAGAAATACAAGCTGCCGAGGATGATTTTCGTGACGGACATGGATATCGACAATGCAAGCTTCAAGGATGTGGTATTAAAGCTGCAGGAGCTTTATGGCAAGAAAATAGCTCCATTCCATCTGCCAATCAGAGAAAATGAGAAGTTTGTGGGCTATGTCAATGTCATCCAGCAGAGGGCAAAGAGATGGAATGAAAGCGGAGGCGTGGATAAGTTTGATGTGCCTGAGTACTCAAAGGAGAACCTGGGAATATGTCGTGAGGCTTTAGTTGAAGCTGTAGCTGAGACGAGTGAGGAGTTCATGGACAGATATTTCGGCGGAGAGGAGTTTTCTGATGATGAAATCAGGGCTGCGCTTCGTGCAAACGTGCTTGAGGGCTCTATTGTACCGGTGCTCATGGGCTCAAATATTCTCGCAAGGGGCATGTATACACTTATGGCTGATATTGTGAAATACCTGCCAAGTCCTGAGAAGAGAAGCTGTACCGGTATTAACACCAAGACAAATGAGGTGTATAATGCTGATTATGATTTTGCAAAATCAAAGAGTGCTTATGTGTTTAAGTCGATAGTTGACCCGTACATCGGTAAGTATTCGCTGATCAAGGTTAATTCAGGTGTACTTAAGACTGACGATGTGCTTTACAATTACCACAGGGACTGCGATGAGAAAATCGGTAAGCTCTATGTGATGAGAGGCAGTAAGGTGGAGGAAGTGAAGGAGCTTCATGCAGGTGATATCGGAGCGCTTGCAAAGCTTACAAAGACTCTTACGACAGATTCACTTTCCACCAGAAATATGCCTGTTACATATCTTAGAACAAGTATATCAAAGCCGTATGTGGCAATGCGCTATAAGGCAAAGAAAAAGGGCGATGAGGACAAGATTTCACAGTCTTTACAGAAACTGTTAATGGAGGATCTGACACTAAACAGTGTAAATGACAGCGAAAATGGACAGACTGTACTATATGGTATCGGTGATATGCAGCTTGAGGTAGTGGCAAGTGAGCTTCTTGAAAAGTACAAGGTGGAGATAGAGCTTATGCGTCCAAAGGTAGCCTTTAAGGAGACTATCAGGAAAAAATCTGACGTAGAGTATAAGTACAAGAAGCAGTCGGGCGGACACGGACAGTACGGACATGTCAAGATGACCTTTGAGCCGTCAGGTGATATGGATACGCCATATGTATTTGAGCAGACGGTTGTAGGAGGAGCTGTGCCAAAGAACTTCTTCCCGGCTGTTGAAAAGGGTATTGCAGAGTCCGTGAAAAAGGGACCTCTTGCAGCCTATCCCGTGACAGGTATAAAGGCTGTGCTGTATGACGGCTCTTATCATCCTGTAGATTCATCTGAGATGGCCTTTAAGGTGGCAACACAGCAGGCCTTTAAAAAGGGCATTATGGAGGCAAAGCCAGTGCTTCTTGAGCCGATTGCAACTCTTAAGGTAGTGGTGCCTGAGGGCTATACAGGTGATGTGATGGGTGAGCTTAACAAGAGACGTGCAAGAGTGATGGGCATGAACCCGACAGACAATGGATATCAGGAGATAGTAGCGGATATTCCTTATCTGGAGCTTTATGGATACAATGCCACACTTCGCTCAATGACGAGCGGAAGCGGCACATTCTCATATGAGTTTGCCAGATATGAGCAGGCACCGGATGATGTGGCTGCAAAACAGATAGAAGAAAGGGCAAGCAAGCTTGTTGAAGTTGAAGAGTAGAATAGCATTAATTATATTACTTACATTGATTTTTACCAATACTCATGTGTTTGCATCGGAGATAAAAGAGGCAGAAGCTGCCTCTTTTGCTTCCGGGCCATCACTAAATACACTGGTTGACAATATGTCAGAAAGTGATGGCGTTTCATATATTTACTATAATCTGGGCGGTGCGGCAAACAATATCAATAATTATGGATACATCACACCAAAACAGAAATTCATGGGACTAAGAGAACCACACAAATACGGTTATAAATTTGATGGCTGGTATCTGGATGAGCATTTTTCAAAAAAGGCGGATGTTCTGACCTACGAAAAAGCAAATGGATATGTGGTATATGCCAAATGGGTCAGGACGATTAACAATGAATACAGCGTAGAGCATTACAATTACAGGAGTAATAAAAAAGCGCATACACTGGCGCTTAAGGATTGCGATTACGATTTTATAGATGAAATAGATATTCCGGGCATGCCGGAGACGAAGGAGAATGATTTTCTCAATAATTATATTTTCAGTGAGGCACAGTGTCCTCAGGGAATTTGTATCACGGACGAATACGTGCTTATCACGAGCTATTCTGATGACAAGGGCTCACTTGGGGAGCTTATGGTATTTGACAGGGAGGACGGAGAGTACCTTGTGACACTTGGCATGGATGCAAACAGTCATCTGGGAGGAATTGCCTTTGATGGGGAAAATGTATGGGTGTGCAATTCCTACGATACAACTGTGGAGCGCATCTCGTATGATTTTATCTCTCTAATGGCCACTGCGAATTCCAAGCAGGTTATCGATGCGACTGGTGTGGTAGATGTGTTTGATGTGGGAAACAAGCCGTCATGCATAACATACTATGGAGGCAGGTTGTGGATAGCCACTCATAATATCCTTTTCAAGTCAAAGATGGTAGCATATTATTATGACAAAAAGGACGACAGGCTCACAAGCCTGAGCACATATACGATACCTGCCAGAGTGCAGGGCGTTACATTTGATGCCTCAGGAAAGGTATATCTGAGCACCTCATATGGCAGAAATGAGTCATCGTATATCAAGTGCTACAAATCACTCATAGCTCTGTCGTCAAGGCCTAACAGCCCCGACATCACAATAGAGATGCCGCCGGGCTCAGAGGAGCTTGACAGTGTGGATAAAAGATTGTATGTCATTTTTGAATCTGCGGGGGAGAAGTACCTTGAGGGCACGGATGGCAAGGGAAACTCGCCTGCACCGATAGACAAGATACTTCGCATAAATACAGATTCATTTAAAAATTAAACTATAACATTTTTAAAAGCTTTTCAACCTGCCTGCGGTTTTTCTCAGGCAGGTTTTTGCTTAGCTCAGTGCACATGGAATAGACCTCTTCTTTGGTAAATTCTATGCCGTTACGCTTTGCCTCCTTAATACTTTCCATGAGAAACGGCATGGCACTTGTTGTGTCCTTTGGTTTTTCCTTTTGTGCAAAATTATTTAAAAATTCCTGCTTTGTCATAAATCTCCCTATTGTCCAAAACTGAAAAAATATTTAATAGATTGTCTATCGTATCCTGTTCACTTTTGCTGCAGTATTTCTTTAAGGCATTGAGCATGGAAAGTCTTCTGTCTGACATACTTTCAGTCTCCGCAACAGACAGTGCAGGTGCACAATCTATCATTCTCATTGAATTCATAAGTGATATGTAGTGAACCATAAGAGTCATTTGCTTTTGTGAGTCATGCGGCATATATGGAATTATGGTTTTAAGCATCTGAAGCTCCCTTGTCTGGGTTATTTCATCGAATGGTGTAAACAGGCTGTTCTCGTCCATAAAAATCCTTTAAAATATATTTCTATATAATATGTCACCTGATTCACATTATGCATGTTTACAGCATATATTATTAAAAAAAGATATATGCTTATCATAGATGGTCACGACGTATACGAGATAGATGAAGAATGCATCAAAAAGCACAGGGTGAAGGGCGAATGTAAAGTCCTTGAAAAGCTCAAAGAAAAAGAGCAGCGCAGGCAAAAAAATGAATACCGAAAAATCGTAAAAAAGGCTGCGGGCCGAAAAAGACCCGCAGTAAAAAATGTAAATCAGCAGCCGCAGCCACATCCGCAGCCGTTATTGCTGCTTCCACAGCCAAAGCCACCACAGCAGAAAAGTAAGATGATAGCCCAGATACAGCTGTTATTGCCGTTTCCACAGTCGTTTCCTCCGAAGAAAGAGCCTCCGTTACCATTTCCACAACAGCAGCACAGTAAGAGGATAATCCATAAAATTGAAGAACATCCGCCTCCGTTATCTGTATTGCTGCATGAACAGTTTGTTGCTGCTAAATCACTCATAAGTGACCTCCAATAAAATTTATTTACACTCTAGGTTATGATAGACATAACAAAGTGTTACACTAAGATTTTAATTTTTTTATTGACACAAAAAGTATAATTGTATACAATTATTCAAAAGATAAAACTAAGCACAGGAGATGTGAAGATGAGAGAAGTTTTGATGAACGAAAAAACAAATTTACTGCAGCTTGAAGAGCATTTTTATCAGCTCGTGGATGTAGATGAGCCGAATACTTTTAGAAATCTCTTTCCTTATTCAGAAGTTCCTAAGATAGCATTCAATGACAGAATAGTGCCTCACAATATGCCTGAGGACATCTGGATTACAGATACTACATTTAGAGATGGCCAGCAGTCGAGAGCACCGTACACGACGGAGCAGATTGTTACCATTTATGATTATTTACATAAGCTTGGTGGCCCTAAGGGAATAATCAGACAGAGCGAGTTTTTCCTCTACAGCAAAAAGGACAGGGACGCTGTTTACAAGTGTCTCGAGAGAGGATATAAGTTCCCGGAGGTTACATCGTGGATTCGCGCCAGCAAAAAGGACTTTGAGCTTGTAAAGGATATAGGACTCAAGGAAACCGGTATACTTGTAAGCTGTTCGGATTATCATATTTTCTACAAGATGAAGATGACCAGACGCGAGGTAATGAATATGTATCTGTCAGTCATCAGGGAGTGTCTTGAGACAGGAATAAGCCCTAGGTGCCATCTGGAGGATATCACACGTTCTGATATATATGGTTTTGTTATTCCATTCTGTGTTGAGCTTATGAAGCTGCAGGAGGAGTACAAGATTCCGATTAAGGTGCGTGCCTGTGATACAATGGGATATGGAGTAAACTTCCCGGGAGCAGTTATACCTCGAAGCGTTCCGGGTATCATATACGGACTTAACACACATGCAGGTGTGCCTTCATCACAGATTGAGTGGCATGGACACAATGACTTTTACAAGGCAGTAAACAATTCGACTACGGCATGGCTCTACGGAGCAAGTGGTGTCAACTGTTCACTGTTTGGTATCGGAGAGAGAACCGGAAACACACCACTTGAGGCTATGGTATTTGAGTATGCACAGCTTAAGGGCACACTTGATGGTATGGATACGACTGTTATCACTGAGTTGTCAGAGTACTTTGAGAAGGAGCTTGGATATGTGCAGCCGAGCCGTACACCTTTTGTCGGAAAGAATTTCAATGTGACGAGAGCCGGAATCCATGCTGACGGACTTCTCAAAAATGAGGAGATTTACAACATATTCGATACAGGTAAATTCTTAAACAGACCACCTCTTGTAGCTGTGTCCAATACATCAGGACTTGCAGGAATAGCGCTGTGGATAAACACTTACTACCGCCTGCCGGATGACAGAAAAGTAGATAAGAACTCAAAGCTTGTGAACATGATAAAGAAATGGGTAGATGAGCAGTACGATGAGGGCCGTGTGACTACCATCACAGATAATGAGCTTGTAGTTCAAATTACTGATTGCTGTAAAAAGCTTAATATAGTATTATAGTGAGGTGGATTAGTACATGTCACATGATAATTACAGCCTGAGTGCCAGAGTATACAATCATATCAGGGATGGTATACTTGCAGGAACATTTGCAAAGGGCGATGAGCTTAAGGAAAAGAATATCGGTGATGAGCTAGGGGTGAGCAGGACTCCTGTGAGGGAAGCACTGCGTCAGCTTGAGCTTGAGGGTCTTGTGTCTATTATCCCCAATAAAGGAGCGTTCGTTGAGGGTGTTTCCACGGACGATATAAGGGATATATACGAGATAAGAGCTCTGCTTGAGGGACTTTGTGCCAGATGGGCTGCAACGAGGATATCGGATGAGCTCATGGCGACCATGGAGGAGAATATTTATCTCACGGAGTTTCACGAGAAAAAGGGCAATGCAAAGAAGCTTCTTGAGCTGGACAATAGGTTTCATGAGCTGCTGTATGAGGCCGGCGGAAGCAAGGAGCTTATGAGGGTATTAAAAGACTATCATGAGTATGTTGGCAGAGTGAGAAAGGTGACACTCGGCGAGACAAAAAGAGCCAAAAACTCCACTCACGAGCATAAACAGATATGCGAGGCAATTAAGAATCATGACGCACTGCTGGCAGAAAAATGCGCCAGAGAGCATATAAACAATTCAAAGGAAAATATGGAACACCTTGGTTGGGAAAACCTTATTAAGTAAAGGAGATTTAAGAATGAGCAAGATTACGATGACAACACCCCTTGTAGAGATGGACGGAGACGAGATGACCAGAATCCTCTGGCAGATGATAAAGGATGAGCTTTTAATACCTTTTATCGATTTAAAGACAGAGTATTATGATCTGGGCTTAGAGGAGCGAAATCGTACAGATGATCAGGTGACCGTTGAATCAGCAAAGGCAACCATGAAATACGGTGTCGCAGTAAAATGTGCGACAATCACACCAAACGCAGCCAGAATGACAGAGTACAATTTAAAGGAGATGTGGAAGAGCCCTAACGGCACAATAAGAGCCATGCTTGACGGAACAGTGTTCAGAGCACCAATCGTTGTAAAGGGCATAGAGCCAAACGTAAAGACATGGGTTAAACCAATCACAATCGCTCGTCATGCATATGGTGATGTGTACAAGGCAACAGAGATGAAGGTCGCCGGTCCCGGAAAGGCAGAGCTTGTATTTACAGCAGAAGATGGAACCGAGACAAGAGAGCTAATCCATGAGTTTAAGGGCGCAGGAGTTATTCAGGGACAGCATAACCTGGATGATTCAATTGAGAGCTTTGCACATAGCTGCTTTAAGTATGCACTTGATACAAAGCAGGATTTATGGTTTGCTACAAAGGATACCATCTCAAAGAAATATGACCACACATTCAAGGATATCTTCCAGGAAATCTTTGATGCACAGTATAAGGATGCTTTTGAGAAGGCTGGAATTACATATTTCTACACACTTATTGACGATGCAGTTGCCAGAGTAATGAAATCTGAGGGTGGATTTATCTGGGCATGCAAGAACTACGACGGAGATGTAATGAGTGATATGATCTCATCTGCATTCGGCTCACTTGCCATGATGACATCAGTGCTTGTATCCCCTCACGGATACTATGAGTATGAGGCAGCACATGGAACAGTTCAGAGACACTATTACAAGCACTTAAAGGGTGAGGAGACCTCAACAAACTCTGTAGCTACTATTTTTGCATGGACAGGAGCACTCAGAAAAAGAGGAGAGCTTGACAAGATTCCGGCACTTTCTGAGTTTGCAGACAAGCTTGAGGCAGCTTGCATAAAGACTATTGAGAGCGGAAAGATGACAAAGGATCTCGCACTCATCACAACAATTGAAAATCCTACTGTTTTAAACAGCGAAGGCTTCATCAAGGCAATCAGAGAGGAACTTGAGAAGACAATTTAATCTAAAATTTGGTTTTTAGCCTTAGAATAAGATATAACCCGGGGATAATTATGAATTTTTTGAATGTTAAATTCTTAACACATTGACAGATGACCTTCAAAAAATTATAATTAATCTTGGGTTTTTGTCTTTAAAAGAGAAATGATATCCTGATGATTGGAGGAATAAGACTTGAGTAAAGAAATATCACAGGCGGTTATCAGAAGGCTGCCACGATACTATAGATATCTCGGAGAGCTTTTGGATGAGGGAGTGGAGCGTATTTCATCAAATGATCTGAGTCACAGAATGAAAGTGACAGCTTCACAAATCAGACAGGATCTCAATAATTTCGGTGGCTTTGGACAGCAGGGATACGGATACAATGTTCAGTTTCTTTACGAGGAAATCGGAAAGATAATGGGGCTTAACACAGAGCATAGAATAATTATCATCGGTGCAGGAAATCTTGGCCAGGCACTCGCCAATTATGTAAAGTTTGAAAAGCTTGGCTTTGTCATAACAGCGCTTTTTGACATAAATCCTGAGCTTTCAGGAAAGAGTGTGCGAGGTATTCCAATCCTTATGCTAAGTGAACTGGATGAGTATTGCAGAACACACAGGGTGGATATTGCGGCGCTCACCATGCCAAAGTCAAAGGCTGACTCTATTGCGTCAAAGCTTGTGGATTTAGGAATAAGGGCTATATGGAATTTTGCACATGTGGATCTTGAAATTCCAAATAAAGATGTGGTTGTGGAGAGTGTTCATCTGTCTGACAGCCTTATGCAGCTCAGCTATAATATTGTTAAAAAATCCAAAAATAAATAGAGGGTGAGTCTTATGAATGATAAAAAAGGTTCCTTTACTGGTTTTAGATCTTTTTGATATTGAATATGACGATCCTATGGTTTTCAATGCCAATAATGCAAATGCTGATAATGCAAACAATGAGAATAAGGGGAATTGATATTGGAATATATTGTTACAGGTAATGAAATGAAGCTTCTGGACGATACAACATCACAGGTCTTTTTGGTTCCTTCGGTGGTGCTGATGGAGCAGGCTGCGGCCGGTGTTGTCCGGGAGCTTGTTGCATGTTTTGATAAATCAAAGGAGTTTGCCGTGATATGCGGCAGGGGCAATAATGCAGGAGACGGTATCGCGATAGCAAGACTTTTAAATCAGGCCGGATACAGATGCATGGTGTACTATGCTTTTGGCACAGATGAGGCAGGAAGCGAGCTCTTTGAGCTGCAGAAAAATATATACGCAAGGTATGGCTTTAAGGTGGTCTCTGATATTGAGTGTGTGTGTAAAAGTGACGTAATAATAGATGCACTGTTTGGCACAGGGCTTAAGCGAGCCATAGAAGGCTCTTTAGCAGATGTGATTTCAGCCGTTAACAAGGCAAATGCTTACAGGGTGGCGGTCGACGTGCCGTCGGGAGTGGATTCTGATAAAGGACATGTGATGGGATGCACTTTTAAAGCAGATTTCACATATACTTTTTCTTATAAGAAGACAGGCCTTCTCCTGTGGCCGGGCTGTGATTATTGCGGTCTGGTTAAGGTGGTGCCTATAGGCATAGATGACCACAGCTTTTGTGGTAATCTGCCATCAGTAAGGGCTCTTGATGAGTCTGATTTAAAGAAGCTTGATAACAGACCGGCACACTCCAACAAGGGAACTTTCGGAAAACTGTTAGTTATAGCAGGAAGTCGCAATATGGCCGGTGCGGCGGTGCTTTCGGCAAAGGCTGCATACAAAAGCGGAGCAGGGCTTGTGAAAATTATAACGCCGGAGTGCAACCGCTCAATAATACAATGTGCTTTGCCGGAAGCACTGCTTTGTACTGATATCGCGTCAGCTAAAGCACTTGAGACAGAGCTTGATTGGGCAGATGCAGTGGTGATAGGTCCAGGTCTTTCAAAGTCTGATAATGCCAAAATGTTAGTTGAAACAGTACTAAAAACAGCAGAGATACCTCTTGTGATTGATGCGGATGCGCTTAATATCATATCAGACAACATGACTTTACTTAAAGAGCATAAAATGCCTGTCATCGTGACTCCGCACCTGGGCGAGATGTCCAGACTTATGAAAAAGAGCATTGCTAATATACAGGAGGATATCATCGATGTGGCAGGAGAGTTTGCAAGCTTGTACAATGTGACTTGTGTGCTTAAGGATTTTCGTACGATTATCGCAGCGGCTGATGGCGAAAAGTTTATCAATCTGTCCGGCAACTGCGGTATGGCAACAGCCGGAAGCGGAGATGTGCTAAGCGGTATCGTGGGAGGTCTTCTGGTACAGTTGCATGACACGAAAAAGGCCGCGGCATACGGTGCATTTATTCATGGACTTGCCGGTGATATGGTATTTGACAATACCGGCTCTTATGGTATGATAGCAAGTGATATTATTGATGGATTAGATAAAATTTGGATTAAGGTGGAAAAAAATGGCAATTAACAGAATCAGAGCAGATATAGATCTGGATGCAATTTTATATAATATGGAGTCGATGCATAATAAGCTAAAGCCGGGGACAATGATGGCAGCAGTTGTAAAGGCTGATGGCTATGGTCATGGTGCTGAGGCTGTTTCAGAGGTACTGGAGCCACTTCCGTATCTGTGGGGCTATGCCGTTGCTACAAGCAACGAGGCAATGCAGCTTATCGCAGCAGGCAGAAAAAAGCCGATACTTATTTTAGGACTCAGCTTCCCGGAGCAGTTTGAGGAGATAGTGGACAATGATGTGCGACCGGCGGTATGTACCTACGAGACCGCTAAGGAACTTTCAAAAATCGCAGCTGCTAAGAATAAGACCTGTAAGATACATATCAAGATAGATACCGGCATGTGCCGTATAGGCTTTCAGGTGACAGAGGAAAGTGCAGATATTATTGCACAGATTGCTAAGCTGCCGAATATTATGATAGAGGGAATATTCACTCACTTTGCAAGGGCAGATGAGCTGTCAAAGGAGCCTGCCTTTGAGCAGTTTGATCTTTTTAAGAGGATGATAGCTCTTGTTGAGGCAAGAGGAGTCGAAATCCCGATTAAGCACTGCTCAAACAGTGCGGGAATAGTAGAAATTCCGGAGTGCAATATGGATATGGTAAGAGCAGGCATCACACTCTATGGTCTGTGGCCGTCAGAGGAGGTAGACAAGAGTAAAATCTCCCTAAAGCCTGTTATGTCGCTGCACAGCAGAGTTGCTTATGTAAAGGAGCTTGAGCCGGGCAGGCATATAAGCTACGGCGGCACATTTACGGTAGAGCATCCTATGAGGATAGCAACTGTCCCGGTGGGATATGGTGATGGATATTCAAGAGGACTTTCAAACAAGGGATGGGTTCTCATAAAAGGAAAAAAAGCACCTATATGCGGCAGAGTCTGCATGGATCAGTTTATGGTTGATGTGACAGACATACCTGACGTGAAAATAGGCGATGCAGTTACTCTGCTCGGTAAAGAAGGGAATGAGACAATCACTATGGAGCAGTTAGGTGAGCTGTCAGGCAGATTCAACTATGAGTTTGCATGTCTTATCACACCACGTGTTCCAAGAATTTACCACAAAAACTAAAAAAGTGTAACTTTTAAGAATACACTCGAAAAATCTGGAGATACTTTTTGTATACCATAATATGGAGTGTATTCGTGTATGATTATTCAAAGAGGAGATATTTATTACGCTGATTTAAGGCCTGTTGTAGGCTCAGAGCAGGGCGGGATAAGACCTGTCCTTATAATACAAAATGATGTCGGAAACAGACACAGCCCGACGGTAATCTGCGCAGCAATAACCTCGCAGATGCATAAAGCAAAGCTGCCTACCCATGTGGAGCTTGCCTGCAAGGAGTATGCGCTTGCAAAGGATTCGGTTGTGCTTTTAGAACAGCTTCGCACAATCGACAAAAAAAGGCTTAAGGATAAGGTGTGCCATCTTGATGAGGACACATTGCTTAAAATAGACAGGGCGCTTGAAATCAGCTTAGAACTTATTACATAGGATAATAAAACATTATGTTATATGCAATTATAATTTTATCGATACTTGTAGTGATACTTCTTTTGTGTATTGGAGTATTGCTTTATGGAATGAAAAACAACAAAAAGACTCTCGATGGAATACTTGGAAATGATGATGTCACAGAGGAAGAGATTATTTCCATGGTCAGGGAGGGGCATGAGCAGGGAACAATCCTTGCATCTGAGGCAGAGCTGATACACAATGTGTTTGAGTTTGATGATAAGGAAGTAAAAGATATCATGACTCACCGCAAAAATATCGTAAGCCTCGACGGCAGTATGTCCTTTATTGATGCAATCGAATTTATCATAGATACCGGCAAATCTCGCTTTCCGGTCTATGAGAATGATGTTGACAGTATCATCGGAGTCTTACATATCAAGGATGCTTTTACATTTTTGAAAAAAATGAGGTTTACCGCAGCAGTATCAAGGACATAGACGGGCTTATCCGGCCGGTGGACTTCATACCCGAGACGGTAAACATCAATGATCTGTTTAAAAAGATGCAGTCTAAAAAGAGTCATCTTGCGATGGTTGTGGATGAGTACGGACAGATATCGGGACTTATCGCGATGGAGGATATACTCGAGGAGCTTGTCGGAAATATCGAGGATGAGCACGATGAGGAAGAAAACTATATCAGAAAGAATGATGACGAGACATTTATAATGGACGGCATGACTGAGTTTTCCGATGTGAAGGAGGCACTGTCACTGCCTGTTGATGATGATGCCTACGAGACGCTTAACGGTTTTATCATATCGCTTTCGGATAAGATTCCGGAGGAGGGGGATAAGACTGTGATTAGCGCATATGGCTACAGATTTTCTGTTATGAGCGTCGAGGATAAGGTGATTAAGCAGGTAATGATTAAGAAACTTGCACCGGAAGAGAAAAAATGATATTATAAGGTATGGATTATTTTTAAAAGTAGAAAAGAGGATACAAATTATGTCAGGACATTCTAAATTTGCGAATATCAAGCATAAGAAAGAAAAAAATGATGCTGCAAAGGGCAAAATCTTTACAATGATCGGTAGAGAGCTCGCAGTTGCAGTTAAAGAGGGAGGACCGGATCCTGCCAATAACTTCAAGCTCGCACAGGTAGTTGCTAAGGCAAAGGCCAACAATATGCCAAACGATACAATCGAAAGAGGTATCAAGAAGGCGGCAGGAGACGGCAACAGTGTAAACTATGAGACAGCTACATATGAGGGCTATGGACCATCAGGCACAGCTATTATCGTAAAGTGTCTTACAGACAATAAGAATCGTACAGCGGCCAATGTCCGCAATGCCTTTACAAAGGGCCAGGGAAGCATCGGTACACAGGGATGTGTATCATACATGTTTGACGAGAAGGGTCAGATCATCATCGACAAGGAAGAGTGCGATATGGATGCAGATGACCTTATGATGCAGGCACTCGATGCAGGCGCTGAGGATTTCGCCGATGAGGAGGACAGCTACGAGATTACAACTGCACCTGCTGATTTTGATGCAGTCAGGGCTGCTCTTGAGGAGGCAGGCATCACAATGGCTTCAGCAGAGGTCACAATGATTCCACAGACATATGTTACACTGACAGATGAAGCTGATATCACGAATATCGGCCGTATATTAGACCTTCTTGACGATGATGACGACGTCCAGGAAGTATACCACAATTGGGAAGAGTAAACTAAATATTATATATCACGGGTTTTAGCGGGAGGAGAATATGAAGAAGATTCTATTTGTAGCTTCAGAGTGTGTACCATTTATAAAAACAGGAGGTCTTGCAGATGTGTGCGGTGCACTTCCTAAAGAGTTTGACAAGAACTATTGGGATGTAAGGGTTGTAATACCTGATTATAGCTGTATACCGGAGCAGTATCGTAATAATTTTGAGTATGTTACCCATTTTTACATGAGCTCAGGTCCATACGTGCAGGACAAGTATGTCGGAGTACTCAAATATGAGCAGGACGGCATTACATATTACTTTATTGACAATCAGGAGTTTTTACAGGATTTTCTCCATATACTTCTGACACTAAATTTGAGATTGAGAAGTATACATTCTTTGATAAGGCTGTACTCTCAATGCTCCCACTTATTGATTTTAAGCCGGATATTATACACTGTCATGACTGGCAGACAGGCTTTCTGCCTGTATACTTAAAGAATGAGTTTGCCGCAAATCCATTCTTCTGGGGTATCAAGACTATCATCACTATCCACAATCTTAAGTTCCAGGGTATCTGGGACAAGGAGTGGGTACAGGGTGTTTCAGGTCTTACAGACAATCTGTTCACACCTGATAAGCTTGAGTTCAAGAAGGATGCAAATATGCTGAAGGGTGGTCTTGTATATGCTGACTACATCACCACTGTCAGTGATACATATGCAAACGAGATTCAGACAGAGTACTATGGTGAGGGATTGAACGGACTCTTAAGTGCCAGACATTTTGACATGCAGGGTATCGTAAACGGTATTGATTACAATGCCTATGACCCGCAGACTGATGGCAGAATCTATTGCAATTACAATGCTTCCGATTTCAGAAAGAAGAAGTTTAACAACAAGACAAAGCTTCAGCAGGAGCTTGGGCTTGCGGTTGATAAAAAGAAGTACATGATAGGTCTTATTTCAAGACTTACAGACCAAAAAGGTCTTGACCTTATCAATAATGTGATTGAAGGTATCGTGGACGATTTCACACAGCTTGTTGTTATCGGTACAGGAGATCCTCAGTACGAGAATATGTTCAGACACTATGCATGGAAATACCCTGACAGAGTTTCGGCAAATATATGTTACTCTGATGATCTGGCACACAAACTATATGCGGCTGCTGATGCATTTCTGATGCCGTCCAGGTTTGAGCCTTGCGGTCTGACACAGCTTATCTCATTCCGCTACGGTACCGTTCCGATTGTTCGTGAGACAGGAGGTCTCAAGGATACGGTTAAGCCTTACAATGAGTATGAAAATTCAGGAGATGGTTTCTCGTTCTCAAACTACAATGCCGATGAGATGCTTGCAGTCATCAATTATTCTAAGCACATCTTCTTCGATAAGAAGCGTGAGTGGAACCAGATTGTGGACAGGGGCATGGCCAATGATTTCTCTTGGAATGCTTCCAAGTTCAAATATGAGGGATTATACAATTACCTTATTGGTGAATAAAATATTTTGGTGAAATTATGGTTTTTGTATAACATTTTACCCCGCCATTCATGGCGGGGTATTTTGCACCTCATTTATGATTAATCAGATTACTACATGCTACGCATTCCAGTAATCTGACTCCGCCTCGAAATCCGCTAATGCTACAGTTCGCATATGCGAACTGCAACCGAATATGCCTATTTAAAATCGCCTGTAGCGATAGGCATATTCGTCGGCATATTCACAGCTTCATACGAATCAAATCAGCAAGTGATTTGATTCTGTAAACGAATATAGTGAGTAATTTAACTTGTCGTCCCCGCAGCAAATTGCTACTTTCTCGGTGTAGTGCGGGGCACTAAGGTATACATCGAATTGCATGCAAGCATGCATCGATGATACCTTTTGACCCTTTAATCACAAAATCGAAAAATTACTTTAGAAAATTTACACAGAACAGAAGAAATATGTTATTATATACTCTGTAAATCAAAATACGGAGGTTAGTTACATGGCAACGAGGAAGAAATCCTCAGCAAAAAGACAGACGAAAAAGGAGAGAATGGCTCAGATAGAGAAGCAGCAGGCCTTTAAAAAGGAAATATTTCTCTGGATAGTAGTAGCTGTTTCAATCCTTTTATTTATAAGCAATTTTGGAATAGGCGGTAATTTGGGAAACGCAGTAAGCGGTTTCCTTTTTGGTTTATTTGGAATGGTGGCATATATTTTTCCGCTTGTGCTTCTGGTGGGCAGCATTTTTTGCCGTGTCCAATAAGGGCAATTCATATGCTATCATGAAGCTTGTTATGACCCTAGTTCTCATATGGTTTATATGTGTGTTTATGTACCTGGCAGTGTATGGCGAATTCGCGGTTTCGCCGGTGCAGTCATACATTGACAGTGTTGAAAGGCATTCAGGTGGTGGCTTTATAGGTGCTCTTATAGGCTGCATTTTAGTTCCGGCGGTAGGAATTATAGGTGCATACGTGGTGACAATAGTTGTGATGATTATCTGTCTTGTGCTCATTACCGGTAAATCATTCATGAAGGGTATGAGAAACGGCGGCCGAAAGGTATACGAGTCAGCGCGTGAGAATAATGAGAGATATCAGGAGTATCGGCAGTATAAGTCAAGAGAGCGTCAGACAAGAGAGGGTTTAGCTTCAGATAATACAGACAGCGACATAAAGCAGGCGGCAAAAGGTGGCAGAGGGAGTAAGCGTGCCGGTCGAAGGATGGACAATAAGATAACAGGCGTGTCACTTGATACAAAAATTGATGGCAGTGAAAACGCGCTAGATTCAGGCATGACAGGTAGTGATACAGCGCATGTGGGGATATTTGGACAAGGTGCAGCAGCTACAGATGAGCTGGGTGAGATAACTATAGAGAATTATCCGAGTTCACCTGCAATAAAGGAGAAAAAGATGACAAGCCTTACATCAGGTGATGCAGGGGAAATAGTGCAAACACCGGACTTTGGTGTGGCATCGGAGCCTGTTTCGGTTTTGGGTGGCACAGCTGCAAGCCATGTGTCGCAGATACCTATATCGGGCTGCGTGGAGCCTGATATATCTGATGATTTTGACATACAAAAAGATAATGAGCTGCAATCAAAATTATCAGCTCCGGCTGCAGATGCGGTAATGACAAAACCACCTGCAGCAGAGCCAAGTAAGAAAAAGGTCAAATCAGACAAGGATGAGCTCGCCAAAGAGATTGAAAAAGTCAGTGAGCAGATAGCGATAAATGACGCAGAAAATGCAATCCAGCAGAAGCCGTATGTATTTCCGGCTGTTGATCTGCTTAAGGCTCCTGACAGGGGTAAAACCGGTGATTCGCAGGCTCATCTGCGTGAGACGGCGGCAAAGCTTGAACAGACTCTTAATGTATTTGGGGTGAATGCGAAGGTGAATAATATAAGCTGCGGTCCTGCTGTTACAAGGTTTGAAATCACACCGGAGCTTGGAGTGAAGGTATCAAAGATTGTGAATCTGGCAGATGATATAAAGCTTAATCTGGCAGCCGCGGATATACGAATCGAGGCTCCTATTCCGGGAAAAGCCGCTGTGGGCATCGAAGTGCCAAACAGCCAGAGTGTTGCTGTTTCCTTCAGGGAGCTTGTGGAGTCTGAAGAATTTAAAAATGCCAAATCAAAGATTACATTTGCAGTGGGAAAAGATATTGCAGGCAAGGTTAAGGTTACGGATATCGCAAAAATGCCACATCTTTTAATTGCAGGTGCTACCGGCTCAGGTAAGTCGGTTTGTATCAATACAATTATCATGAGTATACTATACAAGGCAAAGCCGGATGAGGTAAAGCTGATTATGATTGACCCGAAGGTGGTTGAGCTTAGTGTATACAATGGCATACCTCATCTGATGATTCCGGTTGTTACAGATCCTAAAAAAGCTGCAGGAGCATTAAACTGGGCGGTTTCAGAGATGACAGACCGATACGAGAAGTTTGCAAACAGCGGTGTCAGGGAAATAAATGGTTACAATGCCATGATTGATGCAATGGATGGCAAGGATACAGAAAAACCGCCAAAGATGCCACAGATTGTCATTATAGTTGACGAGCTTGCAGATCTTATGATGGTTGCATCAAAGGATGTAGAGGAGGCAATATGCAGGCTGGCACAGCTTGCGAGAGCAGCCGGTATACATCTGATCATAGCTACACAGAGGCCTTCTGTTAATGTTATTACAGGTCTCATCAAGGCGAATATGCCAAGCCGTATCGCATTTGCGGTTACAAGCGGTGTTGACAGTCGTACCATACTTGATATGAATGGTGCGGAAAAGCTCCTTGGAAAGGGAGATATGTTATTTGACCCACAGGGTGTTCCGAAGCCCCTTCGAGTACAGGGCGCATTCGTTTCAGATAAAGAAGTTTCCGATATTGTGAAATTTATTATTGAAAATAATGAGAATGCACAGTACAGTAATGATGTGGCACAAAAGATGGAGAGCCTGTCGAATGATACGACAAATACAACCGTTACCATTTCAGATGTGGAAAACACGGATGATGGCAGGGACTCTTACTTTGCGGAGGCAGCGTCAATTATCACAGATAAGGAACGGGCTTCAATCGGAATGCTTCAAAGATACCTTAAAATTGGCTTCAACAGGGCGGCCCGCATCATGGATCAGCTCGAAGAGGCCGGTGTAGTTGGACCTGAGGAGGGAACAAAGCCCCGCAAGGTTCTGGTGACTAAAGAGGAATTAGATACTATATTAGAGAATAATTAACACAAAGGAGCAAAGAAAAATGAAAACAGATATTCAGATCGCACAGGAAGCTACAATGCTTCCAATCAAGGATGTAGCAGCATCTATAGGGATTAAAGAGGATGACTTAGAGCTTTATGGAAAGTATAAGGCAAAGATTTCTGATGAGCTCATCAATCGCACAAAGAAAAATCCTGACGGAAAGCTCATACTCGTTACAGCTATTAACCCGACTCCTGCAGGGGAGGGAAAGACAACCACAAGCGTCGGTCTTGGAGAGGCATTTGGACGCCTTGGGAAGAAAGCACTTATCGCACTTCGTGAGCCGTCACTTGGACCTTGCTTTGGTATCAAGGGAGGAGCAGCCGGTGGCGGATATGCACAGGTTGTCCCAATGGAGGATTTAAATCTTCATTTTACAGGAGATTTTCATGCAATTACATCTGCGAACAATCTGCTTGCAGCACTTCTTGACAACCATATCCAGCAGGGAAACGAGCTTGGCATCGACCCGCGCCAGATTGTATGGAAGAGATGTATGGATATGAATGACCGTGTCCTTAGAAATATCGTTGTTGGTCTTGGAAGCAAGATGGACGGAATGGTCAGAGAAGATCATTTTGTCATCACTGTAGCATCTGAGATTATGGCAATACTCTGCCTGGCCGATGATATGGCAGATTTAAAGAAGCGACTTGGCAGAATTATCGTGGCATACACCTTTGACGGAAAGCCTGTCACAGCCGATGATCTTCAGGCTACAGGCTCTATGGCTGCTCTCTTAAAGGATGCCTTAAAGCCGAACCTTATCCAGACACTTGAGCATACACCGGCAATAGTTCACGGTGGACCTTTTGCCAATATAGCACATGGCTGTAACAGTGTCCGTGCCACAAAGACAGCATTAAAGCTTGCAGACTATGTTATCACTGAGGCAGGCTTTGGCGCAGACCTTGGCGCAGAGAAGTTCTTTGATATCAAGTGTCGTATGGCAGGGCTTAAGCCGGATGCAGTTGTACTTGTTGCAACAATCAGAGCATTAAAATATAATGGCGGCGTGCCGAAGGATGAGCTTTCATCAGAGAATCTTGATGCACTTAAGGCTGGAATCGTAAATCTTGAGAAGCATATTGAGAATCTTCACAAGTTTGGTGTGCCTGTAGTTGTCACATTAAATTCATTTGTCACAGACACCAAGGCTGAGACTGATTTTGTAGAGCAGTTCTGTAAGGAAAGAGGCTGTGAATTTGCACTCTCAGAGGTATGGGAGAAGGGTGGCGAAGGCGGAATTGACCTTGCCAACAAGGTACTTGAAACAATCGAGCACAAGGAAAGCAATTTCAAAGTGCTCTATGATGATAGCCTGTCACTTAAGGAAAAGATTGAAACTGTTGCAAAAGAAATATATGGAGCAGATGGTGTTACATATTCTCCGGCAGCAGAGAGAGAACTTAAGAGAATTACAGACCTTGGAATGGGAGATTTTCCGGTATGTATGGCAAAGACACAGTATTCGCTTTCTGATGATGCAAAGAAGCTTGGCAGACCAAGTGGTTTTAAAATCAACGTACGTGAGGTTTATGCGTCAGCAGGTGCAGGCTTTGTTGTAGCAGTAAACGGTTCTATCATGACTATGCCGGGACTTTCAAAGAAGCCGGCTGCATACGGCATTGATGTGGATGACAATGGTGTGATCACAGGATTATTCTAGGAGGAAATATGGCTAATCTAATAGACGGAAAATTAATTTCAACACAGATTAAGGATGAGCTTAAGGAAGAAGTGGCAGAGCTTAAGAAAAAAGGCATCGATGGCTGCCTTGCGGTGATTCAGGTCGGAAATGACCCGGCATCATCAGTGTATGTGCGCAACAAGAAAAAGGCGTGTGAGTATGTCGGAATCAAATCGCTTTCGTATGAACTTGCAGAGGAGACTACGGAGGATGAGATATTAAAACTTATCGAAAATCTCAATGCTGATGCTTCCGTAAATGGTATTCTCTGTCAGCTTCCGCTGCCAAAGCATATCGATGAGGACAAGGTTATTGATGCTATTGACCCGAAGAAGGATGTTGATGGCTTCAGTCCACAGAGTGTTGGAGCGATGGTTATAGGAAAGCCTGGTTTTTTGCCGTGTACTCCGGCCGGTATCATTCAGCTTTTAAAGAGAAGCAATATAGATATTGATGGTAAAAGCTGTGTTGTGGTTGGCAGAAGCAATATAGTCGGCAAGCCTATGTCACTTCTCATGCTTAGGGAGAATGCAACTGTTACGGTATGTCATTCACATACAAAGGATTTAAAAGATGTATGTAAAAATGCTGATATACTTATAGTGGCAATAGGAAAGCCTAAGTTTATAGATGCTTCATATGTGAAGGATGGTGCGGTTGTCATTGATGTTGGAATCCACAGAAATGCTGAAAATAAGCTGTGTGGTGATGTGGATTTTGATTCTGTTGTGTCTAAAGCGTCACATATCACACCTGTACCGGGCGGTGTAGGTCCTATGACAATTGCGATGCTCATGAGCAATTGTGTTGAGGCTATGAAGAGATAATTAGACAATAAGTAAGAGGATTAGATGTATGAGATGTGCCAATTGTGGTAATGAATTGAAGGCGGGCAGTCTGTACTGTGATGTCTGTGGGCATCCGGTTCAGATAGTGCCTGATTACAACGAATTTGATGATTATCTTGATAATCTGGTTGGAAATGATGACAGGCGAACTGATGGACAAAAGACTGTAAAGCCTGTGTCTGATAGGACAATCAGGTTTGATGAGCCGGTGAGGGAACAGCTTCATAGTGCCGGTCAGCGGAACGGACAAAAACCGGACAGAATGTCACAGTATGAAAATAAACAGGCTCAGACAGGCAAGCAGCAGTCTCAGACGAAACAACCGTGTGATGAGAAGCCGCAGTCTGACGGACAGAGGGCAAAGAGAGCGCAGCAGAAGAAGATAATTATTATCTCAGCTGTAGTGTGCGTTGTAGCAATTGTAATACTTATTGCAGCTATTACACGTAATGTAAGCAGATCACATGACAATTCATTTGATTATCAGGTGAAGCAGGCAAAGGCAGCTTATTCGGCGGGGAATATAAATTCCGCGGTTTCTTATTATGAGAAGGCTTTGTCGATTGATTCGGATAATACAGATGTCAGATTTGCTTTGGCTGATATATATATGTCGAAGAAGGATTATGATGCCGCTCTTGTGCTGTATCAGGAAATTATCAATATTGATCCAAAGAGCAAAGAGGCTTATAAGAAGCTTATCTCGATTTATGAATCAAAAAAGGATTATGATGCAATTGTTGCGCTGCGTGAGAGTGCTAAGGATGCATCTGTTTTAAAGCTTTTTGCGGATTATACTGTATCTAAACCGCAGTTTAGCAAGAGCAGTGGCAAGTATGGAGAGACTATTGAGCTTTCTATAGATGCAGACAGCGATACCAAAATATACTATTCATATGATTCGGATGATCCTTTGACCAGAGGAGAAAGATATTATAGCCCGATCACCCTGGATAAGGAAGGTACATATGAGATAACAGCTGTTGCAGTTGATGACAGAGGAATCAAAAGCGAGGTGGCATCTGCCAAGTATGAAATCGAGTTTGAGGCGCCGGATGCACCGGAGATAGACCCTGACGGAGGTACATTTGGTGCACAGACAGACATTACAATCACAGTACCTGAAAATTGCAAGGTATACTATACCTGGGATTCGTCAGATCCGAGTGCTGCATCAACAGAGTATACAGCTCCAATACCTGTTCCTGAAGGAAATAATGTGCTTTCTGTTATTGCGATAGACCAGAATACCGGAAAGTGCAGTGATATATACAGATCAAGATTTGAATTTTATATGAATTAATAAAAAACACGCATGAGTTGATTAATCATGCGTGTTCTTTTTTCATGTAATTCTCCCGAGGGTATATGAGATTTATGCTTAGATATTAACTAAATGATATCTATATATGATAAATCTTTCAAGGATTACTTGCCTTTCTATAAATTTTGTAATAATATTTTATTATATCTTTTTTAGGAGACAATAATGGAAGATTTAATGAAATTGAGAGAGTCTATCGATGAGATAGACAGTGAAATAGTCAGATTATATAAGGAAAGAATGGATATCTCAAAGCACGTTGCCGAGTATAAGATAACCACCGGCAAAAAGGTCTTTGACAAGACGAGAGAGGATGAAAAGCTTGAGAAATTATCGTCTCTTGCAGATGATGAGTTTTTGAAGCACGGTATAGTTGAGCTTTTTGAACAGATTATGTCGACCAGTAGAAAGAAGCAGTATCAGCTTATGACTGAGCATGGCATAGTGGAGAAGGAAAACTTTACTGAGGTAGACAGCCTGGATTTTTCCAATGCAAGGATTGTGTTTCAGGGAGTTGAGGGTGCATACTCACAGCTTGCCATGAAGACATACTTTGGCGAGAACTGTAATGGCTACAACGTGGATTCCTGGAAGGATGCCATGGAGGATATCAAATGCGGAAAGGCCGATTATGCAGTGCTTCCGATAGAGAATTCTTCAGCCGGTATTGTATCGGAAAACTATGATCTGCTTGTTGAATACGACAATTATATAGTTGGGGAGCAGATTATACGCATCGACCACAGTCTGATGGGACTTCCGGGTGCAAAGATTTCTGATATCAGGACTGTGTACTCACATCCACAGGCACTTATGCAGTGCTCAGATTTTTTTGATGAGCATAAGGATATTAACCAGGTGGCGGTCAGGAATACAGCTTTTTCTGCAAAGAAGGTAAAGGATGACGGAGATATCACACAGGCTGGCATAGCTAGCCATATCTCGGCTGATATATACGGGCTTCAGGTGCTTGAGAGCCGCATACAGAACAATAAAAACAATGCAACAAGGTTTATAATTGTGTCGGCTAAAAGGGTATGCCGCAGAGATGCGGACAGGATAAGCATATGCTTTGAGACACCTCACAAGAGTGGTGCACTGTATCATATGCTGGCACACTTTATATACAATGGAATCAATATGTTAAATATCCAGTCTCGTCCGATATCTGATAAGGCATGGGAGTACAGGTTCTTTGTTGATTTTGAAGGACGTTTTACGGATACAGCGGTGCAGAATGCGTTAAGAGGCATAAGGGAAGAGGCAATTGCCCTTAAGATTCTTGGTACATATTAGATTATAGAAATTTAGATAAAAGTGTTGACAACAGAAATTGTCTGTGCTATATTCTAGTAGTTGTATGAAAACAAAGTAGAGTATCCACTCTCACCTAAGCGCAATGGAGCGACTTAGTGTTAATATTTTCAAACATTTGTGTTGAAGATTGTATAGTGGATAGTCTGCCTATCCACTATTTTTTATGGAGGTACAAGACCATTAGCGAATTAATGATTAATGAACAGATCAGAGATAGAGAAGTTCGACTGATTGGAGCGGATGGAGAGCAGTTAGGAATTGTTTCTTCAAGAGAAGCTCAAAAGATTGCAGACGAGGCAGGACTTGATTTAGTAAAGATAGCACCAAATGCAAAGCCACCTGTATGTAAGGTGATTGATTATGGTAAGTATCGTTATGAGCAGGCCCGTAAGGAAAAGGATGCAAAGAAAAAGCAGAAGACCGTTGAATTGAAAGAGATTCGTCTCTCACCTAACATTGAGGCTAACGACTTGAATACCAAGATGAATGCTGCAAAGAAATTTCTTGCAAAAGGAAATAAGGTAAAGATCACACTCAGATTCAGAGGACGTGAGATGGCTCATATGAATGCAAGCAAACATATCCTTGATGATATAGCGGAGAATCTTTCAGATGTAGCGGTAGTGGAGAAAGCACCGAAGGTTGAAGGAAGAAGCATCGGTATGGTGCTGGCAGAAAAGAGATAACAATTTAAGGAGGAACACACAATGCCAAAAATGAAAACAAGCAGAGCAGCTGCAAAACGTTTCAAAGTTACAGGAACAGGAAAGTTAAAAAGAAATAAAGCCTACAAGAGACATATCTTAACTAAGAAAACAACAAAGACAAAGAGAAATCTCAGAAAAGCAACAATGACAGATGAGACAAATGTTAAGAATATGAAGAAGATTTTACCATACATGTAATCGGTAGTATTAGTTAAGGAGGAATCAACAAATGGCAAGAGTTAAAGGCGGTTTAGGCGCTAAGAAAAGACATAACAGAACATTAAAGTTAGCAAAGGGTTACAGAGGCGCTAGATCTAAGCAGTATAGAGTAGCAAAGCAGTCAGTTATGAGAGCACTTACAAGCTCATACGCTGGACGTAAAGAGAGAAAGAGACAGTTCCGTCAGTTATGGATTGCCCGTATCAACGCAGCAGCTCGTCTCAACGGACTTTCATACAGCCAGTTCATGCACGGCTTAAAGTTAGCAAACGTTGATCTTAACCGTAAGGTATTAGCTGATATGGCTGTTACAGATGCAGCAGGATTTGCTAAATTAGTAGAGGTTGCTAAATCTAAGCTTGCTTAGTTTAGCATAAAGAGATATATGAAAAAAGCTGCCGGGCTTCACATGAAGCCCGGCAGCTTTTTTATTCTTGAGCTTTTTTGTATTTACTGCGATACTCCTTAGGCGAAAGGCCTTTTATTTTATGAAAGGTCTTTGAAAAATAAAGGCTGTTATCAAATCCTATAGAGCCTGCAATTGCTGTGATGGACAATGAGGAGTGCTTAAGCAGATAGCATGCCTGTTTGATTCTGAAATCGGTCAGATATTCCTTTGGCGATACACCGAGAATGCTCTGGAAGGAACGGAACAGGTGACTTCGGCTTAATCCTATATATGATGCGATATCTTCAACGGTGATAGGGTATGAATAGTTGGCGGAGATGTATTCGATGCCCTTTTGTACATAGGAGTTTGCACTGTTTTGCGGTGGCTTTGATGTGGCGGCGCTGACAAAAAGAGCGAGGGTGGTGTAGAGTCGCCCGGTCATTTCGAGTGCATTTTCAAATTCTGTGCCTCTGGCGTCGTATATATGCATGAGCTGTCTTTTGATTTCGTTTCCGTTTGATACACTGTGTATGTATGGATGCGCTTTTGTGAAATCAGTGGCTCTTAAAATGGTTGCAGCATCGCTGCCGGTAAAGCCTACCCAGGTATATTCCCAAGGATCTTGCGCATCAGCCTGGTAAATCACTTCGGTATTTGGATATACGAGAAACGCATCGCCGGGAGTTAATGTGTGAACACTGCCATTTACAGTGTAGCGGCCTTTACCGCTTATGATATAGTGAATCAGATAATGGTCTCTGATACCGGGGCCCCACTGATACAGGCTATCACAGCTCTGGAAGCCTACGTTATATACGGACAGAGATACAAGCTCTTTTTCTTTTACGATATAGGAATTTTTGTATTTATTGTTCATATTGACTACCTTTACAACATTTTTACATATTTCTTCTACATTTTATTCTATACAAAAATGAGCAAATGCGCTACAATAAATTTAACAAAAATGAAAAGGAGATATTTATTATGGCAATTTTAGTTACTGGTGGAGCCGGATATATCGGAAGCCATACATGTGTGGAGCTTCTTGATGCAGGCTACGATGTTGTAGTACTTGACAATCTTTCAAATTCATCTGAGAAGTCACTTGACAGAGTTAAGGCTCTTACAGGCAAAGAAGTAAAGTTCTATAAGGGAGATATCCTTGACAGAGACATCTTAAATAAGATTTTTAAGGAAGAAAAGATAGATAGCTGTATTCACTTTGCAGGACTCAAAGCAGTAGGAGAGTCTGTGGCAAAGCCTTGGGAGTACTATAACAATAATATTGCAGGAACACTTACACTTGTTGATGTGATGAGACAGAATGGCTGCAAGAGTATCATTTTCTCTTCATCAGCTACAGTATACGGAGATCCTGCACAGATTCCTATCACAGAGGAGTGTCCAAAGGGACAGTGTACAAACCCATATGGTTGGACAAAGTCTATGCTTGAGCAGATACTTATGGACATCTATAAGGCAGATAATGAGTGGAACGTTATTCTTCTTCGTTACTTCAATCCAATCGGAGCTCATAAGAGTGGTACAATGGGTGAGAATCCAAACGGTATTCCAAACAACCTCATGCCTTACATCACACAGGTGGCAGTAGGCAAGCTCAAAGAGCTTGGAGTATTCGGAGATGACTATGATACTCCTGACGGAACAGGTGTGAGAGATTACATCCATGTAGTTGACCTTGCGGTTGGACATGTCAAGGCTTTAAAGAAAATTGAGGAGAATGCAGGTCTTTGCATCTACAATCTTGGAACAGGACACGGCTACAGCGTGCTTGATATCGTAAAGAATTTCGAGGCTGCAACAGGTGTTAAGATTCCTTATACAATAAAGCCTAGAAGACCTGGCGATATTGCTACATGCTACTGTGACCCATCAAAGGCCAAGAGAGAGCTCGGCTGGGAAGCACAGTATGGTATTAAGGAGATGTGTGCCGACTCATGGAGATGGCAGAAGAACAATCCTAACGGATATGATGATTAATTATGATTAATTTTTAATCAGGCTTATACTTGAATTATTTATGCCTTGGAGCATTCTGTGGTAAACGGAATGCATTCCAAGGCAATTTTACTTTAAGGCAGAAATATTTATCATAGCGTGGATAGACACCGGGTGCGTCCGGTGTCAACAACAATAAAAAAACATCGCATAAATGCGATGCTTTCGGGTTGGGCTGTATTTAATTAAATAAATATCAGTGAGCAGTCCGTACGGGAATCGAACCCGTGTTTCCGCCGTGAGAGGGCGGCGTCTTAACCGCTTGACCAACGAACCGTGTATTATACTATCATGGAGTTTCAAAAAAAGCAAGTACTTTTTTAAAAAAACTTGATTTTTTTTCTGATAGTGCTATTATACCTATGATAACAACGTTGACTAGATTGAGAGAGGGCAAAAGTCCTCTCTCAATTCACGTTTATAAACATCAGGCAGCTATTCAGAACCACTTGGAACAATTCTGAATAGTTACAAATATAAAAAAGAGAGGTGATAAAATGTCAAAGGCAAGTGTATATGAGGCAAAGACGGAGAATTTTATACAACCAATTCTTGACAGCATGAATTTTGAGCTTGTTGATGTCGAGTATGTTAAGGAAGGCGGCATGAACTACCTGAGAGCATATATCGATAAGGAGGGTGGCATAACTGTTGATGACTGTGAAGTGGTTGCAAGGCAGATGAATGAGATTCTCGACAGAGAGGACTATATTCCTGATTCGTACACCTTCGAGGTCAGCTCGCCGGGGCTTGGAAGACCTCTCAAGAAGGAAAAGGACTATGTGCGCAATATGAATAAGGAGATAGAGATTCGCACATACAGGGCTATCAACAAATCAAAGGAATTTTATGGTCTGCTTAAAGCCTATGATAAAGATACAGTGACAATAACCGATGAAGACGGCAATGAGACTACATTTAATAAGAGTGACATTGCGCTTATACGTCAGGCATTGGATTTTTAATTAAAGCGCACGATAACACAAATAGGAGGAAAAAATAATGAGCAATGAGTTATTAGAAGCGTTAAATATATTAGAGCAGGAGAAAAACATCAGTAAAGAGACTTTACTTGAGGCAATTGAGAATTCTCTTGTGACTGCCTGCAAGAACCATTTTGGTAAATCAGACAATGTAAAGGTAGAAATAGATCCTGAGACATGTGCTTTTTCATGCTACCAGGAGAAGACAGTTGTAGACGTGGTTGAGGATCCGGTTGAGGAGATTTCCTTAGCAGATGCGCACAAGGTAAACGGTAACTATCAGCTTGGAGATATCGTGAGAGTTGAGGTTAAGTCAAAGGAATTCGGACGTATCGCTACACAGAACGCAAAGAATGTTATCCTTCAGAAAATCCGCGAGGAGGAGAGAAAGGTAATATTTGACGAGTACAACAGCAAGGAAAAGGATGTTGTGACAGGTGTTGTTCAAAGATACATCGGAAAGAATGTCAGCATCAACTTAGGTAAGGCAGATGCACTTCTGACTGAGAGTGAGCAGATAAAGGGTGAGGTATTCAAGCCTACAGAGCGTATCAAGGTATATATCCTTGAGGTTAAGTCCACATCAAAGGGACCAAAGATTCTTGTTTCAAGAACACATCCTGAGCTTGTGAAGAGACTTTTCGAGTCAGAGGTTACAGAGGTTAAAGAGGGCATAGTTGAGATAAAGGCTATTTCACGTGAGGCCGGAAGCAGAACAAAGATTGCAGTATGGTCAAATGATCCAAACGTAGACCCTGTAGGAGCATGTGTAGGTATGAATGGTGCCAGAGTAAATGCTATCGTAAATGAGCTTCGCGGTGAGAAAATAGATATCATCACATGGGATGAGAATCCGGCAATACTTATCCAGAACGCACTTAGCCCTGCAAAGGTTATCTCTGTTATCGCAGATGCAGATGAGAAATCAGCAAAGGTTGTTGTTCCGGATTATCAGCTTTCACTTGCAATCGGTAAGGAAGGACAGAATGCAAGACTTGCAGCAAGACTTACAGGCTTCAAGATTGATATCAAGAGCGAGACACAGGCCAGAGAGTCAGGGGACTTCATGGATTATGAGAATGATTATGAAGAGGATGATTATGATGACGATTATGATTATTCGGATGATGAGCTTGCTGAGAACGAGAGATTAGCTGATACAGAACAGGCAGATGTACAGACAGAGGCTTTAGATACAGAGGCTGACGAGAACGAAGTAGCAGGTACAGAAAATGATGCGGCAGATAGTGGTGATGAGCAGTAATGGCAAATAAAAAGATTCCAATGCGCAAATGCGTAGGCTGTCAGGAGATGAAGGAAAAGAAGTCACTTATTCGCGTGGTAAAGACTGCGGAGGGCGACATAATTCTCGATGACACCGGCAAGAAAAACGGCAGGGGAGCTTATATATGTAAGAGCCTTGAATGCTTTAAAAAGGCTAAAAAGACAAAGGCACTTGAGCGTTCCCTTGGTGTTAGTGTATCAGAACAGGTATATGAGGAGCTTGAAAAGGAGATGAACCAAATTGACAGATAGAGTACTTTCTATGCTGGGATTAGCAGCAAAGTCAGGCAATGTGGTTAGCGGAGAGTTTTCTACCGAGAAAGCTGTAAAGACAGGAAAGGCATTTTTAGTGATAGTTGCAGATGATTCATCAGACAACACAAAGAAGCATTTTTCGGATATGACTGCTTTCTATGAGGTTCCGATTTATTTTTATAGTGACAAGGTGGGGTTAGGGAATGCAATAGGCAAAGAGTTTCGCGCTTCCCTTGCAGTAACGGATGAAAACCTTGCAAATGCAGTTATAAAAAAGCTGCAGTCGAATAAAACTGAATAATGGAGGAAAATAGATATATGGCAAAAATGAGAGTTCATGAACTTGCAAAAGAATTAAATATAAAGTCGCAGGACGTCATAGACACATTAAACGGCACACAGTTTGCTGTCAAAAATGTGCAGAGCGGTCTTGAGGATGAGGCACAGCAAATTGTGCGAAAGAAGTATGCAAAAACAGAAGTAAAAAAAGATGCACCTAAGAAGGAAGAACCTAAAAAGGATGAGGCTAAGGCAGCCGACAGACCAAAGAAAAAGGCAAGCATCACAGCAGTTTTCAATGCCCAGTACAGCAAGCAGGGTAGGAAAACAAATGGTGGAAACGGCAACGGAAATAATGGAAATAACAGTTCGCAGCGCAGGAATGGCAATGGCAGACGCGATAATCAGTCATCACGTCCTGAGCAGCACAGCATTATTAAGCCAAGACCTGTCGGAGAGAGAGCTATGCGCCCTATAAGTGAGCGTACAGCGGATCCGTATGCAGATATGAAGGTAACCAATTCGCGTCCGGCACGTCAGGCTGACGCTGATAGAAGAAGCGACAGACGTCAGGACAATGGCGACAGAATCAACAACAGAAACACTGACAGAAATGCCGACAGAAGCAGAAATACGGACAGAAACAGCGATAGAAGAACAAACAATCGCGACAACAATAACCGAGATAACAGCAGAGACAATAATAGAGACAATAACAGAGGCTTCAGAAATGACTCCAGACGTCCTGCAGAGGGTGGCAGAAGCTTTGACAGAAATAATGACAGAAGCAGAAGCAACGACAGAAGCAGGAGCAATGACAGAAATAACGATAGAACAGGCAGCAGAAGTGATGACAGAAATCGTTTCAGAAAAGAAACAGTTGCAGTTGCAGCGCCTGATGATGTAAGAGGAAAGGAGAGCCGCGACAGAGGCAACGATAGAAAGAATAAGCATAATCACAATCAGAGCCAGAAGCAGGATAAGCTCGGAAAGAAGCAGGAGAATTACATCAATCTCGAGAAGCATGGCGGTAAGAAAAAGCCACAGCAGCCGAAGGCACAGCCAAAAGAGGATGAGAACGAGATTAAGACAATTTCTCTTCCGGAGAAGATTACAATAAGAGACTTAGCTGATAAGATGAAGGTTCAGCCTTCAGCCATCGTAAAGAAGCTTTTCATGAAGGGCGAGATGGTAACAGTTAACTCTGAGGTTGATTTTGCAGCTGCTGAGGAGATTGCTTTAGAGTTCAATTTCATATGTGAGGAAGAGGAGAAAGTCGATGTGATTGCAGAGCTTCTCAAGGAGGATGAAGAGGATGAGAGCAAGATGGTTCCTCGTCCACCTGTAGTCTGCGTAATGGGTCACGTAGATCATGGTAAGACATCACTGCTTGATGCCATCAGACAGACACGTGTTACAGACCGTGAGGCAGGTGGTATCACACAGCACATTGGTGCATCTGTTGTATCAATCAATGGCCAGAACATCACATTCCTTGATACACCGGGACATGAGGCATTTACAGCAATGCGTATGCGTGGTGCAAAATCTACTGATATCGCAATCCTTGTTGTTGCTGCAGATGATGGTGTAATGCCGCAGACTGTTGAGGCAATAAACCATGCAAAGGCAGCAGGTGTTGAGATTATCGTTGCAGTCAACAAGATAGATAAGCCAAGTGCCAATATCGACAAGGTTAAGCAGGAGCTCTCAGAGTATGAGCTTATCCCGGAGGATTGGGGTGGAAGCACAATATTCTGTCCTGTATCTGCACATACTAAGGAGGGTATCGACAATCTCCTTGAGATGATTCTTCTCACAGCAGAGGTGCTCGAGCTCAAGGCTAATCCTGATAGAAACGCAAGAGGTCTCGTAATTGAAGCACAGCTTGATAAAGGCCGTGGTGCGGTTGCCACAGTGCTTGTACAAAAAGGAACACTCCATGTCGGAGATCCTATCGCATGTGGAAGCAGCTATGGTAAGGTAAGAGCCATGATTGATGACAAGGGCCGCAGAGTAAAGGAGGCTAAGCCTTCTACACCTGTAGAGATACTTGGACTTAACAGTGTGCCTTCAGCAGGAGAGACATTTGTGGCATGCGATTCAGAGAAGGAGGCAAAGGCATTCTCTGACACATATATTTCAGAGGAGAAGAATAAGCTCATCGAGGATACAAAGGCAAAGATGTCACTTGATGATCTGTTCTCACAGATTCAGTCAGGCAACATGAAGGAGCTTGATATCATCGTAAAGGCAGATGTACAGGGTTCAGTTGAGGCTGTTAAGCAGAGTCTTGTCAAGCTTTCAAATGAGGAGGTTGTGGTCAAGGTCATCCATGGCGGCGTTGGTGCCATCAACGAGTCAGATGTTATCCTTGCATCAGCATCAAATGCAATCATCATTGGCTTTAACGTCAGACCGGATCCTGTTGCCAAGGCTACAGCAGACCGTGAGGGCGTAGATATCAGACTTTACAAGGTCATCTACAATGCGATCGAGGATGTATCTGCTGCCATGAAGGGTATGCTTGATCCTGTATTTGAGGAGAAGGTTATCGGACATGCGGAAATCAGACAGATTTTCAAGGCTTCAGGCGTTGGAAACATTGCAGGTTCATATGTGCTTGACGGATTTATGGAGAGAGGCTGCCGTGTCAGAATTAGCAGAGAGGGTGAGCAGATATTCGAGGGAGACCTTGCTTCACTCAAGAGATTCAAGGATGACGTCAAGGAGGTCAAGACAGGCTATGAGTGTGGTCTTGTATTTGACGGATTTAATGATATTCAGGAATTAGATATTGTAGAAGCCTACAAGATGGTAGAGGTTCCAAGATAATCATATATTTGTTATCATGAATTAATGTAACTATTCGGATAGTTACAGTTTAATATAAAAAGAAAGCGGGATTATATGAGAAAGAACAGCATAAAAAATATTCGTATCAACGAAGAGGTAATGCGTGAACTGTCAAATATCATACGCGGTGAGATAAAGGATCCGCGTATCAATCCCATGACAAGTGTTGTTGCTGTCGAGGTGGCACCTGATTTAAAGACAGCAAAGGCTTATATCAGTGTGCTTGGTGACAAGAAATCACAGGCTGATACACTTGCAGGACTTAAGTCAGCGGAGGGATATATACGCAGAACTCTCGCAAAGAACATCAATTTAAGAAATACACCTGCCATTACATTTATCATAGACCAGTCTATAGAGTATGGTGTTGAGATGTCTAAAAAGATTGATGAAGTAACAAAAAATCTCAAAGAGGATTAACAAAGAGGATTGATTATGACAGAGATTGATTCTATTTTAAAGGATGCACAATCAGTTGCCGTTTCCGGTCATGTGAGACCGGACGGCGACTGTGTCGGCTCAACACTTGCTGTATACAACTACATAAAGGATTATTATCCTGATATAAAGGCAAGGCTTTATTTAGAGCCAAGCCCAAACATCTTTAAGTTTATGCAAAGAGCAGATGAGATTGACAGCAGCTATGCGGATGATACAGTATACGATCTGTTCATAGCATGTGACTGCAGTGACACAGGCAGACTGGGAAGTGCAGCTAAGTATTTTGAGTCTGCAAAAAGGACACTTTGCATAGATCATCATGTTACAAACGGGGCCTTTGCAGACGCAAATTACATCTTTCCGGATGCGAGCTCAACCTGTGAGCTTGTGTTTGAACTTCTGCCGAAGGAGCGCATCACAATACAGATAGCAGAGTGTATTTACACAGGCATGGTGCATGATACAGGCGTGTTCCAGTATTCATGCACTTCAAAAAAGACTATGGATATAGCAGGCTCCCTGATGGAGATGGGCATTGATTATTCAAGGATAATCGATGATACATTTTATACAAAGACATTTGCTCAGAACAAGATTATGGGGCACGCGCTTTTGAATGCTGCTTTGTATCTGAATGGTGATGTTATATTGTCTGCAGTATCGCGCGCTGAGATGGAGAAGTACGATGTGCTTCCAAAGCATCTCGACGGCATTGTAAATCAGCTGCGTGTGACAAAGGATATAAAGGTTGCTGTATTTCTCTATGAAATGAGGATGGTACCTACAAGGGCAGCCTGCGTGTAAACGGTGATTATGATGTGGCAAAGGTTGCGTCGGTATTTGGCGGCGGTGGACATGTAAAGGCCGCCGGATTTACGATTGAAGGACCGCTTGAGGTGGCAACAGACCGCATCCTTACGGCAATTAAGGATAATATTTAGGGAGAGATTCTTGGGCAGATGGTTAATGGAATAATCAATGTATACAAGGAAAAGGGCTATACAAGCTTTGACGTTGTGGCAAAGCTTCGAGGCATATTCCACCAGAAGAAGATTGGTCATACGGGTACACTTGATCCTGATGCGCAAGGCGTCCTTCCTGTCTGCCTTGGAAAGGCAACCAGAGTGTGTGACCTTTGACAGATAAGGACAAGGTCTATAAAGCTGTGCTGCTTTTAGGACAGGAGACAGATACACAGGATATTTCAGGGCAGGTCTTAAATCAGGCTGAGGTCAATGTGACCGAGCAGGCGGTGTATGATGCAATATCACAGTTTATTGGCAGACAAAAGCAGGTGCCGCCAATGTATTCGGCTCTAAAGGTCAATGGGAAAAAGCTCTATGAGCTTGCCAGGGAGGGCAAGATTATAGAGAGAAAAGCCAGGGATATCGAGGTGTTTGATATCAAGGTTGAAAGCATTGATTTGCCTGAGGTTACGATGACGGTGCACTGTTCAAAGGGCACATATATCAGGACACTGTGCAATGACATCGGAGAGAGGCTGGGCTGCCATGGCTGCATGAAGTCACTGCTTAGAGTAAGGGTAGCAGGCTTTGACTTAGAGCATGCACTTACACTTTCACAGATTCAGTCAAAGGTGGATGAAGGCTGCTTTGATATGGTGATGCCTGTTGACGGAGTATTCGAAAATCTGCCGGCAGTGCATGCTGCTTCAGATGCTGATAAGCTTGTCAGAAATGGAAATAAAATTCCGGCAGTGCTTACGGATTATTTAAAAAACAGTGCTGACTCTGATATAAGATACAGAGTATACAATCATGAGGGCATATTTGTCGGGGTGTATTCGTATCTTGATGAGACCGGTGAGTTTAAGCCGGTTAAGATTTTTATGGAATAGAATAGTATACAGATATTATGGAATATATAAGCAAAACTCTGGATTTTCATGTCAAGGAGCCGTCCGTCATCTCGTTTGGAAAGTTTGACGGGCTTCACAGAGGACATGAATTTCTGATGGAAAAGCAAATTGAACAGAGCAATCTGCATGGCTACAAGCGCATCATATTTACGTTTGACATTCCTCCCAAATCGGAGGTACTTGGCGTTGAGTCAAAGGTTATAATCACAAACGATGAAAAAGAGTATGTGTTTGAAAAATCAGGTATTGACTATCTGATAGAGTGTCCGTTTGTGCCACAGGTGATGACGATGGAGGCGGATGCGTTTGTCAGTGGATAGTTAAAAGTCTTAATGTCAAGTGTATCATTGTCGGAGATGATTTCCGTTTCGGGCACAACAGGGCAGGAGACCATCGGCTGCTTTCTGCGATGGCAGGAGAGCTTGGATACGAGCTTATTGTGGTGGACAAGATAAAGGATGGAGACAGGGATATAAGCAGTACCTATATCCGTGAGGAGATTGCGGCTGGACATATTAAAAAGGCGAATGAACTGCTGGGTTATCCATTTTTTATAAAAGGAAGGGTAGTGCATGGCAGAGCGTTAGGCAGGACTATTGGCATTCCGACAGTCAACCTTTCAGTGCCGCACGATAAGCTGCTTCCACCAAAGGGAGTGTATATGTCAAGAGTTCTTGTCAGGGACAACTGGTACCTTGGTGTAACTAATATAGGATGCAAGCCTACTATAGAGGGCAAAAATCCAATCGGTGCAGAGACATATATCATAGATTTTGGGCAGGATGTTTACGGACAGGATATCATGGTAGAGCTTCATAAGTTCGTAAGACCTGAGATGAAGTTTGATTCAATAGAAGCGTTAAAGAGCCAGATGAGCGCAGATATCAATTTTACAATCAATTATGCAGGCAGTCACACATTTTAGTGTGACTGTTTTTTTGCTAAATAGCCCAAAATAACGAAAAAATAACAAATATTACAGAATTGTTACAAAGAAATATTGACATTTTAACAATTTATGATATACTCGTAACCGTGGATTATCGATAGCATGAATCGGAGGCTATATGAAAAACAAGTTAAAATTAGGACAGGCAGCAGGCGTTGTAGCGTTTGCTATTATTATAGGAGCGGTATCTATGAGCTCAAGCAGCACGGTGGATGCCAGGACAACAAAGGCAGAGGCAAATAAAAACAGATCAGTGAATGCGGGTGTTGCACTTAATCTGACAGATGCGGCAGATGCCACAGAGCTTCTCACAGCAGGGGTTACATCGGCTCTTACTTATTATGGAGCTGACGTATCGGTAGCGCAAAACGACAGCAATGTTGTTACTGCATCTGCTCAGGGTGCACAGGCTGGCGATACTGCACAGGAGACAGAACAGGCAAATGAGGCATCCCAGACACCGACAGCCGCACAGACCTGTGGTTACACAAATCTTGGTATGTCAGTTATCAGCAGCGGAAACTTAAATATCAGACAGGAGGCTTCGACAGACAGTGAAGTGGTAGGTATCCTTACCAATCACAATGCCTGTGAGCTTCTTGAGGATGCCGGAGACTGGTACAAGGTTACATCAGGCAAAGTGACAGGATATGTAAGCAAGCAGTATCTTGTGACAGGAGATGAGGCAGAGTCTATTGCAGAACAGGAGATTAAAACTGTTGCCACTGTAAATACTGAAACACTGAATGTGCGTTCAGAGAAGTCAACAGAGGCTGCGGTGCTTTCACAGGTTGGAAATTCAGAGGCATTTACAGTCAATTCTGTCGCTGACGGCTGGGTTGAGATAAGTGTGGATGATTCGGTAGGATATATATCACAGGATTATGTGACACTGGCACAGGCACTTCCTACAGCAAAGACTATAGAGCAGGTGAAGTATGGTGACGGCGTATCAGATGTAAGGGCATCTGTTGTATCGTATGCGTTACAGTTTGTCGGAAACAGATATGTGTGGGGTGGTACAAGCCTTGAGAATGGAATTGACTGCTCAGGTTTTACAATGAGAATACTTGGAAAGTATGGAGTTTCGTTACCGCATTCATCAAAAGCACAGCCTTCATGTGGCACAAAAATCAGCGCATCTGATGCAAAGCCGGGAGATTTATTCTTCTACGGAAGTGGAAGCAGCATCTCACATGTTGCAATTTATATCGGAAACGGACAGATTGTACATGCCAGCAACAAGCGTGATGGAATCAAGGTTTCAAATGCATTTTACAGAAGTCCGATTTGTGTTGCAAGATATTTGCCGGATTAATAAAAAAAACAGTTTACAACAAATGCTTACTATGCTATACTGCATAAGTATGGTTTTGCCCATGTTCGGTAGTTGGACACTCCGACCTATTGCTGAGCATCATACAGTTATCAGGGCGCATTATAATATAAGGAGGATCAACAATGATCGCAAAGGAAAAGAAACAGGCTATTATCGCAGAGTACGGTAGAACACCAAATGACACAGGTTCACCAGAGGTTCAGATTGCAATTCTTTCAGCAAGAATCGCAGAGTTAACTGAGCATTTCAAACAGAACCCAAAGGATCATCACTCAAGAAGAGGAATGTTAAAGATGATCGGTCAGAGACGTGGATTACTTGCATACCTTAAGGAGATTGATATCGAGAGATATCGTTCACTTATCGAGCGTTTAGGACTCAGAAAATAGTATTTTCTTTAGAGCGGAGTAATTATTATTCCGCTCTATTATTGTTTTTATTATTGTTTTTTGAAAAGCAGAAGTAAGCCGAGACCACTAAAGAGTGCATGAGCGTACATGTATTGTTTAGTAGTTTCGGAAGAGGAATACACTTCTGCAAAAGAATTTTAAGGAGAATTAATATGTACAAAAGTTATTCAATGGAACTTGCCGGCAGGACTCTTACTGTAGATATCGGAAGAGTAGCAGCTCAGGCAAACGGAGCTGTTTTTATCAAGTATGGTGATACAACAGTCCTTTCAACAGCTACAGCATCTGACAAGCCACGTGATGGTGTGGATTTCTTCCCACTCAGCGTTGAATTCGAGGAGAAGATGTACTCTGTAGGAAAAATTCCGGGTGGTTTTAACAAGCGTGAGGGAAAGGCATCTGAGAACGCCATCCTTACAGATCGTGTAATTGACCGTCCTATGAGACCTCTTTTCCCAAAGGATTACAGAAATGATGTTACATTAAACAACCTTGTCATGTCAGTGGATCCTGAGTGCCGTCCTGAGATAGTTGCAATGATCGGTACAGCTCTTGCTGTTCATATATCAGATATTCCGTTTGACGGACCATGTGCCATGACACAAATGGGACTTGTTGATGGAGAGTTTATCGTAAACCCTTCACAGAAGCAGTGGGATGAGGGCGATTTACAGCTCACAGTTGCTTCTACAAAGGAAAAGGTCATCATGATTGAAGCAGGAGCCAATGAGATTCCTGAGGATCAGATGATTGAGGCAATCTACAAGTGCCACGATATCAACCAGACAGTTATCGCATTCATGGATCAGATCCGTGATGAGATTGGCAAGCCAAAGCATGAGTATGAGAGTTGTGCTATTCCTGAGCAGATGTTCGAGGATATCAAGAAAATTGTTACTCCTGAGCAGATGGAGGAGGCAGTATTCACAGATGAGAAGCAGAAGCGTGAGGAAAATATAAGAGCTATCACAGAGCAGTTAGAGGAAGCCTTCGCTGACAATGAGGAGTACCTTGCAGTACTTGGTGAGGCTATTTACCAGTATCAGAAGAAGACTGTCAGAAAGATGATTTTAAAGGATCATAAGCGTCCGGACGGCCGTGCAATCAACCAGATCAGACCACTCGCAGCAGAGGTTGATTTGATTCCTAGAGTTCACGGCTCTGCAATGTTTACCCGTGGACAGACACAGATTTGTGATGTTGTAACACTTGCTCCTTTATCAGAGATTCAGAAAATCGACGGACTTGATGCAAATATCACAACAAAGAGATATATGCATCACTATAACTTCCCTGCATACTCTGTAGGAGAGACAAAGGTATCACGTGGACCGGGACGTCGTGAGATTGGACACGGAGCACTTGCTGAGAAGGCACTTGTTCCTGTACTTCCAAGCATTGAGGAGTTCCCATATACTATCCGTGCCGTGTCTGAGACATTTGAGTCAAACGGCTCTACATCAATGGCTTCAACATGTGCATCATGTATGTCACTTATGGCTGCAGGTGTTCCGATTAAGGCTATGGTTGCCGGAATCTCATGCGGACTTGTAACAGGCGATACAGATGATGATTTCCTTGTACTTACAGATATCCAGGGTCTTGAGGATTTCTTCGGAGATATGGATTTCAAGGTAACAGGTACACATAAGGGTATCACAGCTATCCAGATGGATATCAAGATTCACGGACTTACAAGACCTATCGTTGAGGAGGCAATCGCAAGAACACGTGAGGCACGTCTCTACATCATGGATGAGGTCATGAGCAAGGCAATCGCTGAGCCTAGAAAAGAAGTAAATGAGTGGGCTCCAAAGATTGAGCAGATTACAATCGATCCATCAAAGATTGGTGATGTTGTCGGACAGAAGGGTAAGACAATCAACGAGATTATAGACAGAACCGGTGTCAAGATCGATATCACAGATGATGGCGCTGTTTCAGTTTGCGGAACAGATAAAGAGATGATTGCAAAGGCAATCGACATGATTAAGATTATAACAACTGATTTTGAGCAGGGACAGGTCCTTGAGGGAACAGTTGTAAGCATCAAGGAGTTCGGTGCTTTCATCGAATTTGCTCCTGGCAAAGAGGGAATGGTTCACATTTCTAAGATTGCAAAAGAGAGAATCAACAGAGTAGAGGATGTACTCACACTTGGAGACAAGGTTAAGGTTGTTTGCCTTGGCAAGGACAAGATGGGAAGAATCAGCTTCTCTATGAAGGATGTAAAAGAGGATTAATTAATATACGTTAAAGTATGACAATAGTATCCAACAAAGGGCTGCACGCAGGTGCAGTCCTTTTAATATATGAAATTATAGTAATGAGGTTTGTGTTAGGACAAAACAGGTGCGTTTGTGTCATATTGTGAAAACGAATCATATACTAAATTAAAAATAAAATAATAATGAAAAATGCGAAATATAGTATAAATGCAAATCTGGTATATAAAAATGGATATAGTGGTAAAATGTCAATATAGCAGTGCTTGATACGGGGGTGTTTAAACACAAACAGCTTGATGGGTGTATAAAGCACTTTATGGATTTTGTGGGTGGAAAGGAGACATGTTATGACGATAACGGGCATGGTACACATGTGTGCGGTATATTATCGGCTGCAGATATAGGCATGGCTCCGGGGGCAGGACTATATGTGTTTAAGGTGCTTGATTATCTTGGCATGGGACAGACGTCGGATTCAATTCGTGCACTTAAGTATATAAAAGAAAACTGTGTCAGACTTAATATAAAAATACTCAACTTCTCTGTAGGATATCTGCCATGTTCTGATACAGCAGAGCGTGTTAAGATATTGAAGCTGATAGATGAATTGTGGGATATGGGAGTGGTAGTTGTTGCGGCAGCGGGCAACTACGGCCCGGCACCGTTTTCTGTAACTGTGCCGGGAATTTCAAGAAAAATAATAACAGTCGGAAGCTTTGATGATATAAGAAGTGGCAAAGGTCCTACCGACTGTTGTATTGTAAAGCCTGAGATTCTGGCTCCCGGGCATGATATCATAAGCCTTGGAACGAGGGATGGCACATATGTAAGAAAAACAGGTACTTCAATGGCTACACCGATTGTGTCAGGTGCCATAGCACTTCTATTGGAAAAAAATCCAAATATTAGACCGGAGGCGGTTAAGCTAGCCCTGTATAATACATGTGACAGGGCAGGGGATAGTCACAAAGGCTCGTGGGGGATTATAAATGTTGATAAATTGGTGGGAATATTATAATATGTATTAGAGATTTATTATAGATAATATAGGAAATATTAGGTTGTATAATTGTAATTTCATGGTAGGGCTTAAATGAGAAAAATATTACAAAGACTGCTTTCAAAGCTTTTTATAGTTTCGACAATAATAATCATACAGATGATATGGTGGTTCTTTTTGTTTTATACGGCATCTGTTGCCAGCAGGGTGTTTCAGGATCTGCTGTATGTGGCAGCCATATTGCTTTCGCTTTATATTGTCAACAGGCGGATGAAAATGTATATAAAAATGTCATGGATATTTTTGATACTGAGTGTTCCAATCGTTGGTATTCCGTGCTATTTCTTTTTCGGAAGACCGGAGCTTACGTCGAAGACACAGAAAAGAATGGCAAGAATTGTGGAAGCATATGCTCCGCTTCGTCCTGAGAACGAGCTGCTAAATGAGACACTCAGACAGACAGATATGGATGCATACAGACAAAGCAGGCTTATCACTCAAAATCAGAAATATCCACTGTATGCGGAGGACTGCACAGAGTACTTTAAATCAGGTGAGGAGGCTTTTGAGAGCATTTTAAAAGATTTAAGGTCAGCTGAAAAGTTTATCTTTATGGAGTATTTCATAATCGGCAGTGGCGTTATGCTTGATCAGATACTTGATATACTCAAAGAAAAGGTAAAGCATGGAGTTGTGGTGAGAATCATATATGATGATTTTGGCAGCATAAATGCCATTCCGCCACATTTTATAAAGGAGATGGAGAGCATCGGAATACAGACCAGACGCTTTAATCCATATAAGCCCATGCTTTCAGTAATTATGAATGACAGGGATCATAGGAAGATACTGGTGATAGACGGACGTGTGGCGCATACCGGTGGTTACAATATAGCAGATGAGTATATCAACAAAAAAAATCAGGTTTGGTTACTGGAAGGATGCCGGTATCCGTGTGGAGGGAGAGTGTGTAAACAGTTTCACGACAATGTTCCTTGAGATGTGGAATTATATCAATAAGGACAATGCAGTACATGATGAATATCTGAATCCACACAATACCTTCAGTCAGTCAGAGAAAAGCGGTTTTGTCCAGCCGTTTTGCGATTCTCCACTTGAGCATGATGATGTAGGAGAGAATCTTTATGTGAGTATCATCTCAAGAGCTAAAAAATATGTTTATATTTTTACACCATATCTGATACTTGGAACGGAGCTGTCACATGCTATGATATCGGCAGCCAGGTCAGGTGTTGATGTGCGTATTGTTGTACCTAAGATTCCCGATAAAAAGCTCATTTATCTGCAGACAAAAGCCAATTTCAGACCTCTTATTGAGGCGGGGGTAAGGATATATCTATACACACCCGGCTTTATACATTCAAAGTGTATTGTGGCAGATGATGATACTGCGATAGTTGGCACATGCAATCTGGATTTCAGGAGCATGTACTGGAATTTTGAGGATTTTGTATACATGTACAGAACTCAGTGCATCGGAAAAATAAAAGAGGATGCGATAGAGACGTTTGCGGTTTCAGAGGAGGTGTATGAGGAAAGCACAAATGATATCTCATTTGCAGGCAGGCTGCTGCAGAGTATTTTGCAGCTTTTTGCGCCGCTTTTGTAAATGTGTCTGTAAAGCGTCTGATAAAAATCTGTTGAATAATGTTACAAGTTGTAATATAATAATCCAAGCGATTGCGTAAGCAACGCACGAAGAAACTGAATATGTAGCATAAAGGTGTCGGAGCAGACAAGCATTTGAATCTGATTTATGACAGGCGATGTGAAGCTGGCTCCGGTGAAAAGGGAAACAGGTGCAAATCCTGTACGAACTCGTCACCGTAATTAAGGAGTGACGGCCGATAGGTCACTGGGCAACCGGGAAGACGGCCGAAGCAATGATATATAAGCCGGGAGACCTGCCTTTGTGTTGTACGGAAACAATAGTGTTTCAAGCCACGAGTAACTGGCTGTACGTGATGAAATAATTATAATTACAGACAAGGTTATGATAGCCGTATAGTCTGGGTTAGAAAGATTTTGACATGTATAGCTCTTTGACATAATAATAGTACAAAGAGCTTTTATTTTTGACGCTTTAAATGTTTTCGTCTTACATATTTAAAACATGTGCAGCTTAATAGCTGCAAGGAGAATGAAAAGGAGAAAACATGAAAAAGAAATTAGTAGTAGTACTGATGGCAGCAGTTATGGCTATGACAGCAGTGACCGGCTGTGGCAGCAAGGCAGATGATGCAAAGAATGATACACAGGCATCTAAGGCTTCAGAGAGTGAGACAAGCGCAAACGCAGATCAGGAGGCAGCAATGCATGTGGCAGATTTAATCGATGCAATCTACGTGCAGGAGAGAACAGATGATACAGACAAGCAGTGCAAGGAGGCTAAGGAGGCCTGGGACAAGCTCACAGACGCACAGAAGGAGCTTGTAGAGGGAGAAAATGCTGATCCTGACTATTTCGGCAGAGATACAGGCGATGCTTCAAAGGATGATCCGAGAAACCAGGATGATATCGGCGAGAACGAGATTCTTGTAGTAAGCTTTGGTACATCCTTCAACGACAGCCGTGTGGCTGATATCAAGGGTGTGGAGGATGCAATAGCAGCTGCAAATCCTGACTGGTCAGTCAGAAGAGCCTTCACAGCACAGATTATCATCAATCATGTACAGGCAAGAGATGACGAGAAGATTGACAATATGGATCAGGCACTTGAGCGTGCAGTCAAAAATGGTGTAAAGAATCTTGTGGTACAGCCTACACACCTGATGCATGGTGCAGAGTATGATGAGCTTTCAGAGGCTGTAGAGAAGTATAAGGATAAATTTGAGTCTGTAAAGATTGCAGAGCCACTCCTCGGTGAGGTTGGAAGTGATGCAACAGTTGTAAATGAGGATAAAAAGGCCGTTGCAGAAATTCTTACAGAGGAAGCTGTAGAAAAGGCAGGCTATGACAGCCTTGATGCTGCAAAGGAAGAGGGCACAGCATTTGTATTTATGGGACATGGAACAAGCCATACAGCAAAGATTTCATACAGCCAGATGCAGAGCCAGATGACAGATTTGGGTTATGAGAACGTATTTATCGGAACTGTAGAGGGTGAGCCGGAGGATACATCATGTGAGTCTGTCATTGAGAAGGTGTCAGCCGCTGGTTACAAGAATGTCATTCTTCGTCCGCTTATGGTTGTTGCAGGAGACCATGCCAACAATGATATGGCGGGAAGTGATGATGATTCATGGCTTTCACAGTTTAAGGCATCAGGAAAGTTCGATAAAATCGATACACAGATTAACGGACTTGGTGAAATTGAGGGTATCCAGAAGCTTTATGTTGAGCATACAGCGGCTGCTATGAGCAAGTAGCAGTTACTTAAATGTATAGTGGGGAAGCTATAAAATAACAGGAGCAGTATATCAGACATGAGAAAATTATTCAGAAACAAGTTTACTTATATCGTTGCAATGACACTGGTTTGTGCCATGAGCCTGGCAGCCTGCGGTAATAAGAATGCAAAAGCTGAAACAGAAAGCAAAAAAGCAGTGCAGGACGCGACAGAGAGCACAAAAAAGGCTGAAAAAAACAGAAAAGATAGCACTTTCAGATGGTACATATACAGCAGAGTTTACTACAGACAGCTCAATGTTTCATGTGAATGATGCATACGACAACAAAGGTACACTCACCGTGAAGGATGGCAAGGCAACAATACATGTTGCTCTTACATCCACACACATTGTAAATCTCTTTTTGGGAACAGCAAAGGATGCCTCAAAGGACAAGGCTGAGCTTTTAGAGCCAACTGTTGAGACTGTCGATTGTGGCGATGGCACAACTGAGGAGGTCAATGCGTTTGATATACCGGTTCCTGTTTTGGATGAGGAATTTAACCTTGCACTTATCGGTACAAAGGGCAAATGGTATGACCACAAGGTAAAGGTCTCAAATGCCACACCTGCGGACGCAGATGCAAGCGTATCTGAGAATGCAGGAAAAGAGCTTCCTGACGGAACATACAATATCAATCTCGATTTCGAGGGCGGAAGCGGTAAGGCGAGCATTGCATCACCGGCTGAGGTGACTATAAGCGGTGGAGCCGCTACTGCAACAGTGCAGTGGAGCAGTCCAAACTATGACTATATGATAGTTGACGGACAGAAATACATGCCTGTAAATACAGACGGCAATTCTGTATTTGAAATTCCGGTTAAGCTTGATACACCTATGCAGGTTATCGGAGATACAGTTGCTATGAGCAAGCCGCACGAGGTTGAGTACACACTCACCTTCCATTCAGATTCTGCTACAGAGGTGCTTGGTGAGGATGGAGAATAATTAAGCTATGCATGGAAGAAAAAAGATAATTATATATATATTGATATCAATTATAGGACTGTTCTGGCTGTCAGGCTGCGACAGTCCTTCTTCCGATTCAGGGAATACCGAATCGAAGGCTGAGGCAGAGGCACAAAACGGTCTTATATATAAGAGCAGCATGAAGCTTTTATATGCAAAGAATTTTTCTGTTGACTATTATGAGGGTGGATACAAGATACTTACTACAAAGGACGGTACCCAAATACTTACCGTGCCAAAGGGCAGAAAGACTCCAAAGGATATTGACAAGGATATCATTGTATTGAAGGAGCCGGTAAGTGATTTGTATCTGGTCGCATCAGGGGTTATGGATATGTTTGACAAGCTTGATGCAGTGGACACTATTAAATTTTCTGGGCTTGACAGTGACGGCTGGTACATTGACAGTGCAAGAAAGGCTCTTGAAAGTGGCAGAATGCTATATGCCGGCAAATATTCAAAGCCCGATTATGAGCTTTTGGTATCAGAAAACTGTTCACTTGCCATAGAAAATACTATGATTACCCATTCGCCGCAGGTGACTGAAAAGCTTAAAAGCTTTGATATCCCTTCAATAATCGAATACTCAAGCTATGAGGAGGAGCCGCTTGGCAGAGTAGAGTGGGTGAAGTTTTTTTGGAGCACTCACAGACAGGGATGAAAAGGCCGATGAGCTCTTTAATGAGCAGGTGGATATTGTAAATCGCATCGCAAAGACAGATGGTACCGATACGGATGATGCCACAAAAAGTGATACAGTTGCATTTTTCTATATCACATCCAATGGACAGGTTCAGGTGCGCAAAAGCACAGATTATGTGCCAAAGATGATTTCGCTAGCCGGTGGAGAATATATTTTTGATGCATCAAATGACGACGATACAGGCAGGTCAACCATGAATATGCAGCTAGAGGATTTCTACAATGGAGCAATAGATGCTGACTATCTGATATATAACAGTGCGATAGACGGCGGTGTGAAGAATCTGAATGAGCTTTTGGACAAGTGCCCGGTGCTTGCTGATTTTAGGGCAGTCAAAGACGGCAATGTATTTTGCACCACGAACGATATGTATCAGCAGTCTATGTCCATCGGATATATGATTGATGATATGCATTCGATGATTACAGGTGCTGCCGACAGCGATATGAAATATCTGTTTAAGCTCAGATAACTGTGATTTGTGGAATGTGTGTGGTGGGCTGAATTGTTACAGGATATGACAGAATGCAGGAAAATCAATAGCACAAAAAGATAAAAATCGGAGCTACAAAATGGAAAAAACCAGAAAAATAAGGTGTTTTACAACATTTATTATTCTTATAATCTTAATTATCATATTGCTTATCATGAATGTGTGTATAGGAACTGTACACATATCATTTAAGGCTGCATTTGCAACACTTTATGACCACTCAGACAGGGTAGGACGTATTGTGTGGGATATCCGCATGCCAAGAGCTATCGCAGCGATGATACTGGGCGGGGCGTTAGCGCTTGCAGGTTATCTTTTGCAGACTTTTTTTCATAATCCAATCGCGGGACCTTTTGTACTTGGCATATCATCGGGAGCCAAAATGGTCGTGGCACTTGTTATGGTATTTTTACTTGGGAAATGCCATACGTGTGAGCTCACTGGCCATGATTGCAGCAGCGTTTTTGGGAGCAATGCTTTCAATGGGCTTTGTGCTTATCATTTCAAGAAAGGTAAGCAGCATGTCAATGCTTGTGGTGAGCGGTGTCATGATTGGCTACATATGCTCTGCGGTGACTGAGTTTGTGGTGACATTTGCAGATGATTTCGACATAGTAAACCTGCATAACTGGTCAAGGGGTAAGCTTTCGGGTATGACCTGGGACAGCGTCGGGGTGATGAGCATTGTGGTGGGAATCACATTTATCTTTGTTTTCTCATGTCAAGCCCCTTATGGCATATCAGCTCGGAGAGTCATATGCCGTAAATCTGGGTGTAAACATAAAGCGTATCCGGGTGCTTCTGGTATTGCTTTCAAGTCTGCTTTCCGCATGTATAGTGGCGTTTGCGGGACCGATATCGTTTGTCGGAATAGCCGTGCCACACATAGTAAAAAGCATGCTAAAGAGCACAAAGCCTATATATATGATACCGGCCTGCTTCCTTGGGGGAGCGGTGTTCTGCCTGTTTTGTGATTTGCTTGCGAGGATGATGTTTGCGCCTACGGAGCTTAGTATCAGCACGGTTACGGCAGTATTTGGTGCACCGGTAGTGCTGTTTATCATGATAAGACGCAGCAAGGAGAAAAATGTCTGATGGAATATTATTTTACTGCTCAAAAGCTGGCCGTTGGATATGATAACAGGCCGCTTATTGAAAATATTGATTTTTCCCTGAAAAGGGGAGAGATTCTCACATTAATCGGGCCAAACGGTGCCGGTAAATCGACTATTTTAAAAAGTATTGCAAGACAGCTTTCGCTTGTGAGCGGTACGATATATCTTGATAAAAGTGATGTAGTGACGATGAATGGCAATGAATTTGCAAAGAAAATGGCTGTTGTGCTCACCGATAAGCTAAAGACGGAGCTTATGACCTGCTATGATGTGGTTGCGACCGGCAGATATCCATACACAGGCCGGTTCGGAGTACTTTCGGATGAGGACAAAAAGGCTGTGGATGAGGCGATGGAGCTGGTCAATGTATCACAGATAAAAGATAAGGATTTTACAAAGATAAGCGATGGTCAAAGGCAGCGCGTCATGCTGTCACGGGCTATATGTCAGCAGCCGGAGATTATAGTGTTAGACGAGCCTACCTCATATCTTGATATAAAGTACAAGCTTGAGTTTTTATCAATACTCCAAAGGCTTAAAAGACAGAAGAATCTTACGGTTATCATGTCGCTCCATGAGCTTGATATGGCAAAGCGTGTGTCAGACCATATCATGTGTATAGATGGCAGTTATGTGGACAGATACGGAACTCCCGAGGAGGTATTTACTGACCAATATGTTTCAGGTCTTTTTGGAATTACGGCAGGAAGCTTTGATGAAACAGGAGAGGATTTAGAGCTGGAAAAACCGGATGGAAGGACGAGGATATTTGTCATAGCAGGAGGGGGCCTGGGCAGAAAAAGCTTTAGGAGCTTACAGCGAAAGGGTATCCCGTTTGCGACAGGAATCATCTATGAAAATGATCTGGATTATCCTGCGGCAAAGGCGCTTTCTGCTGAGATTGTCAGCGCAAGAAGCTTTGAGCCTGTAGACGATGCCCTTATTGAAAAGGCAAAGGAGCTTATTGATGCATGCGAGGGCGTTATATGTGACAGAACAGAGTTTGGCACGTATGAGCAGTTTAACAGCAGACTTTATGAGTATGCAGTTTCTACAGGAAAAAATTATAAAAAATTCCTTTTCATGAGGAACAATTGGCACAGCTTTAAGGAAGTTACTGTTCACATTACAGTTTAATATTCATGATAAAGCAACAGACTACCACATAAATTCAGACAGCAGGTATAGATATGGCAAAGGTAATTATGGTACAGGGTACAATGTCCAATTCAGGCAAGAGCTTTCTTGTCGCGGGCTTGTGCCGTATTTTCAGACAGGACGGATACAGGGTGGCACCGTTTAAATCACAGAACATGGCGCTCAACTCTTATATAACAGACGAAGGACTTGAGATGGGACGGGCCCAGGTGATGCAGGCTGAGGCAGCAGGCATTAAGCCTATGGTGTGCATGAATCCTATTCTTTTAAAGCCCACAAATAACACAGGCTCACAGGTGATTGTAAACGGAATGGTGCTTAAAAACATGCCGGCGAGAGAGTATTTTGCATACAAGAAAACTCTCATACCGGATATAAAAAAGGCATTTAAAAAACTTGAGGAGTATGCGGATATCATAGTGATTGAGGGCGCCGGAAGCCCGGCGGAGATAAATCTGAAGGAAAATGATATTGTAAACATGGGGCTTGCGCATATGGTGGATGCACCGGTGCTGCTCGTGGGTGATATCGACAGAGGTGGTGTTTTTGCGCAGCTGCTTGGTACACTTATGCTTTTAACCGATGAGGAAAAGAATCGTGTCTGCGGGCTTATTATCAATAAATTCCGTGGAGACAAGACGATCCTTGACCCGGGGATACAGATGCTTGAGGAGAGAGGCGGGGTGCCTGTCACCGGAGTGGTGCCATATATGGATGTACAGCTTGAGGATGAGGACAGCCTGACAGAGCGCTTTGACAAAAAGACAGATGGGCTTATTGATATAGCGGTAATCAGATATCCGAGAATATCAAATTTCACGGATTTCAATGTCTTTGAGCAGATGCCCGAGGTAACAGTGCGGTATGTGTCAACAGTTAGTGAGCTGCGTCATCCGGATATAGTATTTCTGCCGGGAAGCAAGAATACGATGGGGGATCTTTTGTGGATGAGACAAAACGGACTTGAGGCCGCTGTCAAAAAGCTCTCCTGTGAGATACCTGTTTTTGGAATATGCGGAGGCTATCAGATGCTTGGGGCTTCAATAGCCGACCCCGACGGTGTCGAGGAGGGGGGATATATGCGTGGCATGGAGCTTCTTCCTATAGATACTGTTCTAAAAGACAGCAAGACGCGGCTTCAGACAAGCGGTGAAATAGCACATGTAGATGGTGTATTGAGCAAGCTTTCAGGCTGTCACTTTCTGGGCTATGAGATACATATGGGTAAGAGCGCATATAGCGCAGCTTCAGATGAGCAGGGGGCTTGTGCTGACAGGAAAAATGAGTTAAATAATGTCATATCTGATGGCAGAAATGTGTATGGCTCGTACATCCACGGCATTTTTGATACTGCAGAGGCCGCCAGGGTGATAGTGGATTATATTGCCGATAAAAAGGGCATTGATGTGAATGACAGCACTATTGTAAGCTATAAGAGCTTCAAAGAAAAACAGTATGACAGGCTTGCGGACACACTGAGGGAGTATCTGGATATGGATGCAGTGTACGGCATGCTTCGTGAGGCAAAATATGATTGAAAACAATATTATTTCTGACCATTTTACAGTTGAAGAATTGAAAAAATTAAAATAACACCACCTGATGTAAAAATGTACAAAAAAATCCGTTCAAACTGGGATTCGGTGGCAAAGCCGCTCGACGGCATGGGTGATTTTGAGCTATTAACGGCTAAGATCGGCGCTGTTTTGGGAGATGAAAATATAGATATTTCAAAAAAGGCGGTCATAATGATGTGTGCGGATAATGGTGTGGTTGCTGAGGGCATCAGCCAGTCCGGACAGGAGGTGACACTTGCAGTTGCAAAATCCATGGCAGGGAAGGCTTCATCTGTCGGACGCATGGCAATGACTGCAGGGGCTGATACAATTCCAGTGGATATAGGAATAAACAGTGACGAGAGTGTTAAAGGGCTGCTTCAAAGAAAGGTGCGCATGGGCACGAGAAACTTTGCAAAAGAGCCTGCCATGACAATGGCTGAGACACTTGAAGCGATTGCAGCAGGTATAGAAATAGTGCGTGGGTGTAAGGCAGACGGCTGCAGAATTATTGCAACCGGTGAGATGGGTATAGGAAACACCACCACCAGCGCGGCAATGGCAGCCGCCATGCTAAGGTGTGATGTGGCCACAGTGACAGGAAGAGGAGCAGGCCTAAACGACAGTGGGCTTGAGAAAAAAATCCGTGTAATTGAGAGCGCAATAAAAAAGTATGATTTATATAATAAGGACACCTTTGAGATACTTATGACAGTCGGAGGACTTGATATTGCAGGACTTGTCGGAGTGTGTATAGGCGGTGCATTATACCATATTCCTGTTGTGCTCGACGGAGTGATAAGCATGGTTTCAGCGTTGGCAGCAGAAAGGCTTCTTTCCGGAGTTACTGATTTTATCATTCCATCCCATGAGGGCAGGGAGCCTGCCGTGGCGCTTTTGTGTGAGGCACTTTCCGTAAAGCCGGTCATAAGAGCATCTCTTGCGCTTGGAGAGGGAACAGGTGCCGTGATGATGTTTGTGCTTTTGGATATGGCACTTAGCGTATACAAAGGCCGGACAACCTTCGACGATATCTCGGTATCACAGTATGAGAGGTACGTATAGATGATTACACTTATAACAGGCGGCAGCGGCAGCGGCAAATCAGCATATGCAGAAAAGTATATTTGTCACGTGCCAAATGAAAAGGGATACAAAGAAAAATATTATATTGCCACCATGCAGGTATTTGATGATGAGGGGCAGCGGAAGATAGAAAGGCACAGAAGACTTCGTGCCGGAAAAGGCTTTATTACCATCGAGCAGCCTCGTGATATTAAAAAGGCAGTTGAAAAGCTGCAATCTGAAAACTGTTTAAAAACCGGGCGGTCAGCACTGCTTGAGTGTATGTCAAACCTTGTGGCAAATGAGATGTTTCCACCTGTAGATGCTTCCGGTATGCAGGCTGCCGAAGCCAAAAAAGAGGCTTTGGATGACCTTGAAAATATGAAGGATTATGATACTGCTCAAATCAGCCGTGTAAGTAAAAAGGTGTTAAAAGAGGTAAGTATCTTAAGTGAAAATGTTGCTGAGCTTGTAATTGTGACAAACAATGTATTTGAAGACGGAGTCTGCTATGATGAATCAACGATGAATTACATAAAGGCAATGGGGATTGTAAACAGAGGGCTTGCTGCGATGGCAGAACGTGTCGTTGAGGTGGTTGCAGGCATTCCGGTGACGGTTAAGTGAAAGCAGTGTGGAGGTTAAGTGTATTATGAAGTTAATAAGGTCGTGCATAGTATCTTTTTCCATGTATTCAAAGATACCTATGCCACAATTTAAATGGAATGATGATGACATGAAGTACATGCTGGTATTCTTTCCGTGGATAGGAGCTGTGATTGGACTGCTTCTTATGCTTTGGAGATATATATACTCTCATTTTGGAGTGGCGGATATCTGCTATGTATGCATAGGCGCACTCATTCCGATAGCGGTTACGGGAGGCTTTCACATAGATGGTTTTATGGATACAATGGATGCATTTCATTCATACAAACCGCGGGAGGAAAAGCTTGCGATACTTAAGGATTCACATATAGGAGCGTTTGCCGTTATAATGCTTGCAGCTTACGGATTATTATTCATGGGAGCTTTTTCTCAGATAATTAATGATAAAGCATTAATTGTTTTTTGTGCAGGCTTTTTCATCTCAAGGTGCTTAAGCGGAATAGCTGTTGTGTCATTTAAATCGGCAAAAAGCGATGGACTGTTATTTATGTTTGCGGACACTGCACACAGAACGATTGTCAGGGCAGCACTATACATCCAGCTTGCACTGTGTATGGCTGTTTTATTTATTGTGTCACTGCCTTATGCGGTGGCCATTATCATTGCGGCAGCACTTAGCTTTTGGTATTATTATGTGAAAACCCAAAAGGAGCTTGGCGGTATCACAGGCGATACGGCAGGGTATTTTGTGTGTATATGTGAGTGCGCCATGGCAGTGGCTCTGGGTGGTGTCTCTTTTATTATTTAGTATATTTGTTTTGAATATAGGAATGGTACGGATAAGAATTTTGATAAAAGTTGTACTATGAATTTTAAACTTTGGAATTGGAGAAAATATGAAGCTTGTGATAGGCGGAGTGGCACAGGGAAAGCGTGATTATGTGCTCGAAAATATGATAGAAAAAACAGAAAAATATGATGTGTACGACTGCTTTTTTCTAAAAGATAGTGCCTGCAATGATAAGGCATCAAACATGGAATGGCCATGGGATTTTGCAGTTGATGATGAGCGGATATTCATAATTGATAAATTCCATTATTTTATCAGGGCTGTGCTTGAGAAAAATCTTCCACTGCAGGAATATATTTTGAAATTTATGCAATTTACAGAGAGAAATAAGGATACAATAGTCATTGCTGATGAGATTGGAAACGGCATAGTGCCTCTTGATGCGTTTGAGAGAGAGTACAGGGAGCAGACAGGCAGAGCAGAGATACTGCTTGCAAAAAAAGCAGACGAGGTAGTTCGCGTAATATGTGGAATCGGTCAGAAAATAAAATAAACTGTATTTTTATAAGACACGGCTGCACTGTCTCAAACAGAGAGCACAGATATCTGGGCAGGACAGATGAGCCACTCGATGAAGCCGGAGTTTTTGAAATAGAAAATGCGCTAAATAATGGTGTATACAAGGCTTTGGAGGAAAATAGCTTAAAGGAGCAGATAATTATTACCAGCCCAATGAGGCGCTGTAAACAGACGGCAGAGATTATTTTGCCGGTCGCACAGCATCATAAAATTCATACCGTAAAAGAGTTTGCAGAGATGGATTTCGGTGAATGGGAGCTAAAAAGCTATAAGGAACTTAGCACAGATATCCGTTTCAGGGACTCATATCAGGCGTGGATTGACAGTGGTGGAACACTTGCCTTTCCAAACGGAGAGAGCAGAAAAGAGTTTTGCAAAAGAAGTATATGTGGCTTTGAGAGGGCACTCTCACAGGCATTAGAGCTTAAGAGGGCTATGCCTGATAAAGAGATACAAATGGTATTTTTTGTGCATGGAGGGACTATCATGGCGATAATGAGCCATTACTGTGATATGGATTACTATGATTACCAGGTGAAAAACGGCTGTGGCTACTCGTGTGAGGTGGCGGTTGAGGGCAATGAGATTGTGTTTAATGAAATAGTGCCCATATCGCTATGATTTATTTAAGAAGGACTAACATATGTGTTATCATATTTTTGCATTTATAGCAGGCTTTGTGCTTGATTTATTAATAGGAGATCCGCATTTTATACCGCATCCGGTCAGGCTTATCGGCTCACTCATTTCTTTTCTCGATAAGAGGCTTAATTGTGATGCCGGATATAATATCTCTGAAAAAAAATTAAATCTAATAAAATATAAAAGAGGCATGCTTCTTGCTTTTACTGTAATTTTTGCAACTTTTGCAATATCGGTAATTATTATTGTGGCAGCATACAGTATAAATTTATATGCCGGGGTAATAGCAGAGGCTGTCATGACGTGGCAGATTCTTGCCACAAAGTGTCTTCGTGTGGAGAGCATGAGGGTGTACGATGCGCTAAGGACAGATGGAGTTGATGCAGGAAGAATGGCTGTTTCCATGATTGTTGGCAGAGATACATCTGTGCTTGATGCAGCAGGCGTCACAAGGGCGGCAGTTGAGACGATAGCTGAAAATACATCTGACGGCGTGATTGCACCTATGCTTTACACTGCAATCGGAGGACCGGTGCTTGGCTTTGTATACAAGGCTGTAAATACGATGGATTCGATGCTTGGCTACAAAAATGATAAATATATGTATTTTGGCAGATTTGCGGCAAGGCTTGATGATGTGGTCAATTTCATACCGGCAAGAATCAGTGCATATCTGATGATTGCTGCGGCATTTATCGGTGGCAGGCAGTTTGATGGCAAAAATGCATACCGCATCTTTAAAAGAGATCGTTTCAATCACGCAAGCCCAAACTCAGCCCAGACAGAGTCCGTATGTGCGGGAGCTTTAAGGGTGCAGCTGGCGGGTGATGCAGTGTATTTCGGGAAGCTTGTGAAGAAAAATACATTGGAGACGGTCTGCGTGAGATAGAGTACGAGGATATAAAGCGTGCAAACAGGCTGATGTATATTACTGCGTTTTTGTGTGAGCTTTTTTCTGTGGCGGTTATGAGTCTTGTTTTAGTATTGCTTTGAATATGGAAGAATTGATGTAAGAATTGATGGAGGACTTGAATGAAAAGCATCCATGGCGGTGACATATACAACAATAAAGTAAATATGGATTTTTCGGTAAATATCAATCCTCTTGGCATACCACATTCTGTTAAAGAGGCTATGAGTGATGCACTTTCGTATGCAGACAGATATCCCGACATGGCATGCAGTGGCCTTAAAAAAGCGATATCAGAGTATTTCACACAGCAAGGCTGCATCATACAAAGCGAGGATGTAATTCCCGGAAACGGAGCTTCAGAGCTTTTTATGGCGATAGCTCATGCCATAAAGCCAAAAAAAGCTGTGCTTCCGGCCCCGGGCTTTTTCGGCTATGAGCATGTGCTTCGTGCAGTCGGCTGTGATATCGGATATTTCCTGCTGGATGAGCAGAGTGATTTTTCTCCTGCTGCACGGCTGGATGCTTTAATGGATATGCTTACAGATGATACAGATATATTTTTTATCGCAAATCCAAATAATCCGACAGGGTATCTTGCAGACAGCACTTTCATGAAGCAAATAATAGGGCATTGCAAAGAAAAGCATATTTATGTGGTGGCAGATGAATGCTTCATGGGCTTTTGTGAAAAAAAGTTATTCTGTTTTGTCACTTTTATGTGACTATGACAATCTGATTGTTGTAAGAGCCTTTACCAAGCTTTTTGCTATTCCGGGAGTAAGGCTTGGATATATGCTCAGTAAAAATGATACAATAAGACAAAAGGTTCAAAGAAATCTGCCGGAGTGGAACGTGTCTGTCCTGGCACAGATGGCAGGAGAGGCATGCATTAGGGAATCAGAGTATATTAAAGAAACGGCATCGTATGTGAGCGGACAAAGAAGGCTGCTGTCAGATGGACTAAAAAAGCTTGGGTTTAAGGTATATAAAAGTGATGCTGATTTCATACTGTTTTACAGCAAGCTTCCATTATATGATATACTGCTTAATAAGGGAATACTGATACGGGACTGCTCCAACTATGTGGGGCTTTCACAAGGGTATTTTCGTGTGGCAGTAAAGACTTATGATGAAAATGTAAGATTATTGAAAGTGATAGGTGAGTGTATTGAAAAAAATTAAACAGTTAGAGCCGATGGAGATTGAAAAGAGGAGCTTTGAGATAATTTCACATGAGCTGTCTGAAATGCAGATTACGCTGCCTGTTGATCAGGAGATGATAACAAAAAGAGTCATACACACGAGTGCTGATTTTGATTATATACAGACGCTTAAATACTCTAAGGACGCCGTTGCTATCGCAAAAAGGCTGATATCAGAGGGAGCTGATATAGTGACCGATACCAACATGGCTCTTTCAGGCATAAATAAAAAATATCTGGCAAAATTCGGCGGACAGGCGCACTGCTTTATGGCTGATGATGAGGTCGCTCTTATTGCAAAGGAGAAAAAGACAACGCGCGCGGCAGTAAGCATGGAGTTTGCATCAAGGATAGATAAGCCTGTGATTTTTGCGATAGGAAATGCACCGACAGCGCTTATAGAGTTGTACGATATGATAGAAAAAGGAATATATAAGCCTGCATTTGTAATCGGTGTGCCGGTGGGCTTTGTCAATGTCGAGGCAGCCAAGGAGCTAATTATGGAGACAGGCGTGCCGTATATCGTCAATGTTGGACGAAAGGGTGGCAGCAATATTGCGGCTGCCATATGCAATGCGCTGATTTACAGTCTGGTTGATAGAGGCTGATGCATGAGGAAATTTAGTGATTATGAGATATGGATTTACCACAGGAAGCTGTGCTGCGGCGGCATCAAAGGCGGCGGCATATATGCTTTTAACCGGAAAGGCTAAAAACAAAATAACGATTCAGACACCTAAGGGAATAGCTTACACGGCTGATATCACCGACATAAAAAGAAGTGAAAATGAGGTAAGCTGTGCCGTGATAAAGGACGGAGGGGATGACCCGGATGTGACCACCGGAGCCTATATATATGCTTCTGTACGGATTTTGCATTCCGATACCTGTGCTTTATGCAAAAAAAAGCAGGATTTGGCTATCATAAATATTGACGGTGGTGACGGAGTGGGAAGAGTCACCAAACCCGGATTAGACCAGCCTGTCGGAAACGCGGCTATCAATCATGTGCCGCGTGAGATGATTGAAAAAGAGGTAAGGGAGGTCTGTGAGCTTTTGGATTTTAAGGGGACACTTGACATCACAATCTCGGTTCCAAAGGGAAAGGAGCTTGCAGAAAAGACCTTTAATCCAAGGCTTGGGATAGTGGGCGGTATATCAATTCTCGGCACAAGCGGTATTGTTGAGCCCATGAGCTCACAGGCTCTTATTGATACGATAAGGGTGGAGCTTAGGCAGAGATATTCGTTTGGGTATGATTATGTGGCGGTTGCTCCGGGGAATTACGGTCTTGACTTTATGAAGGAAAGCTATGGCTATGATCTGGACAGGAGTGTCAAATGCTCCAACTTTATCGGTGAAACAATTGATATGGCAGCCGATATGGGCTTTAAGAGGATGCTTTTGACAGGACATATAGGAAAGCTTATAAAGGTAGCAGGAGGCATCATGAACACTCATTCGAGGGAGGCAGACTGCAGGATAGAGCTTTTGACGGCATTTTCGTTCAGGTGCGGTGTAGCGCCCGAATACATAAAGCGCATTATGGACAGCCTTACGACAGAGGAGGCCCTGGCGGCACTTAAGGAAAGCGGCAGGCTGTACGAGGTAATGGATTATGCGATGGAGCGCATATGCTTTTATCTGGATAAGAGGGCAAAGGGCAGACTTGAGATAGACTGTATCATGTATTCAAACGAATTTGGTGAGCTTGCAAAAAGCAGAAAGGCAGAAAAATGGTTTACTTTGTTGGCGCAGGAACAGGCGCAGCAGATTTAATAACAGTACGCGGAATGCGTCTCTTACAAAAGGCAGATGTGATAATTTATGCAGGCTCGCTTGTTAATCCAGAGCTTTTGGACTATGCAAGGGAGAGCTGTGAAATATATAACAGTGCAAAAATGACACTGGATGAGGTCATCGCAGTCATGAAAGTTGCTGAGGCTGACGGAAAAATTACTGTGCGCCTGCACACGGGAGAGCCAAGCATATACGGCGCAGTGCGCGAGCAGATGGATGAGCTTGATACACTTTTAATACCATATGAGAGCTGTCCGGGCGTGAGCGCGTGCTTTGGCGCTGCTGCATCGCTCAACATTGAGTATACGCTCCCCGGTATTTCCCAGTCGCTCATCATCACGCGCATGGAGGGGCGCACGAAGGTGCCGCCTAAGGAGAGTATAGCAAGCTTTGCCTCACACCACGCTTCCATGGCGGTTTACTTAAGCACCGGGCTTTTAGAGAAGCTTACGGAAAGCCTTATTGAGGGAGGATATGCGGCAGAGACACCTGCTGCAATTGTATACAAGGCAACCTGGCCACAGGAGGAGGCATACGTGTGCACTGTCGCTACACTTAAGCAGACTGCGAGAGAGCACAATATCACAAAGACAGCGATTGTGCTTGTGGGGGATGTCATAGCTCACCGGCATTACGAGAAATCAAGACTTTATGCACCGGATTTTTCGACAGAGTATCGCAAGGCTTCTGTAGAGTCAAAGGATAACGATTGAAAAAAGGCGTGAATATATAAATATGGGAAATATATGGGAATTGAAAATATGAAAATTTGCATTGTAAGCTTCACAAAAAAGGGCTATGAGCTGTCATGTGACATAGCTCATAAGCTAAAAAAAAGTGCATATGAGGTGGAGGTTTTTAACAAGTGCTCGAGATTATCGTATGAGAATATTAAAAATTCCACCGATGAAAATTTTAGAAATACCGGCTACATATCACAAAATATATCAGACTGGACAGCTGCACAGATGAGTGAAAAAAAGGCTCTGATTTTTATCGGGGCATGTGGTATTGCAGTGAGAGCTATAGCTTCTTCTGTAAATAACAAGCTTAAAGACAGTCCTGTTATTGTGATAGATGAGCTGGGGAAGTTTGTTATTCCGATTCTTTCAGGGCATGTGGGAGGTGCCAATGAGCTTGCTGTATTATTAGCAGCACTGATGAATGCCACCCCTGTTATAACAACCGCTACTGATATCAATAATAAATTTGCAGTTGATGTTTTTGCAAAGAAATGCAGGCTTGCAATAGTCAATAAAGATGGCATTGCCGGAGTATCATCAAAGGTATTGGCGGGGGAAGTGGTTGCTATGTCGGTCGACTGGGAGCACATTCCGGCTAAGCATAGGCAGCTTATAAAGGCATTTTTAGATGAAGCTGATATGAGTGCTGATGCAATAAAAACAGTGGATTTCCCACCTGCTTACGGTGCTGATATTATAGTATCATGCGAAAAAGCAAAGGACCCTAAAAATGGCAGTATTTATTTAAAACCCACACAATTTGTACTTGGTATTGGGTGCAGAAGGGATACAGCGTTTGAAAATATTGACAGGGCAATCAGACAAAGTCTTTTAAAGCTGCAAATAGATATTTCGGATATAGACATGATCGCATCAATAGATGTGAAAAAAGATGAACCGGGAATAAAGGAATTTTGTGATAGAAACAGGATAGATTTTGTCACTTATACCGCGGATGAGCTTATGGCGGTGCAGGGAGAATTCAGTGCCTCGCAGTTTGTCAGGGAGCATGTTGGAGTGGACAACGTGTGCGAGCGTGCAGCAGTGCTTGCATGCAGCAGGGAATGCAATAAAGCAGGAGAACTTATTTATAAAAAACATAAATATGACATGGTAACGGTTGCGGCAGCAAGGTATCCTGATTAATCATAAATGAGGGATAAAATACCTTTTGACCCTCATATCATTAAAAAATTGCAAATAGCTGCATGGTTATATAAAATTAGTAGAGATGGAGATTAACATGAATAAAATTTACATAGTAGGTATGGGGCCGGGCTTTGAAAGCATGATGACAAAGCAGGCGATTGACGCCCTGGAAGCGAGTGATGTCATAGTGGGATACACCGTATATATAAAGCTGCTTGGAGAAAAATTCCAGACAAAAGAGCTTTTGACCACTCCGATGCGTCAGGAAAAAGAAAGATGTCATCTATGCTTTAAAAAGGCACTTGAGGGCAAAACAGTCTCCCTTGTATGTAGTGGTGATGCCGGAATATACGGACTGGCCTCTCTTATGTATGAGATTGGGCAGGAATACGATAACGTAGAGCTTTCGGTAATACCCGGCATTACAGCGGCAAACAGTGGTGCGGCAGTGCTTGGAGCACCATTAAACCATGATTTTTGTACCATCAGCTTAAGTGACCTGCTCACGCCATGGGAAAAGATTGAAAAGCGTCTTGTGGCTGCTGCAGAGGGTGATTTTGTCATAGCACTGTACAATCCGTCAAGTCACAAGAGAAAGGACTATCTGATGAGAGCCTGTGATATTCTGCTTCGTGCGATAGAGCCGGATAGAGCCTGCGGCTATGTCGAAAATATCGGACGTGAGGGAACAAGCTATACGGTCTGTACTCTCGGTGAGCTCCGCAGTGCACAGGTCAACATGTTTACGACAGTATTTATCGGCAATGAGGGTACACAAATAATTGACGGAAAGCTTGTCACAAGGAGAGGATATCAGATTGAGTAAAATACTGATTTTTGCAGGAACAACAGAGGGACGTAAGCTATCAGAGCACCTGTGTGAAAGAGGCATAGAGCATACGGTTTGCGTGGCAACAGAATACGGTGAAATCGTGCTGCATGAAAATCCGTTCGCGCATGTTCATATGGGGCGTATGGACAGCGAAGGCATGAGAAGCTTCTTTGCGGAACAAAAATGTAAGCTCATAGTGGATGCAACACATCCGTATGCAGCCATTGTTACCGAAAATATAAAGCAGGCAGTTTATGCGTTTAATGAGGCATGTGCTGTTACAGACAATCAGGCGGATAGTAACATATCAGAAAATATCGAATATGTGCGTCTTAAAAGAGATACGGATATATCAGCGGATTATGATAATATCCGCTATTTTGAGGACAATGAAGCATGTGCAAAGGCACTTAACAATACAGACGGAAATATACTGCTCACAACAGGAAGCAAGGAGTTGTCAGTGTATTGTAAAACCTCAGATGTCAGGGAAAGATTGTATGTGCGCGTGCTTCCGGGGCCTGAGAGCATAAGCTTGTGCATGCACAATGATATTACAGGAAAGCACATTCTGGCATTGCAGGGACCGTTTAGCACACAGCTTAATGAGGCGCTTATTGATCAGTATGATATCAGATGTCTGGTCACCAAAAAAAGCGGTGCGGCAGGGGGCTTTATTGAGAAAATAACTGCCGCAAAAAATAAAAATATTCCGGTCTATATTGTGGGGCAAAGCGTGCAGGATGATGGAATGTCATTTGAAGCTGTTTGTGAATATATTGACAGTAAATATAACAAGCTTCATATCATGCTTGCCGGCATTGGAATGGGAAATGATGCTTGTATGACAAAAGCTGTTTCAGATGCAATAGAAAGCGCTGATATTATACTTGGCGCAAGCCGCATGATAGAAAAATACAGTGCGAAGATAGACAAAAAGCCGTATTATCTTGCAGAACAGATTATTCCTTATCTATACGAAATTTGTGCAGATACTGCAAAAATCAGTAATGTTCTTATATTATTCTCGGGAGATACGGGCTTTTACAGTGGAAGCAAAAAGCTGTATCTGGCGATAAAAAATGAAATATCTGAAGGAAAATTAAATGCGGATGTGTCAATCCTTCCTGGAATTTCATCTGTGTCATATATGGCGGCAGCAGTCGGTGAAACCTACAGCGATGCATATATATGCAGCATCCACGGAGTAAAGCTTTCTAATATCACATCACGGATTAGCCACCATGCAAAAACGTTTATGCTGATGTCAGGTGTAAAGGATGTGAATATGCTTGGACACCTATTAAGCAGTGACGAAAGGTATGGTTTACAAAAATGCTCGGTAACTGTGGGATACCAGCTATCATATCCGGATGAAACTATATCGCAGCTTTCGCCGCAGGAGTGCACAAAGCTTAAAAGGGAGGGACTGTATATCTGCATGATAAAAAATCCCAATCCGGTTGCAAAAAATGTTACACCGCAGCTAAGTGATGCAGCATTTATCCGTGAAAAGGTTCCGATGACCAAAGAGGAAATAAGGCATGTAAGCATCTGCAAGCTTCATTTGAAATCGGATTCAGTGCTTTATGATGTGGGAAGCGGAACCGGCTCCATAGCGGTAGAGGCCGCATCACTTTCCGATGATATGGAGGTCTATGCCATCGAGCAGAAGGAAAATGCCGTGCAGCTTATCACACAAAATAAAGAAAAGCATGGACTTGAAAATATCCATGTGATAAATGCAAAGGCTCCTGACGGAATGGACACTCTTCCGGTGCCGACACACGCATTTATCGGAGGCAGCAGTGGCAATCTAAAGGAAATAATAGAGGCTCTTAAAGCAAAAAATCCGCATATCCGTATAGTGATAAATGCAATTTCCATGGAAACAATTTGTGAGATAAAGGAAATATTGTCGGCATATGATGTGAAAAATGAGGATATTGTGCAGCTGCAGGTCAGCCGCTCAAAGCAGATAGGACATTACCATCTGATGCAGGCAGAAAATCCGGTGTGGATATGTTCGTTTGAATTTTAACCTGGGCTTTTATGCTACAACCTGTAATAAGTCATCGAAGGCTGATATTTTAAGATATATGATGAAATAAAGGATGAATACATGAAAATAAATCGTTTTATGATAGCCGCACCCAAAAGCGGCAGTGGAAAAACAATGATAACCTGCGCTTTACTGCAGCTTTTAAAGGACAGCGGAAAAAACGTATCATCATATAAGTGCGGACCGGATTATATTGACCCGATGTTTCACAAAAAGGTGCTTGGCGTACCGTCCAAAAATCTCGATACGTTTTTTACGGACGAAAAGACAACAGTGCAGCTTTTCTTAGATGAAAGAGCCGATGGTGATTTTGCGGTGCTTGAGGGCGTGATGGGATTATATGACGGGCTCGGCGGAATATATGAGCAGGGTTCGTCATACCATCTGGCAAAGGTGACGCAGACTCCGATAATACTCGTGGTGGACGCAAAGGGAATGGGAAAGTCAGTGCTTGCTCTTATAGCCGGTTTTTTGCAGTATGACATGCACCACTTGATTAAGGGGGTTCTGCTCAATCGGATGTCGAAGGGCTATTATGACATCATAAAGCCTCTGATAGAGAAGGAGCTTTCCGTAAAAGTAGTCGGGTATTTTCCGGAACAGAAGGATATCGGGCTTTCAAGCAGACATCTGGGGCTTGTCATGCCGGATGAGCTTTCAGATGTAAAAAAACAGCTCAATGAAACTGCCGACAGACTAAAAAAGACAATAGATATGGATTTGTTTATAGATATAGCAGAAGCGGCAGATGAAATTGGTGACAGCGGAAGTGCAGATAAAGATAAGCGTCAAACCTTAAAAAATGCAGAGCCTATGAGGCTTCAAGACCAAAATAATACCGTAAACATAGCTGTTGCCATGGACGAAGCATTTTGCTTTTATTATGAAGATAATTTGAAGCTTCTTGAAAAATGCGGTGCACAATTACAGTATTTTTCACCGCTTCACGATACCAGCCTTCCAGAGGATTGTGATGCAATGCTGCTTGGAGGCGGTTATCCGGAGCTGTATGCAAAGGAACTGAGTAAAAACGTATCTATGCTGACTGCCATAAAAAAAGCTTTTAGAGCCGGAATGCCGACGGTTGCAGAGTGTGGAGGGTTTATGTATCTTCACGCATATATCCGTAACATCTGTGATGATACAGATGAGCAAAACAAGGCAGATATACAAAAGAAAGCAGATGTACAAAATGATATGAATAAGTCGCAGCTTGTGGGGGCACTGGATGGTGGGTGTCATTTTAAGGGAAAGCTGGTCAGGTTCGGATATATTGAGCTTGCGGAAAAGCATAGCAATTTTCTACCGCCAAATGAAAAAATAAAGGCACATGAATTTCATTATTACGACAGCACCGATAACGGAGCCGATTGTATTGCGATCAAGCCGGCCACAGGCAGAAGCTACGACTGCGTGATAAGCCATGATAATTACTGGCTTGGATTTCCGCACCTGTATTATCCGTCAAATCCGCATTTTGCAGAGAGCTTTGTGAGAAAAGCATATGAATATAGAAGGAATAAAAATGGAAAACTCTTATAAATACTTTAAAAACAAAGATTGCAAATATTTTCCGTGTCACAAGGGACTTTCGGATGACTTTAATTGTCTGTTTTGTTATTGTCCTATGTATAGTATGCCAAACTGTCCCGGAAGTAAGACCTACATAGAGAAGAATGGCAAAAAAATCAAGGTATGTACAGATTGTACGTTTCCACACAGACCGGAAAATTATGATAAAATCATACAGATTTTGATTAGGAATAATAATAACTGAATTATGGACTAAAGCCGTTCGGAGGTTTTGCATAACATAAAAATATGGCAGGAAGGAGATGTTTTATATGCAGATTATCTTACAGAGAGGTCTTCCGTTTGAAGTAAAAATACCATCTGCCAGACCTGTTGATATCAGCGCATTATCAGAGGTAGAGTTCAATGAAGAATTAGAGAAGGGATATGCGGATATGCAGGCGGGACGGACAAAAAATGCCAGGAAAGCCTTTTCTGATATTCGCAAAGATTATGGCTTATGATATATGAAATAGAAGTATCAGAACAGGCTGATAGTGATTTGAGAGGAATTTTTGAATGGTTGTAACAATACTTAGAGTAATGTATGCAGGAAGGGATATAGACAATCAGCTAAATATACACACAAAGCAATAAGAAATATGATATAAAGCAGTCTTTCACATTTAGGATTGACTGCTTTTTCGTATCATTTGATGCTAAGCATGAAATGAAAAAATTGAAAAAATGGTACAGTAATGGTACAGTAAACGCCAAAATCAATTTAATAGAAAATTTATAAAGCCTGAAACCCCAGTAAAATCAAGGGTTTCAAAAATTTTATTAAAAAAATTAGCACTCGAGGGTTGACATTGCTAATAGGTGGTGGTATGTTATGTACAGATAAAAAATTAGCACTCCAAAATACAGAGTGCTAACAAATTAAAGCATACTTCAGATGGAGCGTGTGACCAATGGAAAATGAAACAAAGAACTAGAATTGAGCGAGAGACAGCTTACCATACTGGATGCAATCATCCGCAATTATCTCGCCACAGGAGAGCCGGTTGGGCTCACGTACAATTTCAAAATATACAGATCTTAATCTGAGCTCGGCAACAATCAGAAATGAGATGAGTGACTTGGAGGAGATGGGCTATATAGTACAGCCACATACCTCAGCAGGAAGGAATTCCTTCGGATAAGGGCTACAGATTATATGTAGACCATCTTATAGAGACCAATGATAAGAAGGAAAAAGAGCTTTCTGATATGAAGGAGCTGGTCATTGAAAATACCGAGAAGATGGAGCAGGTGTTAAAGCAGGCGGCAAAGGTACTTGCAAACAATACCAATTATGCCACACTTGTTTCTGCACCGGATGTCAATCACAACAAGGTGAAATTCATCCAGCTTTCACAGGTTGACGACCAGCACCTGCTTGCAGTAATTGTTATGAACAATAATATGGTCAGAAACAAGATGCTTGATTTATATGAGCCGCTTGACAATGAGACAATACTTAAGCTCAACATTCTGCTTAACACCTCATTAAACGGACTCGCAATGAACGAGATTAATCTTGGAAACATTGCAAGCATAAAGGAGAGAGCCGGTATTCATTCAGGAATTGTCTCTGATGTGATTGATGCATTGGCACAGACCTTCGCTGAGAGTGAGGATCTTAAGATTTACACCAGCGGAGCGACAAATATTTTGAAGTATCCTGAGCTTTCGGATTCCAATAATGCAGCGACACTTTTGTCAGCATTTGAGGAAAAGGAAGAGCTAGCAAGCCTTGTTACTGAATCCCTATCCGATTCCGAGAAGAAGGACAATGGAACAGGTATTCAGGTTTATATAGGAAATGAATCTCCAATCCAGACCATGAAGGACTGCAGTGTTGTCACTGCGACATATGATCTGGGTGAGGGCGTAAAGGGCACGATAGGAATTGTCGGACCAAAGCGCATGGATTATGAAAAAGTAATGGATAATCTAAAGACTCTTAAAATCCCAGTTAGATGGAATTTATAAGAAGTCTGAGGATGAAACATAGGAAGGTGGTCAAAAATGCCAGAGGATATTAAAAAAGAAACAATCGACAATGAGACTGCAGAAAACAAAGCAGAAGAGATAGAGATTGAAGGAGCTGATGAGGAAAACACTCAGACAGCCGAAGAAACAAAAGATACAGATGTGAATGAAGCCAAATCAGAGGATGACGCTTCGACTGATGCAGATGAAAGAAAGGCCTCTTCAAGAAAAAGGAAAAAAGACAAGAAGGATGAGCAGATTGAAGAGCTTAACGACCGTCTGAAAAGACAGATGGCAGAGTTCGAGAACTTCCGCAAGAGAAGTGAGAAGGAAAAATCCCAGATGTTTGACATGGGAGCAAAGACAATAGTTGAGAAAATCCTTCCTGTAATCGACAATTTCGAGAGAGGTCTTGCAGCAGTACCGGATGATAAGAAGGATGATCCTTTTATCACAGGTATGGATAAGGTCTACAAGCAGATGCTCACAGAGCTTGATGCTGCAGGTGTAAAGCCAATAGAGTGCGTAGGACAGGAGTTTGATCCTGATTTCCACAATGCAGTGATGCAGGTTGAAAATGATGAGCTTGAGTCAGGCACCGTAGCACAGGAGCTTCAGAAGGGCTATATGTACAAGGATTCAGTGGTACGCCACAGCATGGTATCGGTAGTACAGTAATGATGTGTACATCTATCCGGCATGACAGTGAATCAGATTTATATGAATGCAGACAGCATTTAAGGGATTCATGTGGGACAACGGATAGTTACAAATATATTAAACATGTAAAAACACTATATTTAATAGGAGGAAAATAAAATGGGCAAAATCATTGGTATTGATTTAGGAACAACAAACAGCTGCGTAGCAGTTATGGAAGGTGGAAAACCTACAGTTATAGCAAACCAGGAGGGTGCAAGAACCACACCTTCAGTAGTTGCTTTCACAAAGACAGGAGAGAGACTTATCGGTGAGCCTGCAAAGCGTCAGGCAGTTACAAATGCTGAGAAGACAATTTCTTCTATCAAGAGACATATGGGTACAGATTACAAGGTGCAGATTGATGACAAGAGCTACAGCCCACAGCAGATTTCAGCTATGGTACTTCAGAAGTTAAAGGCTGATGCAGAGGGATACCTCGGTGAGAAGGTTACAGAGGCAGTTATCACAGTACCAGCTTACTTCAACGATGCTCAGCGTCAGGCTACAAAGGATGCCGGCAAGATTGCAGGTCTTGATGTAAAGCGTATCATCAACGAGCCTACAGCAGCAGCACTTGCTTATGGTCTTGATAATGAGAAAGAACAGAAGATTATGGTTTATGACCTTGGTGGTGGTACATTTGATGTATCTATCATCGAGATTGGTGACGGAGTCATTGAAGTATTATCTACAAACGGTGATACACACCTTGGTGGTGATGATTTCGATAACAAGGTAACACAGTGGATGATTGACGAGTTCAAGAAGGCAGAGGGTGTTGATCTTTCTACAGACAAGATGGCACTCCAGAGATTAAAGGAAGCTGCTGAGAAGGCAAAGAAGGAGCTGTCTTCAGCTACTACTACAAACATCAACCTTCCATTCATCACAGCTACAGCAGAGGGACCAAAGCATTTCGATATGACTCTTACAAGAGCAAAATTCGATGAACTGACACATGACCTCGTAGAGAGAACAGCAATCCCTGTACAGAACGCTATGAAGGATGCAGGCGTTACAAATGCAGACCTTGGACAGGTATTACTTGTAGGTGGTTCTACACGTATTCCGGCCGTACAGGACAAGGTAAAGCAGATGACAGGAAAAGAGCCAAGCAAGTCTCTTAACCCTGATGAGTGCGTAGCAATCGGTGCTTCTATCCAGGGTGGTAAGCTTGCAGGAGATGCCGGTGCCGGCGAAGTACTTCTCCTTGATGTTACTCCACTTTCTCTTTCAATCGAGACAATGGGTGGTGTTGCTACAAGACTTATCGAGAGAAATACAACTATTCCTACAAGAAAGAGCCAGATATTCTCTACAGCCGCTGATAACCAGACAGCTGTTGATATCAACGTAGTACAGGGTGAGAGACAGTTCGCCCGCGATAATAAATCACTCGGACAGTTCAGACTTGATGGTATCCCACCAGCACGTCGTGGAGTTCCGCAGATTGAGGTTACATTCGATATCGATGCAAATGGTATCGTAAATGTGTCTGCAAAGGATCTTGGAACAGGAAAAGAGCAGCACATCACAATCACAGCAGGATCTAATATGTCTGATGATGAGATTGATAAGGCTGTTAAAGAGGCTGCTGAGTTTGAGGCACAGGATAAGAAGAGAAAAGAAGCAATCGATGCAAGAAATGATGCTGAGAGCTTTGTATTCCAGACAGAGGATGCATTAAAGCAGGTTGGAGATTCTGTTGATGCCGCTGATAAGTCAGCAGTTGAGGCTGATATCGCAGCAGTTAAGTCATTCCTTGATGCACATAAAGAGGCTGAGGCTATGACAGAGGCTGATGTTGCAGAGCTTAAGGCAGCACAGGAGAAGCTCACACAGAGTGCTCAGAAGGTATTTGCAAAGATGTATGAGCAGGCTCAGGCAGCGCAGGGAGCAGCAGGAGCAGGACCTGACATGAATGCAGGAGCAACAGGAGCAGGACCTGATATGAATGCAGGCGCTTCAAACGGTGCAGATGATGATGTCATCGACGCAGATTTCAAGGAAGTATAATTAAACAGATGCTGCCATAATGATATGAGGATTAATGACCTGTAATTCGGGTTATCAATCAAAGCATCATAATGGCTGCGTAAGTAAAATTACTCGCAAGGTTGGCCGCTTGGCCGGCCTTGCGAATTAGTTGTATAATAAAAGGAATTTTCAATTATGGCAGAAAAAAGAGATTATTATGAGGTATTAGGCGTATCTAAGACCGCTACAGATGCAGAGATTAAAAAAGCCTTCAGACAGCAGGCAAAGAAATATCATCCTGACATTCATCCAGGTGATAAAGAGTGTGAGGAGAAGTTTAAGGAAGCTCAGGAGGCCTATGCCGTATTGTCTGATCCGGATAAGAGACGTCAGTATGATCAGTTCGGTCATGCAGCATTTGATGGCACAGGCGGCGGAGCCGGTGGCTTTGATTTCTCAGGCATGGATATGGGGGATATTTTTGGGGACATTTTCGGAGATTTCTTCGGAGGTGGAAGAAGCAGTGGCAGAAGAAATGGTCCTGCACAGGGTGCAAATGTCCGTCTCAGTGTAAGAATTTCTTTTGAGGAAGCTATATTTGGCTGCACAAAGGAGCTTGAGTTCAACTATAAGGAGACATGCTCTACCTGTGGCGGCAACGGAGCTAAGCCGGGCACATCTCCTGAGACATGTACCCAGTGTAATGGTACAGGTAAGGTTGTCAGACAGAGTCAGTCTCTGTTTGGAGTAGTGCAGAATGTCACAACATGTCCATCCTGCGGTGGTTCGGGCAAGGTAGTAAAGGATAAGTGTCCTACATGCCACGGTACAGGCTACAATACCAAGAAGGTCAGAAAGACTGTTGAGATTCCAGCCGGTATAGATAATGGACAGTGTGTCAGAATACGTGAATACGGCGAGCCGGGCATAAATGGCGGACCGCGTGGAGATCTTCTTGTTGAAGTTATTGTTTCAGGCAGCAGGGATTTGAGCGTCAGGATGTTAATATCTTTTCAAAGGCATCCATCTCGTATGCTATTGCAGCCTTAGGTGGAGATATAAGAATCAAGACTGTTGATGGAGATATTATATACACAGTTGCACCGGGTACACAGACAGGTACACGTATCCGCTTAAAGGGCAAGGGTGTTCCTTCAACAAGAAATAAAGCAATAAGAGGTGACCATTATGTCACACTTGTTGTCAATACGCCTACAGGTCTGTCTAAGGATGCTAAGGAGGCTCTTAAGAAGTTTGATGAGCTTTCAGGCGGTTCTCTGACAAAGGAGGGCGGAGCTTCTACTGATTCTAAAAAGAAAAAAGGATTTATGGATAAGCTCAAGGAGTCTTTGGACGATCTGTAAATAGATGATCTGTAATAGATGATCCTATAATATATGTCCCGCCATGTGTGGCGGGGCATTTTTTAGGCTATTTTTACGTATAAAAAAATGGGGCTTTTATACAGCACATTTTTATGGTATTATATGAGATAAGTTGTGGAGGCAGTCGTATGACTGCCTTGTAAAATGTACGGAAATGTTTTGAAATAAAACTGTATTTATACTATATATCTATTTTATTAAGAGAGGATTTTTATATGAAGTGGAAGAAATACACGATTGAGACAACAACCGCGGCTGAGGATTTCATGAGCAGCATGCTTATGGAGCTTGGTATAGAGGGGATCGAGATTGAGGACAATATTCCCCTGACCAAAGAGGACCAGGCGGATATGTTTATTGATTTTCTGCCGGAGCTGCCTCCGGATGAGGGCATAAGCCATGTCAGCTTTTATATTGAGGATGATGGCAGTGATCAGTCAGATATGCTTAGAAAGGTAAAGCTTGGACTTGAGGATTTAAGAGATACTGTTGATGTGGGAAGCGGTATAATTTCGTCATCTGAGACAGAGGATCTTGACTGGATTAATAACTGGAAGAAGTATTTTTCATCATTTACAATCGGTGATATATTGATTAAGCCTACATGGGAAGAGGTAAAGCCTGAGGATGCGGATAAATTTATGATAGAAATTGATCCGGGAATCTCCTTTGGTACAGGAAAGCACGAGACAACACAGCTTTGTATCAAGCAGCTTATCAAGTATATTGAGGGCGCAAAGGAAGCACCTACAGTGCTTGATGTGGGCTGTGGAAGCGGAATCCTTTCAATTGTAGCTTTAAAGCTTGGTGCAAAGGAGGTTGTAGGTACTGACCTTGATGCTGACTGCATGATTTCTACGCGTGACAATATGCAGGTCAATCATCTGGATGAGAAGCTTGGCACGTTTTATGTCGGCAATCTCATAGATGATACAGAGCTTCAAAAGAAGGTCGGTACAGAAAAATATGATATCGTTGTTGCAAATATCCTTGCTGATGTCATCATTCCTATGGCACCTGTTATTCCTGACAGGTTAAAGGAAGGTGGATATTTTATTACATCGGGTATCATAGATTTCAAGGAAAATGAAGTTAAAGAGGCTATCGAAGCAGCGGGGCTTAAGGTGATAGAAATCAATCATCAGGGTGAATGGGTCAATATCACTGCGCAGAAGCTGACTAAATAGTTTGGTGGATTATGTATCAGTTTTTTGTAGAGGAAGAGCAGGTTCATTCTGACAGCATCTCAATCACCGGAGGTGACGTAAATCACATAAAGAATGTACTGCGCATGAAAAACGGGGAAAAAATAAGAGTAAGCTCAAAATCCGGACAGGCATATTTCTGTCACATATCATCGATTCTGGATGATGAGGTCATCGCAGCTATTGACAGTGCAGATGAGACGGGCACAGAGCTTGATAATCACATCGTGCTGTATCAGGGGCTGCCAAAGGGCGATAAGATGGAGCTTATTATTCAAAAGGCTGTGGAGCTTGGTGTATCTGAGATAGTACCGGTTGCCATGAAAAACTGTGTGGTAAAGCTGGATGACAAAAAGGCAGCAAAAAAGCTGCAGAGATGGCAGGCTATCGCTGAGAGCGCAGCAAAGCAGTCAAAGCGCACTGTGATCCCCACAGTGAATCAGCCGGTTACATACAAGGAAGCTTTGAAAATCGCTTCAGAGCTTGACATCACGCTGGTGCCATATGAGAATGAGCGTGGCATGGATGCGACAAGAGAGATAATGGGGCAGCTTAAGGCTGGTCAGACTATCGGTGTTGTCGTGGGTCCTGAGGGCGGCTTTGCACCGGAGGAGATAGCACTTGTGGATGAGCATGCCACAATGCACAGAATAAGCTTGGGACGCAGGATTTTACGCACGGAGACAGCAGGACTTGCTGCACTTGCCATGCTTGTATACAATTTGGATGTATAGACAGTAGAGATACTTAACAGTTAAGAAGTAGAAGTTAGGAGCAAAAATGGAAGCATATTTGGATAATTCTGCCACAACCAGATGCTCAAAAGCAGCGGCAGATATGGTTTATAAGCTGCTTACAGAGGATTACGGCAATCCTTCATCACTTCATATGAAGGGCGTTGAGGCAGAAAATTATATTAATGATGCTAAGAAAAAGATTGCAAAGACACTCAGGGTGCAGGACAAGGAGATACTATTTACATCCGGCGGCACAGAGTCGAATAATACTGCAATAATAGGTGCTGCAATGGCCAATAAGCGTGCAGGAAGGCATATCATCACATCTTCTGTAGAGCACGCATCGGTTTTGTCTGTGATGCAGTTTCTGGAGGAGCAAGGCTTTGAAATCACATATCTGCCTGTAAACCATGACGGCGTGATAAGTGTTGAAGAGCTGAAAAATGCTGTAAGGGAGGATACAATTCTTGTATCGCTTATGCATGTAAACAATGAGATTGGCGCAGTCATGCCGATTGAGGAGGCGGGAGCAGCTATAAAAGAGAAAAATCCTGCCGCACTTTTTCATGTGGATGCCATTCAGTCCTACGGCAAGCTTGAAATCAGACCAAAGCGCATGAATATAGACATGCTTTCAGTCAGTGGACACAAGATTCACGGACCGAAGGGCAGCGGATTTTTATATATAAAGGACAAGACTAAAATCAAGCCGATTATATACGGAGGCGGCCAACAGAAGGGCATGCGCTCAGGTACGGAAAATGTTCCTGCATATGCAGGTCTTGGAGTGGCAGCAGAGGAAATTTACACGGATTTTGATAAAAAAATAGCACATATGTATGAGCTTAGGGATCATTTTATAGAGTCAGTGCAGCGTATTGACGGAGTATCTGTAAATGGACGCATAGACCATACAAATGCCCCTCATGTGGTAAGCGTGAGCGTAGATGGTGTGAGAGCGGAGGTTATGCTTCATACTCTTGAGGACAGGCAGATATATGTGTCTGCAGGAAGTGCCTGTTCATCAAATAAACCGGCAATCAGTTCAACACTAAAGAGCATAGGGCTTAAGCCGTCACTTTTGGATTCCACGATCAGATTCAGCTTTTGCGTGAATACCACACAGGAGGAAATTGATTACGCTGTATCAGTGATGGCAGAGGTGATACCAATGCTGCGAAGATATACAAGGCGCTAATGAGCTGCAAAGAGATCGCAGGTATTAGCATAGCCGGTAACCATGAAGAAACTAAAAATGTTACGTATTACGTATAATGAAATCTTTAGTAATAAAAATTAGTAAATAAAACCCAGTAAATTAGAACCAGTAAATAAAATCAAGAACAGGAGAGTTACATGTACAAGACATTTTTGATCAAGTATGCTGAGATTGCGATAAAGGGCAAAAACAGATACATTTTTGAAGACGCGCTCGTTAAGAATATCAAATATCAGCTTCGCAATGTGGATGGAAGCTTTGAGGTAAGAAAGGAAAGCGGACGTGTGTACGTGGAGACAGACGGAGACTATGATTATGACGAGACAGTTGCCACATTGTCAGAATTTTTGGTATCGTGGGTATCTGCCGGTCGAGCTGCATGAGGATGAGGGCTTTGACAAGCTCTTGAAGCAAGGTTATTCGATCATATCAACCATGTATACAAGGATAAGAGCTTTACCTTCAAGGTAAATGCGAGACGTGCCAGAAAGAACTATCCGATGACCTCCATGGAGATAAATGCCGCAGTCGGTGAAAAGGTGCTGGAGGCATTTCCTGAGACAAGGGTAGATGTTCATAATCCACAGGTTATGATCAATATCGAGATCAGACCTATGATAAATATTTATTCAGAGGAGATTCCTGGACCGGGCGGTATGCCGCTTGGCACAGCAGGAAAGGCAATGCTTCTGCTCTCAGGTGGAATCGACAGCCCGGTTGCAGGATACATGATTGCAAAGCGAGGCGTGGTAATCAATGCCACATATTTCCATGCACCGCCATATACGAGTGAGAGAGCAAAGCAGAAGGTTGTAGACCTTGCAAAGAAGGTTGCCAGATATTCGGGCAAGATAAAGCTGCATGTTGTCAATTTTACCGATATACAGCTTGCCATATATGAGAAATGTCCTCATGATGAGCTTACCATTATCATGCGCAGATACATGATGAAGATAGCAGAGCACTTTGCTGATGAGGATAAATGCTTAGGCCTTATCACAGGTGAGAGCATCGGACAGGTTGCAAGCCAGACAATGCAGTCACTTGCTGCAACAAACGAGGTGTGCCATATGCCTGTATACAGACCTCTCATTGCCATGGACAAGAATGATATCATTGATATATCAAACAAAATTGATACCTATGAGACATCGATTCTTCCGTATGAGGACTGTTGTACTATTTTCGTAGCAAAGCATCCTGTTACAAAGCCGAATATAAACAGGATTAAGAAGTCTGAGGAAAGACTTAACGATGTGATAGATGAGCTTATGAAGACAGCAATAGATACTACAGAAGTGATTATGGTGGATGCTGAGTAATCAGTGCCACCTTAGAGCAAAATAAAAAGGACCTGAGCTTCAGGTCCTAATTAATCAAATCATTGTGTCTGTATTACTTGGCTTCGTCAATGATATATGGCTTTAATACTTCCATAATCTCGTCAAGTCCGGTTTCTGTATGTATAGCGAGCTCTATTGGCTTAGAAAGGTCTAAGCTGAAGATACCCATAATTGATTTAGCATCAATGACATATCTGCCCGATATTAAATCAAAATCGAAATCAAACTGAGTAATAGCGTTAACGAATGATTTTACTTTCCCAATGGAATTTAATGAAATCTGTACTGTTTTCATATTGAAAACCTCCTTAAATAACTACTGTCATATAGATAGTAATAGTTTTTTAAGGAAAAGTCAATTAAATAGGAGTAAAAAAATAAAATGAAAAAAGCAGCCTTACATAATTTAGGATGTAAAGTAAATGCATATGAGACAGAGGCCATGCAGCATCTGCTTGAGGAGGCGGGCTATGAGATAGTTCCATTCACACAAAAAGCTGATGTGTATGTCATAAATACCTGCTCAGTCACCAACATGGCTGATAGAAAATCCAGACAGATGCTTCACAAGGCAAAGAAAAATAATCCGGACTCAATAGTTGTGGCAGCCGGCTGCTATGTGCAGACAAGTGAAAAAGAGGTATTAAACGACTTATCGGTGGACATAGTCATCGGAAATGACAGAAAGCATGACCTTGTAAGGCTGCTTGAGGAATACTCTTTGGACAGTGTAAACGATACCGTGGATGATATAAATGATGGAAAGCATGATTTTGAGGAGCTCTTTATAGACCAGACAAAGGAGCACACGAGAGCCTTCATCAAGGTGCAGGACGGCTGTAATCAGTTTTGCAGCTATTGTATCATTCCGTATGCCAGAGGACGTGTCAGAAGCCGTAGGTTTGAAAATGTAATAGCAGAGGTTGAAAGGCTCGCGGCAAACGGCTTCAAGGAGGTTGTGCTGACAGGTATCCATCTAAGCTCATACGGTGTGGATTTTGAGGAAGCTATAGGCCTTCTTGAGCTGATACAGGCAGTGAACGCAGTAAAGGGCATAGAGCGCATCAGGCTTGGGTCACTCGAGCCTAAGATTGTGACAGAGCACTTTGCGAGTGAGCTTTCAAAGCTTGATAAAATCTGTCCTCATTTTCATCTGTCGCTTCAGAGCGGCTGCGATGCAACACTTAAGAGGATGAACAGAAAATATACCACTAAAGAGTACGAGAGAGGCTGTGAGCTTTTGCGTAAATATTTTGTTCATCCGGCCATCACAACCGATGTGATTGTGGGATTTCCTGGTGAGACAGAGGAGGAGTTTGAACAGACTAAGGCATATCTTGAGCATATACATTTTTATGAGATGCATATCTTTAAGTACTCAAAGCGAAAAGGCACCCGCGCAGCAGTAATGCCTGACCAGATAGATGAGCAGATTAAGGCGGCACGAAGCGAAAAGCTCATAGCACTCGGTCATGACATGTCTAAGGAGTTCAGGAAATTCTATATCGGGAAGAATGAGGAGGTGCTTTTTGAGGAAAAGGCCGTAATCGGTGATAAAGAATACTTTGTCGGATATACTAAGGAATATGTCAAGGTCGCTAAGAAAACTGACGAAAACCTTGAAAATCAGATAGTTTCAGGCCGTATATCGGGTATGCTTACAGACGAAATATTACTCTTCGAATAATAAAAGGTTGTAATTTTATTACATTTATAATAAAATAATATTACAAGAAGGGCGAAACGTATGGAAAAAAATATTAACAACACACAATTTTTTACAGTTCAAAAGGAGCCTGAGCTTCAGGTAAGCGATGTACTTGAGATTGTGTACAAGGCATTAAAGGAAAAGGGCTACAATCCTGTTAATCAGATTGTTGGATATATTATGTCCGGAGATCCAACATATATCACAAGCCACAATAACGCGAGAAGTCTCATCATGAAGGTTGAGAGGGACGAGCTTGTGGAGGAGGTTCTCAAGACATACATTGAGAACAGCGCATGGGATTAATATGAGGATATTAGGTCTTGATTTTGGTTCAAAGACAGTCGGAGTAGCGGTGAGCGACGAGCTCTTAATCACAGCACAGGGCGTTGAGATAGTGCGCAGGAAGTCGCCATCCAAGCTCAGACAGACTTTGGCACGTATTGAGGAGATTATTGCAGAGTACAAGGTGGACAGGATTGTGCTCGGCTATCCTAAAAACATGAATAACACGGAAGGAGAACGCTGCGAGAAGACGAAGGAGTTCGGTGATATGCTTGCAAGGCGCACAGGTCGTTGGAGGTCATATACTGGGATGAGCGTCTTACAACCGTCGCAGCCGACCGTTCTATGATGGAAACCGGCATACGCAGGGAGAATCGCAAGGAGTTTGTTGATGAGATTGCGGCGATTTTTATTTTGCAGGGATATTTGGATTATCTGTCAAATAGTCGGTCTTAGTTTTTATGCAGAAAATTAAATTTACTGATCCGCAGACCAATGAAGTTGTCGAGTTTGCGGTTGAAGAAGAGACAACACTTAATGGAACACGATATCTTTTAGTTTCCGAAGGAGAAGAAAGCGGAGACTGTGAAGCATATATTTTAAAAGAAGTAAGCACAAAGGATGAAGAGGTGCTTTATCAGATGGTTGAAGACGATGTTGAGTTTTCGGCTATTGCTAAGGTATTTTCTGAGCTTACGGATGATGACACTGCACTTGAATATTAGGATTGCAGTTGTACGTGAAATAAATTTGGAGGTAATATTTTGAAGAAAACAGAAAAACAGAATACAGGTAAGCTTAAGATCATTCCACTTGGAGGATTAGAGCAGATTGGAATGAATATTACTGCCTTTGAGTATGAGGACAGTATTATTGTAGTAGATTGCGGATTGTCATTCCCTGAGGACGATATGCTGGGAATAGATTTGGTTATCCCTGATATCACTTATCTTAAGGAGAACATCGATAAGGTCAAGGGCTTCTTTATCACTCATGGACATGAGGATCATATCGGTGCTATTCCTTATGTACTAAAGGAGATAAATGTACCGATATACGCTACAAAGCTTACCATCGGAATTATTGACAGAAAGCTTGAAGAGCATGGCATGCTCAAGACTGTCAAGAGAAAAGTCGTAAAATACGGACAGCATATCAACCTTGGCTGCTTCAGGGTTGAGTTTATAAAGACTAACCACAGTATCCAGGATGCAGCAGCGCTTGCTATTTATTCACCGGCAGGTATAGTTGTTCATACAGGCGATTTCAAGGTGGACTATACACCTGTATTTGGAGATGCAATTGACCTTGCAAGGTTTGGTGAGATTGGAAAGAAGGGCGTGCTCGCGCTCATGTGCGACAGTACCAATGCAGAAAGACCGGGCTTCACACAGTCTGAGAAGTCTGTCGGAAAGGTATTGGACGGCATCTTTGAGGATCACAGGAAAAACAGAATTATCATTGCTACATTTGCATCAAATGTAGACCGTGTGCAGCAGATTATCAACTGTGCTGAGAAGTATGGCAGAAAGGTGGCCATCGAGGGACGAAGCATGGTAAATATCATTTCGATAGCCTCAGAGCTTGGCTATCTGTCGCTGCCTGACAATATTCTTATAGATGTAGAACAGCTTAGAAGCTATCCTGATGAGCAGACTGTCATTATCACGACAGGAAGCCAGGGAGAGTCAATGGCAGCTCTTTCACGTATGGCAAACGGTACCCACAGAAAGGTATCCATAAAGCCAAACGATACCATCGTATTCAGCTCAAACCCTATACCGGGAAATGAAAAGTCGGTTACAGGTATCATCAATGAGCTCATGATGAAGGGTGCAGACGTTATATTCCAGGATGTCCATGTTTCCGGTCATGCGTGCCAGGAGGATATAAAGCTTATTTATTCTCTTGTCAATCCAAAGTACGCAATTCCTGTTCATGGAGAGTACAAGCATCTTGTGGCACAGGCAAAAATAGCCGAGCAGCTCGGATATGATACAGACCACATCAAGATCCTTTCATCAGGAGATGTGCTTGAAATCAATGAGGACGGTGCCAAGGTGACAGGCAGAGTGCATGTGGGCAATGTCATGGTCGATGGACTTGGTGTAGGAGATGTAGGAAATATCGTGCTCCGTGACAGACAGCGTCTGGCTGAGGACGGAATCATCATCGTTGTGATGACACTTGAGGCAGGCTCAGGACAGCTGCTTGCAGGTCCTGATATTGTATCGAGAGGATTTGTATATGTGCGCAATTCAGAGAGCCTGATGGATGAGGCAAAATGCGTGCTGGATGACACAATGGAGCGTCTGACAGACAACAATGTGACAGACTGGGGCAAGATAAAGACAGAGGTAAAGGATGCATTGGGAGACTTTGTTTGGAAGGAAACAAAGAGAAGACCGATGATTATACCTATAATTATGGAAGTGTAGGAACAGCTTATGGATTTTAACAAGGCTTTATTTGGTTTTATAAGGGTTGCTTTTTCAATAATGATTGCTCTTTTGGTGCTGTTTGCGGGCATAAAAATCTGCAGCATCTGCTATGATTTTGGCTACAGAGTTTTTACTGAGCCTGCCATGACAAACGGCGATGGTCAGGATGTACTCGTTCAGGTGGAAAAGGGCATCTCCGCAGAGGAGCTTGGACAGCTTTTAGAGGACAAGGGCCTTGTAAGGGATCACAATTTATTTTATCTCCAGCTTAAGCTGTCTGCTTACTCAGGACATATAAAGCCAGGGATATACACACTCAACACTTCAATGACGGCAAAGGATATGATGGTAATCATGTCCTCCGACAAGAGCGATGAAGAACAGACACAGACTACGGAGCCTTCGGATACACAGTAATTATCCGTTAAGCGCATTTGTGTCAATAATCAGATTAGGAAATACAAGAATGATAGTTGATGAGAGACTTGTCACATATATCAATTCCTTGGACAGAGGCAACACGCCTGTATTAGATGAGATAGAGAAGGAAGCCTTAAGAGACTTCGTTCCGATTATCAGAAAAGAGATGCAGAGCTTTTTAAAGCTGCTTCTTGCAATGCAAAAACCAATGCGTATTCTCGAGGTGGGAACAGCGGTTGGTTTTTCTGCCGTTTTGATGGCAGAGTATGCACCGAAGGGTTGTCAGATAGTGACGATTGAAAATTACGAAAAAAGAATACCTATCGCAAAGGCCAACTTTGAAAGAGCCGGGAAGCAGGAGCAGATTACACTCTTAGAGGGCGATGCAACGGAGATACTTCCACAGCTTGAAGGACAGTTTGACATGATATTTATGGATGCGGCAAAGGGACAGTATATCAACTTTATGCCGCAGGTGCTTCGCCTTTTAAAGACAGGCGGGGTGCTGGTGTCCGACAATGTGCTGCAGGATGGCGATATCATAGAATCGCACTATATCGTTGAGCGCAGAAACCGTACCATCTACAAGCGTATGAGGGAGTATCTCTACGAGCTTACACACTCCGATGAGCTGGTGACGGCAGTGATGCCTATAGGCGATGGAATTACGGTGTCAACAAAGCTATAGTAACCGGTGTAGAATATATTGGATGAATACAAAACTGTATGGGAGAAAAAATGAGAAAAATAGAATTACTTTGTCCGGCGAGCAGCCTGGAGGTACTTAAGATAGCAGTTATATATGGAGCTGATGCAGTTTACATCGGTGGAGAGGCATTTGGACTAAGGGCCAAGGCTAAGAATTTCTCAATGGAGGAGATGGCAGAGGGTGTTGCCTTTGCACATGCTCACGGTGTGAGAGTGTATGTTACTGCCAATATTTTGGCTCACAACTATGACCTTGACGGAGTGCGTGAATACTTTACAGAGCTTCACAATATGAAGCCGGACAGACCTGATGCACTGATTATTGCAGACCCGGCAGTTTTCATGATTGCAAAGGAGGTCTGCCCTGAGATAGAAAGACATGTCAGCACACAGGCCAACAACACGAACTACGGCACATATCAGTTCTGGTGGAATCTCGGAGCCAGCCGCGTGGTGACAGCCAGAGAGCTTTCGCTTAAGGAGATAAAGGAGATAAGAGGGCATATAGATGACAGGATGGAGATAGAGACCTTCGTGCACGGAGCAATGTGTATCTCATATTCCGGCCGATGCCTGCTTTCCAACTATTTCACAGGCCGTGATGCGAATAAGGGCGCGTGCACACATCCGTGCCGCTGGAAATACTCTGTTGTGGAGGAAAAGCGCCCGGGTGAGTATCTGCCGGTATATGAGAATGAGCGTGGCACATATATCTTCAACTCAAAGGATCTGTGCATGATAGAGCATATCCCGGATCTGATTGATGCAGGAATAGACAGCTACAAGATAGAGGGACGTATGAAGACCGCTCTCTATGTGGCAACAGTAGCAAGAACCTACCGCAAGGCGATAGATGATTATCTTGAGTCACCTGAGAAATACGAGGCAAATATGCCATGGTACTTAGAGCAGATAAAGAGCTGTACCTACAGACAGTTTACCACTGGCTTTTTCTACGGAAAGCCTTCGGAGGAGACTCAGATATACGATAACAATACTTATGAGAAGGGCTACACATACCTTGGTATCGTAGGTGCTCCAAATGAAAAAGGCCTCTACCGCATGGAGCAGAGAAACAAGTTCTCAGTTGGCGAGCAGATTGAAATCATGAAGCCAAACGGTGACAATGTGCTTGCAACAGTGCTTGCGCTCGTTGATGAGGACGGCAATGAGATGGAATCCTGCCCACATCCACAGCAGGTATTCTATGTAAAGCTGTCAGAGACACCTGATGAGTTTGATATTTTAAGGCGTCAGGAGAATGAGGCTATCGCTTTAGATTAAAATAATTGGTTTTTTTAGGAATGAAATCCGCTATACTAAAATTTATGGTATTGCGGATTTTTTTTCGTAAAAAAATACGGATTATTTGAAAAATTTGTTGAAATAATAACTGAAATACAACAGATAGTAATGGAGAAAAAATGTTAAAAATAGCTATATGTGATGATGAAAAAGTATTTAGAGATAATATAAATAAATATGTTGCAGCCTATTTAAATGAAAAAGAGATTTCTTATGAAATAGATACATTTTCATCAGGTAAGGAAATAATTGATTTAGGAATTGAAATTAAACAATACAACATCATTTTTTGGATATTAATATGGATGATGTTGATGGAATTGTTACGGCACAAAAAATCAGGGAATATAGTTCTGAAATATATATTGTATTTGTGACAGCTTATATAAATTATTCGTTGGAGGGCTACAAGGTCGATGCCATAAGATATCTGTTGAAAAATAATACTAATTTAGAGGCTTCCATAAGCGAATGCATGGATGCCATTCTTCATAAGATGAATTTGGTAGTAAAAAAGAAAAAATTCAAGTTCAATGAAGGAGAAAAGGAGATTAATATAGACAATATACTATAT